>Ga0075326_1000051_pt1 | contig 24235 bp, 24 predicted proteins | sample MayberrySE_Catta_3_FD_120052 | JGI IMG/M metagenome (GOLD analysis project Ga0075326, IMG submission 120052) | Natural and restored wetland microbial communities from the San Francisco Bay, California, USA, that impact long-term carbon... | ecosystem: Environmental > Terrestrial > Soil >...
AGCTGATACGTCAGGCCGTCATGCGCAGACGCCAGCGTCAGGAGGCTTGTCGAACGTCTGGACTTCTGCTTGCTGAGATCAGGAGGCAGCAGGTCGAGCAGCTGCCGCTGAACGGACTGCACGAACTGCTGCACACGGACGTGGTGCCATGTCGCAAGAGTGGCCGCGAGCCCGGACGCGACGGCGATCATGAGTGCCGATTCAAGGTGGCGAGGGAGCATCGCTCGCGATGATACCTTGATCTCTGTCGATCGGCTAGGCTGCGAGGATGGTCCAAACATCGAAGCAGTTGCTCGACTGGCTCGACCGCCAAGCCGAGGAGTTCGGAACCGCGACGACTCGCGAGTACTACCTGAATTACGCCGGGCTCAAGGACGACCTCGCGCTCGCACCAATCTACGAGCGCCACGCCGCCCTGTTCGAGCGCGAGACGGTCGACAAGCTGCTCTCGGCGAAGGCCAGGGACGAGCGCCTGCGCAACCTCCGCGAGTTCGCCGTGATGGGCTATCTCGAGCAGGCGGCGAAGGAGCTGACGGAACAAATCGCAGCCCGCGAGACGGCCGACTCAACACGATGGCGCGGTAAGGACATACCGTACCGCTCTATTCAGCAGGTCGTCACGAACGAGCCTGACGCCCGCCGCAGGCGCGACCTCGACCGCCTCAGGGTCGAGTTGACAGCCGGACAGAACTCCTCTCGCGAACAGCGGTGGGACTTCCTTTACAAGCAGACGCGCGACCTCGGCTACTCGAATTACGCGGAACTGTGCGACCGGCTTGGAGCGCTCGAACTCCATGATTTGCGCGACATGATGGTGCGCCTGCTCTGGGATACTGAGAAGCCGTATCGCGGCGCGCTCGCGCGCGAGCTGCGCGCGATAGGTGTCGTTCCGGCCGAGGCGGAACGCGCCGACCTCCTCCGCCTGTTCCGCTCGCCCAAGTTCGACAGCATGTTCCCGCGCGACCGCATGATGGAAGCGCTCCGCGAGACGCTTCGCGCAATGGGGATCGACGTCGAGCACCAGCCCAGCGTGATCGTCGACGCAGACGAGCGGCCCAAGAAGTCGCCGCGCGCGTTCTGCGCACCCGTGCTCATTCCGGACGAGATCTACCTGGTCATCAGCCCGCACGGCGGCCACGACGACTATCGTGCGCTCTTCCACGAGGCGGGACACGCGCAGCATTTCGCTCACATCAAGCCGGATCAGCCGTACGCCTTTAAGGGCGAAGGTGACAATTCTGTGACCGAAGGCTTTGCGTTCGTGTTGGAGCATCTTCTATACAGCGAACCGTGGCTCGAGAAGCACCTCGGCATGATCGATCGCGATGAGTACCTCTCGCTCGTCAAGTTCCACAAGCTGTATTTCTTGCGCCGCTACGCGGCGAAGCTCCTCTATGAACTCGAAATGCATAGCTCACACGATGTGCGCGGTTACGGCAAGCTCTATGCTGATTTGCTGACGGCCCACGTCGGCGTCCGCTATAGCCCAGCCGACCACCTCGCCGACCTCGACGATGGTTTCTATGCGGCGCGCTACCTCCGTGCCTGGATCTTCGAGGCCCAGCTCCGCTCGGTGTTCGTCCGCCGCTGGGGAGAGAGATGGTACGAAGACCCCGATGCGGGCGCCACGCTCCGCGAGCTCTGGAGCCTCGGCCAGCGCTACTCGGCGGTCGAACTCTTGCAGCAACTCGGCGAGTCAGGCCTGGACGCAGGCCCCGTGATGGCCGACGTGGCAGGACTCTAGTCTTGGCACACCGTTCGATTGACAATCAGTCGGCTGTGGTCTATAACTGAGACTTAGTCTCATGGCAGATCTCGACGTCATTATCCAGCGACTCGGCATGCGCGGGCATCGTATCACCGGCACTCGCCGCCGCGTGCTCGAGGTGCTTGTCTCGATGCCGGCGCACTTCACCGCAGACGACGTGCTGCACGAGCTCCCGGACGTCGGCAGGGCCACGGTCTTCCGAACAATGAAGCTCCTGCAGGACCTAAACGTCGTTTGCCGCGTGCTGATGGAGGACGGCAGCCTTCACTATCGCATCAGCGCTCGCGGGCACCATCACCACCTCGTTTGCCGTGAGTGCGGCAGGATCGAGGACTTCTCGAACTGCGACGTCTCGTCGCTGATGGACCAGCTCAAGCGCAGCACGGAGTACGAGATCGAAGGCCACTGGCTCGAAGTCTACGGTCGTTGTTCATCGTGCCGGATACTGGAAGGGGTCAGCGTATGAACGAGCGAGCGTTTTCATGGCCGTTGATGAGACTACGTATCATCATTTCGATTGCGGTCCTGGCCCTGCTGTCCTTCGCTGCCTGCGGCGAAGGCGACGCCGACGAGGGCGAGGAAGGAGGTGCAAACGCGCAGGTCAGTGCTGCCGCCAGCCTCGAGATCTTCGCAGACATGGTGCGCAACGTTGGCGGCGACCGCGTCGCTGTAACCGCGCTGCTGCCGTCCGGCGCGGACGTCCACACGTACGAAATGCCCCCCAATAAGGTCGCCGACATCGCCGAGGCCGACATCGTCTTCATCAACGGCCTCGCGCTCGAAGAGTCGTTCGAGGACGTGATCGTCACGAACGCCTCGGGGCCGGTCGTCGAGATGGCCGCCGACCTGCCGGTTCTCGAGGATGACGAGGGACATGCCGACGCCCACAACGAGGGTGACGAACACGAGGAGACCGAGGAGCACGAGCACGCCGAGGGCAACCCGCACCTCTGGCTCGACGCGCGGCTGGCCGCGCGATACGTGGAACGCATCCGGGACGAGCTGTCGTCGCTGGACCCTGATGGCGCCGTGGAGTACGAGGCTAACGCGGCGCTCTACCTGGAGGAGCTCGGCGAGCTCGACCGCGCGATCGAAGAGGCCGTCCTCACGATCCTCGAAGAGAACCGGCGGCTCGTGACGTTCCACGACGCGTTCCCGTATTTCGCGGCCCGTTACGGCCTGAACGTCGAGGCGGTTGTCGTGCCGTCCGCCGGGCAGGAGCCGAGCGCCCAGGATGTCGCGGAACTAACGAAAGCAATCGAAGGCCTGCCTGCGGTGTTCAAGGAGCCGCAATTCAGCGCCGACATCCTGGAGCTTGCCGCCGAGGACGCAAGTGTGCCGGTCTACGATCTGCTCAGCGATGCCTATGTTGATGGGGTAGACTCGTACATCGAGCTCATGCGGTTCAATCGAGATCAGCTTGTCGAGGGGTTGGGTGGCGGCTAGTCCTCCCGTCGTTGCCGTCCGCGATCTCTGGGCCGGGTACGACGCCAGGCCGGCGCTCGAGTCGATCACGTTCGAGCTGCCGGCCCGCAGTCTCGTTGGCCTCGCGGGTCCGAACGGCTCCGGCAAGTCGACACTGCTCAAGGCGCTCCTTGGCCTGATCTCGCCCTGGAAGGGCTCGCTCGACCTGTTCGGTGGTTCCATCAAGGGCTCGAGGCAGCGCATCGCCTATGCGCCGCAGTCAGAGCTCGTGGACTGGGAGTTTCCAGTGTCCGTCCGCGACGTCGTCATGATGGGTCGCTACGGTCGTGTCGGCCTCCTGCGCCGGCCTGCGGCCTCCGACCGCCGCGCGGTCGACAGCGCGCTGGCCCAGGTCCGGCTCGAAGAGCTGGCGTCCCGTCAGATCAGCGAGCTGTCCGGCGGCCAGCAACGCCGCATGCTCATCGCTCGGGCGCTGGCGCAGGAGGCGGACCTTCTCCTGCTCGACGAGCCGATGGTCGGCCTCGACGCGACGAACCAGCACGAGCTGCTGGAGCTGTTCGAGCGGCTGCGCGATCAGGGCAAGACACTGCTCGTCGCCACCCACGATCTCTCCTGCGTCGCTGCCTGTTTCGATCTGGCGTTGCTCCTCAACAGACGCCTGGTCGCGATGGGTCCGCCGAGTGAAATCTTCACGCCTGAGCTCCTCAGTGAAGCGTTCGCGGAAGACCTTCTCATGCTGCCGACGCGTGGCGGCGTCCTCGTAGCGCATCACGGTCATGGCTGAGTTCCTCCTCGACCCCCTCGAGTTCGAGTTCATGCAGCGCGCGCTCCTCGCGGTCATCGTTGTTGGCGTGGTCAGCGCGGTCGTCGGCGCGTTCGTCGTCGTACGCGGGATGGCGTTCATCGGCGACGCGGTCGCGCACGCGTCGTTCGCGGGCGTCGCTGGTGCATTCGCGATGGGGGTGTCGGTCTACGCCGGCGCGATCGTTGCCGCGATCGCGACGGCGCTTGGGATCGCGTTCATCTCGCAGCGCGCCCGCCTGCGGTTCGACACGGCGATCGGTGTCCTGTTCGCGGGGGCGTTCGCGCTCGGCATCGTCATCGTTAGCCGCCAGGAGAACTACACGACCGACCTCTTCAGCTTCGTATTCGGCAGCGTGCTCGGCGTGAGCTGGGGCGAACTACAGCTCATGGCCTTACTGGGCGCGCTCGTCATCGGCCTGATCGCGTTGTTCTATAAAGAGCTCCTCTTCACGTCGTATGACGCCACGGTTGCCGCAGCGGCGGGGGTCCCGGTACGCGCGATCGAATACGGCCTGCTGGCGCTGATCGCCATCTCGACCGTGGTCGCGCTGCAGGCGGTGGGCATCGTGCTCGTGATCGCGATGCTCGTTACGCCGGCCGCGACGGCGAGCCTGCTCGTGCGTCGACTGCACCTCATCATCTTCGTCTCGATCGCGTTTGCGGTTGCGTCGGCGGTGACAGGGCTGTATGTCTCCTACCATGCTGAAGTGGCCTCGGGAGCGACGATCGTGCTGACGGCGACGGCGTTTTTTGCGCTAGCGCTGTTGTTCGCGCCACGACGCGGCCTGGTTTCGCGCTGGTGGCAGGACCGTGAGCGCGTGAGGGAGCTGGTCGGATGACCGACGACCTCGACGCGCGCCTGGCCTTCGTCCGCGAGTTCGCGACGACCTCGCCGTACTACCAGTCGATGGGGATGGAGCTCGAGGTCATCGAGGACAGCCGCGCCGTCCTGCGCATCGAGATCCACGACAGGCACCTGAACGCGGACGGCATCGTCCATGGCGGCGTGCTGCCGGCGATAGCGGACGGCGCGATGGGGAACGCGTTGCGCACGATCAAAGGCGCGCACGGGCAGGTCTTCACCGCTGAGATCAACCTCCAGTTTCTCCGGCCCGTTACCGGCGGGGTGCTTTTGGCTGAGGGCCGGGTGGTGCAATCTGGCAAACGCCTCTCTTTTGCCGAGGTCGAGATCCATGACTCTGTGACCGGGAAGCTGCACGCACGCGGGACTGGTGTCTTCGTGATCGAGGACAAAGGATAGCGCTGCGAGCCGGCTACAGCTCCTACCCAATTGCGGCCTCGACGCATTCGCCGGCCCGCTATCATAGACAGGCGATGACTGTCTACGACGACCAGCTCGATATCGCTGCGCGCGTCATCGTCGAGGCGAGCTACGTGATCGCGCTGGTCGGCGCGGGCATGTCGAAGGAGTCCGGCATCCCGACGTTCCGTGGCGGGGATGGCCTCTGGGACAAGCACGGCCAGCCACCGATGGATGGCTACCAGCGCCTGCTCGCGGATCCCGAAAAGTGGGCTGCCGAACGCGCGGCCCAGCAGGGCCAGCCCGGCGACTGGGGGAAGGCGCTAGACGACGCGCAGCCGAACCCCGGCCACTACGCTCTCGCCGAGCTCGAGCGGCTCGGACACCTGCAATGCATCATCACGCAGAACATCGACAACCTGCACCACGTCGCGGGATCAACGGCGGTCGCCGAGATCCACGGCAATCGCACGAAGCAACGATGCATTGGGTGCATGCGCCGCTGGGGTTCGGACGACTCGCTCGACGGCCTCGTCATGGAGGGGAACATCCCGCGCTGCCCCGACTGCGATGGCATTGTCAAGGGAGACACGGTGATGTTTGGCGAGCCGATCCCGCAGGATGTGTTGGAAGTCTGCTTCGACCAGGTGCGTCAGGCCGATTGCATGTTGCTGCTGGGGACGTCGGCGGCCGTTGTTCCAGCGGCCGAATTTCCGGTGATGGTGTATCGCAACGGCGGCCGGCTCATCGAAGTCAACCCGCAGGAGACGCACCTCAGCGAGGCGTGCTCGGCAGTCCTCCGCGCTCCGACCGGCGAAGTGCTGCCGAAGCTCGTCGAGCATGTCGCGGAACTCATCGCGCCGCGTTAGAAACGGGCTACCCCGGGGTTCATTAGTCCGTCCACCTTCCCGTTTTGCAGAAGCACCATCATTTCTTAACACCTCTGGCTAACCTTGCGAACCACATGCCCGTACACTGCTGCTCATCGGCTGCTAGGATAGGAAGTGCTCGACGGCTCCCCGCGCCGAGGGCGGAAGGTGCGTGATGCTCTCTCAACGCCGACGCTCGACGATGCTCCTCCTGGCCGGCGTCGCCATCCTGGCCGCGCTCGCGTTCGCCGGCCCGGGACCGTTCGGATTCCTCGCCGACGATCCGTCCGCGGAGGCGGGGTCCGGCGGGCCCGAGATGGGCCTCGCTGTGACGAGCGGCGCAGCGTCGTGCGACGCGATGTCCTGTGATGTGCCACTCAGCGGCAAGTTCACGCTGGCTGTTAGAGCGATCACCCGCCCGGCCGCCGGCTACATTTCGTTCCAGAGTTACCTCGACTTCGGTGAATTTCTTCCCACCGCGAGTGAAGACGGCGCCGGACCCAACACCTGCAGCGACGGCATCGACAACGGTGGCGGCGGCGAGGACCGGCGCGATGCGGATTGCGTCACGGTTTACCTCCAGTACTCGCCGTTGCCGGCGACGAGCGAAATCGTCTGGCCTGATCTGGTGCAGGCAGCGGCGCTTGCCTTGACCGACGGCCCTGGGCTACGCATGCACGGCGGTGTAACCGGCGTCATTCCGCCGCTGCCTGTGAGTACGTTCGAGGGCAACGTCGTGCGGATTTTCCTCACGTGTCCGGCGAGCGAGGTGTCGACGGCGGTCAAGTTGCTGCCACGTGGTGACAGTGTCGCCGCCCAGAACGGCGCCCTGTTCATACAACCTGACCTCCAGCAAGTCGTGCCAAAGGTCAGCCTGCTGACCATCAACTGCCTGGATATAGAAATCCCAACGGCAACGAACACACCCACGCGCACTCCGACGAACACGCCGCCCCCGGGTCCGACCAGCACGCCAACCAAACTGCCGGAGCCGGGCGACACGGACGGCGATGGCTGCAGCGACCAGCGCGAGAACGGGCCCAATCCCCAGCTCGGCGGCCAGCGCGATTATCGCAGCGCGTGGGACTTCTACGATGTCGTCGGTTCTGGGGGCGGACCCCGTGACAAGGTGGTCGACCTACCCAACGACATCCTAGGCGTCATCCAGCACTTCTCCCCGCAGGGCCTACCACCGTACCATCTCACCTACGACCGCGGGCCCAACGTGGGCGAGCACCCCTGGAGCCTCAGCCATCCGGACTTCGTAATCGACCTGCCGAACGACATCCTTGGCGTTATTCAGCAGTTCTTCCACAGCTGTGATTAGAAACCAGTTGCAATCCTGAGAATCGAGAGTATACTTTGCATCGAAGGTGCTGGTGGCAGCGTCTGAATGCCGGACGGCTCACGTCCGAGCCGCTCCCAGTTGCTGCACTACCCCGATACGTGAAGGATTCAACGCCGGAACGTCCCCGCCGACCCGGCAACGCTGACAGGATCGGAGGCGAGGCATGCGTGGGCTGATTGAGAACCTTCGAAGGACGTTAGACCTTGTTTCTTCACGCGGTGGCTTCGCGAACCCGCGCGCGATCGCCGGCGTCACCGTTCTGGTTGTCCTGCTATCGGTCGCTGCGGTTCTTGGTATGTTCGCGGACGGGTCCGGGAACAGCGCGGAAGCGTCCGGCCCGGCAATGGCGATCCGCGTCTTCGAGGACAAGGAGAAGCAGATCCTCGTCTGCGGTACAGGCGTGGTCGGTCGAAAGTGCGCCCTCGAGGGCGGGAACTCGTTCAGCCTCGATGTCCTCGCGTCGTCGCCGCCCGCTGGCGGCTTCAGCGCGTATCGCGTCGTGCTGCAGTACTCGTCCAACCTCAACATCGTTCAGCAGAACGGCGTCGAAGAGAATCGCGCGCCCAAGTGTAATACACCGACCGAGAGCAAGAGCACGGGTATGTATACGTTGAGTTGCAAAGTTGTCGCTCCTGGTTCGGGCAACGTTATCAACTACAACGGTGTGCTCGCGAACGTTCACTTCGCATGCAAGCCAGGCTATGGTTCGGGCCAGATAGATATCCTTGGGGGGCAAGGGCTCAACGCGAGCCTCTATACGCAGCCTGGAACTCAGAACCCCGTGCAGATCTTCCTGAAGTCGCAGTCGAAGGGCGGCAAGCTCGTTGCGGACTCGGTCGACATTAATTGCATCCCGCCCACGCCTACAACCACGTCGACGTCGACAAACACGCCGACGAACACGCCGACGAACACGCCGACGCGCACGAACACGCCGACCAATACCCCGACCATCACGAACACGCCGACACGGACAAACACGCCGACAGACACCGGCTCGCCGACGGCGACGAACACGAACACGCCGACGCCCATCAAGTCGCCCAAGATGTCGCTGATTGTCTACGGCAACAAGGCGAAAACCCAGCAGGTCTGTGGTATCGCCGAAATCGGCCGCAAGTGCAACATCTCGATCGGCCAGAACTTCAGCGTGGATGTCGTCGCGAGTGCTCCTCCGCCACCGGGCTACAGCGCGTACAAGGTGGTCCTGCAGTTCACCGGCGCGGTCAACCTGGTTCAGCAACCTGGTCTCAACGAAAATCGCGCGCCGAAGTGCAACCTCGGCACCGAGCAGAAGCAGCCGAACCGCTACATCCTCTCGTGCAAGGTCGTCGCGCCGGGCTCTGGTAATCTCACCTCCTACACTGGCCCGCTCGTCAACGTCCACCTAGCGTGTAAGGAGGGCGATGGCCAAGTCGATATCGTGGCTGGGTTGGGCGGGAGCTACTACACCCAACCTGGATCGACAGGCCCGGTGATCATCCCTGTGAAGGGGGAGGCAAAGGGCGGCAAGCTCGTGTCCGATTCCGTCCACATCAACTGTGACCCACCGACGCCAACACCGACGAACACCCATACGCCGACCCGCACGTTCACGCCGACGAACACACCGACGAACACCCCGACGCACACGCCGACGTTGACGCCCACTAATACGCCCACGTTCACGCCGACGCCATCGCCGACGATTACGCCGACGCCGACGCCGACCAAGCTGGCGTTTCCGGGTGATAGCGACGGTGACGGCTGCGCGGATGTCCGCGAGAACGGGTCTAATCCGCTCCAGGGCGGGATGCGGAGTCACTTCGATCCTTGGGACTTCTACGACGTCACGAGCATGGGCATGGGTCCAAAGGACGGCGTGATTGATCTTGCGAATGACATTCTGGGGGTGATCTCCCACTTCTCGCCAACAGGCTTACCGCCCTACGACGTCGATTTCGATCGGGGAGCTCTCGTCGGGCCGAATCCCTGGAACCTGTCCGCGCCTGACGGCGTGATCGACCTAGCGAACGACATCCTCGGCATCATCCAGCAATTCGGTCACGACTGCACGTAGGGGGACCTCGAACCAACGATCTGCGGCCTCGCAGGCACACAGAACCAGCGCCGCATCGTCATCAGGATTGCGATTGGTTCGCCCGCAGGTAGCATTCCTCGGTCGGATTAACCAACAAAAAGAGATATAAAGTCCAAATATCTTGACGAGGCAGGCCCCTCCCGGTATCCTGGAGTCGTGATGGAAAGCACGAAAGACCGGGTGCTTCAGCTTCTCCGCGAACACGGAGAGGCCACGGTAGGGTCGCTAGCCGAGGCGCTCGACATCGGGCCGGACGCGGTGCGCCGTCACCTCGACCACCTGCGGGCGGAGGGCTTGGCTGACGTACGCGAGCAGCGCCACGGCGTTGGCCGGCCGTCATACGTCTTCTTCCTCACCGAGGAAGGTGAGGAGCGAGCGCCTGCCGGCTACTCGCGGCTGCTGTCGCGCCTCTATCACGGGCTCTCGTCGCTCGATGAGCGCGATGTACAGGGCCGCGACGGCCGCGGAGTGCTGCACTCGGTCGTCGAAATCGCAGCGGAGCAGGCGGCGCACGAACACCAACGTGAAGTCGTATCCGGCTCCCTGGAGGGTCGGATCGACAAGACAAGCGCCGTGCTGCGCGGGGAGGGCATCCTCGATGGCTGGTCGAAGGAGGCCGACGGCTACCACATGACGAACAGCGCGTGTCCCTACCGCAAGGCGGCGGAGACGAGCCACGGGCCGTGCGAGCTCGACCGCCGCACGATCGAGTTGCTCATCGACGCGCCGGTCCGGCAGGTGAGCCGGCTCGTCGACGGCACGCCGGTGTGCGAGTACGTCGTCGCCGCTGCGGTTGGTGACGAGAACAAGGACCTCGCCGAGGGCGGGGCTAGGTAGGAGAACGGATGGCATCGAAAGACGCTCCGCTCTTCAAGATCGAGGACCTCCACGTTAGCGTGGAAGGCACCGAGATCCTGAAGGGCGTCGATCTCACGGTAGAGCGTGGCGAAGTGCACGCGCTCATGGGGCCGAACGGCTCCGGTAAGAGCACGCTGGCAAACGCGATCATGGGCCACCCGCGCTACGAGGTGACCTCGGGAAGCGTGTTGCTGCATGGCGAGGACGTGCTCTCGCTAACGCCGGACAAGAGGGCGCAACTGGGGCTGTTCCTGGCGTTTCAGTACCCGGTGGGCATCCCTGGCGTCGTGATGGGCAACTTCCTACGGTCGGCGCTGAAGGCGCGTCACGGAGAGGATGTGCCGGTCCGCGAGTTCCGGAAGCTGCTGGACGAAACCCTGGACCTCCTCAAGATGGATCCGGCCTTCGTTCGCCGCTATGTGAACGAAGGGTTTTCCGGCGGCGAGAAGAAGCGTGCCGAAGTCCTGCAGATGGCCATGCTTAAGCCTGAGATGGCCGTGCTCGACGAGACCGACTCCGGCCTCGACATCGACGCACTGAAGACGGTCGCCGAAGGCGTGAATGCGCTGCGCGGGCCCGACCTGGGCGCGCTGGTCATCACACACTACCAGCGCATCCTCGACTACATTACGCCGGACTTCGTCCATGTGCTGTTCAATGGCCGCATCGTCAAGTCGGGCGGTCCGGACCTTGTGCACGAGCTGGAGGAGCGCGGCTACGACTGGATTATTCAAGAGCATGCACCCACCACGGCGGGTGCCGGTAAGGGGGAATCGTAATGGGCACGAAAGTCCAGGATATTCGAGAAGACACCGGCGGATACAAGTACGGCTGGAACGACCCCGAGTTCAAGGCTGTCAACGTCCCGCAGAAGGGCCTGAACCAGGGCGTCGTCGCCGGCATCTCCGAAATGAAAAGCGAACCGGCCTGGATGCGCGACTTCCGGCTCAAGGCGTACCGCCATTGGGAAGAGCGCCCAATGCCGACCGGATTTTGGGGTGGCAATATCCAGAACTACGACCTCGACTTCAACGACATCTATTACTACGTCAAGCCTGTCGCGGAGCAGGGTCGTAGCTGGGACGAAATTCCCGCCGAGATCAAGCGGACGTTCGATCGTCTCGGCATCCCCGAAGCGGAGCGGAAGTTCCTTTCGGGCGTGGAGGCGCAGTACGACTCTGAAGTCGTCTACCACAACATCCGTGAAGACCTGCAGAAGCTGGGTGTGATCTTCGTCGACACGGACAGCGCGGTGCGCGAGCATGAGGACCTGGTGAAGGAGTACTTCGGCACGGTTGTTCCGCCGAACGACAACAAGTTCGCGGCGCTGAATAGCGCTGTGTGGTCGGGCGGCAGCTTCATCTACGTACCCGCCGGCGTTAAGGTGCCGATGCCACTCCAGGCCTACTTCCGCATCAACACGGAGAACATGGGGCAGTTCGAGCGGACGCTGATCATCGCCGAAGAGGGTTCGGACATCCATTACGTCGAAGGCTGCACGGCCCCGACCTACTCGAGTGACTCGCTCCACAGCGCGGTCGTCGAGATCGTCGTCAAGAAGGGCGCCCGCGTGCGCTACACAACCATCCAAAACTGGTCGGACAACGTGTTCAATCTCGTGACGAAGCGGATGGCCGTCTACGGCGAGGGCGTCGGCGAATGGGTCGACGGCAACCTCGGGTCAAAGCTGACCATGAAGTACCCGAGCACCTATCTGCTGGAGCCGGGCGCACACGGCGAGATCCTCTCGCTGGCGATGGCCGGTCCCGGGCAGCACCAGGACGCCGGTGGCAAGGTGATCCACGCAGCGCCGCACACGACCTCGGTCATCAACTCGAAGTCGGTCAGCAAGGGTAGCGGGCGCACGAGCTACCGCGGTCACCTGAAGGTGTACCCTGGCGCCAAAGGCGTTAAGTCCACCGTGCGCTGCGACGCCCTGCTGCTTGACGAGGAGTCGCGCTCCGACACGTACCCGCTTATGGACATCGACGAGCAGCAGGTGACGATCGGGCACGAGGCGTCGGTCAGCAAGCTGGGCGAGGAGCAGCTGTTCTACCTGATGAGCCGTGGCATCGACGAGGCCGAGGCGGCCAAGATGATCGTCAACGGCTTCGTGGAGCCGATCGTCAAGGAGCTCCCGATGGAGTACGCGGTCGAGCTAAACCGGCTCGTCGAGCTCCAAATGGAAGGCGCCGTCGGCTAACCCAAACCGGCGATGGCTACCGAGATACACGCGGTCCCGCGGCCGGAGTGGTCGCCGCTACCCGACGAGGGCTGTGTGCGCGTGGAAGGCAAGGTGCTCATCGCCGACAAGGAGCTGGTCGTCGCGATGCTCCGATTCGACAGGGGCGCGACGATCCACGAGCACCCCGCCGGCCACGACATCGACGTCGTGTGCCTGGAAGGACGCGGCAAGATGAGCGTCGGCGGCGAGGAAGCGGAGATTGCGGCCGGGCAGCGCGTTCGGTGGCCGGCGAAAGAGAACCATCGATTGTGGACAGAGGGGGAGGAGATGCTGACCTTGATGATCGAACGCCTCGCCTCCCGGTAGCAAGAATGGGCAGAGCAGGTATCAAACAGTTGCTGTATCAGATGGACGAGGCGTTCCGGGACAATCCGTGGGGCTCATTGCTGAACAACTTGAAGAACGTCAACGAAGACGACTGGGAGTGGCTCCCGTCAGACGGCAAACGCTCGATTCTGCACATCGTTCAACACGTTGGCTACGCCAAGCTGATCTACGAGAACCATGCGTTCGGCGACGGATCGATGACGTGGTCTACCCCGTCTAACGTCCCTCAAGAGTCCCAGCCGGACGTGATGAAGGACTGGCTGCGGGACGCGCAGGAGCGACTGCGTGGCAGCGTCGCGGCCCTTCGAGACGATGAGGAGCTGAAGAAGAACCGCATGGCGCCATGGGGTGGGGAGGCGAACACGCGCTGGATTGTGAACAACATGATCCAGCACGACGCCTATCACGCCGGCGAGATTAACCACATCCGCGCACTGCATCAGAGGAACGACGAATGACGACCGAGATCGCCGAAGCGGGATTGAACAGAGCTGCCGTCGAAACGCTCTCGAAGCGTTACGACGAGCCGGCCTGGCTCCTCGAGCGACGCATGGAGGCGTGGGACCTGTTCGAGGCCGCCCCCATGCCGGACCCCGCCTCCGAGACTTGGCGCCGCACTGACGTCAGCACGATGTCACTCGACCGCGTGCGCCCGTTCGCGGAACCGCAGGGCGCGATCGACGGCATCGCAGGACTGCCCGCTGATCTTCGCGAGTATCTCGACGAGAACGAGGAGCTCGCGGCGCGGCTGATTCATCTCGATTCGGACGTCGTGTTCAGCGCGCTAGATGATGACCTCGCCGCGAAGGGCGTCGTCGTCACGGGGCTGCAGGCCGCCGCGCGCGAGCATGCGGACATCGTTCGGGAGCACCTGTTCTCAGCCGTGAAGCCGGACGAGTGGAAGTACCTCGGATTGCACGGAGCGCTCTGGAGCGGCGGTTGCTTCGTCTACGTGCCGCAGAACGTCGAGGTCGATCTGCCGGTCGAGTACGTCGCGGGCATCACGGCTGAAGACGTGACGCTCATGCCGCACCTGCTCATCGTCGCAGAACCGAACAGCAAGGTTACGGTGATTCAGGAGGACATCTCCGGCGACCACACGGGCTTCGTTTCGGGCGCTGTCGAGGTGATCGCGAAGGTCGGCGCGAACGTGCGCTTCGTCGACGTCCAGCGGCTGAGCCGCAAGGTGCAAAACTTCACGACGACTCGCGCCCTTCTCAGCAAGGACGCCTCCTTCCAGGGCATCGTCCTTGGCCTCGGCAGCGAGCTGACGAAGGGCCGCATGGACGCTGTCCTCGAAGGCCAGGGCGCACGCACGGAGCTGCTCGGCCTGTTCTTCGGCGCCGGCGACCAGCACTTCGACTACGACACGCTGCAGGACCACATCGCGCCGCGGACGGAGAGCGACCTGCTCTTCAAGGCGGTGCTTGATGACAAGGCGTCGGCCGTTTGGACAGGAGTTGTGGACGTCCGCAAAGGCGCGGCGGAGTCCGGCGCGAACCAGACGAGCCGAAATCTCCTCTTGAGCGACCAGGCGAGCGCGTCGCCGACGCCGGTGCTCGAGATCTCGGCGTACGACGTCGCTCGCTGCAGCCACGGTGCCACGGTCGGCCCCGTGGACGACGAGCAGATCTTCTACATGCAATCGCGCGGCATTCCCGCCGACGAGGCGCAGGAGATGCTGGTGGACGGCTTCTTCGCCGAAGTGTTGGAGCGTGTGCCATCGGAGCGGTTGCAAGACCGCGTGCGGACAGTCCTGGACAGGAAGTTGGGGAGATAGGACTTGGCAGAATACGTCAGAGTAGCTTCGACAGGGGACATCGAGCCCGGCAGAGTACAGGTCTTCGAGGTCAACGGCAGGCAGATCGCGATCTGCAACGTGGACGGCACGTTCTACGCCATCGACGACGTCTGCACACACGACGGCGGGTCGCTCGACCAGGGTGAGCTTGAGGGCAACGAAATCGAGTGCCCGCGCCACGGCGCCCTGTTCGACGTGACCACCGGCAAGGCGCTCACGCTGCCGGCCGTCCGCCCCGTCGAAACGTACGAGGTTCAGGTCGAAGGCGACGACATCAAGGTGGCCGTTGGGGACTAGCCATGAGCAGCAGGACATTCGCCGCATGGGTAGAACCGATCGCGCGAGATCTGACTACGAGCCGGGCCGCGGTGGTCGCGTTCGCCCGCTCGCTGCCAGCTGAGGCCTGGGACGAGCCCAGCGCGCTGCCCGGGTGGTCGCGCAAAGATGTCCTGGCTCACTTGGCCGCCGACACCGGCAAGGTGTCGGCGTCGGCGATGCTCTCGGCGATTGATCCTGGCGCGCCGCATCCGAGCTACGGCAAGAGCGAACACGACCTGAACGCCCGCGACATCGAATCGCGGCGCGACACGTCGGTCGCGGACCTGATCGCGGAGATTGAGGCTGACGGCAAGACCTGGCAGGACTTGCTGTCTCAGTTCGACGAGGACACGGATCGGAGCTGGCCGGGCTTCCCGAACACGCTGCGCGAGTATCTCAACCTCATGTTCTCGCATGATCGCGATCACCTCGCCGAGATGCGCGCCGGCTTGGAGGTACGCGCATGACCACGCGCACCTTCGCCCCCTGGGTCGAACCCTTCGCCGCGAAGCAGCGCGCCGATCGTGAGCGCGTGCTCACGTTCGCTCGCGCGTTGCCAGCCGAGGCGTGGTCAACGCCGGTAGGGGACGAGGGCTGGACGGCCAAGGACCTGGTGGCGCACATCGGCAAGGGCAACGACCAGCTCTTCCAGAAGCTGCTTCGCCAGGTCATCGCAGGCGAACAGATCGACACTGAGATCTTTCGGACCGTCGATACTGACGGCGAGAACGCCGCCGGCGTCGAAGCCCGCAAGAACCTGTCGCCCGCAGAGGTGCTCGCAGAGTTCGAAGAGGCATGCGACGAGGTCGAGGAATTGCTTTCGCAGCTCACAGACGACCACGAACACCTCACGCAAGACGACCCGCCCTTCCAGCTCAAAGGCTTCATCGGCATGGTCGACAAGGAGAGCCACAGCATTGAGCACCTGGAGCAGTTGAAGGCGGCTGTAGGGGTGAGGACATGAGCGACCGGACGTACAGCAGGTGGGTTGAGCCGATCGCGGAGGCGGATCACGCCGCACGCGACGAGCTGCTGACGTTCGTACGGAAGCTCAAGCCCGAAGACTGGGCGCGCCCGAGCGGTCTTGGCGACTGGACGCTGAAGGATCTCCTCGCGCACCTCGCTGGTGACACCGGCAAGAGCTACCAGACAATTCTTGAGTGCGTCGTGAAGAGGCAGCCCGTCGATCCTGCCCTGCTTGGTGATCCGGACGAACAGAACAAGGCGGATGTTGAGGAGCGCCAAGACCGCACTGTTGGCGAATTAATCCTCGAGATCGAGGCTGAAGCAGATGCGATCGACCTCCTGCTCTCGAAGCTGACCGAGAAACAAGAACACCTCAAGCAGGCCAACATCCCGATGACCCTCGGTGACGGGTTGAGCGCCAAGCCGGGAGGCCACTTCCGCGAGCACCTCAAAGACTTCAAGCGGGCGCTCGCGGACAAGGGCGATCGCGGGTCCAGAGGGCCGTAGAAGGATAGAACGATGACAATCGACACGAAGCGTATCCGGGAGGACTTCCCGATTCTGAAGCGTCAGGTCCACGGTAGACCACTCGTGTACTTCGACAATGCTGCGACATCCCAGAAGCCGCAAATGGTCATCGACGCGCTAGTGGAGTACTACACGACGTACAACGCGAACATCCATCGCGGCATCCATGCGCTCGCCGAGGAGGCCACCGGGCGTTACGAGGAGACACGACAGAAGACGGCTGACTTCATCAACGCGCCGGACGCGTCTAACATCGTATTCACGCGTAACACGACCGAGGCGATCAACCTCGTCATGCACTCGTGGGGACGCAAGTTCCTCCACAAGGGCGATGAGATCGTCCTGACCACCATGGAGCACCACAGCAACCTGGTGCCCTGGCAGATGCTCGCGCAAGAGAAGGGCGTCCAGCTCCGTTTCATCGACATCGATGACGAAGGCGAACTCGTCCGTGACGACATCGAGCGTCTCATTGGCGAGAAGACGAAGCTTGTGGCCGTCGTGCACATGTCCAACGGCATCGGCACGATCAACCCCGTCCTCGAGATCATCGAGCGGGCGCACCAGCACGGTGCTCTCATCCTGCTCGACGGCGCGCAGAGCGTGCCGCACCTAGCCGTCGACGTCCAGGAACTCGACTGCGACTTTCTGGCGTTCTCGGCCCACAAGATGTGCGGACCTACAGGGGTCGGCGTGCTCTACGCTCGGCGCGAGCTTCTCGAGGAGATGGACCCGTTCCTGGGCGGCGGCGAGATGATCCGCCGCGTCAAGCTCGAAGAGTCGACGTGGAACGATGTACCGTGGAAGTTCGAGGCCGGCACGCCCAACATCGGCGACGTCTGCGCGTTTGGAACCACGCTCGACTACCTGTCCGCCATCGGCATGCAGAACGTGCGCGCCCATGAGATCGAGATGGTGCAGGAGTGCATGCGACGCCTAGCCAGCGTGCCCGGTATTACAATCTACGGGCCGGAGAGCCCGCAGCATCGCGGGGGCGTGGTCTCGTTCAATCTGGACGGCGTCCACCCGCATGACCTCGGCACTGTGCTCGACCGCAACGGCGTCGCGATCCGGGCTGGTCACCACTGCTGCCAGCCGCTCATGAACCGTCTGGACGTGGTTGCGACGGCCAGGGCAAGTTTCTACTTATACAATGAATTGAACGAACTGGATGCCATGATCGAAGGCATCGAAGAAGCAGCGAGGATGTTCCGTGTCCCAGCACCTACCGGAACCTGAGTTCGATGAGCTCTATCGGGAGCTCATCCTCGACCACTACCGCAACCCGCGGCACAAGGAGCCGCTGGCGGACGCCGACGTGGTCGCGGAGGGGTATAACCCGCTCTGCGGTGATGAGGTCGAGCTCCGGCTGGACTTCAACAATGGCACGGTGACCGACGTCAGCTTCGGCGGACGCGGCTGCTCAATTAGTCAGGCCTCGGGCTCGATTATGAGTGAGATGGTAATTGGGAAGTCGATCGCCAACGTCCGCAAGATGAGCGAGCAGTTCAACAAGATGATGACTGATCCGGAGAGCGAACCGCCCGAGGAGTTGGGCGATCTGGAAGCCCTGCAGGGCGTGGCGAAGTTCCCGGTGCGCGTGAAGTGCGCCACGCTGGCGTGGCACACGCTCGAAGAGGGCCTTCGGCAGCGAGAAGAGGGCGGCCATGAGGCTCACGTTGAGGAATAGGAGGGTGCCATGGACCTGGTGAATGAAGAACTCGTACGCGAGAAGCTCGTCGACGTGATCGACCCGGAGCTCCGCATGAGTATCATGGAGCTTGGGCTCGTCTACGACGTAGATATCGACGACGGCAATGTGAAGGTTGTCTATACGCTCACCTCGCCTGCTTGCCCCTTGGGCCCGATCATCGACGGGCAGATTCAGAACCTCATCATGGAGATTCCGGGCGTCAAGGAAGTCTCGTCGGAGCTGACGTTCAATCCGCCCTGGGACCCGAAGACCATGGCGAGCGACGACGTCAAGATGCAGCTGGGTATCTGGTAACCGGCCACCACAAGGGGCCGGTTACGCGCTCCGGATCCGGACCTCGCGGCCCAGAACATTCGTCTTCAGGCGCAGGCTAGGGCCTTTGTGAAATGTGATACACTTGCCGCTACACCTCAAGACATGGAGATGATGAACGACCGATTCGGACCCTTATACCATCCTACGCAGGAACGTGACGCCTGCGGGGTCGGCTTCGTCGCGGACATCTCCGGCGAACGGCGTCACGACATTCTCCAACGGGCCCTGGAGTGCGTCACGAACCTGACCCACCGCGGCGCGCTCGACGCCGATGCCACGACAGGCGACGGCGCCGGCGTGCTCTTCCAGATCCCTTCGGCCTTCTTCGTCAACGAGGCCGAACGCCTGGGCGCGAGCGTTCGGCCGGAGGACCTGGCCGTGGGCATGGTGTTCCTCCCCCGTGACGAGGAGTTCGCGGCAGCTGGTCGAGCCCTGCTAGGGGCAGCGGTGAAGCGCTTAGGCCTCGGCGTTATCGGCTGGCGTCAGGTGCCGGTCGATGAGTCCGTCCTGGGCGAGATCGCTCGCAAGAGCCGGCCACGTGTCGAGCAGATCCTCGTGCAGCGCAAGCAGGGTGCAACCGATGACGACTTCGAACGCCTGTTGCTGATCGCCCGCAAGGAAGGCGAGCGGCAGGCGCGCGCGGCCGGGCTCGACGGCTACCACATCCCGTCGTTCTCGCGCCGCACGATCGTGTATAAGGGCCTGCTCGTCGCGCACCAGCTCGCGGAGTTCTACACCGACCTCGCCAACCCCGAGTTCGTGACGGCGCTGGCGGTCTTCCATCAGCGCTACAGCACCAACACGTTCCCGAACTGGGTGCTCGCCCAGCCGTTCCGCATGCTCGCGCATAACGGCGAGATCAACACGCGCCAGGGCAACCAGAACTGGATGCATGCCCGAGAGGCCGAGATGCACTCGTCCGTATGGGGCGACGACGTCGCGCGGCTGAAGCCGATCATCGAGCCTGACGGAAGTGACTCATCCGACCTCGACAACGCGTTGGAGGCCGTAACGCTGTCCGGGCGCAACCCGCTCCACGCGCTGATGATGCTCATTCCTGAGGCATGGGAGAACATGCCTAACATGCCCAAGCCCTGGCGCGACTTCTACGAGTACCACGCTTGCCTAACCGAGCCGTGGGACGGTCCGGCCAGCGTCGCCTTTTCGGACGGCGTGGTCGTCGGGGCCGCGCTCGACCGCAACGGCCTTCGTCCTGCCCGCTACCAGGTCACCGCCGACGGGCTCATCGTCATGGGCTCCGAAGTCGGCATGACGGAGCTCGATGAGAGTCGGATCATCAGGAAGGGACGCCTGGGGCCCGGCCAGATGATCGCCGTCGACACAAAGCACGGCGTGTTGCTGACGAACGAGGACATCCGCGAGGCTGTGGTCTCGCGACAGCCGTACGGCGAGTGGGTGCAGCAGCACCTGATGGACCTGGACACGTACATCAAGCACACCGATTTCGATACTGAGCAGCCGGAACGAAACCTGCTCCAGCAGCAGGTGGCGTTTGGCTACTCGCGCGAGGAGCTGCAGTTCGTCATCAAGCCGATGGCCGACGACGCCAAGGAGCCCGTCGGCTCGATGGGTGACGATACCGCTCTGGCCGTCTTCGAGAAGCGGCGCCGGCTCCTGTCGTACTACTTCAAGCAGAAGTTCGCGCAGGTCTCCAACCCGGCGATCGACCCGATCCGCGAAGAGCTCGTGATGTCGCTCGACGTCTATCTCGGGCGCCGGCTCAGCCTGTTCGAGGAGACGCCGGAGCATGCGCGTCTCTTGCGCCTGCGCAGCCCCCTTATGGTGAACGAGCAGCTCGAGGCCATCCGCTCCATGAACGGCGAGCCCCTGACCGGCGGCTATTTCTCGGCCGAGGTGCTCTCGTGCTTGTTCCCGTCAGACGGCGGGCCGGACGCGATGGAGCCCGCCCTGCGGAAGATATGCGACGACGCGGCCAAGGCGATCGATGAGGGTAAGAACATCATCATCCTCAGCGACCGTGGCGTCGATGAGCACAACGCGCCGATCTCGATGCTGCTCGCTGTGGGCGCAGTCCACCACCATCTGATCCGCGAAGGCAAGCGCATGCGCGCGAGCATCATTGCGGAGACGGGAGAGGCCCGCGACGTCCACCAGATCGCGTTGTTGATCGGTTACGGCGCCAGCGCGGTGAATCCGTACCTGGCGTTGGAGACATTGAGCAACATATTCTTCTCGGGCGGCTTCAAGGACATCCCGGATCACGCGCAGGTCCACTCGCGTTATGAGAGCGCCGTCGACGCCGGCGTGCTGAAGATCATGTCGAAGATGGGCATCTCGTGCGTGTCGTCGTATCACGGCGCGCAGATCTTCGAAGGACTTGGCCTCTCGCAGGAGCTCGTCGACTTCGCGTTCGCTGGCACACCGTCGCGCGTCGGCGGCATCGGCTTCCGTGAGATCGCCGAGGACATCCTCGGCCGCCACCGCAAGGCCTTCAAGCCGGACGATGGTGTTCGCATGGAGGACGGCGGCTTCTACAAGTTCCGCAAGGACGGCGACTTCCACGAATTCGCCCCGGTTTCTGTGCGCGCGATACAGAAGGCGCTCGAGACCGACGAGGAAGAAGACCTCCAGGCCTACAGGCAGATGCTAGAGTCGCGACAACAGCTCTCCACGCTGCGTGACCTCCTGCGCGTCAAGAAGGGCACGCCGGTCCCGATCGACGAAGTCGAGCCGATCGGCGACATCATGAGACGCTTCACGACGGGTGCAATGTCGTTGGGCGCGCTGAGCCCCGAGGCGCACGAGACGATCGCCATCGGCATGAACCGCATCGGCGGGAAGAGCGATACAGGCGAGGGTGGCGAAGAGCTGCGCCGTCTCTACGCGAACACGAACGGCGACAATCAGAACAACCCGAACAGCTACATTAAGCAGGTGGCGTCGGGGCGCTTCGGCGTCACGCCGATGTACCTCGTGGAGGCGCGCGAGCTCGAGATCAAGATGGCGCAGGGCTCCAAGCCCGGCGAGGGCGGCCAGCTCCCCGGCCACAAGGTCTCGCCGTACATCGCGGCAATCCGGCACACGCTGCCCGGCACGCCGCTGATCTCGCCACCGCCGCATCACGACATCTACAGCATCGAGGACCTGGCGCAGCTCATCTACGACCTCAAGATGGTCAACCCGCGGGCGCGTGTCTGCGTGAAGCTCGTCGCCGAGGAGGGCGTGGGGACGATCGCGGCGGGCGTCGCGAAGGGCTACGCGGATGTCATCCAGATCTCCGGCGACTCCGGCGGCACCGGGGCCTCCCCGGTCAGCTCGATCAAGAACGCCGGTCTGCCGTGGGAGCTCGGTGTCGCCGAGACGCAGCAGGTGCTCGTCCAGAACGACCTGCGCAGTCGCGTCCTCCTGCGCGCCGACGGTGGTATGCGCACCGGCCGTGATGTGATGGTCGCGGCGCTGCTCGGCGCCGAGGAGTACGGGTTCGGCACGGCGGCACTCGTTGCGATCGGCTGCCTCATGGCGCGTCAGTGCCACCTCAACACGTGCCCTGTCGGAATCGCCAGCCAGCGCGAAGACCTGCGCGCCAAATACCAGGGCACACCGGAAGATGTCGTGCGGTTCTTCGGCCACGTCGCTCAGGAAGTTCGTGAGATCATGGCCGAGATGGGCTTCCGCTGCATGGACGAGATCATCGGCCGGATGGACCTCCTCGAGCCCGCTGCCGATATCGAAGACCCGCGCGCGCAGTTGCTCGACCTACAGCCGCTGCTCTGGGTGCCCGAGGACGGGCGCCCGATCAAGCGCATGCAGGAGCGTAACGACCGCCACGAGCCAATCCTCGACGACCAGATTCTCGAAGACGTCGATGAGGCCCTCGACGGCAAAGGTTCCGTGCAGAAGTCGTACCCGATCCGCAACATCCATCGTACAGTTGGCGCGCGTGTTGCCGGGGAGATCGCGAAGCGCTACCGGCAGGAGGGCCTGCCCGAGGGCACCATCGAACTGACCTTCACCGGCAGCGCCGGCCAAAGCTTCGGCGCGTTCTGCCACACGGGCCTTCGCATGTTCCTCACCGGCGAAGCCAACGACTACGTTTGCAAGGGCATGGGCGGCGGCGAGGTCGCGCTGCGACCGCATCCGGAAGCGACGTTCAAGACGCACGAGAACGCGATCATGGGCAACACGGTGCTCTACGGTGCGACCGGCGGCAGCCTCTTCGCCGCAGGCCGCGCTGGAGAGCGCTTCGCCGTCCGCAACAGCGGCGGCAAGGCCGTCGTTGAGGGCGTGGGCGATCATGGCTGCGAGTACATGACCGAGGGTGTGGTGGTTATCCTCGGCGAGACGGGCCGCAACTTCGGCGCGGGTATGTCGAACGGCATCGCATACGTGCTGGACGAACACGGCATGTTCCCTTCGAAGCTCAACCCGGAGATGCTCGCGATCAAGCGGGTGACGGGCGCGGAGGACGTTGAAATCGTCCAGGCGATGATCCAGCGCCATGTCCAGCTCACGCAGAGCCCGCGCGGGCAGCACATCCTCGACAACTGGGAAGAATTCCTGCCGCTCTTCTGGAAGTGCGCCCCGCACAGCGCCATGACCGAAGAGGGCCCGCAGACGATCATCCGCCGCCACCTCGAGAGCCTGCGGTCCGCGCTGGCCGTGCGCTAACCTCACGCAAGTGTATGCGCAGTTTGAGTAAGGGCGTTCAATTGAACGCCCCTAGTGAACTCCTCACGTTCGTCGTCCTCACGTCCATGCTCCTCGCAGCCTGTGACGGCAACGAGGACGAACCAAGCGGCCCGACGGAACCGCCACCACCGTCACCAACCAGCGAGGTCGCCGAGCTCAGCGGCGACGTGTTCCTGACGACGAACCGCGACCACATGGCGTTCTGCGCGGCCGGCACTGGTGGATACACGATCACCGAGGACGACGCCGACCGCATCGCCGTCGCGATAGAGCAAGTGGTCGAGCGGGTCGGCGACGCCTGGCCGCAAAGCCGGACGCAGTTCTCCATCAGCACGATCGAGTGTCCGGCGGCTACGGTGCCGCTCGGGGCAGACAAGATCGGCGAAAAGGAAGCTATTGACTACGCCGTGTGGACGGACCGTCCGAGCGTCTACCGGGTTGTCATCTACTTCACCCAGGAGAACCTGTATAGCATGACGTTCGGCGAGGTTCCGCACGTGGCCGCCCCGGCGGAACTCCTCTGTGAGGGCGATGATTGTGCGGAAGTCACAACTGCGCTCTACGTGCCGGTGAACGTCGTTGGCGACGCTCTCGAGGACGCGCTCTTCGAGGCCGTGGGGATCGTGCCCGAGTAGCGTGTTACCCGACGACCGGGCGCGCGCGTTTGATACCCTTCTCGTACTATGAGATGGATTGCAGTCCTCGCGGTATCCGCGACGGGGCTCCTGCCCTCGGCATGCTTGGAGACATCTGGCAATGAGGAGACCGCCGTAGCAGAGCCGGTAACTACCCAGGCGACGACGTCGGAACTTGCGTCCAACCAAACTGGCGCTTGCGATCCGCTCCGGCCGCATGAACCAGGCGAGTTCGCGCGGACTATCATGAGCGGCGGCCTCGAACGCGAGTACATTCTGCACATCCCGGCTACCTACAATCC
>Ga0075326_1000053_pt1 | contig 23611 bp, 14 predicted proteins | sample MayberrySE_Catta_3_FD_120052 | JGI IMG/M metagenome (GOLD analysis project Ga0075326, IMG submission 120052) | Natural and restored wetland microbial communities from the San Francisco Bay, California, USA, that impact long-term carbon... | ecosystem: Environmental > Terrestrial > Soil >...
CAGAACGGTTTGGCATTCCCTTCTACGGAGAAGACCAAGGCTTTTATGAGACCGACGGAATCCCACTCCCGCTATTTCGCCACGAGGCAAGTACGCTCAACGGCGCGGTCGCCCTGCTGAGTGCAGCATCAGAATCCGAGCGTAACGGCAACTGGCACCCGCTTCGCAATCTCATCCCGCCCGAAGAACGCTACGACATCGGCGACCTAGGCACCCACTCCAACCTGCTGGTACAAGCGCGGGTGCGTCTTATGCTCCTCCTGCGGTCGCATCTCTCGGGAGTGCAGCTAACTCCGAGGATCGACATCGACGGGCTTCTAGTACGCGGTCACAGCTACCGGGGAACTGGGCCACCAGAACCCAGGTTCCCGCCAATCGTTCCGGCGTACACCTGCGACAACCTGCTCACAGCGATGTGGCTGCAGGTCTATTTCGCGGCGACAGAGAGGCGAATAGTGCGCGACCGGTGCAAGGGGTGTAGCCGACCGTTCGAGGCAAAAGATCAACGGCAGGAGTACTGCGATCCGTACTGTCGCCGTGCGACGAATCAGCGGACTTACTACCGACGTGAGAAGCGGAAGAAGGAGGCAGGCAAATGAGTAGGCGGGGCCACAGTGAAGGCACTATCCACCGGCGCAATGATGGCCGCTGGGCTGCGGCACTCAGCTTGGGCCACCAAGGAGGGCGCCGACGCCGAAGATACTTCTACGGAAAGACCAGGGCGGAGGTCGCCAAGAAGTTACAAGAGGCTCAGCGCACTGTGAGCGACGGTGGGCCGATTCCACCTGAGCGCCAAACAGTCGCGACGCTCTTAGAGACGTGGCTTGAGAACGGCGCAGCTCGAAGGGTGAGGCCGCGGACCATTGAGCGCTACAAAGAGATCGTTTCTCTACATCTGATCCCATCACTTGGGGACGTCAGGCTCTCCAAGCTGAGCCCGGTTGACGTCGAGAAGATGATGTCCAACGCCCTAGCCAAGGGAGCCGCCCCGCGCAGCGTCTCACACTTTCGAGCCGTTTTGCGGACAGCGCTAAACGCCGGGATGCGCTGGGGATGGATCAATCGAAACGCCGCCGCACTGTGCGAACCTCCTCGGGTTGGGTCGGTGGAGAGGAGAGTCTTGGGCGTCGCTGACGCCAAGGCCGTACTGGAAGCAGTTAGAGGCGATCGACTGGAGGCGCTCTACACTGTGTCGCTGGCGTGCGGGCTCCGGCAGGGTGAGGCCCTGGCTCTCGACTGGGCTGCGGTTGATCTCGACTCAGGCGCTATACGCGTTGCACGATCTCTGGAGCGCCTCGATGGGCAATGGCACTTCTCCGAACCGAAGACGCGCAGCGCACGTCGAGTTGTGCCACTTCCGGAGCCTGTCACAGTAGCTCTTCGTGGGCACCGGTCAAGGCAGCTCCAAGAGCGGCTCCAAGCCGGCCCGGCATGGGAAGGTGAGCGTTGGGGCGCCCTGGTCTTCGTCACTGAGACCGGTAGCCCACTCTCTGGCTCCCATGTATTGCGGAGGTTGCGCAAGCTCCTCGCGATGGCTAGCCTAGATAGCATGCGTTACCATGATCTACGGCACGGCGCAGCGTCCCTCATGGCCGCGCAAGGTGTCCCACCGAGGGTAGCGATGGAAGTTCTAGGGCATGCTGACTTCAGCACAACGATGAACATCTATGCCCATGTCGCGCCGGACGTGCAACGAGACGCGGCAGAGAAGATCGGGACGGCCTTGTGGGCGTGATTCGCGATAGTTGGCTGTCAACTTGGCTGTCAACTTGTCATGGCCGTCCCGCCGCCGGTCAGTTTCAGATACATGCCCCCGTAGCTCAGGTGGATAGAGCACCGGTTTCCTAAACCGGGTGCGCAGGTTCGAGTCCTGCCGGGGGTACCACATGCCTCAAGTTACGCTTGACTCCCTCCGTTCCGCGTACTACGCTCAGGGCGCTGAAGCGCGCGCCCCTGTGCGGCGCGGAAGGAGGAGGGCCATGACAGCAAACGGCTACTGGCATAAGACCCGGCGACAGCGCGTCTCGCGCAGGGCGCTGCTGCGCGGCGCCGCCATCGGCGCTGCTGGCGCCGTGGCGCTTGGCGCGACCGCTCCGTCGGTGTCGCTCCTCCCACAACGCGCCGCGCCCGCGCAGGCCGGCGAGCCGGTGCGCGGCGGGCGCTACGTCTACGCCCCATCGATCCCGTGGGGTACGATCGACCCCCTGACGAGCGTTGCCGGCGGGCCGGGCATCTTCCCGCGCATCTACAACACGCTCGTCGACCGCTCCCGCCAGATGCCCGACTTCATCTTCTTCGACCTCGCCGAGAGCTTCGAGCAGCCCGACGCCGAGACGTCCATCTTCTCGATCCGCCGCGGCGTCGAGGTCGCGCCCAACAACCTCGGCATCCCCGAGCGCGAGCTGACGGCGCTGGACGTCACGAGCTGGCTGGACCAAATCGAGAGCGACGTCTCGGCGATCCTACACGCGTTCACCAACCAGTGGCTCGACTCCTACGCCGCACCCGACGCCTGGACGTTCGAGATGCGCACCACCGATCCCTACGCCTACACGCTGTTCCGCCTCGGCTCGCCGCTCGGCGGCACCATCCCGCCGCGCGAGCTTTACGGCCCGGGCTTCAACATCGCTAACCAGGGCGCCGGCGCGGGACCCTGGGGCACGATCAAGCCTGGCTCCTATACCGAGTCAGGCGAGATCGTGCTCGTGCGCAACCCGAACTACTACCGTCCCGCCGGCGACGGCGGACGCCTCCCGTACATCGACGTTGTCGAAACAGTCACGATCTTCGACCGCCAGCCGCGCCGCGTCGCGTTCATCGACGAGCAGATCTTCGAATACACGGCCGAGGGCCAGGACGAGGTCGATGACCTGCTCGCCATGATTCCCGATCTGCAGGTCGTCGAGAACCCGGTGAACACGTTCATCTCGTTCGTGATGAACCCGACGCGTCCGCCGTGGAACGACGAGCGCATCCGGCGCGCGGCGCTCTATGCGCTCAACCGCCAGGAGTTCGTCGACAAGATCGTCGGGGAGGGCGGGGGACGGCCGAACGGCCTCGTCCACTGGCCGCTCGGCGACTTCGCGCTGCCGCCGGAGGAGCTCGAGGAGCTGCAGCCGTACAGCCCGCAGATGTCGCGCGACCTCATCTTGCAGGCCACCGGCGAGGAACGCATCAAGATCAACGTCATGTACCCGGTCACCCCGGTCAGCGACATCGCGTTCCACGACATGCACCTGCCGATCTTCCTCCAACAGATGAGCGAGGCCGGATTCGACATCAACGACGACGCGCAGGACTTCGCGGTCTGGCTCCAGAACTACACGAACGTCGACTACGACGCCTCGCTCGCGCTCAACCAGATCTACGAGACGCCCGAGATGCCGCTCGACTTCCACGCCGCGCAGGGTCCGCAGGGCGACGGCCTCTACGCGGTCGGCATCGGCTCGATCTATCCGGAGGTCGAGGACGCGATCCGCGCATCCAAGTCCGCCCTCGGCATCGACGAGCACATCGAGGCGGTGCGCCACGCACAGCGCGTCATCTACGAGCACGCGCCCGCGTTCCTGCCGATCATGAGCTGGACCGGCTTCACGCTGTACCAGCCGTTCGTCCGCGGCATCATGCCCGGCCTCGGCAGCACCGGCCTCTACACGACACCCTTGTGGTGGCTCGACGCGGGCGCGCCCCAGCCCCACCCCGGCGACGTCGACGGCGACTCTGATATCGACAGCATCGACGCGTCGCTGATTCTCCAGCGCGAGGCCGGCCGTCTCCCGAACGTGCCCCGCCCCGAGAACGCCGACCCCTCCGGCGATGGACGCACCAACTCCATCGACGCGGCCGTCATTCTCCAGCACAGCGCTGGCCTCGTGGACCTGGACGCGTAAGGGCGTCCGCCAGCGTCGTTGTTCGCTGGTTACATTTCGGCCCGCGGTTAGGTTCCAGCGGCTCCGAATGGTAGGCTGGCAGTGCATGGCCATCAGCGACACAAGAGTGGCCCAGCCCGCGACCAGCGGTCAGGCCGGCGCCCTCAAGTCCCCCAGGCAGGTCGAGCCGTTCGTCGACCCCGCGACCAATCCCGCGGTCGTGAACCAGCGCGACTACGCTGATCTGAAGCGTCGCATCGTCGCCGCCGGGCTCCTCGACAAGCAGCCGGCCTACTACGCGGTCAACGTCGCCACGCGACTCGCCCTCCTCGGCGCGAGCATCGCGTTCCTCTTCCTGGTCGACAGCTTCCTCTTGCAGCTCGTGAACGCCGCCTTCATGGCGTTCGCGTTCGCCCAGATCGGCTATCTAGGCCACGACGCCGGCCACCGCCAGATCTTCGACGGCGCGAGTCGCAACAGCACGTTCGGCCTCGGAATCAACTTCCTCCTCGGCATCAGCCGCACCTGGTGGGTCGATACCCACAACGAACACCACGTCGACCCCAACAGCCTCGACCTCGACCCGCACACGGCGCTGCCGGTGTTCGCCTTCTCCGACGAACAGGCGCGCTCGAAGGAGGGGTTCCTGCGTCGCATCGTCGGCTACCAGGGCTTCTACTTCGTCCCGGTCCTCCTGCTGGAGTCACTCGGCATGCGCATGGCCAGCGTGCAGTTCCTCCTCTCGCGCGACGTCAAGGGCAAGGTGTGGGAAGCGTCGCTGATGGTCCTCCACTTCGTCTTCTACTTCGGTCTGCTGTTCTACGTCCTGGCGTGGTGGCAGGCGCTGCTGTTCATCGGCGTCCACCAGGCAGTGCTCGGTCTCTATCTGGGGTCGGTCTTCGCCCCGAACCACAAGGGCATGCCCACCTTCACCAGCGAGGACAAGCTCGACTTCTTCCGCAAGCAGGTCCTGACGAGCCGGAACGTCGTTGGTAACCGCATCGCGGACTTCTGGTACGGGGGCCTGAACTACCAGATCGAGCACCACCTCTTCCCGAGCATGCCGCGCAACCGACTCAGGGACGCGCAGCCGATCGTGCGCGCGTTCTGCGAAGAGCGCGGCGTCCCCTACACGGAGAGCGGCGCGCTCCGCTCGAACATCGAGATCCTCCAGTTCCTCCACCAGGTCAGCGCGCCCCTGCGCGGTAACGCAGCCCGCTAGGGCGGCGCTCCCGTTCGCGTCCGTAGAGCCTGCGTTTTTTCGCGTCATTTCGGGCCTGTTCCGTTGCGTTTTGACGCTGTTTTGCGCTCGTTTTGGTCTGTTTTGGCCGGTTTCTCGCGCCGAAATTTGGTATCTGAGTCGAAGCTAATTTCGGGGGAATTCGTTTGGTAATTTCATACTCTTTCTGTGTACACAGTTCCCCGGTCGCCGTCCGGGGGTGTACCGGGGGCGGCTGGTGGATGGCGCGGTCATGGGGCGATGTTACGCGCCGGAGGGGAAGGTGTCGAGGCGGAGGTGGCACTGGGCGGTCAGGCCAACGCCAGGGCTATCGCTCTTCGCTGCGATTCGTCGAGTTCATAAAGGTCGTACACCAGCTCGTTGACCTTGGTCTCCAGTGTCATCGAACGCTTTATTAGACGTACCGCCTCTCGGGAGTCGTCCGAGGTTCTTTGCGCCGCTTCGCGCGCAGCTGCAGGATCTCCCGTACGGACCTCTTGATTGCACTGCGTAGCTTACTTTGTCGCGCATCGCCGTCTTCCGCCTGGTGAATGGGGAAACTGAGAACTATTTCCTTATCAACCTGCAACTGCGAGCCCTGGCTCTTGTGTCTGAGAAACCAGTAGTGAGCAACGTTGGAGTTCAGCACTCCAAGGAGGTAGTGAACATCTGTGCCCTCCGAGGGGAGGATAAGGTACATGGACTCATCGAAGAAATATGGCTCGGGGATCAATTCGAACTTCGGGTGCGGAGTCTTCCTAACGAACACTATCTTCTCGGCATCCCGAAAATTGGTTTCGGACTTCGGCCGATGCAGCCCATAGGGGCGATTGTCAGATCGGATAACCTCACGAAAGGCGTCTAGATGGGCTGTAATGTTCGGGAATTCCTGCGGGTCTCTTTCAAGCCTTTCTCGCGCAGCGCGGTCGGTATAGAGTAGCCAGAAGCCATTCTTCGTTTCGTGATCGTATCGGTCGACTTGAACAGCCTTGAAGAAGGGCTTGAATAGACGACGCTCGGTGGCGGAGCAAGTCTTGGCAAGGTCGGAATACTCCTTGTTCGATAGGACGAAGACACCGCGTCCTTCGTGATCACTGGGAGAAGTGTCGACGCCCCGGACGACCTTCTTAGGGTCCAAAGTGAAGCTGGGAACATCCCTAATTGCGCTTAGAACATCTACGTCGCCGCATTGGATTAGCAGCTTACCGGCGCTTGTGACGTGCTGGCAGTCGTCTAATTGGTCGCTTGTTAGGCGCGCGATAGTTTCGGTTAGAACGGCGTCAGGATCATGAGCATGACTATCCACAACGTGGAAGTATTTGAGTGAGTTGCTTGGCTTCTCGCCGGCTACCAGCTTTCGAAGGATCACAATCGAACTGTGGTGACCTAGCGAATCTGTGAATACCTTGAGATTGCCAAAGTCCACAAGACGCTCGATGTTTGTCTCCGACAGTATCTTCTTGCGCAGCTTCGTAGCGCCAGAGCGGTCTTGCCAGTATGCCGGGATGATAAAGCCGAGAAGGCCGCCGGGCCTCAGGAGGTCGATACTCTTCTCTACGAAAAAATTGAACAGGTCGACGTTCTTTTCGTAATAATCTGCGATATCCGGAACGCGCTTTAGCTCCCTGAAGAGCTCCTTGTTGCCACGTGCCTCATTCACGTAGGGAGGGTTTCCAATGATAATGTCGAACCCGCCAGCCTTCATGGTCTCGGGGAACTCTTCGCTCCAGAACACGGGCATCTTTGCATCCAGGCCATTGCCAAATTCCTTCTTGAGGTCGCGCTCGTCCCCCGATATCAACGTATTGCCGCAGATAACCGTCTCGCTCAGTGACGGAAGCAGGTCCCGCTTCGACACAGCACGCAAGAGGAGATTCAGGCGCGCGATTTCCACGGCTTGACGGTCGATGTCGATTCCGCTGATGTTGGAGGTCAGAACCTTGAGACGCTCAAACTGATCGAGGTCCCTTGGGGCCTTGCGGGCAACGTCTGCGTGGTATTTCAACAGCGACGCGAAGGCACCGATCAAGAACGAGCCAGACCCGCATGCTGGATCAAGAATGCGCACGTTCAATGCATCGTTGTGGCTGTGCTCCGCCAAGAACCGGTCTACTGTTTGTGAGACAATGTAGTCGACTACCCATTTCGGCGTGTAGTAGATGCCTTGATCTTTGCGTCTTTCAAGCTTCTTCTCAACTTCTATCCGTTCGACGCTAAGACCCAACGCCAACTGACCCTCTTGGATCTTTGCGCGTTCCTTGACGACGTTCGCCACATAGCCGAGATATTGCTCGTAGACCGCGCCGAGAACGTCTGCGTCGAGGACTGCGAAGTCGTACGCAGCCACACTGTGGGGAGCCTGATACAAACCCGAGACGATCCTGTAGAGAACATCCTCGAGGCGGGTGCCTGATTGGACTAGCAGGTCGTCGGCTAGATGGTGCTGAAAAAGCTCACTGTCGAATGTCTTATCGAAGTGTTTGAACACCGCTGCGACTTCACCTGTCAGTCCGCTCCTCTTGTCAGCCTCGCGATGATGATGCAGCGCTGCGCGGAGAACTGGTTCTTCGACATTCCTATCCTCGCAATTTCGAATGAAAATGAGCCGGTTGAATAGCCTCTCAATGACTTCATCAACATCCTCTATCTGCAAGTCCGAATTGAAGCCGGCGATGCTATTAAACAGTTCGGTTCTCCATGAGCGCATTTCCTTGTATAGGCTCTTCTCAACTGGAAGGTGAACCTTCATGGCCCCGAAGCGTTGCGCGACTTCTTCCAAGCGGTGATCCACCACCGCCTCTCTTGAAAGCAGTGACAGATCGCCTTCCCTCTTCCTGAACTGCTCCATGCCGATGTCTAGCACCCTGGCACGCTGGACGACAGTCGTTTCCCACTCGGCGTTGAATACAAGTATCCGCTCGAAGTTGCACAAGACGGCCCACGTCACGCCCTTGTTGTAGGCGTACGTGATTGCTTGTTTGGCGAATTCGGAGTTGTACAGATCTGAGTCGAGGGGTTTCGCCTCTATGTAGACGCGCGGGATGTTTTCGACCTTCAGCGTGTAGTCTGGAAAGCCAGCCAGTGTCCGCTCTTCAACGGTTACCTCGTCACGACTGATGCCGCGAACATCCCATCCAAGAGCCTGCAACAAGGGGTCGATGAAGTCCTTCCGCGTTTGAGCTTCGTTGTATCGCCGACGTTTCTGATGGCTGAGGGACTCGTACTTCTCGACCAAGCGCTTGATTTCCGCCCTGTTCACGGCCACTTGCCACAACCTCTCCCTGACACCTTAGAGTTGGGCCCATCATACAGAGTGGTTGGGCGCCAAGCTAACCGCGCCGCTGCCCGGCCTCGGAGAGACACGCTAAGGCCCCAGAGTGCCATGTTCCCCTTCACACCTCCGCCGCCGCGCCGTAACCTAGGCGCCAGCATCCTGCAGTAAGGCCCGAGGGCGCACGACCGATGACCACCTCGACAGCACCGACCACGCTGACTTCGCCGGGCCCGGTTTGGCGGTCGAGAGGGAGTCATCGGGGGAGACGAGAAAAACACCCCCCATGAAATTACGAAACAGTTTCGGCGGACCTCAGATTCGGCTCAGATACGGAATCGGCCCGCGAACATGGGCGATTGAGGTCCAAAAAACGGGCCTAAAACGCACGAAAACGCGCGTGAAAACGCGGCAAGAGCGAGGTTATGTGACGATTGTGGCTAGACTCTTCGCGGAGCCTGTCCTGAGCGGAGTCGAAGGGCTCAGAGTGACAGGAGGGCGCGCTCCGTTCCCTACAAGAACACGTAGTCCGCGGGGTCTGGCTCGCGGGTCTGCTGCCAGTACTCGATGAGGTTGTAGGGCCAGTTCTGCGCGACGCGGCCGGAGTCGCTCTTGTACCAGCTGTTCACGTCCGACGCGCCCCAGGCTCGCAGCAGGTTGTCGCTGTCGATCCTCTCGTTGTAGGCGTCGTGGACGTCCTGCCTGCAGACCATGGCGCGATGGCCGTTCTGCAGCAGCAGCTTCAGGCAGCCGAGCACGTACTGCACCTCGCACTCCGAGAAGTAGATGATGCTGCCGTTGACCACGATGTTCGTGTTCGGGCCGTACAGCATGAAGAAGTTCGGGAAGTTGGGGACCGTGATGCCGAGGTACGCGCGGGCGTCGCCGCCCCACTGCTCGTTGAGGTCGGCGCCGTCGCGGCCGGTGACCTTCATCGGCGAGAGGAACTTCGACGCCGTGAAGCCCGTGCCGTAGATGATCGCGTCGACCGGGCGCAGCGTGCCGTCGACCGTCTTCACGCCGTCGGGCGTGATCTCCTCGATGGGCTCGGTGATCAGCTCGACGTTGTCGCGCTTCATCGACTCGGCCCACGAGCCGTTGTCGAGGAGGATGCGCTTGGCGGCGGGCGGGTAGTGGGGGAGCGCCTTCTCGAAGAGGTCGGGGCGGTCCGCGTACTGGCCCTGCATGGCCATCGTCAGCAGCATCCGGAGCTGGTCGTTCTCCTGGCTGAGCGACTCCTTCTTGTCCCAGTTCTCGTCGACCATCGCCGCGGGCAACAGCCCGTCCGAGGTCGTCCAGAACAGCCAGAAGCGGTACCAGTGCAGGTAGTGCGGCACGTGGCGGAACAGCCATTGCAGCCCGGCAGGCGTTTCCTCGTGGTAGTTGGGGACGGGGAACGACCAGTTCGGCGTGCGCTGGAAGACGTAGAGCTGCTCGACCTCCTGCGCGATCTCGGGGACGAACTGCGCCGCGCTCGCGCCTGTGCCGATCACCGCGACCGTCTTGCCCGCGAGGTCGACGTCGTGGTCCCACTGCGCGGAGTGGAACGACGGGCCCTCGAACGTGCCGCGGCCCGGGATGTCGGGCAGCTTGGGCCGGTTGAGCTGGCCGACGGCGCTGACCACGGCCTGCGCCTCGACGGTCTCGTGGCCGCCGTCGGGCGTGCGTAGGGCGAGCGACCACGTGCAGGTGCCGTCGTCGAACGTGACCGACTCGACCTCCGTGTTGAAGCGGATCTTGTCGCGGATGCCGGCCTCGTCGGCGCACTCGCAGAAGTAGTCGAGCAGCGCCTGCTGCGTCGAGAACGAGTGCGGCCAGTCGATCTTCTGCGCGAACGAGTAGCTGTAGAAGGCGCTCGGCACGTCGACGCGGGCGCCGGGGTACGTGTTCTCGAGCCACGTCCCGCCGACGCCGTCGTTCTTCTCGAGGATCGTGAACGGCACGCCGGCCTGGTTGAGCCTGATGCCGGCCAGGATGCCGGACATCCCCGCGCCGATGATCGCGACCTTGAAGTCGCGGCCGTTGGCGTGCCAGTCGGGCGCGCGCGGGTCCTGGCCCGATGGCGCGAGCTCCTCGATCAGCAGCGGGATGTAGTCGTCGCTGGCCGGCGATGATGTCATCCACTCGACGATCCGGCGGACGTCGTCCTCGATCGGTCGCTCCTGCGGCGACGGGCCTTCGTCGCGCAGGCGCTTCAGCGCTTCCAGCGCGAGCTCGCGGGCCTTGGCCTGCTGCTGGTCGGACATGCCGCCCTGGGGCACTCCCGGCTGCATGGCCGGTGGCCGCAGCTCGTCGCTTAGCAGCGAGAAGTCGCCGGTGGCCTGGGCCAGGGCGGGCAGCAGGCCCGGCAGAAACGCGTCCTCCAGCGCCTGCGCGATCGTGGCGTCGTCGGCGGTAATCGGTTCGATGTCTCGGGCAATCGGCATGCGAACTCCAATCTCGCGCGTGTGCGCCACTACTGTAGCGAACCCGCCCCCGCGACTCTAGGGCCGGCTGGCCTTTGACAGATGCCGGACATAATCGAAGCGCCTAATCGCTGCCGGGGTCTGCCTCCAGCATCGAGCGGCTACCCATTGGCCCAATCTAACATTGACATCCATGGCAGGGCTGTTTAGATTTGCTCCAAATTGCCCACACGGACGATTGCGCCGGGGAGTGTGCGCAAGGGCATAGGGGAAGGTGCTGGTGCGCATGGACGCGAGTCGTCCTAGAGCTTACTCATTCCTGCATAGCGATACCGCGCGACGCTGGATCAGCCGTGCGTTCATCGTCAGCATCGTCGTCTACTTCGTCGTCCTTGGCTACCTCATCTTCGAGGCGATCACGGGCGCGTCGAAGTGGGCGCCTTACGGCGTCAACATCCCCTTGTTCGTCGCCCTCATCATCGGCTCTGAGCTCGTCATGCTGGTCACCGCGGTCCAGATCTTCCGCGAAGACTCGGGCATCTGGCCGCCGGAGATGTCTACAGCTTGGAACACGTTCAAGTACAAGTCCAAGGTGCGGGGCACACTCGGACTTATCTCTGCGGGGTGGGATATCTCGCTCATCGACCTCCGGCTCCGGACGGGAACGGCGATCTTCATGGGGCGGCTCAACCGCTTCGCCTCGCTCGTGCCGCTCGTCTACGCTCTCGTGGCGAGCGCCGATGGCGCGCCCTGGGGTTTGCGCGCGAGCGCCCTATTCGACATCGGCATTTCGCTCGTCGTCTGGGTGTTCATGGAGTTGGTGATGGTGCGGCCGGAACCCAACGCAGAGCCTGCGGTCGCACCGGCTGCCGCTCCGGAGTTGAGCGCGAACGGTGTCCACGCGGCCAAAGAGGGTTCGTATAGCGTCCGCCAGGTTGAGCTGTCCGACCTCGATCGACTGGTCGAGCTCGAGAAGCGCAACTGGCGCGACCAGGCTGCCTCCCGCGAGGTGATGGCCGGCCGCATCCGCACCTATCCCGAAGGCCAGATCGCCGCCGTCTACACGACGGAGGTGGCCGGGCAGCCGACCCGCAGCAAGGTCGTCGCGTGGTGCAGCGTCATGCCGGTCAACGAAGCCCACGTTGAGTCGTTCCACACCTGGGACGAGCTCACGTCATACGGCAAGCTGAGCGCCTGCGATCCCAACGGCGACGTCCTCGTCGGGGTAAACCTGACGTCGGTCACCGAGGGCGGGACCTACCTGCTCATCGCCGAGATCCTGGCTTCGGTTGTCGAGGGCGCCCGGGAGAAGCTCATCGGCGGTGGCCGCCTGACGGGCTTCGTTTCGTTCAACGAGCGCCGAAAAGCCGAAGGCAAGCCTCCACTGTCCGCGGACGCCTATGCGCGACTGCGCGAGATCCGCGGCTACCGCCTCAACGAGCAACGCTACGACGCCGGCCAGCTGCCCTTCTCCGATGAGGACTACCGCAGGCAGGCGGCGCGGCTGCGCGACGAAGCGGGTGAGGTGCCCCTCACGGACCATGACGTCCCTGATTACGTGTGCTCGAACGTCCGCGGCTACATGAGCATCCCCGGCGCGCGCTTGGTCCGTGTCGTCGCCCACTACTTCCGCGATCCCTCCAGCGCCGACTATGGCGTCGTCATGGAGTGGCCGAACCCCATCCCGCGGCCCGCCCGCAACGTGCCGATCATCAAGCAGTTCGTGGTGCGTCGGATCCGGGAGGAGGTCGGCGGCGAGTGGGAACGGCGCAAGCAACGACTCCGCGAGCAAGCCGCCCGTCGCCAGCAGCGACACGTCCCTGCGTTCCTCAGGGCCGATGATGCCGGAGTTGATGTCGTTCCGGAAGTGGCTGGTGAAGAGGTCGGGACGTTTGAGGACGCCCCGGCCGGGTCGCCTGGCTCTTAGGCCGCGACCTGCCGCTTCTCGTCCAACTCCGCGGGCAGCAACCCTCGCTCGTGCAGGCGCTTCAGCGCCTCGGCGACCCGCGGGCTGAACTGCGTGCCGGCGCAGGACATGATCTCTTCGATCGCCTCAGCCGCTGCTCGCCCGCGACGGTAGGGCCGGTCGTTCGTGATGGCGTCGAAGGTGTCTGCGACCGTCGTGATCGCGGCCGCCTCCGGGATCTCGTCGCCCTTGATGCCGCGCGGGTAGCCGCCGCCGTCCCACCGTTCATGGTGGGAGTGCGCGACCATCTCCGCGAGGTCGAACCCTTTGTGTCCGTGGAGGAAGTTGGCGCCCCACACGGTGTGCCGGCGCATCGTCTCCCATTCCTGTTCGGACAGCGAGCCTGGGTTGTTCAAGATGGCGTCCGGCACCTGGATCTTGCCGATGTCGTGGAGGACGGCGGCCAGGCCCATCTCCCGCGCTTCGTCCTGGCTGTACCCGAGCTCCAGCGCCAGGAGCTCCGTTAGCGAGCGGACGCGCTGGAGGTGGCGCCCCGTCGTGTTGTCGTTCGCTTCCGCGACCGACGCCAGCAACATGACCGTCTCCGCGTGGGCCTGGCTGAGGTGGTTCGCGGCTTCCTGCAGCTCCTCGACGAGCGTCGTCATGAACACGATCGCCGTCACCTGGCTCGAGACGGCCGTCAGGAACTGAGCGTCCCAACTGTTGAAGGCCGCCGCCGTCGTGCTTCCCGCCGAGAGCATGCCGACAACCTTGTCCTGCCAGATCATGGGCACGACAAGGCCGGACTTCAGGCCGACCGAGTCCAGGAGCGTGCGTTCGTTCTCGGTCAGGTGCTCGTCCGTGGCAACGTCGTCGATGAAGACCGGGCGCTTCGTCTTCTCGAGGATCCGGCCAAGCGGGTGGTCCTGGCTAGAGTTCTGTTCATGCATCCAGGCATCCACGATGTCCTTGGGCGCGCGCACGACGGCGCGCTGCCATTCGGCCGGCGTGTCGCCGAGCACCTCGAAGTTGATCGCGTCGTAGCCCGCGCTCACCGAAAGGTGCTGGGCTACGAGGTTGAGCTTGTCCTCGCGGGTGCCGCTGCGTGTCAGCAGCGGCACGATCTCCGCGACGAGTCGCGCGGCTCGCTCCTTGCCGAGGACTCGCTCGCCGCCGGAGCTCACCGGCGCGTCAGACTTCGCCTTTCTGGCGGCGTACATGCCGTTGTCCGCAAGGCTCAGCCAACTCTCGACGGTGTCCGCTTCCTCGGGGTACGTTGCCAGGCCAACGCTGACATAGATCGGGATGCGCGTGATGTCGCCTGGCCCGCTGACGGTCGTATTCGAGAGCTCTTTGAGAACGTCCCTGCGGTACTGCACGGCGCCTTCGTGTCCGATGTCTTTCAGCAACACGACGAATTCGTCGCCGCCGTAGCGTCCGACGACGGCGTCTTCGCGCGCGAGGCCGTCCGCGACGGCCTTCAGCACAGCGTCGCCGACCTGGTGACCGTACGTGTCGTTCGTCGCCTTGAGACCGTCCACGTCCACCATTGCGATCGAGTGCTCGCAGTCCTCGCACTCCACGGTGGCTCGCAGTTCGTCCACAATCGCGCCGTGGTTGAGTACGCCTGTCAGGGCATCGTGTGTTGTGCGGTCGCGCAATGCATCTTCGGCACGCTTGCGGTCCGTGATGTCCCGCAGGAAGGCGGTGTAGGTCGTTATGCCGTTCCAGTGCACCGGCGCGACCGCGAGCTCTGCCGGGAACTCGAGGCCATTGCGACGCAACGCCTCGATCTCGGTCAGGCCCCCCGTGAACGGCCCAACGCTGCCGGATCGGGCCGTGAGACAGCGTTCGTAAGCCTCTCGCTGTTGCGGCGCGAAGATCGTCGTCGCGAGCTCCCGGCCAACCGCCTCGTCAGTCCTGTAGCCGAATAGCTCCTCTGCCCGCGGGTTCCAGTTCGTGATGAGGCCGCCTTCGTCGACTTCGATCACCGCATCCAGTGACGAGTCGATAATCCGCCGGACCTGCTGCTCGCTCTCCCACATCGCCTGCTCGGTCCGGAGGCGCAGCTTGAGGATCTGGCGAAACGCGACCTCGATGATCGCCGAACCGAGCGCCAGGCCCACCACCGCGTTGATGACGACGTAACCCCAGCCCATCTGGAACAGGAACACGTACATCGGGGTGAGCGCGATGATGAGCAGGGAGACGCCGAGCTGGACCCACCGCTTCACCTCGCGCACTTCCTTCAGCGTTCGGTCCTGCGAGGGCGGCGTCGTCTCAGGCTGGGGTTCTCTGAGGCGGATTTCCGGCTGCTGACCGTGATCGTCGCGCATAGTGCGTCGGTCGCCGGCGTGGAAGACCGGCGCTCCTAGATCATTGTCGGCACAATCGGCTGGAGACTAGAGCAGTCTCCAAATAGGCTGGAGGGCCTTCGCCCGACTGCCCGGGTCCTGAGATTCTCTGCAATTCTTGCGCTAGCCGGCCTCGTCGGTCTTGAACGACTCCTTCCAGACGTCCTTCACGCCCGCGATCGTCCCCGTCAGCGCATCGCGGACTTCGGTCACCGCCGTGTCGCCGATGTCGCCGGCCCCCTTCAGCAGTCCGTTGGCGGCTGCCGAGGCGGCCTCCTCGGCGCTCACGCCGATGTCCTTGGCCCCTTCGATCGCGCCTTCAACGGCGCCTTTCGCCGCTGCACGGAGGTTGCCGCCGACCTCTGATGTCTCCTTGATAATGGCCTTCGCTGTCGCGCTGATCGTCTCGAGGGTGGCAGTGCCCACTTCTTTGGTGCCCTGCAAGATTCCGAGCATCACGCCTTTCGCCGCGGTACCGGCATCCTCGCCGACTTCCGACGAGCCGCGGATTGCGCTGCGCACGACCTCAGCGGTCGCGCTCGTGAGTGCCGTGCCCACGGAGCCGCTCTTCTCGACCGCGTTTACGAGGCTGTTCGCGAACGTGTCCACGACCGCGTCAGTGATCTCTCCCGCGCCCTTGATGGCCGCTACGATGCTGTCCTTAACTTCTGCCAGCGGTCCGCCTGGTTCTTGTGTCATAGTCCTCCCTCCTTCACGGCTCATCATAACCTGTCCGGGGGCGGGTTCGGCGAACTAATCCGGTTCCGGCTATCATCTGCGCGTGAACGTCTCCGCGGCGACCTACCGTCTCCAGTGCAACCGCGAACTCGACTTCGATCGCATCCGCGGGCTCGTGCCGTTTCTCGAGCGCCTCGGTATCAGCGACATCTATCTCGCTCCCATCACGGCTGCCGGACCGGGAAGCGATCACGGCTACGACGTTATCGATCCTACGCGAATCGACTCGAAGCTCGGCGGCGAGGCGGGTTTCCTTGCACTCGTGGATGAGCTTGCCGCGCACGGGATGCACCTCGTCCTCGACTTCGTTCCCAACCACATGCTGGCGACGATCGAGAACCCCTGGTGGGCGGACCAGCTCGCCAACGGCCGCGATTCCGCGTGCGCGCATATCTTCGACATCGACTGGACCGACGACGGCAAGGTCGTCCTGCCCGTCCTCGCCCGGCCCCTCGCGGAGGCGATCGCTGCGGGCGAGGTGCGCCTCGATGCGGGTGACAACGTCCTCCGATACCACGACCACGCGTTCCCGCTCGCCCCCGGGACCGACGCCAGCGACGTTGCCCGGGCCCTCGCGCACCAGCACTACGAGCTGGAGCACTGGCGCCAGGATGCAGCGCGTCGCAACTATCGCCGCTTCTTCGAGGTCGACCATCTTGCCGGCGTGCGGCAGGAGGACGAACGTGTTTTCGAGGAGACGCACGCACTCATCCGGCGGCTCGCCGCTTCGGACGCCGTCAGCGCCGTCCGGATCGACCACATCGACGGCTTGCTTGATCCGGCGCAGTACCTCGACCGCCTCGAGAGACTGGCGCCGGACAGAGGCATCCTCGTCGAGAAGATCCTCGCCGGTGACGAGCAGCTCCCCGCAGCATGGCCGGTCGACGGCACAACCGGGTACGAGTTCCTCAACGCCGTGAACGGACTCTTCGTCGACCCCGCTGGCCTAGCGCAACTGCAGCGCGGTTACACCTCCTTCACAGGCCGCGACGCGTCCTTTGCCGACATGGCTTTCGAGTCGAAGCGTCAGGTCGCGCGCGAGCTCTTCCCAGCGGAACTGCGCCAGCTCAGCGACGACCTCGCGCCGCTCGTGCCGGACGAGACCCGGGGCGCGCTCACGCGGTCGCTCATCGACCTCGCCGCGGCGTTCCCGGTGTACCGCACGTATGTCGATGCGGATGGCGTGCCGGAACACGATCGCGTGACCGTCGTCGAAGCCACCGCAGAAGCGCGCCGCCGCGGGCACGGCAGTGAGGCGCTCGACGCCCTCGAGCGTGTCCTCCTGCTCGACGTCGACCTCGCGCAGCGCGACGCCGCGATGCGTTGCGTTCAGCGCTGGCAGCAGTTCACCGGCCCCATCGCCGCGAAGGGCCTCGAGGATACGGCGCTCTATCGCTACAACGCGCTCGTATCCATGAACGAAGTGGGCGCGGACCCGAAGGGGCCGTCCGCCACCAATGTTGCCGCGTTCCACGACTTCAACCGCGGGCGCCTGGCCAAGCCGTATACCCTCAACGCCACGTCGACGCATGACACCAAGCGCGGCGAAGACGTGCGCGCGCGACTCAACGTGCTCTCGGAGCTGGCGGGCGAATGGGGGGATCGCCAGTCGCGCTGGCACGAGCTTACCCGCGACCTCAAGACCGCGGTTCACGGCGAGCCGGCGCCGACGCCCAATGACGAGACGCTCATCTACCAGACGCTCGTCGGCGCCTGGCCGGTCGATGACGTTGACCTGCCCGCGTTCCGCCAACGCCTCCACGACTACTTCCGCAAGACCGCCCGCGAGGCGAAGGAGCGTACGTCATGGCTCGACCCGGACGATGCATACGAGTCGGCGCTCACCGGCTTCGCGAACGCGCTGTTCGATCACGCAGCGTTCCTCGAGGACTTCCGGCCGTTTCAGGAGCGAGTTGCGGAGCTCGCCGTGACCAACTCGCTCGCGCAGGTCGTTCTCAAAGTCGCGTCGCCCGGCATGCCCGATGTCTATCAGGGCACGGAGCTCTGGGACCTCAACCTGGTCGATCCCGACAACCGGCGTCCGGTCGACTTCGCGAAACGCGAGCGCACGCTCGCCGACCTTGCCCAGTCCGAGGCACGCCCGGCGGTCTTGCGCGAACTCCTCGAAGGCTGGCCGGACGCCCGCGTCAAGCTCTGGGTCCTCTCGCGCGCCCTCGCGTTCCGCCGCCACCACGAAGCGCTCTTCACGGAAGGCGAATACTTGCCGCTCGAAACCACCGGCGCCCTCGCGGACTGCGTCGTCGCCTTCGCCCGGCGAAACGGCGACCAGTGGGCGGTCGCCGCCGTCCCTCGCCTCACCGCGCCGCTCGGCTATCCGCCGCTCGGTGAGGTTTGGGAGGACACAGCGATCCGCCTTCCTTCCGACGCCACCGTCCCATGGCGTAACGTGCTCACCGAGGAAGACCTCAACGTCGAGGCGGGCGCGATCGCGGCCGCGGCCCTGTTCGCGCGCCTTCCTGTCGCACTTCTCTCTGCTTGACACCAACCCCCGACCGCCGTACCAAGAAGCGCCATGAACGACGACCGTGTCGAACGCATCCTCCAACGCGCCGCCGAGCGCGGCTGGTCGCCCGACCTCGTCCAGCGCGCGGTCGACCTGCGCGTGCCCGTCGCTGACATCGAGAACTGGCTCCGCTGGATCGACGACGAAGAGAGCGTGAAGCGCCGCCTCGACTGGCACGAGCGGCTGACGTTCGGCGACCTGCGCGGCCGCGAAGCGCGCGGCAACGACAACGAGGCCTTCGCCGACCTGATGGCCAGCTCCGCCGAGGACCTCGGCGAATGGGAGATCACCACCGAACGCGGCCCGAACGCGTTCGCGCCGTACCGTCTGCAGGAGAACGTCACCATTTTGCTCATTGAGAAAGAAGGGCTGCTCATTGCGTCCTGCTCGTTCTCGGGACGCAAGACGATCGTTGGCGGCAAGAAGATGGTGGTGCGCTATGGCCAGGCGCTCCGCGTCCGGCCCGAGTTCCGCCGCCAGGGCTACGGCGACGCCGTCCGCAACCAGTCGTGGGGTGCCGGCGTCACGCGTCCGACGCAGGTCCAGTACGACATCATGCGCTCGCAGAACTACGCCGTCGTCGGCTGGTGGAAGAAGTACCATCCCGAGGTCTACGATGGCGTGCCGGAACGCGAAGGCGATATCCCAGGCGAGTCGGTCACGGTGCTGCAGTACACGCGCCGCGCGTTCGACGGCGACGCGAGCGGCATCCGCAAGGTCGCGCCAGCCGACATCCCGCGCTGCGTCGAGATCATCAACGCCACGCACGACGGCCAGGACCTCTTCCGCCCGTACACGGACGCCTTCCTGAGCGACCGGCTCGACGACGGCTGGTGGGGCGATCCGCCCGACGAGAAGTTCTGGCCGCATGTGTACGGCTGGGACGACCACTATGTCATCGAGGAGGACGGCCGCGTCGTGGCCTGCGCCGGCCTCTGGGACCGTGGCCGCGATATGCGCGACCGCTGGCGCCATAAAGAGACCGGCGACGAGCGTGTCGTCGCGGCGGCCGCGATGATGGACTTTGGCTTCGAGCCCGGCCGGGAAGACGCCATGGCGCGGCTGATTGCGTACCTGATCGGCGAGACGGACAAGCTCGGCCGCGACTACCTCCTCGCGCCGCTAGAGCACCTCCCAGCCGTCGCCGAACACCTCAGCGACTACGAGTCGTCGCCCGAGACGCGCGCGTTCCGCTGGGGCGCGCCCGAGCCCAAGATCACCCGCGTCTATCTGGATATGGCGTACTGGTAGCGTGGTGAGCGACCCCGGCCAGATCGTCATCCTCAACGGCGCGCCGCGCGCCGGCAAGTCCAGCATCGTCGCGGTCATCCAGGACACCATTAACGGTGTGTGGATGAATCTGGGCGTCGACGTCTTCGCTCGAGGCGTGACGCCTAAGCGATTCCAGCCCGGGGTCGGCCTGCGACCAGGCCCAGGGCCGCAGAAGGGCGGCGACAGGCCCGAGCTCGAACCGCTCGTGCCAGCGATGTACCGCGCCATGTGTTCGACTCGATCGCGGCGCACAGCCGAAACGGTCTCAACGTCGTCGCCGACCTCGGCCTCCACGGCGCCATCCACCCCACCTTGCCGTCCGCCTGCGCCAAGCGGCTCGCTGGCCTGCCCGTCCTGTTCGTCGGCGTCCGCTGTCCGATCGAAGAGATCATGCGCCGCCGCAACGAAAGTGTCCCCGGCAGCTACACCGTGAGCACCCCGGACGGCCCCGTTCCGGCTCCGGTGCTTCTGTGGCAAGAAGAGGTGCACAAGGTCGGCCCGTACGACCTCGAAGTGGACACGTCCCGGCTGACTCCGGAGGCGTGCGCCGAGAAGATCCGCGATCGTCTGGACGGCGGGCCGCCCGGCACGGCGTTCCATGAGCTGGGGAACCGGGCTTAGGGACTCCTTACTCTCCGCGTAGGGCGGGGTTGTGTGACGCGTCCGCGACCATGAGCCCGGTGCGCGCCAGCACGAAGACCTGCTGGCCGATCATCTCGAAGCCGGCGCCGACGGTGCCGCCGGCCTTGAAGCGCGCGTGCATGTTCTCGAGGATGACGCCGAGTTTGAAGTTCGCCAGCACGATATAGAAGTCGAGGTCGGCGAGGCTGCGGCCGCTCTTCTCCTCGTAGCGCGCGCGCCCCTCGCTCCAGCTCGGGAAGCCAGGCAGCGTGATCACGCCGCCGCTTCCGATCTGCGCCTGCTCGCCGCTTGCGTCGCGGTCGCGCCAGTACATGCGGAGGATGCCGAGGTCCGCGAGCGGGTCGCCGAGCGTTGACATTTCCCAGTCGAGCACGGCCGCGATGTCGCCGTCCTCGGTGACCATCGTGTTGTCGAGGCGGTAGTCGCCGTGCACGATCGTCGCGTCGCTGTTGGTCGGGATCGCCTTCGGGAGCCGGCGCGCCAGCTCCTCCAGCTCCGGCAGGTCGCGCGTCTTCACCTTCTCGAGCTGGTCGCTGAAGCGTCGCACCTGCCGCTCGATGTAGCCCTCGGGCTTGCCGAAGTCGCCGAGGTCGACCGACGATGGCTCGAGCGCGTGCAGCGCGACGAGCGTGTCGACGAGCCGCTCGCCCATGAAGCGGCGCTGCTCCTCGGTGTACTTGTCGGTGACCGTCTTCGGGTCGACGGGCACGAGGCCCTTGACGTGCTCCATGATGTAGAACGGCGCGCCGATCACGCTCTCGTCGTTGCAGAGGGCGTACGTCTTCGGCACCGCGACGTCTGTCCCCGCCAGCGCCGAGATGACGCGGAACTCGCGGCCCATGTCGTGGGCGCTCGCCTGCACGTGCGAGAGGGGCGGGCGGCGCAACACCCAGCTCTTCCCGTCCTCGCTATCGAGGCGGTACGTCAGGTTCGAGCGTCCGTGGCCGATGATCTCGGCCGACAGGTCGGACACCTCGGCCACGTGGTCGTTGAACCAGGGCACCAGGCCCTCGAAGTCGATCCCGGGTACGTCGTCAGGCAACGCGGTCCTCTCTGGCTGGGAAAGTCGCTTAATTGAACGCCCCTAGGGCGGTCGGCCCACACGGTTCTAGCACGGCATGTAACCAACTCGCAATCCACGTAGCGTTCCTGTACAATCCTGAACGCCGTTCAGATTCGGAACCCCAGAAGGAGCATCACCATGGCCATCGATTTCACGCTGCCGCCCGAGGTCGAAGACGTCCGCATGCGCGTCCGCAAGTTCATGGACGAGGAGGTCCGCCCCGTGCAGGACGGCCTGCAACGAGAGGAGGCCGAACGCCGCCGCTTCGTCGAGGAGATTGTCCGGCTGCGCCAGCGCGCGAAGGACGTCGGGCTCTGGAACCCGCACATGCCGAAGGAGTGGGACGGCATGGGCCTCGGCATCACCGAGATGGCGTTCGTGTCGGCCGAGGCCGCGCGCGTCGGCGGCATCGGCCCGTACGTGCTCAACGCCCAGGCGCCCGACGAAGGCAACATGCACACGCTCCTCGCCTGGGCGACCGACGAACAGAAGGAGAAGTACCTGCGCCCGCTGACCGAGGGTCGCGCGCGCTCGTGCTTCGCGATGACCGAGCCGGAGGTCTCCGGCTCCGACCCGACGCAGATCCAGACCAGCGCCGTCAAGGACGGCGACGACTGGGTGCTGAACGGTCACAAGTGGTTCATCTCCGGCGCGCGCGGGGCGCAGTTCGCTATCTGCATCGCCCGCACCGACCCCGACGCCGACCCGCCGCAGGCCCGCAACTCGGCGTTCCTCGTCGACATGCCAGCCGATGGCTGGGAGATCGTGCGCGATATCGACACAATGCACGGTCGCGGCAATCACTGCGAGATCAACATCAAGGACGTCCGCGTCCCGGCGACGAACATGCTTGGCGGGCAGGGCGAAGGCCACAAGCTCGGCCAGGCGCGGCTCGGGCCGGCGCGGCTCGCGCACTGCATGCGCTGGATCGGCCAGGCCGAGGTCGCGCTCGAGATGCTCGTCGACCGTGCGCAGAACCGCTACACGCACGGCTCGCTGCTGATCGACAAGCAGGCGATCCAGTGGATGATCGCCGATTCGGCGATGGAGCTCTACGCCGGCAAGCTGATGGTGCTGCACGCGGCGTACCGCATCGAGAACAAGCTGGAGTTCCGGCAGGAGGTCTCGTACGCGAAGCACCACGTCGCGAACGCGCTGTGGAAGATCATCGACCGCGCGATCCAGGTGCACGGCGCGCTCGGCTACTCGACGGACACGCCGCTCGCCGACATGATGAAGAACGCCCGCTCGGCGCGCCTCGTCGACGGCGCCGACGAGGTCCACCAGCAGACCATCGCCCGCAACGTCATCAAGGCCTACGACGAAACGGGCAGCACGCGTCTGGCGACGGGGGACTTGTTGTAGGGCGGTTCACAGTCGAGGCTCATGCCTTCTGACTTGCCCGCGGCCCGGAATTTACGATTGCACAAATGACCTGGTATCTCGCTCGCCGGTTCATGTTGTGCAGTGTCGCAGGACGCCCAAGTAGTGTCCTAGAGGATTTCTTTGTGGTCGGCGCTGAATCGTTGCAGGCGGCGAAGAGGGAAGCTCATCGCCTCTCGAAGAGGCAAGAAGATTCGTATCCCAACGCCTTTGGCCAGGAAGTTACTTGGCACCTTCAAGGCGTGGTCGGTCCTGTCCAACTCAGTCAGAAGCGCTTCGATGATGGCGACTGTGTCTACAAGCGATCGTTCCCACGCGTATCGAAGATTGAGGAGCGCTCCCGCGAACGTCTCATCATCACCCGCAACGTAGCCGCAGGCAGGGAGCCAGCTTGGTATGGCGCTATGCTCCTCTTTCGGTCTCGCGAGAAGCCGCGCCGGGAAGAGGAACGGCTCTTCATTTTCCGAGCAACTCGCGCCGTCGATCGCAGGGCTCTGCTGGTGGGTAAGCGCGCTGCCGATGCCGCTAGAGAAGACCTTGTGTGCCTCTTTCAAGCTCACGACATTCTCGGCAATAGGATCGTCTCAGGAACGGAGCTATATTTCCGCTTCTTCAACCCGAGCGAACTCAAACGTCAGCTGGAGCCTCCACGGGAAGGGTACTTGGTCACTGGAGACTTTCAGCTCGGAGGGCGAACAACGGCCCGTCGCTAATGCCTCGCTCCCTCAAGGAGAGCGGCCAGCATCAGTTCGTCTCCTTAGCATTCCGTTCGCGTGATCGTCGCCTCGCCGTCCTCAGCCGGTACATAGCTGATCGTCCGGACCCACGTAAACGCGTCGCCGTCGGCGCACACCGACCAGAAGTCGAAGCTGGCGACCGATCGGTCTCCGGCCTCGTTGAGGGTGGACGGGCCGGTTAGGCCGACATGCTCCGCGGCCGCTGTCACGAACGCGGGGCTCAGGGCC
>Ga0075326_1000054_pt1 | contig 23446 bp, 25 predicted proteins | sample MayberrySE_Catta_3_FD_120052 | JGI IMG/M metagenome (GOLD analysis project Ga0075326, IMG submission 120052) | Natural and restored wetland microbial communities from the San Francisco Bay, California, USA, that impact long-term carbon... | ecosystem: Environmental > Terrestrial > Soil >...
CGGCGGCAACCTGATCCGATCATCAGTAGCGTCAAAGGCAGGAGCTCGGGCCAGCGGACTTGCTGGCGGACGTCGGCGACAACGGCCTTGACCTCGCTCTCTGAGAAGGGCTTAGGCGGTTGCAGCTTGTCGCGCCGGACCGGGATATGCGCCGTGGGGTCATTGGTGCGACGTCGGGACTCGATCAGGAAGCGATAGAACGACCGACACGAGAGGAGCCTGTTCATCGCCGTGGCGCGCGAAACGGCTTGCAGTTGGTCGGAGACGAAGCGATCCAGTTGGGCGCGGGAGGCTGAGATGAGCGGGTAGTTCTGAGCTTTCATCCAACGCGCATAGAAGTCGACGTTGGATAGGTAAGTGCGAACAGTGTCGGGCGTCCGGCCCTGGGTTACGAGGTATCGGGCATAGTCGTCCTTGACGCCCCTCCAGGCGTCTCGCGGCACGGGTGCATCCCTTCTTGGGAACTGGACAATATCTGCCAAACCAGCACGCCCCTACCCTCCATTGAGTCCCGTGAGGCGGCTAGTATCCCACGTGTAAATGTAGTTGTCAACGTCACGCTGTCGCTGCCTGGTGCGCTTCGCTTGCCGACGCAACGAGCTCGTCAAGGGTGACACCCATCGCCTCCGCAAGCATTCGTAGAGTATGAATCTCTAGGCGGGTCCGTTGGCCGGACTCGATGCGAGAGATCGCGCTGCCGGTCAGTCCGCAGAGAGCGCCCATCTCGTCCTGGCTCAGATCGTGCTCCTCACGGAAGGTTCTGATCGGGATGCCGATGCCAACGGGATCGTTCATGAGCTTCTTCATGTACGGCATAATGCTATCCCCTCCTCTTGCCACCTGTCAAGCCTTGACAACTTGCATGACCTGTGATACGCTCCGTTCTGCAATGCAGAAATCGCAATTGAGTGTTGGTAGCAGCGGGAGGATTCGAACCTCCGACCCGTCGATTATGAGCCGACTGCTCTGCCCCTGAGCTACGCTGCCACCGAAAGACCCAGCCTTGAAAGTATACCAACGCTCGTGATTCGCGTGCCCTCAGCACACCAAGGACCTCGCCAGTGGCCAGTTTTATCGGATGCTACACATTGCCCTGGATGTGCCGAATGTCACATTTCCGCAACGAATGACCCTTGCGATCTCAATACCCCCCAGGGGTATAATACGGCTGAAACCAAACGGGAAAGGAGGCTCCACGAATGAACACCCTACAGCAAATCGACCGGCTTTCTGAGGAGCGGTCGCGACTCTACCGGCAGGCCCTTGGCGAGCGCCGCAAGGACCCCGAGGTCAAGCAGCGCATCGCTGACATCACGGCCGAACTGGACCTGCTCTGGGACGTGCGCCGCCAGGAGCGCGTCGGCAAGCTGGAAGGCATCGACCTCTTGGTCGAGCAGTCGTACAGCCGCATCTACGGCGATAAGTACCGGGATGTCGTCGCGCCGGTAGCGGTCGAGGCCGAGCAAGAGGCCGTAGCGGCCTAAACGAAGTACCTAGACAGACCTCCTACTGTCGATGCAGGGGAGCCCGCACGGGCTCCCCTGTTGTTCGTCGTTACGGCAGGCGCTCGCTGGCGGACCAGATGTTGTTCAGGATCTCCTGCGCCTCCGTCGGCGCCGCGAACACGGGCTGGTGCTCTTCGATGATGCGCACCGGGTGGAGGAGGATGCCCTTGAGCTCCGAGCCGTGGAAGGCGACGTCCAGCACCACGCCCTGCTGCGTCGGGATCGACCAGTCCTGGTCAAAGACGAAGTTCCCCAGCGCGTACGCGACGAACGTCCCGTCGCCCGGCTCGACCGCCTGTACCCAGTGCGGATGGTTACCGATCACCAGCGTCGCGCCCGCCTCGAGCGCGACGTCCGCCAGCGACTGCTGGATCTCGTTCGGGTCGTGGGTGTACTCGACGCCCCACTGGGGTAGCACGACAACCACGTCGGCGATGGCGGCCGCGGCGGCGACGTCCTCGCGCAGGTACTCCTCCGTGAGGGGCCCGGTGCCGGGCACGCCGGGCTCGGCGTGGTAGTACGACGCGATCTGATCCGCGCCTAGGAATGCGAACGTCGTGCCATCGACTTCGAGCACCTCCGGCGCGCGCGCCTCCTCGAGGTCTGCGCCGCCACCCACTGGCTCGATGCCATTTGCGCGCAGATTGTCCAGCGTGTCGAAGAACGCCTCGTCGCCGCAGGCGTTCTGGCCGCAGTCCTTGACGTGGTTCGTCGCGACGGTGATGACGTCGAAGCCCGAGACCGCGAGCCCCTCGACACTCGCGGCCGGTGCAAGCAGGCTGAAGGTCTCGACGCACTCGAACGGTACACCCGCGTCCGAGATCGCTGCGTCGAGGCTGCCGACCGTGATGTCGGCCTCCGACAGCCAGGGACCCAACTCGCGGAACGCATGAGCGAGGTCGCCGTACTCGAGCTGCTTCGCGTGGGCGCACCGCACCGGAAGGATGTCGCCTGTCGCGCGCAGGATGATCGGGTCCGGCCGCTCGTAGTCGGCAGCGAGCCCCTCCGCAATCGCAGTCTTCGTCTGCTGCAGTATGAGTGCGAGGTCGGGGTCGTCCTGCTCCGCGGCCGACACCCAGACGCTCTCTCCGAGCGGGTACGCGGAGACGTCCCCTTCACCGAACACCAAATCGATCCCGTCCACAGGGACGACCTGCATGCGCGCGTCGACCTCGCCGAGTGGCAGGAATGCCAGTGCTTCATCACTCGCAAGCCACGACTCGATCTCGTCGGGCGCTAGCTCAGCCAGGTCCAACGCGGTAACTTCCTCAGCCGTCAATGCCTCCGGCGTCGCGCCAAGCCTCGTAACTACAACTAGTGGTTCGAGATTGACGGCAACTGATGCGTCGTCGACCTGGGAACCCACGGTGACGTGAGGCGTCTGACCTGGGGCCGCCAGAGCCGCCGTTATGCCATGTGACGCCAGCGCATCGCTCGCCAATGCGAGCGCGCGGTCCGCGAACTCCGGCCCCGACTCGATAGCGATCGTTTCGGGAAGCGGAGCCTCGGACTCGCCATCCGAGCACGCGGCGAGGGCGGCCGCACAGAGAAGCGGGAGCATGAGAAGGAAGGTGGGTCGTCGCATGTGGCCTCCTGCCGCAGGTGCGCCATATGGTACTACACTGCAGAACCGTCGGAGGTTCTTGACGAACCCTTACCATCGCGTTAAGGTAACACCCGCGCGCGGGGGCGCCCTACTCGACTCGTTACGCCCTGCAACGCAGACCGTCGATCGGTCCGCGAGAGCCGCGCGTGGATGGAGACCGAACGATGCTCAAAGAGGGAACGGCGGCGCCGGAGTTCGAGGGAGAGCTCGACGACGGCAGCACGTTTAAGTTGTCCGACCATCGAGGCAAGAATGTCGTGCTGTATTTCTATCCGAAAGACTTCACGCCAGGCTGCACGCGCGAGGCCTGCAACTTCCGCGACGATTCGGACATCATCGAAGGGCACGACGCCATGGTCGTCGGCGTCAGCAAGGACACGGCGGAGTCGCACCGGGCGTTCCGGGAGCAGCACAAGCTCCCCTTCCCGCTCGTCGCCGACCCCGACAAGCGCATCATCAAGCTCTACGAGGCCGAAGGCTTGTTGGGGTTGATGACCGCACGCGTGACCTACGTCATCGACAAGGCAGGAACGATCCGGAAGGCTTTCCGCCACGACATGAATATCGGCAAGCACCTGGAGGACACACTCGCGGCGCTCGAATCCGTCTCAGGCGACGGCGCGACGAGCGAGGCGAACAGCACGGAGGTAGCAGATGGGCAAGCTTGACGGACGGGTAGCGATCATCACGGGCGCGGGCCGCGGCATCGGCGCGTCCTGCGCCAGGCTAATGGCTTCTGAAGGCGCGAAGATCGTCGTGAACGACCTCGGCACGAGCGTTGAGGGCAGCGGCGCGGAGGCCGGTCCCGCGCAGCAAGTCGTCGACGAGATCAAGGCGGCGGGCGGCGAAGCGATCGCGAACACGGACAGCGTCGCCGATCACGATGCCGCCGAGAACATGGTGCGGCAGGCGCTCGACACCTTCGGCAAGCTCGACATCGTCGTCAACGTCGCCGGCATCCTGCGCGACCGCATGATCTTCAACATGAGCGAGGAAGAGTGGGACGCCGTCATCAACGTCCACCTTAAGGGCACGTTTAACACGGCGAAGTTCGCAAGCATCTACTGGCGCCAGGCGCGTGAGGGTCATTACCGCCTCATCAACTTCACGTCCGGCTCCGGCCTGCACGGCTCGCCCGGGCAGCCCAACTACGCCGCTGCCAAGATGGGCATCGTCGGGCTAACGTACTCCTGCGCCGCCGCGCTTGGGCGCTACGGCGTCACATCCAACGCGATCTCGCCCGGCGCGGCGACGCGCATGACGGCAACGATCCCCGACGCGCGACGCCGCAACCTGGGCGTCGCGAGCGCGCAGGACGAAAACCCCGAGCGCTCGCCTGACAACGTCGCCGTGCCGGTCGCGTTCATCGCGAGCGAGGGCACGGACTGGCTGAACGGTCAGGTGATCTCGGCGTCCGGGTTCCGCATCGGCCTCTACAATACGCCGGAGCCGATTCGCGAGCTGCAGGGCAACGGGCCCTGGAGCCTCGACGACGCCTTCACCCACATGGAGCGTTCGTTCCGGCCAGCGCTCGCGACCAGAGGCCCGATCACGTTCGGCGGCCGTCCGCGCGAGGGGGCGCGGCCGGGAGGCGAGCAGCCCGAAGGGCAGAAGGAATAGATGGCGACGCAAACGCGCGACGCCGCGATCGTCGGCATCTACGAGTATCCCCTCCGCAAGACGCCGGGCATGTCGCCCCTCCAGATCAAGGCCGAGTCCGCGGGCAAGGCGCTCGACGACGCAGGCCTGACGTGGAAGGACGTCGACGCGATCTATGACGCCGGCGATGGTGCGGCCGGCGGCATGGGCGGCCTCAGCATCGCCGAGTACTTCAACATCAAGCCGAAGGTCATCGACACCACCGCCGTCGGCGGCAGCTCGTACGAATTCCACGCGTCACACGCGAAACGCGACATCGCGGCCGGCCACGCGAGCGTCGCGCTGCTCACCTACGGCTCGACCGCACACAGCCAGTCGATGAACATCGGCACCGGCGGGCGCGGAATGGGCGGCGGGCCGGCGAGCCCGGTCGGCAACATGGAGATGTCGTGGGGGATGACGCTCATCTCAAACTACGCGATGGTCGCGAACCGGCACATGCACGAGTACGGCACGACGAGCGAGCAGCTCGCCGAGGTCTCCGTGACGACGCGCTTCCACGCCATGCGCAACCCCGAGGCCAAGCAGGCGATGGTCGACCTCGAGCTTCTGCCAGGCGCGCGCGAGATCACAATCGAGGATGTGCTGGAGTCGCGCATGATCGCAAACCCGCTGCACCTGCTCGAGTCGTGCATTATCTCCGACGGCGGCGGCGCTGTCGTCATCGCGTCCGCCGACGTCGCGCGCAACACGAAGAAGACGCCGGTCTGGATCCTCGGCGCCGGGGAGGCGACGAAGTACCCGGAGAACGACGGCGACGTTACGACCAGCGCGGGGGCGCAGTCGGCGCCGGTGGCGTTTGGCGAGGCCGGTGTCACGCCCGACGAGATGGACATCGCGATGGTCTACGACTCGTTCACGATCACCGTGCTCACGCTGCTCGAGGACCTGGGCTTCTGCAAGAAAGGCGAGGGTGGTTCGTTCGTCGAGGGCGGACGGCTACGCTACGACCGCGAGGGCGCGCCGGCGCTCAACACGGACGGCGGCGGCCTCTCGTCGAACCACCCCGGCATGCGCGGCCTCTTCCTCCTGACCGAGGCTACGCGCCAGCTCCGCGGCGAGTCGTCGTCGCAGGTACCCGACGCGAGGCTCGCGGTCGCGCACGGCAATGGCGGCATGCTCGGTTCGCGGCACAGCGGCAGCACGATCATCCTGGGGAGGGACTAATGGCCGCCACTGACCTACCGATCCCGCGCTTTCCGGAGCCCGACACCGAAGCATTCTGGGAGGCGACTAAGAACCACGAGCTGAAGTACCAGGTCTGCGACGACTGCGGCGGTATCGTCTGGCACCCGCGCCGTCACTGCACCCACTGCACCAGCCTCAACCTGAGCTGGAAGTCGTCGAAAGGCGAAGGGACGGTCTACACATTCAGCATCGTGCGCCAGAATTACTTTCCGGCCTTCCGCGAGCGCATCCCGTACGTGATCGCCTGGATCGACCTCGACGAGGGTTTCCGCATGCTCTCGAACGTCGTCGGCATTGACGACGCGACAACGGTGCACTGCGGCCAGCGCGTCCGCGTCGAGTGGCTCGATCAGGACGGGCTTGCGCTGCCCGCGTTCACGCCTGCGTAACTGCGTCGCATGTCTGAAATGGTCACCTACAAGCTAGATGACGGTATCGCAACGATCACGATCGACGACGGCAAGGTCAACGCGCTCTCGCTGGAGCGCTTCGGCGAGCTCAACGCCGCCTTCGACCAGGCGGAGGCCGACGGCGCAATCGTAGTGCTCAGCGGCCGCGAAGGCATCTTCTCAGCCGGCTTCGACCTCGCAGGACTCGCTGCGGACCCACCCAGGATGCTAGAGACGGGCTTCGGCCTCGCGATCCGGTTGCTCTCGTTCCCGCGACCGATTGTCGTCGCGGCCACCGGCCATACCATCGCGATGGGAGTCTTCCTCGTCCTGTCCGGCGACTATCGCATCGGCACGCGCGGCGACTACAAGGTCGTCGCGAACGAGGTCGCGCTCGGCGTCCAGGTGCCGTTGTGCGCGATCGAGGTCGCGCGCCAGCGTCTCGCGCCGGCGCACTTCCACCGTGCGATGAACCTCGCCGAGACGTACACGCCCGATGACGCAATCGCGGCGGGCTTCTTCGATGAGGTGGTTGGGGCCGGTGAACTCGTGGAACGAGCGAGGGCCAAGGCCGCTGAGTTCGCCAAGCTCAACATGGACGCCCACGCCGCGACCAAGCTGGCGGTACGAGCGGGCGCGATCACTGCCATCCGCGCCGGCCTCGAGAAGGACAAGAAGACGTTCGCGGGAATTGGAAACGTGGCTGGCTCCTAGCGGCGAGGCTGGTTCTACGCCGGACGGAGCAGGCGAGCCTGCGCCTGGTATTCTTCTTCCACAAATTCGTAGCACGGACGACTCGTCGAGGAGCGTCATCGGACAGGGCACGCTCTAGTCGTCAAGGAACGCACGACGTCCGTGACCGAGCAGGAGGTAGTGACCCATGACCGTTTCTGACGTGGACGTGCGAGAACTCTCCGAGCAGCATACGGCCGTCGTCCGGCACACGATCTCGATGGACGAGACCAGCAAGATTCCGGAATGGATTTTGCAGACGATGGAGGCCATTCAGCGGTCCGGTCAGGAGATCGCCGGCCCTCCGTTCTTCCGGTCGTTCTCCATGGGGGAAGACAGCATGGACATCGAGGTCGGCTGGCCGGTCGCCGAGCCGTTCACCGGCGACGGTGAGGTTCTGGCCTCGACCCTCCCGGGCGGCGTGGCTGCGGTCGCTGCTTACTATGGGCCGTTCGAGGAGATCGAACCCGCGTACGTGGCAATCCAGGCCTGGTGCGGCGAACACGGTCACGAAATCGCCGGGCCGCCCTGGGAGTCCTATGTCACGGATCCGAGTGAGGAGCCTGACCAGTCAAAGTGGCGAACGGACGTCCACTTCCCGCTGAAGGCCTGACCTTGCTGTACCGTACGCGCCGCCCAGCGTTTCCAAACGCGTGGCGGCGAAGCTCGCTCAAGTCCAATTAGTCGTTCGACGCGCCGTCTCGACTGGGCGCGGGCTGCTCCTTAGGCAGCGCGTCCTCGAAGACCGGCATGCGCTTCCAGTCCGGCACCGGCGGCTCGTAGTCCGGCCGAGGCGCGTACACGGAGCGCTCGACCATCTGCATACGGTGAATGTAGCGGGGGCAGTTGGGGAAGACCCGCTCGGCCTTCACGCGCACGATCAACTGCGCGCCGGGGATGCCCTCGAGTAACGGATCGTCGCCCGAGACTGTCGCTGAACCCTGAACGCGCATGCGGTTCTGCTCTTCAAAGTCGATGAAGAGCAGGCCGACCTTCGGATTGACCTGAATGTTGCCAAGGCTCTTGAACATGCCGTTGCCGTCGTAGTGCGGGAACGCGAGCGTCTGCTCGTCAACGACACGTACGAATCCGGGCAGGCCACCCTTGTACGACACGTCCGGCCAGCCATCTGCATCGGCCGTGGCGAGGAAGAACATGTCGGCGCGCTCGATCATCTCGCGGTCGCCGGGCGCGATGAAGTCATGGAGCGTCACCTCCTCGAGGCGGTCGGCGATCCGCCGGCTGTCGAACCGGTCCTGCAGATCGCGATTCCCAGGATGGTAGATTTCACTCTCGTCCGTGCCCATGGTCACGCTCCTACGGCTTCGCTTCGAACACGAGGTTGAACGGCGTCTCGGTCGCGCGGCGGAAGCGCGTGAACCCGGCCTGGGTGAAGATCTCCTTCATGCGCCCCTCTCCCGCCTGGGCTCCGAGCACCTCTCCTCCCTGGTGGACGCCGTTCGCAGTGCAGATGAACGTCGAAATGCCGTACATCATAGCGCCGACTGGGTTGAGGTTGTCCTTCAGCAGGTCGTTGGCCATTGGTTCCACAAGCAGCACCGTCCCGTCCGGCTCCAGCGTCTCGCGTGCGTGCCGGGCGACGCCAACAGGATCCGCCATGTCGTGCAGCGCATCGAAGAAGCAGACCAGCGAGTAGTCGCTGCCGGGGAAGGCATCGGCCGCCGACGTCTCGAACGCGAGCCGTTCGCCGAGGCCGGCGTCGACAGCCCGCGCGCGCGCCGTGTCGATCGATGCTTCGTGGTAGTCGAATCCGAAGAACTCGGACTGCGGGAACGCCTGCGCCATGATGATCGTCGACGCTCCATGCCCGCAGCCGACGTCCGCCACCTTCGCACCCTCGCGGAGTTTGGCCTCGACACCATCCAGCGCCGGTATCCACGACGAAGTGAGGAACGACCGATACGACGTCCGGAAGAATGACTCGGTCCCCGGGAACAGGCGGGGGTCCTGCTGGTGCCAGGCCAGGCCCGAACCGTCCCGGAATCCCTTGACGAGCGCCTCATCGGCGCGCCAGACCGCGGCAAGGACCTCGTAGATGCCCGCGATGAAGGCCGGGCTCTCCTCATCGGCCAGCACGGCAGCGTGCTCATCCGGAAGGCCGTACTCTTCGCGCGCCTCGTCGTACGTGAGGTAGCCCGCCGCCGCCTGATTGTTGAGCCACTCCTGAATCAGACGGCCATTCGTCCCCGTCTTCTCCGCGAGCGCGCCGGCGCTCATCGGTCCGGCCCCGGCCATCGCCTGATACAGGCCCAGCTTCTCGCCAGCCACGATGTTCGCGCAGGTGACGGCGGCGCTCACGTCGCCCACAGCCTTGCCCAGGAAGTCCTGGAGCGCCTCTTCGTTGATCGTCCGTTCTTGGGTTACCATCGTTCACCTCCACAAGTGTGATACAGACAGCATGCGCCCCTCACGGCGCGCTGTCATGCGTATTACTACGGATCCTTCAGAGGTTACGTGTACGTAATTCACGGGGCGCCAGTCAAGCTCCGGTTCGCCGCATAGGCGGCGGCAGCAGCCCGCGCCGACTTCCCGGACGCTCCCAGCTTGGAATAGATGTTGGACAGATGCCGCTCCACGGTCCGAACACTCAACACCAGCTCGTCAGCGATCTCCTGGTTGCTGCGTCCCTGAGCAAGGAGCCGCAACACGTCCAGCTCCCTCGATGTCATCTCCTGGTCGCCGCGAGCAGCCGCGGTTCCCACCGGTGACATGGGAGCTTCGCCGGCGCGCGAACGTCCATCCGGAGGGGTCGCGAACTCAACAATCGCGTCAACGACCGCGGCCGCGTCGCCGAGGTACGGCACTGTGGTGTCACCATCCAGGATACGGAGCCGAGCGTCTGGCAGCGCAGCGGCGAGCCGTGCGACGCGCTCGCCAGCGAACCGCATCTTCCGCTGCAGGACCAGCGTTGGGACGCGCACGGCCGGCGCACGTCTCATGAGATGAGACATCGAGACCTGACTATCGGCCATCTCGCGCAGGAACGTGTCACTGCTGACAGATTCCCTGAGGATCGCGGCGTAGCGGTGCGCCGCTTCTCCTTCCTCCCAGCCAAGCGCGAGGTGCGCGTACGTTTCCGTGAAGGTGTGCCAGTCAGTCGCCGCCAGCCTGCCGAGGCTCTGGTATTCATCCGACGTCAGGCTCCGGATGTCCGGCGGCCAAAGAACGAGCCTAGAAACCAGCTCCGGGCGCTCCGCTGCATAGTACGGCGCCACATACGCCGACCACAGGAACCCAAAGAGCACGAACGAACGTAGGTTGAGGGCGGCCACGACCGCATTCAGATCGAGCAGGTGTGCCTCGACGGAGACGTCGGCGACATCCCGCTGGGAGAATCCGACTCCGCGCGCGTCGTACCGGACCAGCGTGAACCGCCGGGCGAGCAGCCGGTTCCACGCCTCGCGCTCCGGGATCTGCCGCTCGAGTTCCAGCATGCTCGCGCCGACGTTCGGCATGTGGACAAGCGGCGGCCCTTCGCCGGTAACGGCGAACGCGATGCGTACGCCGTCGGCGCTTACGGCGTACTGCAGGTCAGCACTCACGATGGGTGCCTCCCTCTAGCAAGCGGCCCAGGTAATAGCGGCCTCGCTCGACCCTCGTCACTGCCGCCTACGGTGTCCAGACTTGCGGCGTTTCGACGTCAAGCAGCCCGAGGTAGAGCAGAATATCAGCGCGGTGATGGATGTCGTGTTCGAGGAGATGAAACGCAAGCCAGTGGCCGGTTCTGGGCGGAGCTTCCGCCCACCACTTGTCGCGATATACGGCATCTAGGTTCCCCTGATTGCTGATGGTGCGCTCGAGACGCCGCCACGTGTCTTCGAAGGCCCGTTTGATCTCTTCCTTGCTGTGGGCGTTCTGATAAATGCCGATGTCGGTCTCGCCGTCGGCGAACCCGCGATTCAGCCATTGCTCGCGCGCCTCGCACAGGTGTTGGAAGATGTGCCGAAAGCTCCACAGCTCCTGCTTGGGAGACCACTCCATCTTGTCATCCGGAACCTCGTCGACGAGGCCGATGAGCATGCCGTTTAGGTTCTCCCAAGTGGACAGGATATCGAAGCGTGGGGAGGTGTCTGCGCTCATGGCAAATCATCACACTCGGGCAGGAATGAAGCTGGAGCGGGGGACGAGGATCGAACTCGCGACAACCTGCTTGGAAGGATTATGCCGTGCGATTTGAATCCCGTTTGAAGCTCCGAGACCGCGTTTTGGCCCATCTTAGCACCCTGTCCCCGAGGGGTTAGGCCATCTGCTTCCGATTGACTCGCGGGCTACGGTATCGGTGTCACCGCAACGCGCGGCCGGAGGTGTTCTAGCGCAATGCCACGGTCGGCGCAAGCAAACGGATCGCCGACTCGGGCGCGTACATGCTGCGCCTTGGGCTGTTAGCTGAGGAGGTTTCGGAACTGGTCGAGGTGGTCCTTCTCGTGCTGCACCAAGCCCCAAGCGCACGCGGTGACGTTTGCGATGGTGCTGCGTGGCGAGGCTCCGGTGAAGGTCAGTGTCCGCTTCCAGCCGGCCGGGTCCAGCGACCGCAGCCGTTTGACGAGCGCGGCCCGCTCCTCAGTAAACTCCTTGAGCGAGAGAGCCACGTCGCGGTCGACGTACTTACGAAACGCCGAGCGGGGGGAGACGGCACGGAAGGTTGGGTTGTCACGATCGAGCATCGCAGCGATCCACTTTCCCTGCACCTCGGCGCAGCTTCGAAAGTGTGCAAGAAGGTCGCTCGCCGACCATGTCTTGTCGTCCGGGCGCCAGGTCAGGCGCGCCTCGTCGTGGCCCGCCAGAATTCCAGCGATCAGCTTCGGGACCGACGCGAGTTCCTTCGTCAGTTCCTTCGGTTCTCGGCCTACCTGTATACGAGCGGCCATGCCCCCCCACCTAACCCGTTGGCGATCCCTCGAACGACGGTACTCCTGCCATCTGGCAGAGCCACCAGCCGGCTGGTCTGCTGCAACCGACGACGCGGGGTGCCCGCGTTAGAGGCGATAACTCGAAACGTGTCTGCATCAGATACCTCCCGATGACCTATCTTAGCAGCCACGGCCACAAGTTGTATGTTTGGAGCGGGGGACGAGGATCGAACTCGCGACAACCTGCTTGGAAGGCAGGAGCTCTACCACTGAGCTACCCCCGCTCGAGAGACACTGGCACTAAGACGATAGCTCATGCGACGCGACGGCGACAACGGCCGTCGTCCCGGCGCTACGCGCAGTGGTGCGAGAACTGCTGGATGACGCCCAGAATGTCGTTGGGGAGGTCGATGACGCCGTCCGGCGGCCCGCGGTCCCAGGGATCCTCACCGAAGATGGGCCCTCTGTCGAGCGCCACGTTGTAGGGGGCGGAGCCAGTCGGCGCGTAGTGCTGGACCACGGCAAGGATGTCGTTCGCGAGATCGATCGTTCCATCCGGACCGATGCCCGCCATGCCCGCAACATCGTAGAAGTCCCATTGGTTGAGGTAGTCGCGCTGGCCACCGAGGATCGGGTCCGCGCCGTTTTCCTGTTCGTCCGTGCAGCCGTCCCCGTCTGTGTCCGTCGCCAAGACCTTGGGCGGGGCAGCCCAGATAGTGAAGTCGTCCACCACGATGTCGTCCACGTTCTTGAAATACCCATGCGCCTTGTACGGGTCGCCATCGACGTGAAACTCGATGAACAGCGCGCCGTCCGTCGCGCCCTGGTTGTTTGTGTAGATGCTGGCCCACTCGCCGTTGCAGCCGTAGGGCGGTGTGGCCGGGAGGCAACGCTTCTGATGCCGGATGCTCTGGCCACCGAGCCCCGAGACGAACGCGAACGTGTTGCCGTTGCCAACCATGACCTCGTCGGCGTCAGGCCAGAGCGGATTCTTCGTCTGATCGACCATGTCGATGAGCGTCTTCGTGCGCGAATACGAGTGCTCGTGCGCTGTAGCAATGATCGCGTCGCCGTCGCGGCAGGTCTCATAAGCGCCCCAGCCGACCTCATTGGGCTTGCCGCCAACCTGCATCGCCGTCTGGTTCTTGTGCCACGCACACAGGCTCCAGATCGAACTATCGGACGCGAGCGCGTTCTCCATCCAGGTCAGGTGGTCGGGGTCATCCGCTGGAGTCGTTGCATGGGTCCCGACGCCGGAGAGGAGGAAGTAGAGACCTTCATACGTGCAGATCGCTTCCACGCCGTACTCCCCGCTGCAGGACGCGCCCGAGACGAGCGCGAGCCGATCTTCCAGCAGCTGCTGGTACGTCGACCATGTCGCCACGTCATGGTTGCCGATCGCGCCAAAGTACGGATAGTCGGCGCCGAGGACAGTGGTGATCTGCGCATCCCAATCGATGGCTGTCTGCGGATCCGTCTCCGGACTGTATCCGAAGTCGCCGACGTGCATAACCATGTCAGCGCTTTCGTCAGCGATAAGCTGCAGCACTGCCTCCGCGTTGGGACCGATCCCGGAGTCGCCGATGAAAGCGACTTTGAAGCCAGCGGGCGGCGCCGCGGGCGTGCCGGCATCAGCATCGCCCGCCAAGCGCGGGCTCAGGCTGATTAGCCCGATGAACACCAGGCAGAGGGCTGCTGCTGCCATTCGCAGCATGACGACAACCGAAGGACCTGATCGCACAGGTTCTGTCTCCATCACCTAGCTACGTAGTCGCTGACGCTCTGTCGCCGGCGGGGAAAGGGGCGACGCGTTCGCTGTATTCTACCAGCTTCAGAGCGCCCCACGCCCTATCGATCTAACGTTCAGGCCCCCCGTGTCTATCAGGCGCCATCGAACTCTCGCTGGCGCGCTCTGAAGTGCCGATCGAGCCAAGCAAGCTGTCTCTCGTAGCCATCGGCGCTGCCCGGCAGGCGAGCTGGCTCGCCCGCGACGACGGCGAGGATGTTGCGCTTCCAGGCGAACGCCCGCAGGGCCTGCCAGAAGCAGAGGCGTCGGCCGTCCAGCGGTAGCTGCTGCCGGTAGCGGGTGAGGTAGCGTCGCACGAACACCATCCTCCCGACCGGCACGCGCAGCCTCGCCAGCGTGCCGTGTTGCGGCAGCCGTGCCGTCCGTAACGCGACCATCGCATCGGCGACATCAGCGTGGCGGTCCCCGAGATCGGCTGAGTCCCAGTCGACGACTGCGTACCGCTCGTCGTCGTCGACGACCACGTTCGCGGGCTGATAGTTGTTGTGACAGACCGCCAGCTGCTCCGGCAGGACGGCATCCCTACGGGCCTCCAACCATGCGAAGTCCTCAAGCGTTTGCGGATCGTTCCCAAGCCAGCTCCGCTGTCGGTCCAGTACGCGCTCGACTGTTGTACCTGGACTACGCGAGGGAAAGCCATCGACGGAAAGGCTATGCAGGTCCACGTGTGCGTCGGCGAAGAGTGTCGCGAGCTTGCTCGCCCTCACTGGATTTCCGAACGCGAGCCGCTGCACAGGATGCCCCGGGGCGCGCCGCATTACGGCGAATGGAAGGCCGATCACAGCCCCACTCGGCTCGATCAGCAGGATTGCGGGAGCCGGATAGGCCTGCGACGAAAGAAAGCGTTGTACGGCCTGCTCTCGTTCGAGGTCGGACTGCAGGACCTCGGCTTTCGTGACTCGCAGCACGAGCGGTCCGGTCCATTCGAGCGGCAAGCCATCGCCTAAGAGCGAGAACCCATAGACGTCGCTGGCCAGCCCGCGCGAGAAGAACGCCGGTTCAGCCTCGAACGCGACGTCGCACCCTAGCTTTTTGGCGAGGTGGGTGCGCAATGCGTCGAGGTCCTCCGCGGTCAGCGTCGGGGTCACCTTCGCATTGTAAACGCGGGAACCCTGATACAATCGCCACATGTGCGGCCGCTTCACCCTGACGCGTCAGGACGCGCTCGAACTGGCGGAGGAGCTCGGCGTGCCCGTCGAGTCGCTACCGGACTACCGGCCGCGGTACAACATCGCGCCTACCGACCAGCACTGGATCCTGCGCGCCAAGTACGAAGAGCTTGAGGTGTTGCCCGCGCTCTGGGGCCTCGTCAACAGCTGGGCGAAGGACCGCAAGCGGGCCGCCGCCCAGATCAACGCCCGTGTCGAGACGCTCGAGACGCGCTCGGCGTTCAGGGACGCATTCCACAGTCGCCGCTGCCTCGTGCCCGCGGACGGCTTCTTCGAGTGGATCGGCGCGAAAGACAGCCGTCGACCGGTCTGGTTCCATCGCGCGGACGGCAAGCTGATCTTCTTCGCCGGTCTATACGAGTCCTGGCAGCCGGAGCCCGACGCCTGGGAACGGACCTTCACGATCGTGACGACAGACGCCAACGAAACCGTCGAGCCGATCCACGACCGCATGCCGGTGATCCTCGACGGCGAGGCGGCGGAGTCCTGGGTCTATTCCGGCGAAAACGATGCCAACAAGCTGCGTGCGTTGCTCGTCCCGGCGCCGCCGGGCCTGCTTGTTGCGACGCCGGTCTCGACGCGCGCGAATTCCGTGAAAAACGACGACCCCAGCGTGCTCGAAGAACAACCAATGCTGCTATGAAGCCCGGACTGTTCAGCGTCGCGCTAGAGAACGGCGCCGAGGTCGAGGCGTGGGCGTCCGGACCCGCGAAGGCGTCGTGGCTCGTCGTCTACGCGCCCGGAGCCGGCTCGAACCTCCACGACCCCTTCGGCAAGTACCTAGGTGAGCGCTTGGCCGAGGCCAAGATCGGCTGCGTGCGCTTCCAGTTTCCGTACATGCAGGCGCGCAAGAAGGGCCCGGACAGACCGCCAGTTCTCGAAGCCACCTGGCGCTCGGTTATCGACCAGGTCCGTTCAGGCACGACGAAGCTCTGCGTCGGCGGCCGGTCGATGGGCGGGCGTATCGGCTCGCAGGTTGCGGCGCAGGGCGTCGAGGTCGACGCGGTCTCGCTGTTCGCCTATCCGCTCCACCCGCCGGGCAAGCCCGAACAGCGCCGCGATGCGCACCTCAAGAGCCTTGGCGCCCCAACGCTGTTCTGCTCCGGCGACCGCGACGCGTTCGGATCAGCGGAGGAGCTGGGTGAGGTGGCGAAGGCGATGCCGAACGCGACTCATCACGTCCTCCCCGGCGCCGACCACGGCTTCAACGCGCGCAAGAAGGACGGCCGCTCGCGCGACGACGTCTGGTCCGAGGCCGCCGACACGCTCATCGGCTGGCTGAAGGAGCTATCCTAGCCGGAACAAGCCGCCGGCGTCGACCGACTCTACGCCTCCGGTCGTGATCACACGCACCCGCCCAGGGCCGTAAACGCGCCACTCCTTCCCATCCACCATCAGGCAACCGGTGGCCCCGTCGATACCGAGGTACGTCACGCTCTCCGACGCATCGGCCACGAGCTGCTGAACGCGCTCATCGGTGGCACGCTCGAAATGCGGCAGGACGACCGCGTTCGAGACGACGCCCAGCGCGGGCGTCGTCTCCCCGCCGAGCGACATTCGGCCGCATAGCACCATCGCGCCGGCGCTTGATCCGGCCAGAACCGCCCCCTGTTCGTGCAGCTCCAGTACGCGCCTCCATGTGAGTGTGTCTCGCAGGCTCTCGAGCAAGTGCATTGGCCGTCCGCCGGTCAGATAGATGATCTCTGCCCCGTCGAGTTCACTGACAAGCATCGGCGCGTCCGCCGTCGGCCGGTCGAGGATCATCGCGCCGTAGGGATCGGCGCCGAGCTTGCGGAAATGCGCGATGCCGTGCGCCGCGGCGAGGTAGGGGTTCTCCGGCTGAGCCGCAGTGGGCAGGATGGCGATGTTTGCTGAGTCGGAGTCGACAAGCTTCAGCAGCTCGCGGTCGAACGCCTCGGCCGCCTCCGTGAACTCCTCGCCGCCGAAAAGGGCGACCGGACCGGCCATCGCTACGCGATCTCGAGCGTCGCCGTCACGCCAAGGTGGTCCGATGGGTAGAGATCGGCGTCGAGGGGGTGAGGCTTGTCGAACGCGAGCGACGCGCTCTTGACCTTGGCGCCGTCCACGAAGACGTAGTCGAGCGTGCCGTGCGGCGACGGGTCGTAGGTGTTGACCGGTGTCGACCACGTCTTCTCCGGCTCGCTCCCGTTGGCGGCCTCGTGCGCGGAGACGAAACGCTCCTTCATGAAGTCGAGCGTCGGCTCGCCGGGGTACGCGTTGAAGTCGCCCGCCACCACGACGGCGTTCGCGTCGGTCCACGTTTCGGTCCAGGCGCGCAGCTTCTTCGCCTGCGCGAGCCGCTCCTCCGTGCCCTCCGGCGGGAAGTAGAGATGCGTGTTGTAGAAGTCGAGCAGCTTACCGTCTCCGAGCGACAGGCGCAGACGCTGGGCGACACCTTCGAACGACAGAAAGTCGAGGCCTTCGTGTGCTTCCGCGGGCAGCCGCGACATGACCGCGTTCGCCATAACGTGGGCGGCGCGTCCGGGCCGGCCCATGTGGTAGATCCAATAGCGCGGCGCGTCCGCGATCGACGCGTTCACCTTCCGACACAGCGCCATCCCCTGGTCGATCACGAGGTCAACCTCTTGCAGCGCGATCACGTCGGGCGCGAGGTCTACGAACTGCTCGACGACGAGCGGCATGCGCTCGCCCCAGCGTCCAGCCTTGTTGAAGAGGTTCAGCGTCGCGACCTTCACTTGTGTCATGCCGGTTCTCCTGCCGATGCTCTAAGCGCGGTTGCGTTCGCCTTGCGCGACTCGTACCACGTGAATTCCTGATATCCGGCCCGCCTCGCCAGCGCCGCCAGCTCATCGAAGCGCTCGCCCACCCTGTCCGGCGTGTGTGCGTCGGACGCGAGCGTGATCGGCAGGCCCTTCACGAGCGCGCCCTCGATGATCGGTAGGTCGGGGTACGCTTCGCAGACCGGCTTGTTCCAGCCGTTGCTGTTCAGCTCGACGGCGCACGGCCCCGCCGCGGCCGCTTCGACGAGGGCGGCATCGATCGGGCCGGGGCGGGTTGGGCGGTGTCCGTGAATCTTCGGCAGGTCCGGGTGGGCCAGCACGTCGAACATGCCCGTCCGCGCGGCGTCCCGCAGCATGCCGGCGTACGTCTCGAACACCTCGTCCACGTCGCGGCGCTCCCACTCCGCCATATCGATCTCGCTCTTTCCGGAATCGATCGACCACGCGCCGATCCAGTGCACCGAGCCGAGGACGATGTCCCAGTCGTACGGCGCCAGCAGCGCCCGGATGTCGTCCTCGCGACCGGGGATCCAGTCCATCTCGATGCCGAGGAGCACCGGCAACCCCTGGGCTTTTGCCTCTTCGACGAGGCGCACATAGTCGACGAGGTTCGCAGAGAGATGGTCTTGCAGATACGCCTTGACTGTGGCGACCAACTCCGGGTTCGGGTCGTCGTCCCACCAGCCATAGAGGCGCTTGAACGGCTCCCGAAACCGGAACACGTGCTCCGTTATCGCGACCTTGTCGACACCGTTGGCCTGGGCGGCGTCGACGTAGAGCCGGATGCGGTCGAGGTCCATCTCGGGCGGTGGATGGGCGCCGTGTGGCTGAAGGTGCGTGTGGGAGTCGACGTACATCGTGCTCAATCTAGCAGATGGCTATGGCGCGACGCCCAGGAGCACCACGCCCGCCACCACCAGCACGGACCCGCCGATGCGTGACAGGCCGAACCCCTCGCGCAGGAAGAACACGCCGAGGATGGCGCCCAACACGATCCCGACCTCCCGGGCGGGACCGATGTAGCTGACCGGGCTCTGTGTCAACGCGAAAAGGACCATCACATACGCTGCCGGCGACAGCAGCCCAGCCGAGATGATCGCGACGCCGTTCTTGCGCCACTCGTCGCGCAGGCGCTGGCCTCGGTTCGCCAGGGCCATCGGCGCAAGCATCGTCAGGTATCCGCAGGCCGTGAACATGAGCAGCACGAACGGGTTGAGGTGATCGAGCGCGGCCGCGTCCCACGTTGAGTAGGTCGCGATGAAGAGGCCGGTCAGCAGCGCGATCCGCGCCGACGGCCGCACGAGCTGTCGGAACGGCTCGATGAGACCGCGCATCGTGTGGAGGTCAGTCTGGACGACAAAGATGCCCGCGATGACGAAGCCGATGCCCGTCGCGGCCAGCCGCGACACGCTCTCGTCGAGAATCGAAACGCCGATGACCGGGATCAGCGCGACCCCCATGCCGCGCGCCGCCGGATACGCCGACGAGAGGTCGCCGATCTCGTAGCTGCGCGAGAGACCCAAGCCGTAACAGCCGTGGATGACCGCGCTGACGACGCCGAACAGCACGCCCTGCCAGGCCAGGCCGGTCACGACCGCGCCGACGATACCAGGAACCAGGAAGACGACGAATTGGACGGCCTGGAACGACCAGAAGAACGTCACCTTGCTATCGCTCGTCTTCAGCAGCAGGTTCCAGACCGCGTGCATCGACGCGGAGCCGAGCACAAGGATAAAGGCGGCGGTGGTCACGAGAGGACGGGCGCCAGAACCAGGCGGCCGCCGATGAGGATCAACCCGAGCGCCAGCAGCCGCGTGATCGTCGTGCTGCTGAGCCGCTGCGCCAGCGCGGCCCCGGCCTGCGCGCCGACGATCGCACCGACACCGAGGAGCGCGGCACGCAGGAGCTCGGTTCTGTGCAGCTCGCCATTGACTGCGTGGATGATTGTGCCGGCAGACGCCATGAAGATCAGCATGAACTGCGACGTCGCGATAGCGATGTCGAACGGGATGCGTAGCAATGTCGCCATCAGCGGCACCTGGATGATCCCGCCGCCCACGCCGAACAGCGTCGCGATGAAGCCCGTCGCGCCGCTGAGCGCCAGGCCCGGCCGCACGTCGTAGCTGTAACGCGAGATGATCCCGTCGCCGCGGTCCACGACCCGGGTCACAGTCCAGCGTCCGTCTCGCAGCGGGTCGCGCACTGTCTGGCCGCCCCGGACGAGGCCGGTGGCGACTGTCACGGCGATCCCGATGAGAAACAGGCCGAACACAACGTCGAACGCGCTACGGGGGAGAAAGCGCACCGCGTAGGCGCCGGCGAACGACGCCGGCACCGCAACCAGCGCGAACGTCAGTCCGGTGCGGTAATCGACGAGGCGCCGACGTGCGTAGGCGAACGTGCCGGAGATCGCCGTCATCAGCACGACGAGCAGCGAGATCGCGGTGACGGTCTTCTGGGACTCGTCGGGGAAGATGAGCAGCAACGCGGGCACGAGCACGAACCCGCCGCCCGCTCCGACCATCGTGCCGTAGGCCCCCACGCCGAACCCGAGGGGAATGAGCAGGAGATCAAGCCACGACACGATGCCCCCACTCTACGTGAGGCCTCATACAGTGTCTAGGAACGTCCCTCCGCCGCGCGCTCTGCGCGCTCCAACAACCCCGGCGCAGCCAGGTACTCGGCCACGCGAGAAAGGTCGTTGGTCGGACCAACCCAGCGTAGGTCGTCGACCGACTCCAGCACCGGGATGTCGTTCCGCAGTGTCGCGAGGTCCTTGAACAGCAACGCGTGGTCGATCTCGTCGGCCAGCGTGTCCGCGAGCTTCTGCGCGCCGCGCACCGTCACGTCCCAGGTCGCCGGGTCCGGCGGGATGTTCTCGATGTGGCCGTAGCGCGCGAGCACGACGGCCGCCGACTTCGCGCCCCAACCGGGCAGGCCGGGGAAGCCGTCGGCGCTGTCACCCATCAGCGCCAGGTAGTCGGGGATCGACTCCGGCGCCACGCCAAACTTCTCGATCACGCCTCCCTCGTCGACGATCTTCCGGGCGCGCCGGTCGAACTGCACAACCTTGCCGTCGACCACGCATTGCGCGAGATCCTTATCAGGTGTGCAGATCAACACCTGCTCAGCAACGCCTGCAACCGCCGCGGCCGCCGAGGCCAGCGCGTCGTCGGCTTCGTACTCCGTCATCGCGAACACCGTCACGCCGAGCGCCTCCAGCACCTCCTCGACGACGGGGAACTGGGCCAGCAGGTCGGGCTCGATGCCCTGCCCTGTCTTGTAGCCCGGCCACATGTCGTTCCGGAACGACTCGATGACCTGATCGGTCGCGACGCCGACATGGGTCGCGCCCTCCTCCAGCATGCCGAGTACCGAGAACGCCACGCCGCGCGCCGCCCCGACCTCTGTACCATCCGCCGCTTTCGCGGATGGTACCGCGAAGTAGTGCCGGAACAGCTCGTACGTCCCGTCGATCAGGTGGACCTTCACGGCCGCAGCTTACCAGGGCAAGGCGCTGTGCCGCCGGGGGCTACACGCAGCTGTGGCCGAACTGCAGGATCACGCCCAGGATATCGTTTGGCAGATCGATCACCCCGTCCGGCGCCGAAGACCAGCCACCAGGTCCGGCTGGGCCACGGTCGAAGTCGTCGTAGACGCCGGTGCCGATGAGCGCTGGCGTTCCGGGCGTGTAGCCGGTCGGCGAGTAATGCGTGATCACTCCAAGAACGTCGTTCGCGAGATCGATCACACCGTCTGGCGGCGCGCCGCTCATGCCGAGCACGTCGTAGAAGTCCCACGGGTCCTTGGAGTTCCGCAGGCCGCCCTGCATCGGATCGAGACCGGCCTCGTTTGCGTCTGCGCAGCCGTCGTTGTCGTTGTCCGGATCGCTTTCGTCGGGGATCGTGTCACCGTCCGTGTCGACCGGCGGCGTGTCGTCCAGCGGGTGTTGTTGGAAGAATTCCCACATCAGGTCGGTCGCGCTAATGTCCTGCGTTGTGTAGCCGAGACCCGGCACGCTGATCGCACCCGGCCACGTGTGCCCGCCGCCGCCGACCACGTATAACAGCACATCCGCGCCCTCATCGCAGTTCGTGTACGTCACGAGGTTCACCTCAGGACTCACGACTGACTCCGACCGGCCGCTCGTGCAGCCGTTATGCGCCGCCCACGACTGCATAGCGTCGTCATCCGGTGTCGTGTTGTCGATCGGAAGGCGGAACGTGATGAGCCCCAGTGAGCCTCCACCGAACGGCACCGAGCCGTCCGCGGTGCCGTGGAACGCGATGACCGGAACCGGCCTTGTGTCCGGGCACGTCTCGCTCGGGTTGTGGAACGGGCCCGGCGGCTCGTCCAGCGAGAGCTGCGGATAGTAGGAACCCGCCACGGGCGCGATCGCCGCGATCCGCGACGAGAGACTACAGGCAAGCCGCACTGACATCATCGCCCCGTTCGACATGCCGGTGGAGAATATCCGGTTGGAATCGATGCAGAGGTCCGCCTCGACCTCGTCGAGGACGTCGCTCAGGAACGCCGCGTCGTCCTGCAGGCCGCTGAACTCCACGTTGTTCCAGTGCTGCGATGTCGGCTGGCCCACCGGCAGCCCTTCCGGAATGACTACGACAAAGCCCCCGTCTGGCTCGTCCGCCCGCTCCGAGAGCTCGCTATAGAGGTCCTGCTCCAACGCATTGGACGTGAAGCCGTGCAAGTTCAGCACGAGCGGCACGTGGTCCGCACCGTTGTAGGACGGTGGCACGTAGAGGCGGTAGCTGCGCTGGCCCTGCGGCGACGGGATCGTCTCGATCGTCGTGCCTGGCGCGTGCGGCCGGCCTGGGAAGCAGCCTGCTGCGCTTGCGGAATCCGGGTCGCGCACTGGCCCCCAGAGCGCGAACGCGGCCACTACCACGAGCGCGGCGAGCAGCGCGAGCGTGCGCCTCCTTGCGATCAGACCCGCCACAGGTACCTCCTACACGCAGCTATGACTGAACTGCAGGATCACGCCCAGGATGTCGTTGGGCAAGTCAATCACGCCGTCTGGGTCGGTCGGCCAGCCGTCCGCGCCGGCGGGGCCGCGGTCGAAGTCATCGAACACACCGCTACCGATCAACGCAGGATCTCCCGGCGTGTAGCCCACCGGCGAGTAGTGCGTGATCACGCCGAGGATGTCATTCGCGAGATCGATCACGCCGTCCGGAGGCCCGCCAGAGAAGCCCAAGACGTCGTAGAAGTCCCAGGGGCTGATCGGATTGCGGGTCCCGCCGAGAACCGGATTCTGGCCGGTCTCCTGGCCGTTCGTACACGAGTCGCCGTCGGTGTTTTCGTCGGGATCCGGCGTCGCGTCATCGTCGGTGTCCGCGTCGGTCGGGTCGAGGCCGGACTGGTACTCGCCCAGGAGGCTCAGACCGTCGCTATCGGCGTCGTCCTTCGCGCCAGGGCTCGTCGACCCGAAGTACCAGCGCTCGAAGCCGTCCACGACGCCGTCGTTATCAACGTCGCCGTCGGGATCGATCGCGAGATCCTCAGCGACGTGGAGCATCGGCAGGAAGCGCCACTCGGCCCAGGTCTGGTGCAGGCTCGTCATGTGGTAGTCGGGATCGCCGTCTTCGTCGATGAAGCCGCTCTGGCCCAGCGGGAAGATGAACTCGCCGAGGACGGTCGGCCCGACCTCGACGATCTGCTCCCAGATACCTCGGTTGCCGATCCCTACTGGATCGAAGACGAGCTGCGGGAACACCGCCGACAGCGGATGCGCGTAGGA
>Ga0075326_1000055_pt1 | contig 23436 bp, 25 predicted proteins | sample MayberrySE_Catta_3_FD_120052 | JGI IMG/M metagenome (GOLD analysis project Ga0075326, IMG submission 120052) | Natural and restored wetland microbial communities from the San Francisco Bay, California, USA, that impact long-term carbon... | ecosystem: Environmental > Terrestrial > Soil >...
CAGCCGACGTCGAGGACGCGCCAGGTTTGCTCGATGCGGAGCTCCTCGGGAAGGCGGAACGCGGCCGTATTCACGAGCATCTGGCCGGGCACGCTCATGAAGAAGCGCATCACCGCGGAGGACGGCGTGCTCTGCGTGATCCACGTGTCGTAGCCGGTCATGCGTCCACTCTATCCAGCCGCGCGGTAACCGTCTTGTCGCCTCGCAGGCCCGTGGCTAGACTGCGGCGGGAGGTGGCAGATGACCGTTGACCAAGTGACATGGCGCAGGACGCGGAAGCTCGGGCTGACCGCGCACAACCAGGGCCTGACTCGCAACAGCATGTCTCACAGTGGGTACACGTTGTACACGCCAATGTGGGGCGAGAGCACCGCGTTTCTCATCGACATGGAGGGAAACGAGGTACATCGATGGGAGCTGCCCTACCCCGCCGGCGACTACGCCCGGCTATTGCCCAACGGCAATCTCTTCTTCAACGCGAAGACGCCGCTGGCCCCCGGCACGTTCTTTCCCCCGTTCGGCCTCTTCAAGGGCGGCGCGATGTTCGAGATCGACTGGGACGGCAACATCGTCTGGGAGCATCGCGACGATTCACACCACCACGACGGCCGGCGCACGGAGTCGGGCGGGGCGATCTACCTAACGCTCGTGGAGGTGCCGGCCGACCTGGTGCCCAAGATTAGAGGCGGCCAGCCGGGCACTGAGTTCGAGGGGAGGATGTGGGCCGACCGCATCCGCGAGGTCGACGCGGACGGCAACGTCACATGGGAATGGAACGTGCACGAGCATCTCGACCCGGAGAAAGACGCGATCCTCGAGAGCGACCTGCGGAACGAGTGGACGCACGGCAACACGGTGGTGCCGCTACCTGGCGGCGATGTGATGGTGAGCTTCCGGGCAATCTCGACGGTGGCGCGGATCGACCGCGCGACCGGCGACTTCGCCTGGCGGCTGGGCCCGCCGCTGCTGTCACAGCAGCACGACCCGAGCCTGCTCGAGAACGGGAACGTGCTGATTTTCAACAACGGCACGCATCGCGTCCATCCGCTCGTCTTCAGCAACGTGATTGAAGTCGAGCCGGAAACGGGGAAGGTGGTCTGGGACTATCGCGACCCGACGTCGTTGGGATCCTTCTTCAGCACTTACATTTCCGGGGCGCAGCGTCTGCCGAACGGCAACACGCTGATCTGCGAGGGCGTGCCCGGCCGCATCTTCGAGGTGACGCCGCAGGCGGAACTCGTCTGGGAGTACATCAACCCGCACTTCGCCGAGGTGCCGACGATGGCGTTCGGGCACAACAACTCGGTTTTTCGCGCGTTCCGGTACGGGTGGGACGACCTGCGATCAATGTATGGTTCCGTACCGAGCGGATACGCAGGTAGCAGAGACGAACTGATCGCATCGTTCTCTAATCCGGAGGCGGTTACTTCTGCGCTCGGAAGCTGGCCGAGCTTTCATGACGCGGAGGTGGTGGGCGTCGAACTGCGGCGTGATGACTACGTGCCTTCAGCGAAGCTCGATATAGAGACCATTGGCTTTCCTGGCGGGCCCTCCGAGAAGGCACACCTGACTCTCTTCTTCAAGGAACTGAGCGACGTCCGCCTGTTTGAACTCAACGAGCAGAACGTGATCAACGACCTGACGGTCGCGCGCAGTGGCGAGCGACACACGCTGCTATTCCATGGAACCTACGGCCTTGAAGGCGGCTTTTCGTACTCCGAGGCTGAAGCGCTGAGCGCAGAGCGCATTGAACAGGATGACTAGGGAGCCTCCGTACCAGAAGGACTAGATTCCTCGCTTCGCTCGGAATCACAAATGGGCGTTCTGGCTCAGGCCTGGAGCTGGCGGAGGATAGACGCGGAGTCGAAGTAGACGCGTTCGCAGACGAGGCCGGCTCCTTCGAAGATGAAGAACGCGGTCATGCACACCTTGAACTCGCGACCGGTGGGCTCAAGGCTGCCGAGCCGGCCCATGTGCGTGCCCATTAGCCAGAACTCGACGATGACGGCGTCCTCGGCGTGGCGAAGCGAGATGACCTCGTTGCGCTGGTCAGGAAACGCCTCACGCGACTGCCGGTAATAGCGTGCTACCGCGTCAGGCCCGTCGTGGACCTGGTCCGTGCCGATCAGCTCGTAGCGCGGGTGCTGGAACGTGGCGCGGGCGGCGTCGAAGTCGAGCTTGTTCTCGGCGGCCATGTGGTCGCGCACGATGCGCTCGCGGGCTTCGCGAGTCACGGCGTCGGTCATGGCAGTGACGACGCTAGACGTCTAGCGTGGCTTCGGCGGCGTGGGACTGGATGAACTTCTTGCGCGGTTCGACTTCTTCGCCCATGAGCTGGGAGAAGATGAGGTCGGCCTCCATGGCGCTCTCGACGTCGACGCGGAGAAGTGTCCGCTTCTCGGGGTCCATAGTCGTGTCCCAAAGTTGCTCCGCGTTCATCTCGCCGAGCCCCTTGTAGCGCTGGATGTTGACCTCTTTGCCGTTCTTGGACTTCTGGTACTTCTCGAGGTCGGCGTCGTTGAACAGCCACTGACCGTTCTTGCCGGACTGGACGCGGTAGAGAGGCGGCTGGGCGATATAGAGGTAGCCCGCGTCGATGAGCTCCTTGTAGTAGCGGAAGAAGAACGTCAGGAGGAGCGTGCGGATATGCGCGCCGTCGACGTCGGCGTCGGTCATGATGATGACGCGGTGGTAGCGCAGCTTGCTGAGGTCGAGCTGGTCGCCGAAGCCACAGCCCATGGCGGTGATGAGCACGCGCAGCTCCTCGTGCGAGAGCATCTTCTCGAGGCGGGCCTTCTCGATGTTGAGGATCTTGCCGCGCAGGGGGAGGATCGCCTGGAAGCGCCGGTCGCGGCCGGCCTTCGCCGAACCGCCGGCGGACGGGCCCTCGACGATGTAGAGCTCGCAGTTCTCGGGCTCGCGGTCGCTGCAGTCGGCGAGCTTGCCGGGGAGGTTCGTCCCGTCCAGCAGGCCTTTACGAACGACGAGATCCTTGGCCTTGCGCGCGGCCTCGCGGGCACGAGCCGTGACGACGCACTTGTCGATGATCTTGCGGCCCTCTGAGGGATGCTCTTCCAGATACCGGCTGAGCTCCTCGGCGATGACCGACTCGACGATACCCTTGACCTCGGGATTGCCGAGGCGCGTCTTTGTCTGTCCTTCAAACTGCGGCTCGCCGAGCTTCACGCTGATCACGCCGACGAGTCCCTCACGGGTGTCGTCGCCGGAGAGGTTGGCGTCGCTGTCTTTCAGGTACTTCTGCTTGCGTCCGTAGTCATTGAGGACGCGGGTCAACGCCGAGCGGAAGCCGGTCAGGTGGCTGCCGCCGTCGATCGTGTTGATGCAGTTGGCGAACGAGTACATCGCCTCGGAGAAGCCCTCGTTGTACTGGATTGCGGCCTCGACCGTCGTCCCCTCGACCTCGCGATCGATGTAGATCGGGCGTGGGTGGAGGACTTCGCGGTCCTGATTGAGGTGGCGGACGAAACTCGAGACGCCCCCCTCGAAGTAGAAGTTCATCTCCTTGTCTGTGCGCTCGTCGATGAACTGGATCCAGACGCCCTTGGTCAGATAGGCAACCTCGCGCAGGCGTTGGGCCAGAGTGTTGAAGTCGTAGTCGAGGGTCTCGAAGATCTCGCTGTCTGGGAGGAAGGAGACGATGCTGCCGGTCTGCGGCGCGCTGCCGTTGGCGTACGGGTAGTTGGACTTCTTGACCGTCTGGAGCTTGGTCGTTGCCTTCCCGCGCGCGTAATCCTGGCGGTAGATCTTGCCGCTCTGGTGCACCTCGACCCAGGTCTCGGACGAGAGCGCGTTGACGACCGAGGCCCCGACGCCGTGGAGGCCACCAGACACTTTGTACGCACCGCCGCCGAACTTACCGCCGGCGTGGAGGTAGGTCATCACGGTTTCGAGCGCGGAGAGTCCGGTCTTGGGGTGCTTGTCGATCGGGATGCCGCGGCCGTTGTCGCGGATCAGGACGTGGCCATCTTCCTGGATATTGATCCAGATATGATCGCAGACGCCGGCCATCGCCTCGTCGATCGCGTTGTCGACGATCTCGTAGATCAGGTGGTGGAGGCCGCGCTCGTCGGTGCTGCCGATGTACATGCCGGGGCGGCGGCGGACGGCCTCGAGGCCTTCGAGAACCTGGATGTCGCTGGCTGTGTAGTCGCCGTTGGTGGTGGGCTTTTCCTTGACCTGAGTCTTACGAGCGGCCATGCTACTCCTGTCCGATGGCACAGCTCGCGCTTCGCGCCGAAGCTGCGCAACGTGTGCTCTGTACTCTCTGGACGCCGCCCGTGAGCGCCTTACAGGCAGCGATGAACTGGCTCATATGCTGTATCTGAATTGTACCACACCGCCCGTTTTCGGAGCAGGCAGATCGCGCGTGTTGGACGACCAATACTGTCAGTTAGGGAGGCTCATCCGTGCGCACGCGGCAATATGGAGCCAGATCGGCTTGCGGAGGCTAGATTGGGCCTGATACGTAGCATTATCGACCGAATTTTGCGCCTCTTCGGGAGGGGCGGACACCCCGTTCCGAGGGAGCCGGTGAGCCTCGCTCCGATCGCTGTAGTGCGCAACACCGTGTTCGATCCGAGGCCGGACGGATGGGAGTCCGTGAAGTCCGATCTCATCTTCAAGGAGGACCTGCACGAGGCGCTGGAAGGGCTCGATTCCTACTCGCATCTCATCGTTGTGTTCGCCTGCCATCTGGTACCAGACAGCGCCAAGGCCCAGACGTGGCAGCCCGCCGATACGAGCGTGCCTCTGCGGGGGATCCTCGCTTCGCGGAGCCAGCTCCGGCCAAACAGCGTGGGCGTCGCGGTCGTGAAGCTCGTGCGGCGGCGGCGGAACATCGTGCGGGTCCTCGGGCTGGACGCCATCGATGGCACGCCGGTGCTCGACGTGAAGCCGTACCTACCAGCGTACGACAGCGTGCCGGACGCGACGGCGCCGGCGTGGGCCTCGCGGGCATGAAGAGCGCAGCGCCCGATCTTAAACCCCTCCCCGACTACGTCGTGACCGGCCTTGATGTTGTGCTCGTAGGGACTAACCCGGGGACGATCTCGGCTGAACGCGGCCACTACTACGCGAACCCGCTCAACCCGTTCTGGCGGTTGCTCAGCGAGTCAGGCCTCGTACCGGAGCCACTTGGGCCGGAGGACGACGCGCGCGCCAACGACTTCGGGATCGGCCTGACGGACATCGTCAAGCGGCCGACGCGCGGGATCGACCAGCTCCCGCCGCAGGAGCGGCGCGCCGGCGGGCCTGTGTTGCTACAGAAGCTCGAGGCTTGCCGGCCGCGGGTCGTCTGCTTCAATGGCAAGGAGGTGTATCGCTGGTTCTCCGGCCGAACAGTAGATCTCGGCGCGCAGCCCGAACGGGCGGCTGGCGCGCTGCTGTTCGTCATGCCGTCGACGAGCCCGCGAAACGCTCGCTGGAGCTACGACGAGAAGCTAACGTTCTTCCGCGAGCTCAAGCAGCTGGTCGATGAAAAGCGCGCCCTTGGCTGAGACAGTGACGGCTGGGGTGCCGGTCTTCTCTGAGCGGCTGACGGACGTACTCGACGCGATCTTCGACGGCCAGGCGCCGAACCGGGGCCGGTTCTGCGGCTACTGCTTCACGCCGATCGGCGAGGAGCGCGAGCGTTGCCTGCACTGCGAGAACCACGTGAGCGAGATCGCGCCGGTGCAGAGCGTCCCGGACGAGATCCTGGCGATGTACAAGCAGCTCCGCCGCCGCGAGAGCCTGGTCGTGAACGGCTTCGCGTACGCCGGGCTCATCCTCGGCGTAGCCGTCTTCATCGCCGTGTTCTATGTGCTGTTCATCATGGGTGCCGACGTCTGGTGGTACGTCGCCGACATTGTGCTGGTGTTCGTCCTGGCGCGCGTCCTCGCGGGGCTGCTGGGCGGCTACATAGGCGACGAGGTGGGCTACAACTACGCCCGCCGCAAGCTCGCGGAGGACTGGGCAGCATACGACGCGGAACACTTCACCGGGAAGCCTCAAACAAGCAACGGATGAGCACATGCCTGTAGGCCGCGACCAATTGGAGAAGCTGCGCGAGCTCATGCAGGAGCATTGCTTCCAGTACGGCGACTTCACGCTGACGTCCGGGCGCAAAAGCAAGTTCTACTACAACGGCAAGCTGGTGATGCTGCGGCCGACCGGCGCAGCGCTGATCGGCGAGGCGCTGGTCGACGTGGTGCTAGCCTCGGGCGCGGAGGCGGTCGGCGGGCCCGCGCTTGGCGCGGTGCCGATCGCTATGGCCGTGGGACACGCAAGCCTCGCACGCGACCGGGATCTGCCGGTGTACGTCGTGCGCATGGAGCAGAAGCAGCACGGCGCGAAGGACCTGATCGCGGAGCCGTTCTCGGACGATGAGGCGGCAGTCGTCTCGGCAGGACGGAAGGTCGCGATCGTCGAGGACACGATCACGACCGGCGGCTCGGTGCGGAGGGCGATCGAGGCGATCGAGGACGCGGGCGCGGAGGTCGCGCTGATCGCGGTGCTGGTCGAGCGGAAGGAGGGCGGCGGCGACACGCTTCGAAACGAGGGCTACGACGTCGTGTCGCTGTTCCGCGCGGACGAGGAAGGACAGCTCTCGATCAACGAAGCGTTCGTGGACCGGCTCCGGTAGGAACGAGGACCGGGGAGCAGGGAACACGGGGCTGGCAGGCACCGCCTCCCATAATAGAAACCGCCCCGCTCTCGCGGGACGGTTCGTGTTTGCGCGCTAGAGCGGTCTTCTCAGTCGGCTTTAGTTGGAATGCGTCTCGGTTGCGCTGGGCGTCGGGTCGCTCTCCTCGGAGCTGGACGCCGATACGAGCTGTTCGTCTTCTGCATCGTCCTCCTTGGCGGCCTTGCGGAACTCGCGGACACTGCGACCGACGGCACCACCGACGTCACCGAGTTTCCCCACTCCGAAGATCAGGACGACAACGGCGAAGACAACCACTAATTCGGGAAGACCCAGCCCAAATGGACCAGCTACAAGCATGAGGGGCCTCCTTTCTCTTGAGGAACCAAGGTTAACACCGCTTTCATAAGGGAGTCAAGGTGGCATGGTTGAAGGCAGACTCTACTTTGACAGCGTATTTCTGATCGCACTAGGCTTAGCTCCAACTGCGATGGCTCAGGGGGAGCCCGCCGGGTAGGATCGGAGATTTCGTGAGCGTGATCGGTCCGTTCGAACTGATGCTGATCGTGGTCGTTATCGCCGCGGTCATGGGCGCGGTCTGGCCATATTGGGTTCTTTGCCCTAGAGTCGGCTTATCGAGATGGTCGTTGCTGTTGTTATTCGTACCAATAGCAGGTTTCGTGTTCGGGATCATGCTGGTGTGGCAAGCTTTAACGATCGCTGGTCTCAGCAGGGCCTTGATCGTCCTCCTGTTAGTCCCGTTGGTTGGCATTGTTTTCATGTACTGGCTTGCCTACAGTGAGTGGAGTCAGCCTGGACGAGAGTCCGCGGAGAGTCTCGGCTACTGATTCTCGGCGTCGAACTTGAGCACAACTATCGCCGTCTCACCGAAGGTGGCCCGACAGTACGGGAAGCGCATCCGGGAGGTCGCGCCAGGGGCGAAGCTCGTGTCGCCGAAGCCGGAGGGCGGCTGGACGCGCGATCCACAGGACGCGGAGGTCGCCTACTTCTCCGAGGATTTCTGGACCGACGGCCACTTCCGGACGACGCTACCGGAACTGTTCGCGCTGCCCAATCTGAAGTGGTTCCACACCTTCAGTGCGGGGGTCGACAACCCGGCCTTCCGCAGCTTCATCGACCGTGGGGTCACGCTGACGAACGCAGCAGGCACGACGGCGGAACCGATCGCGCAGTACGTGCTCGGGATGATGCTGCGGGTGGCGAAGCGGATGGACGATTGGACCACCGCACAGCGCGAGAAGCGCTGGGAGCAGGTCCGCGCGAACGAGCTAACCGGCATGACGGCCGGGATCGTTGGCGTGGGGCATATCGGCGGGGAGGTGGCGCGGCTAGCGAAGGCGTTCAACATGCGCGTGATCGGCTGCCGGCGTACCGCCCGCAAACCGCGCCACGTCGACAAACTGGTGCCACCTGAAGGGCTGCGGAACCTGCTCCGCCAGTCGGATTTCGTCGTGCTGGCGCTCGCACTGAACTCGCAGTCCGAAGAACTCATCGGCGCACGCGAGCTGCGAGCGATGAAGGACACCGCGTGGCTGATCAACGTGTCGCGCGGGCGGATTGTCGATCAGGACGCGCTGACCGACGCGCTGAAATCCGGAGCGATCGGTGGAGCATGCCTCGACGTAACGCGACCGGAACCGTTGCCCGAGGACAACGAGCTCTGGACGCTGCCGAACGCGATCATCACACCGCACAACTCCGGCTGGTCGCCGCTCAACCTCGAGCGGGGAACGAATCTCTTCCTCGACAACCTGGCGCGCTACGAGGCCGGCAGGCCGCTCAAGAACAAGGTCCGCGCCAGCGACTTCTAGGGCCAACCAGCCCGATCTCTACCTGCCATCCGGGGCTAACCAAAGCGACACAAATAATTCGAGGAATCGTTACGTTCCGCGGGTGTTTCCCTAGGGCCCGGCCCTTTGGGCCCCGTTCGCGCAGCCTCGCCGGTATTGCGTCAATTCTCACAAGGTTATGCCAGAACAAGCTTGATCGTAGTTTGGGCCTCCCAGATACTGCCGCGAGTGACCACCGCCCCAACCGGTGGCCATCAACGTGAGGAGACCCCATCTTGCAGTACGGCGACTCAGTAGGCTCTGGTAACTACACGTCCTTTTCGTCCAGCGCGGCGACCGCAGCAGGCCTCGGCGGGGTACGCGAGCGCACCCTTCCGGAACTGGCGGCGCCACGAATCGGCCTGCCGGACCTGCGGCCATGGGTCGTACGTATCCGGCAGACGCTCAGTAAGTACGCGGTTCTGGCCGCGATCATCGTCGCGGCTGCGGCGCTCGCGGCCATGGCCGTTCCGGCGTGGGCCGCGCTGCAGTCGGAAACTTCGACCTCGCGGCTGGGGACCGTGAACAGCTCGGCGGCCATCACCGGAACCGCGGACACGCGCGTCGCCGACCTGAGCGCGACCACGTTCATCGGCGGGATCCCGTACCTCCAGCAATCCCGGGCGCTCGACGCCTCGGTCGGAGCTGTCTCCGCGCCCGCGCGGTTCGTGGCCGGCGCGCGCGAGGCTAGCGTCGGCTCGTACGTCGAGACCGTAGGGCAGCAGATGGTGTTGCCGTACATCAACGACGCCGCGACGACGAAGGAAGGCGTCGAGACGTGGCAGGCAGCGATCGAGGAGCAGGAGCGAGCGGCACAGGTCGCTGCGCCGGTCACCGTCAGCGCGCCCTACACGGTCGCATTCGAGCCGTCTGGAATCGCGCCCGGCACAGTGCTGCACGCAAGCACGACGTTCTACGCGTGCGTCGGCAACGGTTTCTGCGGGAACATGGCGAGCGGCGCGCCGGTCTACGCAGGGGCAGCAGCCTGCAGCTACGACCTGCCGTTCGGCACGAAGTTCTTCGTGAACAGCGACCCGTCCCGCCGGGTCTTCACGTGCATGGATCGCGGAGCGCTCTCGGCTACCTGGGTTGACGTCTGGTTTTATGACGCGTCCGAGGGCTGGTCCTGGCAGCGCGCAACCGGCACGAGCGGTGCGATCACGATCGTCGAATAGGCCGGGAGATAGAGAAGGTCAGAGAGCGGGTGCGCTGCACCCGCTCTCTTCTTGTCCGTTAGGTCGAGGAGGCCGGCTGCGGCTCCGAGGCCGCAGCCCTAGGTTCCGGCTCGCCGGGTAAGACGCGCTGCGGCTGGCGCAGGGAGTAGATCAACCCGATCACCCCGACTGGCATGAGGATCAGCGCCGTGACCTGCGGGGTCGTGAGGCCCCAGACGACGGTCTCGCTGTCGATACGCAGCTCGCTGACGCCGAAGCGCATCAGCGCGTATAGCAGGATGAAGCCGAAGAAGGCCACGCCGTCCTTCCGCAGAAGGAAGATTGCCCCGAGGAGGAGTCCGGCGATGAGCAAGTCACCGATCGCTTCGTACGCTACGGCCGGGTGTTGGGCACAAAGGGTACTCGTGTCGATTGTGCCGAGCTGAAGCCCGCACTCGGGATGGCTGAGGACGCTTGGGCTGTTCAGGTTCACATAGCGAACAGCCCAAGGGAGATCCGATACCTCCGAGAAGTGCTCGCCATTGATGACGTCGCCGATGCGGCCGATCGCCATCCCGACGAGGGCCGCGACGGCCGCGATATCGAGTGTGCGAAGCAAGGGGAACCCGCGCAGCCAGCCGTAGATCAGGCCACCGATGATGCCGCCAATGACGGCCCCGTAGATCGAGATCCCTCCTTCGTTCACGCGGAGCACATCGACAAAGTCGTCCACGCCGGGCTCGCCCCAGTTCTCGACCACGAACAGCGCGCGGGCGCCGATGATGCCGGCGGGGATGGCGATGAGGGCGATGCTGTAGATGTCGTCGTCAATGTAGCCGAGGCGGCGACCAATCAGGACGGCGATCCAGACGGCTACGGCGATCCCGATGGCCGTGAAAACGCCGTGCCAGGTGAGTAGCAACGACCCGATCTCGGTGATCTCAGGGTCGATGTCGATTTCAATGACGAGCAGCTTGAGCAGGTCAGTCACCGGCGGTCTTCTTCGTCTCCTCCGGCTCTATCCTTACAGCATCCATCGCTTCCAGCAAGTGCTTGGTCTCCGACTGGAAGACCCCACGGCGCTCTGCGAGGCTGGCCAGCACCGTCTCATCGCCTCTGATACGGCCCCAGAGACGCAGCCGTGGCAGGTAGAACGTGGCCAAGAGGCCGAGCAAAAGCAGCCCGGCAGCGATCCAGATGAAGTTGGCGCCTGGGTCCTTGCGCACCTCGATGCCCGCGAACTCGCGCCGTCCCTCAAAGGAGTACTCGCGTCTGTCAACGACGACGGGCTCGCCCTCGAACAGTGTGACGGCCTGGCCGCCGGCCGCACCAAGCACCGTCAGGTACGGCTCACCATCAGGCGTTTCGGAGAGCACCGTGAGCGCACGGCCGTCTTCTGCGATGCCCTCCGACACCAGGGACGGCAGCCCCTCGACGTCGGCGAGGGTCCACTCGAGGGCGGCCTCCGTGCGTGACTCGCCCAGAGGCGCGAAGAAGCTCGCATCGTTCTCACCGGGCTCGAACACGGCGAGATCCCACGTCTCCTCGTCGGCCCGGGGGACGATCCCAACCCAGAAGTCACGGTCGGTTCCGGGGACGGTGATCGTGGCGCCGTTAGCCTCTTCGATGAAGTCGGTTGGCACGATGACGTCGTTCAGGAGGACTGCGCCGCTCTCATCGCGGACGATGACGCGTGGAGCGGGCCGGATCTCGTTCAGGGCGAGGACTTCGCTGTACACAGCGTTGCCAGTCTCGACATCGCGAATGCGCAGGGCAGCTCCTTCACCAAAGTAGCCGGACTGGTGGAAGCGATAGCCGTTGTAGGACATCGGGTCGTTGACAGTCGTGAAGCCGCGGGCTACCTCCTTGCCCCCCTGGTAGATGACCATCTCGGTCCGGTAGTCGGTCGGGGTCCCTTCCTCGTTGAAGGTGCCAACCGCGTCGATGACCTCGATCTGCATCTGGTCGGGGTGGCTCACGGCGAAGACAGGGCTCGTCGTGCCCTCGGCGACGAGCAGCGCACTGGTGTGGCCGCCCACCTGCGAAATGACGCCGCCCACGAGGAAGAGCACGAGGGCGATATGGCTGGCGAAGTTCCCGAACTGCGCCCAAGCGAACCTGTCCGCGAAGAGGAACGTCGTGGCGCCTTCAACCTCGGTCCGCACCTTGAAGCGTCGCGCACCGAGGAGCGCCGCCAAGTGCTGCGCTGTGCCAGCTGGGCCCGCCGCAGGCGTCTGGAAGGCGACCCGATTTGCCGCGCGCTCGAAGAACGTGTCCGGAACGCGCTCGCGGGGCCTGGTGACGTTGCGCCAGATGTCGAGAAAGCGATCGACGATGTAGACCGTCACGGAGATGGCGAGGAGGCCGAGCGCGGTGAGGAACCACCAGGCATCGACGACGTTGAAGAGCCCGACGCGGTACATGAAGTCGGTCATGAAGCCGTAGTTGTCGCGCTGGCCCTCTACCCAGGCGTCGACGGCCGCGGGGCTGCCCTGGATCCCCACCGGGACTTGTGGGAGGACCACGGCTAGGAGGCCGGCTACCGCGAGAAACCCGATGAGGGCGATGGCGAACTGGGCCGACGCGAGCAGGCGCCAGAGCATACCCAGCAGCTCGACGCTGCGGACGGAGCGCGCGGCTCTCCTGGCTGACTCTGCCTGCGCCACTACGCTCCAGTCCCTTCCAGTAGCAATGCGATGCGCTCCTCGAGCATCTCTTCCGACAGCGGCCCGAAGACCGAGTCGCGGACGATACCAATCTCGTCGATGAAGTAGGTGGTCGGGATGCCGTCGAACGGGCCGCCGAGGCGCCAGGTATCGCGAAGTTCGCCGTCGCGGTCGATCGCGAGGGGGAATTCGAGGCCGAATTCCTCGGCGAAGTCGAGAACACGGGAATCAGTCTCCTGCAGGTTGACGGCGAGGACCTCGAGGTCCTGGCCGCCGTGTTCCTCGTACGCGGCGACGAGCTCAGGCATCTCAGCGCGACAAGGCTCGCACCAGCTAGCCCAGAAGTTCAGGATGACCGGGCGACCCTGGAGGTCGCTGAGCCTCACCGTGCCGCCCCCAGGCTGTTCGAGCACGAAATCCGGCCCCACGCGACCGATCTCGGGGGCTGGCCCCTGATCCGTGGGGTTGCGGTCGGCTGGAAGCTCGACGGCACCGTAGGCGTCGTCGATGCCGCCGCTATCGCGGTTGTCGAGGTACCAGAGGCCACCGAGGATGACCGCGAGGAGGCCGAGTGGGAGCACCAACGCCCGCAGCACGCCGAACCTCGAACGGCCGCCTGCTTCCCCCAGGTGGTCAGGAGCGTCACTCATCGTCAGGTCTCGTTATGGCGCGAAGGCAGCTTCATAGAGAGAGCGTACCTCGTCCGGTTCGAATCCCGCACCGAGGTAACTCTCGCCAATGCGGATCTCGAAATGCAAGTGGACCTGCGTCCCGGGATCGGTTACCGACTCGGGCGTGCCAGACTCACCCACATATCCAACAATTTCGCCTTGCTGCACGGAGTCGCCTGGTTGGAGGTCCTCGACGATTCCGGACAGGTGGCAGTAGCGCGTGATGCTGCCGTCGGGGTGTTCAATCCACACCTGGCGGCCGCGGAACGGATCCTCCGTTTCGTCACGGCGATCCTGCTCGATCATGGCTTCGAGTTCGGCCAACGACTCGAATGTTAGGTCCTGGTAATCGTGGTCAGCACGGATAACCACGCCTTCTTTCGCGGCGCCGACCTCGGTGCCGATACCCACGAACACACAGTTGTCAGAGTCATAGAAGTCCACACCTTCATGGATCCCACCGCGATATTCTCGCGGGGCACCCGGCATGAGGTTGTCATCCTGGGGCAGGCACCCGCCGGCGATGGGATAGGTAAATCCCGAAGCTTCGAAGACTGTTGGTTCGGGGCGCACAGTGACGGTGCCGGCTGGTCCGCCCGGTGTATCGGTGAGCCAGTCGACCTGCGCGTCCCCAGAGTCTGACGAGGACGAGCCTTCCTGGCCGAACGCGACCGTTACGATCACGCCAACGATCATCGCGCCGAGCACGATCAGCGCGACGAGTCGCAATCTGGGCCTCCTCTGGACGTCATTGGTTTAGGTACGCGGACTCAAGGATACCACCTGCCCTGAGGCGGACAAAGACGCCGGGTGGCCCTGTTTAGGCGGCGCCGTAGAGCCGGTGTTCTTTGATGTAGGCCTCGACCGCGTCAGGCACGAAGCCGCTAAGCGGCGTTCCCCGAGACGCCAGCCGGCGCACCTGGGTCGCGCTGAACGGAATGAGTGGCATGTCGAGCCATGTGACACACTTGCTCAGTCCCGGCAGCAGTGCATCGAGTTGCTCGCCGGCCTGCGGCGGCTCGCCGCGAGGGGCCACGACGAGCTCGACGAGCTCAATCAGGCGGTCCGGCCGGTGCCAGTTTGGGAGGTCTTCCAGCGCGTCCTGACCCATGAGCAGCACGTAGCTGACCGAGTCGTCCTGCTGGAGCAGGCCCTCGATGGTGTCGACCGTGTAAGTGGGCCCGGTCCGGTCCATCTCGATCGTGCTAACGCGCCAAGTTGGATCTTCCTCCGCGGCAAGGCGCACCATCGCCAGCCTGTGTTTCGCGGCCGCGGGGGGGCGGCCCTCTTTCCTCCACGGCTGCCCGGCCGGTATCCACAGAACGCCGTCCAGACTCAGTGTGGCCTGCGCGAAGCGGGCGAGCTCTTGATGCCCGCAGTGCACCGGATCAAACGTCCCGCCCATGATGCCCTGGCGCCTCACAGCGGCCACTGGAGATCCTCCCCGGCGATCCGCACGCGATCGCCCTCCGCCACGCCAGCCTTCTTGAGGGCCTTCTTCACGCCCATGCGCGTCAGCCTCCGGGCCAGCTCCGCCCGCGCCTCCTCACTCTCCACACCAAGGCGGATGACGGCTTCCTCGGGGCCCCTGCCCTTCACGTAGAATCGACCGTTCTTCTCTTCGATGCTGATCGTCTCCTGTGTCTTCACCGCGATCACCGGCGGTTCTTCAGTGCTCACGGCGGCGGCCTCCCGCTCCTCCTTTACGACGGCGAACACGGCGTGTACGAGTTGGTCGACGCCCTCGCCGGTTAGCGCGGAGATCGCATGGCTGTCCACATTTCGCCGCGACAGCTCCTGTTCGACGCGAATCTGAGCCTCAACCGCCCCTTCAAGGTCGACTTTGTTCAGCGCGACAAGCCAGCGCTTCTCGGCCAGCTCTCGATCAAACTGAGCGAGCTCACTCCTTACGTCATCGATATCCCGAACCGGATCCTCGCTGCTGAGATCCACCACGTGGAGGAGGACGTTCGTTCGCTGAATATGCTGGAGGAACTGCATGCCAAGGCCAGCGCCTTCGTGGGCGCCTTCAATCAAGCCGGGGATATCAGCGACCACCATCGTGTCGTAATCTATCTCCACAATCCCTAGACTCGGCTCTAAGGTCGTGAACGGGTACGCTCCGACCTTCGGCCGGGCCTGCGAGATCGCCTGGAGGAGCGACGACTTCCCCGCGTTCGGGAGACCGACCAGCCCAACGTCCGCCAGCAGCCGAAGCTCGAGCCGAATCCGCCTCTCCTCGCCCGGGAGGCCTCGCTCGGCGATGCGGGGCGCCTTCCTCGTGGACGTTGCGAAGCGAGCGTTGCCTCTGCCGCCCTCGCCACCCTTCGCGATGAGAACCCTGCCCTCACTCGTCATGTCCGCGAGCACCGACCCGTCCTGGTCCCAGATGATGGTCCCAAGAGGGACCTGCATCACGGCGTCGTCACCGTTCTTGCCGTGCCGCTTGTTCCCACCACCCCGGACCCCGTCCGTCGCTCGAATTGTCATCTTGCGTCGCAGGTGGTCCAGCACGAGGACAGACCTGGAGGCCGCTGCCCAAACATGTCCGCCCCGGCCGCCGTCCCCGCCGTCAGGGCCGCCCTTCGGGATGTAGCGCTCTCTGCGAAAACTCACAGCGCCATCGCCGCCCTTACCTGCGATTACTTGAAGAGCAATCTCATCCAGCATGGGTCGATCACTATATCATCGCAACAATCAGTCTGTGGTGTGTGTGGAGAATGGGGACGGAGAAATGGGGGAGTTAGGCGGCGGTGCTGGCGGAAGGTCCGTTGAGCGTGGCCTCGAGGAGTTCGATGTCGGCGCGCGTCTGGGGGAGCGACTTGTGCTCGCGGCTAATCTTTCTGCAGGCATGAAGGACAGTCGAGTGGTCACGGTTGCCGAGAAGCTGCCCGATCTCGACGAGCGCGCGCGACCCGTGATTACGGAGCAGGTACATGGCGACGTGGCGGGCGTAGGTGATGTCGCGGGCGCGCGAGGGCCCCTTGATGTCGTTGAGCGAAACGGAGAACTGGCGGCAAACGGCATCGAGAATCGCGTCGGCGGAGACTTCGGCCTGCGCTTCCTGCGAGAGCGGGTAGAGAGCCTGGAGGACAGCCGAGGGTGAGAGGTCGGCATCGGAGAGGTCGGCATAGGCAGTGGCACGATTGAGTGCGCCCTCGAGGTCGCGCACGGTCTCGTAGGGCTGCTGGGCGATAACGTCGATGATCGTCTGAGGGAGTTGCTTCTTGAGCCTAGCTGCCTTGTCGACGAGGATCGCGCGCCGGTCGTCGGGCGCAAGTGACGTGAGTTCGAGTGCCAGGCCGGCACGCAGGCGCGACAGGAGGCGCTCGGAGAGGCCCGGCAACGCATCGAGATTTGCGTCGACGGTCAGGACGAGGAGACCCCCGCTGGAGTGGATGTGGTTGAAGATGTGGAAGAACTGTTCCTGGGACCCGGACCGCGAGGCGAGGAAGCGCAGGTCATCGAGGAGGAGCAGGTCACACTGGCCAAAGGGGCCGCGGAACGTGTGGGGTTCGCCGGTGCGGACGGCCTTGCCGTAGCGGTCGACGAAGGCCTCAGCTGTGAGTGCGAGGACCCTTCGCCCGTCCTTTGCGGCGCGGTGGCCGATTGCGTGGAGCAGGTGCGTTTTGCCCAATCCAGGCTGGCCGTAGAGGACGAGCGGGTTGTAGGTGGCGTGGTCCTCGGCCACCTTGACCGCCGCGCGATAGGCGAGACGGTTGGCATCGGTGACGGTGAAGGTGTCGAACGTCAGGTTGGGTTCCAGTTCGGACGCCTTCGGGGCCTGGGGCCTGGGCTTGCGTCCGTTCTCGGAGGGCTCCACCGGAAGGTCGGGCGCGCCGAGGACGTGGAACTGGACGGCGACCGGATCGTCGAGGAGCTGCGAGACGGTCTTGCCAATGACGACGTTCATACGCGAGCGAAGCCACTCGACGGCGAAGTCAGAGGGGACGCCAACGACGAACTGACCGTCCTCGATGCGGAGGCCGACAGTGCCGCGGAGCCATGTGTCGAAGTTCGGACGTGTGACCTGGAGCTCTAGCTGTCCGAGCGCCGCCTCCCAAACAGCCTGCGGTGTGCGATTGGCCAACGTAGCTCCCTATCAACGCGGGCACCGTCCCTGGCTGGAGGTAAAGAAATCCTACCCCGACTGTAAGCCAGGCTGGCGCCGGCGACCTAGACAAAAGATAGAAACTGCCCGGAGCTTCTCAATCCCCGGTCGGTTGTCCGGGGCTTGCGGATGGTGCGCAGCGCGCCCCCTCTCCCCCGCAAGATGCTCCCAGGCGAGGGTGAATATAGCATGGCGCACCGTGATCTGATCAAGCCTATTATGACGACTTCTCGTGAAAACGTGGAAATATTGTCGGGCTTCCTTAAGCGCCATGGTCGGTTGCCGCGTTTTCGAGGCCGCGCCTATAATCGCGCTGTGGAAAGTAGGGGCGTCCGCGCGTGCTGTTAGCGATCGATGTGGGCAACACGACCATCACGGTCGGACTGTTTGAAGATGATCAGCTCCGCGCGACGTGGCGCATCGCAACCGACCACGAACGGTTGGCGGACGAGTATGCCGTCATCCTGCTCGGCCTGCTCCAACACCGCGGCGTCGGCGCTGACGACGTCACGGACGCCGCCATGGTCAGCGTGGTACCGGACCTGGTGCCGGTGTTCGAGGCGCTGTTTGAACAGCATCTCAACGTGACGCCGCTCGTGGTCGGGACGGGGACGAAGACCGGCGTGCGGATCCTGTATGACAGTCCGCGCGATGTAGGCGCCGACCGCATCGCGGACGTCGTCGCCGGTGTGGACAAGTACGGCCCACCGCCCTTAATCATCGTGGATCTGGGAACGGCGCTTGTGTTCGATGCGGTATCGAAGGAAGGCGACTACCTCGGGGGCGCCCTTGCGCCGGGGATCCACATCGCGGCGGAGGCGCTCACTGAACGCGCGGCCAAGCTCTACCCGGTGGAGCTGACGCGGCCGCCGAGCGCGATTGGAAAGAACACAGTGAGCGCGCTGCAATCCGGCCTGTTGTTTGGTTATGTTGGGTTGATCGAGGGGATGGTGGCGAGGTTCAAGACGGAACTCGGCGGGAACGCGAAGGTCATCGGGACAGGTGGCTGGGCCCGCCTCATTGGGGAGGAGACGGACGTCTTCGACGAGGTGGATCCGGACCTGACGCTGCACGGCGTCAAGCTGATCTACGAGGCGAACCGGTAACGGACAATGCTGCAGGACCGCTTCGTCGCGCTGGGGATCACGGGCAGTATTGCCGCCTACAAGGCGGCGGACCTGGCGAGCAAGCTCACTCAGGGCGGCGCGTTGGTGGACGCGATGTTGACAGACGCCGCCACAAGGTTCATCACTCCGCTCACGCTTCGGAGTTTGACTGGTAGGCCAGTGTTCGTCGACATGTACGACGCCAGCAGCGAGCTGGCCGAGGAGCACGTCGAGATTGCACGCCGCGCGGACGTGGCGATTGTGGCGCCGGCTAGCGCGACGACGATTGCGAAGCTCGCGCAGGGCGTCGCGGACGACGTCGTGACGCTGACCGTGCTCGCGACGGAGGCGCCAGTGCTGGTCGCGCCTGCGATGGACGGACAGATGTACGACGATGCGTCGATGCAGGCGAACCTGGCCACGCTGAACGACCGCGGTTACACGATCGTCGGTCCGGCCAAGGGCAGACTGGCGAGCGGGCGCACGGGTATGGGCAGGCTAATGGAGACCGAAGCCCTCGTCGGCGCCGTGAAGCAGGCGATCGGACGGCGCGGCGACCTGGCAGGCGAGCGCATCGTGGTCTCGGCCGGCGGGACGCGCGAGCCGATCGACCCGGTGCGATTCCTCAGCAATCACTCGTCCGGCAAGATGGGCTACGCGCTGGCGGAGGCCGCGCGCGACCGCGGCGCCGACGTAACGCTCGTGTCGACGGTGACAACGATGCCGGCGCCGTACGGCGTTGAGGTCGTGCCGGTAGAGACCGTGGCCGGGATGCGGACTGCAGTGCTGGCGGCGTGTGAGAATGCCAGCGCGGTAATCATGGCCGCCGCGGTGTCCGACTACCGGCCCGCCGCACCCGAGGACCTGAAGGTCAAGAAAGGGCCGGACAGCAAAGTACTTGAACTCGTGAAGAATGCGGACTTCCTCCTGGAGATCACGGGCAAGATAGTGAAAGTGGGATTCGCCGCGGAGACGCATGACCTAGTCGCGAACGCGCGGAGGAAGCTCAAAGAGAAAGAGCTCGACCTCATCGTCGCGAACGATGTCACGGCGGAGGGTGCAGGCTTCGCCCACGACACGAACCAGGTCTCGATCATCGGCCAGACTGGTGAGGTCGAGGAGGTACCACTGCTGCCGAAGTACGACGTGGCGCATCGGATCCTCGCGCGCATGGTGCCGCTGCTACGAGAGCGGCGGGGCGCCTAGCCCTCGCTCAACCTCTTATGTCGACGATGAGGGCGGCGTGGTCGCTCAGTGCGTCGCGCCTGTTGGAACGGACGGCGCCCCAGCGGTAGCGGACGTCGATGAGGCGCGGCAGGAGGTCCGGACTGGGGAAGGCCTGATCGAGCCTGAAGCCGTTGCCAGCGTTCGGCGAGTACCAGGTAAAGGCGCGCTTGCGCGGGTAGAGGAGCCGGAAGGCATCACGCCAGCCTGCGGACTCCATAGCGTCGATCCACGCTTCCTCACGGGCGGTAAAGGCGGGCGACTCTTCGTCGATCTCGATGCGGCCGCTGTTGGTGTCGCCGATGAACAGGGCCGGGCCTTGGCGCCACTCGCGCGCGATGCGGCGGACTGCGTCGAGGTACGGGTACTTGCGTCCGGTGACCATGTTCGGCGCGTGCACGGAGCCGATGGCGAAGGGCTGGGGCGCGGCGACACGGGCCAGCAGCCAGCGTTCGGCCTCAGGCTCGCGCGGAAGCGAGATGCGACGGAGAGGCCAGCGCGAGGCGAGCAGGAGCCCGTTCCCGCGCATGGGCGGCCGCGTCGCAAGTCGAGCGCAGGTGAACCAGGCCCTGGTCGGCGAGCAGCAGGGCAAGCTGCAGGCTTGGTGGCGTCGCGCGGAACTCGGACAGCGTGACCAGGTCGGGCCGCCAGCGGCGGAGTTGCCGGGCGATGGCGTCGACGCGGCGCCCACCGCCCGAGCGGATGTTCCAGGCGACGACGCGCATGGCTAACCTGCCGGTTCGGGCTCGACCTCCGGCTCCCGTGCCGGGCGGGCTTCGGTGACAAGTGCCAGTACCCCAACACCGACCGCGATCATGACAAGGCCGATCACAACGAAGCTGGCCGAGATACCGGCTGCTGACGCGACGGCGCCTCCGGAAAGGGGTCCAAGCGCGACCGCCAGCGCAAAGGCACTGCCGGCGACGCCGAACACCGAAGCCTGCTTTCCAGGGGGAGCGTGACCATCGATCAGCGTATTTGCCGTTGGGAGCATCGCGCCAGTGAAGAGACCGACGCCGGCGAGGAGCAGCATCGTCAACGGCAAGCTCCACGTGAGGGCCAGCGGCAGGTAAGCCGCGCCCGCGCAGAAGGTCAGGAGGGCGAGTGTGTTCCGTCCTCCGAACGTGGTGGTCAGCCGCCCTGCGGAAAGGGCCGAGACCGCGCTGGTGATGGCCATGGCGGCGAAGGCGATGCCGGCGAGCGCCTCAGGGCTCCTGGCCGACTCGAACGAGGCGACCAACAAGGGGATCACCGGTCGCACGAAGGCCGGACCGGCGTTCAGGAAGAAGACAAGGACAATCAGCGTCACGAGCGCACGGTTATTGAAGACGAGGCGCATGTTGCTGACGAAGCTCCCCCGCTCTTCGTCGGTGGGGCGCTCAAACTTCTCCTCGACCGCAAAGAAGACGAGGACGAACGCCAGGAGATAGAAGGCGCTGGCGCCGATGAATGTGGTCCTGATGCCAATCGAGGCGGCGAGCGCGCCGCCGACCAGTGGACCGATGAACTGCGACGAGAACAGCGCCATCTGGAGGACGCCCAGGGAATAGGCGACCTTGTCCCTGGGTGAACTCGCGGCGACGAGCGCAGTCGCGGCCGGGATGGTGCCAACGAAGATGCCCTGGAGCGCGCGGAGGGCGAGGAACTGCCAGACGTTCATCGCCAGGCCCTGCAGGGTCATTGTGATCATCGCGCCGACGTAGGCGCGCAGGAGGAGCGGCTTGCGGCCGTAACGGTCGGCCAGGCTACCCCAGATGGGCGAGAAGACGAACAGCATGGCGCCGGTGGCGGTCGTCAGCAGGCCCGACCAGAGCGCGATCTGGCTCTCGCCGGTGATGCCGAGGTCCTCGACGTAGAACGGAATGAACGGAAAGACAAGGTTGCCGCCGCCGAGCGCGATGAACTGCGCGATGGCCACGGCGTAGAGCGTGCGACGCCAGGGTTCTAGCTGCATCAAGAGCGTGGCCCGACTCTAGCACACGCCCCGCGTACGCGGACTACGTGCCGCTGCTGAGCCGCTCGAGCACGAGGCCGCAACTCTCGAGCGTGATGCAGTCGCAGCGCAGGCCCTCGTGGAGGAGGTGGCGCATGGCCTCGGCACGGCGGATCTGGTCTTCGATCTCGGGAAGCTTCGCCTCGGCGAGCTCTTTCCAACGCGAGACGGGCGTCGCACCCGGCTCCAGACCCTCGAAGAGGGTGCGGACCTCGGCGAGGGTGAAGCCGGCTTGGCGGGCGAGCTGGATGATCGCGAGGCGTTGGAGCACGTCAGGCTCGTAGCGGCGGCGTCCGTTGACGCGCGCGGGCGGTGGGACGAGGCCGGCCTGCTCGTAGTAGCGTAGGGCCGACGGCTGGAGACGGGCCCTTGAGGCAACTTCACCGATGGTAAGCGAGCCCATGACGCACCCCCTTGACTTGAAGCGCACTTTAACTTGTAGCATCTTCTTGAGGAGGTCGCCATGATCGAAGAAATCAAGCTGTACGAGGAGCCCGTCGAGATCGCCTGCGCGCGCTCGGGGCGGGACCTGAACGAGAGGCGCGAGGGCGAACTGGCCGACCTGCTGGCCGGCGTCGAGGAGACGCGCGAACTGGCCGACGGCTACGAGCTGTGGTTTCCGGGCAGCGCCGAGTGGGTTCGCAGGCTGGGCGAATTCGTCGCGTTCGAGCGCGAGTGCTGCGCGTTCTTCACGTTCGAGCTACACTTTGTGGCCCGGCAGGGGCCGATCAGCCTGCGCCTGCGCGGTCCCGAAGGCGTGAAGGAGTTCGTCCGGGAGATGATAACGACCTGACGGCGCTCCTCATCTTCGGCTTCGTGGCGGTCGCGGCAATGCTCGTGACGTACGCGCTGGAGGAACGTTCGCACTGGTTCGTGCTCGGCTTCGCGGGCGCCTGCGCGGCGGCGTCGACCTACGGCTTCCTCATCGGCGCCTGGCCGTTCGCCGCGATCGAGGCGGTTTGGTGCGCGGTGGCGTTGCGCCGGTGGTGGCGACGGAGAGAGGGGCTAACAGCGGCGGTCGCCTAGACCGGGTCGCTGGCGAGGATGAAGGCGAGGTGGACGAGGGTGCGGACCGGGGTGCCGCTGGCGCCCTTCACGGTCGTGCCCTTGACCTTGTCATAGACGTCGACGCCGGCCATGTCGAGGTGGACCCAGGGGGTGTCGTCGACGAACTCGCGGAGGAGCATGGCGGCCGTGATCGAGCCGGCGTTGCGGCCGCCGGTGTTCTTCATGTCGGCGACCTCGCTCTTGATCTGCTCCTTGTACTCCTCATACATCGGGAGCTGCCAGACCTTCTCGCCGGACTCCGCGGCAGCGCGCTGGACGCGCTCGTACAGGGCGTCGTTGTTGCCCATCGCACCCATGGCGACATCGCCGAGCGCGATCGAGATGGCGCCGGTGAGCGTCGCGACGTCGATGATCGCGTCGGGCTTGTCCGTGTTCACGTAGCAGAGGGCGTCGGAGAGGATGAGCCTGCCCTCGGCGTCGGTGTTGATGACCTCGATCGTCTTGCCGTTCGAGGCCGTCACCACGTCGCCGGGCTTGGTGGCGTTGCCACCGGGCATGTTTTCGGTGGCGGGCACGGCCATCGTGACGTCGATCTCGGGCTTGAGTTGGGCGATGGCGCGCATGGCGCCAAGAACGCAGGCGGCGCCGGACATGTCGCCCTTCATCTGCTCCATGCCGGCGGCGGGCTTGATCGAGATGCCGCCAGTATCGAACGTGATGCCTTTGCCAACGAAGGCGATCTTCTTCCCGCCCCCGCCCTTGTAGTGGAGGACGATGAACTTCGGGGGCTGCTTGCTGCCGGCGGCGACGCTGAGGAACGCGCCCATGCCCTGCTCTTCGGCCCATTCGGCGTCGAAAACTTCACACTCGAGGTCGACTTCGCTCGCCATCTCCTGCGCGCGCTCCGCGAGGATCGTTGGCGTGAGCTTGTTCGCAGGCTCGTTTGCGAGGTCGCGGGCGAAGTTCGTCGCCTCGCCGAGGATGACGCCTCGACGGACGCCGTGCTCGAC
>Ga0075326_1000057_pt1 | contig 23010 bp, 24 predicted proteins | sample MayberrySE_Catta_3_FD_120052 | JGI IMG/M metagenome (GOLD analysis project Ga0075326, IMG submission 120052) | Natural and restored wetland microbial communities from the San Francisco Bay, California, USA, that impact long-term carbon... | ecosystem: Environmental > Terrestrial > Soil >...
CCTCGACGACGCGGTCCTCGTCCGCGACTCGATCGAGGAGGGGACCGTCCTGCACGGCGGCCTCACGGGACTCATCCCGCCCCTCCCGGACAGCACCTACGCGGGCGTGGTCTTCGCACTTTCGCTGACCTGCTCCGATGACTTCTCCAGCACCGACATCGAGCTGCTGCCGTACGAGAACCCGGGCCGCACCAGCGGTGCCCTGTTCACCTTGACCGGCGGCGTCGAGCAGGTTGTCCCCAAGGTCATCGGCGTCACCGTGAACTGCGGCGAGGAACCGACACCCACGCCTGAGCCCGACGATGACGGCGACGGCGATGGCGACGGCGATGGCGACGGTGGCCCCGCCCCGACCGCGCTGCCGCCGACCGGCACCGGCGCGACGGGCGCGACCGGCTCGAGCAACAACCTCTGGCTGGTCATTGCGTCGCTGGCAGCCGCCGGCGCCGCCTTCCTGGGCGCCTTCGGATGGCGCGCGGCACGGGCCGGCAGAGAGTAAGGAAGCACGTAGGGAGCAACAAGGAGGATACACGGTATGCAACAGAGCAAGAGGTTCATCATCCTCGGGGTGGGGGTTGCGCTAGCCCTACTGGCTGTCGTCTTCTCGATGGTCGGCACGCCCGGATCGACCGACACCACCAGCGCGACCGGCGGCGGTCCTGAAATGAACTTGACCGTCCCCGGCGCCGAGTGCGCCGACGGCAAGTGCAGCCTGGAGCCGGGCGCCTCATTCAAGCTGGCCGTCAACGCGGTCAGCATCCCGGCAGAGGGCTACATCCTCGCCCAGGCATGGATTGAGTTTGGGGAGGCCCTCGACTACAAGCCGGCCGGGGCAACCGCTGACGAGGTCACCTGGCCGGACTGCGAGAGCGCAACCGCGCTCCGCGCGTTTTGGCTGCCGGGCGAGCGGACCCAGACCACAGACGCGGAGCTTGCCTCAGGCGTTAGCATTGGCTGCCTCGCCGGTCTGATCCCACCGCTGCCCCCGAGTGAGCACACGGGAGAGCTCTTCACCTTCTCGTTCAACTGCTCCGCGGAGCCGTCCAGCACCGAGGTGCAGTTGCTGCCCGCGGGCGACGCCCGCGCCCAGACCAGCGGCGCGCAGTACTCGCTTCCGCCGGATGGCGCGCAGGTGATCCCGAAGGTCAGCAACCTGACCATCAACTGCGGCGAAGGCGGCGGCGTAACGCCGACACCGGCGGAACCATCGCCGACGTCTGACGGCTCGACGCCGACGGACACGCCCGTCCAGCCGACCGCCACCAACACGTCCGTGCCGCCGACCGCGACCAACACGCCGGTCGCACCGGACAACTGCGGCGACGTGAACGACGACGGCGAGATCTCCAGCGTGGACGCGCTCTTCGTCCTTCAGTTCACGGCTGAGCTCCTCACTTCTCTGCCCAAGTCGGGAGACATTAACGGAGACGGCGAGGTGACCGCGGTCGACGCCTTGTTCATCCTCCAGTACGTGGCCGGCCTGCTGGACGAGCTGGAGTGCTAGGAAGCTAGCGCCGGCACAAACGAACCTACGAGAGGGGCGCCCGCGCGGGGCGCCCCTCTCCTCGTGTCCCGCGCTGGGTGGGGCCGTGCGCGGGCCGGCCCAACTGCGTTTCGGGCGGCATTCGTGGTATTATCCGCCAGACAGTAAGACGCGTCATTAGCCATCGGGCCCGGCGTTCGGCGGGGCTCGATGCCCCCGACAAGGCGTTGCCTGATCGAATGTAAGGAGGAGAGTGCAGGATGGAGGTAAGCAAAAGGTTCATCGTCCTCGGGGTGGGGGCCGCGCTGGCGCTCCTCGCCGTCGTCTTCTCGATGGTCGACGCCCTGGGGTCCACCGACACCACCAGCGCCACCGGCGGCGGGCCCGAGATGGCCCTAACCGTCACAGCAGGCGGCACCTGTGACGACAGCGGCTGCACGGTGCCTTCAGGCGGCAGCTTCACGCTTGCGGCCGAGATCGTGTCCGCCCCGCCGGAGTACATCCTGGCGCAGACCTACATCATCTACGGCGAGAACCTCACGTACACCGAGACCGCCGCCGCCGCCGATGAGATCCTCTGGCCGGACTGCGAGACCGCGGTGGCCGTGCGCGGCAGCACGGCTCCCAACTCCGTGCTCCATGGCTGCCTGACCGGACTCATCCCTCCCCTACCCACTAGCAGCTACGTAGGTAACTACAACGCGCTCGCGATGACCTGCGCGGCCGACGGCGCCCATGTGGTGCAGATCATTCCCGCAGGCGTAGCTCCCGCTCTCACCAACGGCGCCCTCTTCAAGGACGCGGGGAACGCCGACATCGTCCCGAAGGTCAGCGACCTCACGATCACCTGCGGCGAGGGCGGCGGCGGGCCGACCAACACGCCCGGCGCGCCGACCGACACCCCCGCGGGCCCGACCAACACGCCCGTGCCACCGACCAACACGCCGGCGGGCCCTACGAACACGCCCGTCCAGCCCACCAACACGCCCGCCGGCCCCACGAACACGCCCCGCCCGCCGACCAGCACGCCACGCCCCTCGGACGGCTGCGGCGACGTCGATAAGGACGGCCGGATCAGCGCCGTGGACTCGCTCTGGGTCCTCTGGTGGGTCGCCGGCCTCCTCAACGACCTGCCGGCCGACGAGGCCAACGCCGACGTGGACGGTGACGGCGACATCGACGCGTTTGACGCCGCGCTCATCCGCCAGCACGTCGCCGGCCTGCTCGACGAGCTCGACTGCTAGCGCGGGCGTCCGGCCCGACTTCGAACTTCGAGAGGGGCCACCCGCGTTCGGGTGGCCCTCTCCGCGCGCCATGGCCTCCATACCCGCCTGTGCTACACTATGCCTGCCTCGGCCGCCTGAGCGCCGTGAGGCGCGCCTCAGGGGCCGTGTGGCCGCTCCCGCCCGCACGGGGGACGATGCGGTGATGATGTTGGGGGGCGCGGAGAGAGAGCCCGGCGCATGAGCATCCAACCCGGCGCGCGCGCGCGGTCCGTCACCGCCTTTGTGGCCGGCTTCGGCCTGCTCGTCGCCGTCACCCTGATCGTCGCCGGCCAGATCCCGCGCGGCGCCTCCGGCGCCGGCGGCGGCCCCGAAATGCGCCTCTCCATCATCGAGCCCGCCGGCGTCTGCGAGGGCGACCAGTGCGCGCTCCCCACTGGCGCCCCGTTTAGGCTTGGCGTCGAGATCCTAACGGGCCCAGAGGCAGGTTACGTCTTGGCGCAGACATTTGTGTACTTCGGACCGCACGTCATCTACAGCCCGACCGACGCGCCAATCGACGAGATTCTTTGGGCGGACTGCTTGCCCGCGACAGCGGTCCGGGGCCAGGCGATTAACCCAGACGCACCTGAGCCACGCCCGGATCCGAGCGAGGTCGTCCTGCATGGTTGCTTGACGGGATTGTTCCCACCGCTTCCTGTTAGCACATATGTCGGCCCGTATCTCGACATCCAGATGCAGTGTTCTCCCACAGACACGGCGAGTACGATTCAACTGTTGCCGGCACTTGATCCCATCGCAGGGACCAGTGGTGCCCGGTTCACGGATCCGGATAACAACCTCATTCTCCCCAAGCTGAATAACCTCACCCTCTTCTGCGGGAACCCGCCGACGCCGACAGAGGGGCCGAGCGCCACGCCAAACCTCACGCCGGCCACCGAGACGCCGACCCTCGCGGCGACGGCCACGCCCACGCCGACCGAGACGCCCGACGTCACCGCGACGCCTACGCCGACGGTCACGCCGCCCGTCACGACCTTCCCCTGCGGCGACGTCAACGGCGACCGCCTCGTCAACTCCGCCGACGCCCTCTGGGTGCTCTGGTACAGCGCCGACATGATCCCGTTCCTGCCCCAGAACGGCGACGTCAACGGCGACCTCCTCGTGAACGCGCTCGACGCCCAGATGATCTTCTGGATCGAGCTCAAGCTCGCCCGCTGCGATCCGCGCCGCTTCCCGGGATCGCCGCCGTTCGTGGGGGCTTTCGAAGCGTCAAATCTACGCTAGGCGGGCTCTAGAAGGGAGCGGGACGTGGAAATCCAGGGGAACCCTACTAGGGCCGGTCCGGCCCGCGTAGTAGGCTCCCAGCAAGGGTGAAGACGTCGAGCGGCTTACGGGAGAGCCTCAATACAGATGATATGTGGCCGTCCGATGAGTATGGTAAGCTAACGTTCACCCAAACAGGCTTGAGAGGGAGATCAAGCAGGTCCGGCCAGGCTGCCCGCACGCCTGCCCTGAGGGTTGGCCCAGGGGCTTGCCGGCTCGGTACGTCGGTGGAGGAGCTGAGGTGGTGGTCGCGCCTGCCGGCCGCGCTGTTCGTGAAGGACGGCGACGGCGGCCTGTAGCGCGCCTTTGAGTCCTAGGGGTGGGGCAGAGAAGGAAGGGTCAGATGAAGAGGTTCTGGAGGCAGGGGGATTCCGGCCGCGTCGCCATCCTGGCGGCGCTGGCGTTCGCGGCAGTCGTTGGCGGATTCGCGCTCGTTCAGCAGCTTGGCGTTTCCTTCGCCGAAACCAGCGCCCAGGACGCGGAGATGGTCCTCGAGGTGAAGAGTGGCAGCGTCGCCTGCGCCACTCCGGCGCCGGGCGAGGTCTGTGTGCCGCTCGACGGCGACTTCACGCTTTCCGTAGACATCATCGACGCGCCCGACGCCGGTTACAACCTAGCCCAGTCATGGGTCAAGTTCGGTGACAATCTCATTTTCAACCCCGGAACTCCAGCCACTGAGATCGTTTGGGCGAACTGTCTGGACGCTGTAGCGGTTCGAATTCTAACCAACCCGGGCCACGTAGGGCACGGCTGCTTAACCGGCCTTCTCCCGCCGCTGCCGGTCAGCACGTACACCGGGAATTACGTGGATCTCTCGATGACCTGTTCGGACAGTGGGAGCACGCAAGAAATCGAAATCCTGCTAGTGGGGACTCCTCCCGCCGGCACAAGTGGATCCTTGTTCAAGGACCCGGGAAACAACGATGTGGTTCCCAAGCCCGACACCATGACGCTCAACTGCGGCCCGGGTGGCGCGCTGCCGACGTCGACGCACACTCATACGCCAACCAACACACCGGTACCGCCTACGAACACACCGACGATCACCAACACGCCGACTCACACGCCCACGCATACACCGCCTCCAGGCGCAGTGATGTCCTTGTCCGCCGAGGGGGACGGCATCATCTCGTGCCCAGGGAAGTGCAACGCCGAGTACTGGCCCGGCCAGGAGAAAGACGGCGAGTTCCAGGTCTTCGTGAATGCTCACGAGCCGCCCGTAGGTGACTACGGTGGGTTCCTGTCCGAAGTTGAGATCACCGGTGATCTGGAGCTCACCTACAACCCACGCGCGGCGTGCGCCGACGAGGTGGTCTGGCCAGATGCCGACGACGGCGAGTGCACCCGCGTCATCAATGCGCCTCCGCCCCCGGTGAGCGTGAGCCACGAGTCGTTCAGCGCCTCCGCGCCTGATTTCCCGCTCAGCGACCACGACGGCGAGCTCGTCGAGCTCGACATACACTGCTCGGGAGCCGACGGAGGTACGCTGGAGATCTCAGGCGACAGTACGTTCTACGATGAAGATGGCAACGAGCTCGAGACCAACCCCCTGGGCACGCTCGAGATCAACTGCGTTGTTCAACCATCAGAAATGTCAATGTCGGTTCACGGAGACGGCATCGAATGCGACACCGCCGACAAGCCGGAGAAGTGCACCGCGCCATTCATCGTCGGCGCGACCACACAACCCCTGTTCACAGTCAGCATCGACGCGAACGCGATCCCCGATGGCTACGGCGGCTTTCAGACCGACGTTTGGTACACAGGCCTCAACTACGTCGAACGTTCATGCCTTCAGGAAATCGCCTGGCGTCCCGATTTCGCGCCCGCGTTCCTCTGCCTCGTCGGGATTCCTCCCGCGGAAGCCGATCAGACGAACAGGAGGTTGGAGGCCTATGGAGACGCATTCCCACCCCACCCTGCCAGCGACCATGTAGGAACCCTCGTGGAGCTTCAGTTCCGCTGTCCCAGCGAAGGTCAGTTCCCGATTTGGCTAACGGCATGGAGCAACCTTAGCCCGCTTTACCAACAGGGCAGCGCGTTTTTCGCGACCAACGATGACGTGACGCGACTATCCTGGCCGGATGACCTAGAGTTGGCTGAAATCGACCGCAACGGCGACGGGATCCTCCAGGCCGCGGCCCCTGAAAATGTGGCTCTCAAGGTCCTCGACCTCGTCCGCATCAACTGCGAAGCGCCGCCGCCCACGCCGACGAACACGATCACGCCGACGCCGACGGTGACCGGCCTCGCTTCGCCGACGCCGACGAACACGCCGTGCGACGGCCCCTGCCCGACGCCCACGCCCACGTTCACGCCGACGGCCTCCAATACGCCGACGAACACCGGTACGCCGACGAACACGAACACGCCCACGAACACGCCCATCCCGACGCCGTTCGACGAAATCGAGGACGAAGTCGGTCCCGGCGGCAAGGTGACAACGGGCACGAAGGCGAGCGAAAACGACCAACTCGAAACGTCCGTGACGGTGCCCATCGGCGGCGTCGTCTCGATCTCGGAGACGGTCGTCGTCCAGCCGGACCCGCCGGGCTTCGCGCTCTTCGGCCAGCAGTCGAACATCAGCGCGCCCGCCGGCACGGTGAACTTCCCGGTGGTGATCCAGTTTTGGCTGGACACGTCGATGATCGAGGCGGCCGAGGCTGCGGGGGGAGGAATCGATATCAATGCCGCGAACATCCCCGTGTTTGTGGACGGCACCTTCGTGCCGGACTGCACGGGCGCTCCGAATACCGCGTCGCCGTCGCCCTGCGTCGCCAAGCGGAACGACCTCGCCGGGATTCAAACGGGTGATATTCAGTTGATGATCCTGACGACGAACAACAGCCTCTCGACGTCCTGGAACTTCGGATATCCCTCCGGCGAGAAGCCGGATCTCGGCGACGTCGACGGCAACGGCTCGGTCGACGCGCAGGACGCGCTCTGGGTCCTGTTCCACTCGGCCGGCATCGCCACGCCGCCGTTCCTGAACGTCGGCGACGTCAGCGGCGACGGCAACGTCGACCCGCTGGACGCGGCGCTGATCCTGCAGTACAACGCGGCCCTCATCGACGAGTTCCCCGCTGACGCGGGCGTCCCGAGCGGAAACGTGAGGGGCTGGCTCAGCCTCTTCTGAACCGGCGGCTAACGTTACGCACCGGAAGGGGCGCCCGTAGCGGGCGTCCCTTCTGCTTCCTCGCCGGGGAGCGGCGACCAGGCCGGGGAGGCGGGCGTCAGGTCCGGCAGGTCGAGGCAGTCGCGCTGCGGCGGGTCGAGCTGGACGACGCAGATGAACCCCGTCTGGGGGTCGGCGAGGCTGACGTAGGCGACGCGCCGGCCGCCCGGCGCCCACGTGGCGGAGATGTCGCGCGTGACGGCGTCGCTGAGCGTCTGCCGCGAGCCCGCGGCCGGCAGCGAGACGAAGAGGTCGTAGTCGGTCTCCCCGCTCTCGGAGAACGCACTGAACGCGATCTGGGCGCCGTCCCGCGACCACGCCCCCAGGAACCCCGGCCCGATGTCGCGGGCCGTCCCGGACGCCACGTCGACGACCGAGAGCGTGCGCTCCTGCCCCGTCCCGGCCGTGACGAGGATCTGTTCTCCCGACGGCGACCAGACGGGCGCGGCAAGAGACTCCGCCTCGACGAGCAGCTCCGGCTCGCCCTCCCCGTCCGCGTCGATGAGGTAGACGCCGTCCTCGGCGGTGAACGCGATCTGGTCGCCGTCCGGCGACCACGACGCGCCGGCCGCGGCGACTTCCGGGAACTCGACGAACTCCGCTGCGCTGAGGTCGTACACGCGCAGGACGCCGCTCCCGGCGGTGAGGTCCGCGACCACGAGCCGGTCCCCGTCCGGCGACCAGCTCATCGGCGGGCCGGCGTCGCTCGTGAGCGCGAGCGCGGTCACCGGCGTAACGGAGCCGTCGGCGAAGTCGTAGACCTCGATGTCGACGGGGTCGGGCCCTTCCGGCTCCCCGACCGCGTACGCGACGCGGGACCCGTCCGGCGACCAGACCGGATACGCGACCGTGTCTTCCTCCGGCGCGAGCGAGCGCAGCTGCGTGCCGTCGGGCTTGACCATGTACAGCGCGTCACCGTCCGGCCCGGCAGCCCCGAACGCGATGACGTCGGGCGGGCCGCCGGACTCGCCGGCCGGCTCCTGTTCGTCGTCGGCGCCGCTGTCGCAGGCGAGCGCCGCGACCAGCGCGACGGCGAGGCAGAGGACGGTAATGCGTTGCATAATGTTACGTTTTAGGTACAGTCGCGCGCGGCGAATCGCTTGCCTGGATGATCAGTTGGACGCTATATTTTTTACTGTCAGGTGGGCTGAGGCCCGCCTGCACGCATACTAGCGGATCGAGCGTGATCCCGGATACATGCGAACGCCGCGCCAGTCGATCATAATGTAGGAAGCATGACGCAACAGCACCCGCAGGAGTCACGCTGGAACGGTCTCTCGCTCGCGGTCATGGGCGCGGGCGTCATTGCCCTTATCGCGGCGGCCGCTCTCTTCGTCCTCCAGATCACGGGCGCCGTCGGCGACGACGGCTATAGCGGCCCCGGCACCACGGTCGACATCGGCGACATCAGCCGCGTGCTGACGCCGGTGGCGACGCCCACCGCCGAGCTCCCGCCGCCCAGCGAGGCGCCGATCGATCAGATCGTCATCCCGCGCTTCGGCGTCGAGGCGCCGATCGTGATCCTCGGCGTCGACCCGAACGGCGTGATGGAAACGCCGGACGGCCCGGTCAACGTCGCCTGGTACGACTTCAGCGCGCGCCCCGGCTACCCCGTCGATGAAGATGGCGGGAACGCCGTCTTCTCCGGCCACGTCGACTACTACAACTACGGGCCGGCGGTCTTCTGGAACGTCCGCAACCTCGAAATGGGCGACGAGATCCACGTCAGGCTCGCCGACGGCACGGTCTACCGCTACGCCGTCATCTCGCGCAATCAGTACGGCGCCACCGACGCGCCGATCGGCGAGATCGTCGGCGACACGCCGAACGAGGTGGTCACGCTGATCACCTGCGGCGGCACGTTTGATCCGAGCGTCGGCGAGTACAACGACCGCGTCGTCGTCCGCGCCCAGCGCATCTACGACACAGACCTCGTCTCCTCCGAGTCTGGCCCGTAGCCCCCGCCGTCCGGCCCGCATGACGCGGGCCGCGTGAGGCCGGGTCCGCGCAAAGTCCACGCAGGCGCCCGACGGCGTGATCGAGCTCGCGAATGATATCCTGGGGGTGTTAGGCAAGTCGGGCAACGCTGCGTGTAGCGGCCAAACCCTCATCGGCGTAGGCAATAAACATGCGTTTTTGCAAAACGAACTTCTTGCCCAGATTTACCCAGATTCGTGGTGCAGCCAGCTTTGGATCGCCACGGAACGCTTCCTTGGATCCACCCTCGTAGGGAGCGCCGGCTCCGTACGGCATGAGTAACTGGAACCGCCTTTCGCTCGTCACCATGGGAGCCGGCCTCTGCGCGCTCATCGCCGCCGGCGTCCTCGCGATCCTGAGCTTCGCCGGCGTCGTCGGCGAGGACCCCTACGAAGGCCCGCCTGCCACCGTCGAGGTCTTCTCCGCCCCCACCCGCGAGGTCCTCGAAGTGCCGGCCGCATCACCGACGGCGCCGCCGCCCACGCCCAGCACCGCGGCCATCCAGACGCTCTCCATCCCCCGCTTCGAGGTGAGCGCGCCTGTGATCGTCCTCGGCGTCGGCGAGGACGGCGTCATGCAGACGCCGGACGGGCCCACGGACGTGGCCTGGTACGACTTCAGCGCCCGGCCCGGCTTCCCCGTGGCCGGGGAGGGCGGGAACTCGGTCTTCGCCGGCCACGTCGACTACTACAACTACGGCCCGGCCGTCTTCTGGCACCTCACCGACCTCGAGCGCGGCGACCTCGTCGAAGTGACGCTGCAGGACGGCACGGTGTACCGCTACAGCGTGATCTCGCGGGAGCAGTTCAACGCCGGCACCGCGCCGGTCGAGGACATCGTCGGCGACACGGACCGCGAAGTCATCACGCTTATCACCTGCGGTGGCATCTTCGACAGCGCCATTGGCGAGTACAACGACCGCATCGTCGTCCGCGCCGAGCGCATCCACGAGGACGCGCCGCCGGAGTCCGTCGCCGCGGGCGCCGGCCAGTAATCCGCCGATGGCGTGGTATACTTTCGTGCAGCCCACGGTGAGCCGTGGGCTGATTGTCGGAGAGGTGTCCGAGTGGTTGAAGGTGCCGCTCTCGAAAAGCGGTAGAGCGAGAGCTCTCGTGGGTTCGAATCCCACCCTCTCCGCCACCCAAGCAAACAATCCACCAGATCGCAGGCCGCGCGCGGAGAGGTGCTGGAGAGGCCGAACAGGCACGACTGGAAATCGTGTAGGGTGCAAGCCCTCGTGGGTTCGAATCCCACCCTCTCCGCCAGACACCCATGAAACCGCCCGACCCAGAGTCCCTCATAGAGCAGTTCAACGACTACATCAACACGCGCGACCTCGACGGCCTCGCCGCGCTGATGACGGACCGCCACACCTTCATCGATATGGCCGGCAACTCGGTGAAGGGCAAGGAGCGTTGCGTGGAGGTCTGGCGCGATTTCTTCGACCAATTCCCGGACTACCGCAACCACTTCGAGCGCATCGAGGCCAGCGACGAGTTCGTTGCCGTCGCCGGCCACTCAAGCTGCTCCGACGAACGGCTGGCCGGCGCGGCCCCCTGGTCTGCAATGGTGGACGGGCTGGACGTCGCGGAGTGGCGCGTCTATGAAGACACGCCGGGGAATCGCGCGCTGCTGGGCCTGGAGTAGCCCCGCCTACGCTTCCGAGCTCGGCGGCTTGATCAGCTCTTCGTAGCGGGCCTTCGCCTCCGCCTCGGCCTCCCGCGCCGCGATCTCGGCCTCTCGGGACGCTTCGCGGACGCGCGCTCGCACCTGCTCCACGAGCGTGCGCGCGCGAGCCTCGGGGTTCGTCGCGTTCCCACCCGGCTCGGCGGCGCCGCCTTCGGTCCAGGACGCGCCGTCCGCGCGGGCTTCGCCCTCGCCGGTGGGCGGCGCGAATAGCACCGCCGCCGCGAGGCCGGCCAGCAGCCCGATCAGCAACCCGAAGCGGAACCCCGGCCCGTTCGAGCCTTCCCCGTCCTCGCCGAAGATGTTGTCCCGGTCAGCCACTGTTGACTCCCTTCCCCCGGATCACGCGTCGTCCTTGCCGCTTCGGATACCGGCGATGACGCTCACGGCACGCCGCGCGCCCGCCACAACGCCGTAGACGCGGAAAATCGGCGTGACGGTCGTTTCGCTCACGAAGGCCGTAGTGCCCTTTACCGTCATCACTGTATCTCGCGCCGAGTCCATCGCCGGCTTCACGTTATCCTGCATCAGGTTCTTGGAAAGGATGACCAGCTGTCGCAGTGCGAGACCGATGATGACCGCCAGCGCGAGTACCACGAGCAGCAGAGCGAACGCGAGTATCCCGATGGCGATAATCGTGATGTCTGCCCAGTCTGCCAAGCTTAGTGCTAGATATGGATCCACGGACCACCTCCCATCAGCGCTGCATCATAGCAAACCGTAACAGGGAGGGCCGCGACGGAAGATTGGAACCTAGCTCGCGCTTGCGATGATGCCGCCGCCCAGCACTTCGTCGCCCCGATAGAACACGGCTGCCTGGCCGGCCGCGATCGCGCGCTGCGGTTCGCGGAAGCGTACCTCCGCGCCGGACTCGGTCAGCTTCACGGTCGCCGGGCACGCCTGCGACCGGTAGCGCACGCGCACCTCAGCCTCGAACTCGGCGGATGGAGGCTCGTCAGCGACCCAGGACGTCGCCTCGGTGGTCAGCGCGTGGGACAGAAGCCGGTCCTCGGACCCGATCGTGATGACGTTCAGTTCCGGGTCGATGCCCGTCACGTAGCGCTTCTCCCCCACCGCGACACCAAGCCCCTTGCGCTGGCCGATGGTGAATCCAGCCACCCCCTCGTGACGGCCGACAACCGTCCCATCGTCGTCCACGATGTCGCCCGCGGCCTGTGGCACGCGCTCCGCGATGAAGTCGCGATAGTCCTCTGTGGGTAGGAAGCAGATATCTGTGCTGTCGAGCTTGGCCGCGTTCGGCAGCCCCATTTCCAGCGCGAGTTCCCGGATCTCACCCTTCCACCTCGAGCCGATCGGAAAGATCACCCGGCTCAGGTCCTCCTGGCCGAGCATGTAGAGGACGTAGGATTGGTCCTTTTCACCGTCAGCGGCTCTCAGAAGCCGGATACGGCCCGAATCACGCGCGAGACGGGCGTAATGGCCCGTCGCGAGAAAATCGGCCTCCAGGGCCTCCGCGCGCTCCATCAGCGCCCGGAACTTGACGTGCTCGTTACACGGCAGGCAGGGGTTCGGCGTGCGACCCTGGCTATATTCGCTCACGAAGTAGTCAACGACGTTCGAGGCGAACTCGCGTTCCAGGTTCACCACGTAGTGCGGGATGCCCAGCACATCGGCCGCGCCGCGCGCATCGTCGATGTCCTCGACCGAGCAGCAGCGCCTGTGCAGGCGCGGCGCCTGCGGGTCCTCCGGCGCCCAGAGCCGCATTGTCACGCCCACGACATCGTAGCCTTCCCGCGCGAGCAGGCCCGCGGCGACGGCAGAATCGACCCCGCCGCTCATCGCGACGACAACTCGCTGCTTAGACATAGCAGTTCATTCTAGCGAACGGCCCTGACGCGGCTGGTATACTCCAGGCGAGTGACAGAATCCGCGCCAGATACAGTCAACGCTACGCCCTCGGACGCGCCGGGCGATGTAGCCCGCCACATCGTCGACGTCCTCGCTGACCGCCAGGCTGAAGATATCCTCCTCCTCGACATCCGCGAAGTCGCCTCCTTCGCCGATTTCTTCGTCATCGCGACCGCCGTCAACGCGCGCCAGATGCGCGCCCTGATCGACACCTGCGACAAGGCGCTCCGCAACGAAGGCATCAAGCCCCTCCACAAGGAAGGCGAGTCGGACTCCGGCTGGGTCCTCGTCGATTACGGCGACATCATCCTCCACATCTTCACGCCGGAGCTGCGCGACTACTACGCCCTCGAGGAGCTGTGGCAGGACGCCACAGAGGTCGTCCGGATCCAGTAGCCGCCTACATCTGGTCGAACGCCGGCGCGAAGGCGAACGTCCCGCGCATGCGCTCGTCGTACGCGGAGAGCACCTTCACCATGAACGCCTCGTCCGTGTAGGCCGGGTTCGGCGGCTCGATGCCGCGTCCGCGCGCCGCTTCGAACCCGAAGCGCGGGTAGTACGTTGGGTGGCCCAGCAACGCCACGAGCGGGTAGTCGAGATGGTCCGCCGCGTCGAGAGCCGCCTGAGTTAGAGTCGAGCCGATCTTCCTACCCTGCTGTTCTGGCACAACGGCCAGAGGACCTAGCGCCAAGACTTGCCAGACCTGGTTACCGGTGATCGTGGCGTTGGTAAGCATGACGTACCCAAGGAGGACTCCTTCAGCTTCGGCAACCAGCGCAAGCTTGGGGATATAGGCGTCCTCATCTTCACGCAGCAACTCCACCAGGCGCGCTTCATCTTCGCGGCCGAACGCCGCGGCAACGATCTCTCGGATTCTGGCGAAGTCGTCGGGCGTCTCCGGTCCTAGGACCAGATACTCGACTTCTGAATTATTCAAACACCCACTTGTCTGTGTCGCGGTCCCAGGACACCAGCTCATGCTCTCCGAAGAAGAGGCCCAGTTCTCGTGCCGCCGACTCCGGAGAGTCGGAGCCGTGGATGAGATTGTACTGCACGAACAGCGCCAGGTCGCCGCGGATCGTGCCGGCGTCCGCGTTCTGGGGGTCGGTCGAGCCCATCTGCTTGCGCACCAGCTCGATCGCGTTCGGGCCTTCGATCGCGGCCGCGATAAGCGGGCCGGACGTGATGAACTCGACCAATGAGTCGAGGAACGGCTTGCCCTCGTGCTCTGCGTAGTGGCGGCGCGCGAATGCGTCGTCGATCTGTATGAGCTTCATGCCGACGATCTTGAGCCCGCGGCGCTCGAGACGCCCGATGATCTCGCCGACGAGCCCGCGCTGGAGCGCGTCCGGCTTCAAGAGAATCAATGTCCGTTCCATGTTCACCCCTGCGGTCCGATGGCTGGTTCGCGTAAGTATAGGGGCACGAGCGACTTAGGATCATCGGTCTCACCGTCCCCAAGTCGCCGCCAGCCCAGCTCGGCGAGCAGCGCGGCGCGGCGCACCGTAGCGGCGCCGCGTGCCACACGATGTCCGCGCGCGATCAGCGCGTCGACCTCGTCCTTGTCGAGCTCGCCCGTCACGAACGCGTCAGCCGGCAGGGCGCCGGCGAGCTCCTCGCGTGCTATCAGCGCGGGAGGAGCGACCTCCAGCCACAGCTCGGCGTCATACGCGGCCCAGGCAACGTCCTTGCGACCTGCCCGATGCACTGCCGCGATCACGCCCCCGGCCGCGCGCCAGCCCCAGGCCTCGATCTCCAGCCGGCCGACGCCGACCAGCGGCACCTCCAGCGCGAACGCCAGGCCCTTGGCCGTGCTCATGCCCGCCCGCACGCCCGCATAGGATCCTGGTCCCTTGGCGACGAAGATCGCGCCCAGGTCGTCCTTAGAGGCGCTCAGGCGCCCGAGAAGGGCGTCGATGGCGGGCAAAAGCTGTCTGGAGTGGTCCCGCCCGATGTTCCACGTCTGCTCGGCCAGAAGCGCCCCCTCCCGCGATAGGGCAATCGACGCCATGTCAGAACACGTGTCGATCGACAGCTCGAGACGCTCGACATCGTCGCTCACGCCGCCACCTCCCCTAGCGCCTTCACGAGGTCCTTGTAGCGTTGGCCGTGAGGCTCAAAATCCAGCGTCCGGCCCTTGCCCGCGTGCTCGAAGCGCACGAGCAGGTGCTCCTCCGGCAGCTCGCTCCAGGCCCGCTCCGGCCACTCGACAATCAGCACGCCCGGCGCGGCGATCTCCTCGAGCCCGAGGTCGAACACCTCGGCCGGGTCCTCGAGCCGGTACAGGTCGGCGTGCTGCACGGTCAGCCGGCCGTGGTACTCGTTCACCAGCACGAACGACGAGCTCTTCACCGGCTCCGCCACCTCCAGCCCTTCGCCAATCCCCTGCGCGAACACCGTCTTGCCTGCCCCCAAGTCGCCCTGCAGCAGCAGGACGTCGCCGGGCTGGAGCTGCCGCCCGACGAGCGCGCCGAGCGCCTGCGTCTCGTCCGGGCTGCTCGTGGTGACCTTGCAACTAGGCGAGGTGGTCCCAACCTTCTGACGGCAGTTCGATTCCCTCGCCGGTCGCGGTCCGGAGCTGAACCTTGTGCGACGTGTCCGGCGTCATCTCGCCGATGATCGTCAGCCGGCCTTCGAGCCGCTCCCTGAGCTGCTCGAGCTTCTCCTGGTCGCCGACGATGAGCAGCTCGTAGTCCTCCCCACCCGCAGCCGCGAGCGCGACCGCCTCGCCCGTCCCGTACGACGCCGTCACGGCCGGGTCGATCGGTAGTTCTTCGACCTGCAGCGTGGCGCCGAGATCGCTCATCTGACAGATGTGGCCGAGGTCGCGCAGCAGGCCATCACTGATGTCGATCCCGCAGCGGATGCCGAGGTCGACCGCAGCTGTCCCCGCCTCGACCTGTGCGCGCGGCCGCTGGTGCCGCTCGACGAGCAGCTTGTCTTCGTCCGTCTCGATGCCCCGGAGGAGCACCCGCAACCCGGCGGCCGCACCGCCCAGCGTGCCAGTGACCGCGACAGTGTCGCCGGCTTCGGCGCCGCTGCGTAGCAGCAGGCGCGGCTCGCCGTCGGCGTCCAGCTCGGCGCGTCCCGTCAGCACGACAGAGATGAACGTGACCGGCGCGCGGACGATGTCGCCGCCCGCGACCGTCACGGCGTACTCGTTGCACGCCTCGGCGATGCCTCTGTAGAGCTCGTCCATGTCCGCGTCCTCGACGTCCGCAGGCAACCCGAGCGTGATCAGCGCGAAGTTCGGGAATCCTCCCATCGCGGCGACGTCGCTCACGTTGACCGCGATCGACTTCCAGCCGACTTCGTTCCAGGGGGTTCGCCCCGGCATGAAGTGTACGTCCGCGACGAGCGTGTCCGTCGTCGCGATCGTCGCGCTGCCGTTCGTGCGCCAGACCGCCGCGTCATCGCCGATGCCGACCAGCAGCCGTTCCGGCGGGATCGAGTCGCTCTGGGCCGAGAGCACGCTCTGGAGGCGGTCGATCAAGCCGAATTCCCCAAGCTCTGAGACCTTCACATCGCGATTATAGCTCGGCCTTCCGGACTGTATACTCGTGCTGATCTCGCATGGGCATCGCCATCCTCTCCGACATCCACGCGAACCTCGCCGCCCTCCGCGCCGTCCTCGACCACGCTGGCGACGTCGACGCGATTTGGTGCCTCGGCGACACGGTCGGCTACGGGCCGATGCCGAACGAGTGCATCGCGAAGCTGCGCGATTACGACACAGAGGCCGTCGCGGGCAACCACGATCTCGCGGCCGTTGGTAAGATGGCCACCGACGAGTTCAACGACGCCGCCGCCGAGGCAGCTCGATGGACCGCGGAGCAGCTAAGCAGCAGTTCGCGCGTGTTCCTCGGGTCGCTTCCGTTGATCCGCGAGAGCGGCGAATTCACACTCGTGCACGGCAGCATCCGCTGGCCGATATGGGAGTACCTCCTCTCCGCCGAACAGGCTCAGGCCCAGTTCGACCTCCAGGAGACGCCCTACAGCCTGGTCGGCCACACGCACGTTCCGGCGGTGTGGACGGCAGATGAAAGCACGCAGCGCCTCACCGCGCAGATCGAAGACGGCACAACGGTCGAGCTCGGCGACGCGAAGCTGATTCTCAACCCCGGCGGCGTCGGCCAGCCGCGCGACGGCGATCCCAGGGCCGCGTACGCCGTGTACGATGTGGGCACGGGCACCGTGACGTTCCACCGTGTCAAGTACGACATCGAGGAGACGCAGGGCGCGATGCAGGAAGCCCGCCTGCCGCAGTGGCTGATCGAGCGCCTGAGCTACGGGAGGTAGCATGATCGTACGACTGCTCAGAGCCCTGTTCGTCCCCGCGCTCGTTGGCGCGGTCGCCTACGTGCTGTTCCTGCGTCCGCGCGTCCTCAGCTGGAACGCGACGCAAGAGGAGGGCGAGCGCGCCATGCCCGGTGACGAGATCCTGCCCGAGGCGTCACTCCTAACCACGCGTGTGATAACGATCAACGCCGCACCTGAGTACATCTGGCCGTGGCTTGTGCAGATGGGTCCGCGGCCGCGCGCCGGCGCCTACACATATGACTGGATCGAGCGTCTACTTGGCATCGACATCGAGAACAAGGATCGTATCCTGTCCGAGTTTCAGCACCTCGAAGCCGGCGAAAACATCGGCCTGAACGAGAAAGGCGAGGGCTTGGCCGTCCGCGCCGTCGACCCGCAACGTTCGCTCGTCCTGCAGTGGATCCCCGCTCGCTCGACCTGGACGTTCGCGCTCTATCCTGAGCCCGACGGCACGACGCGGCTCGTCTCTCGCAACCGGCTCGCGGGCTCTGGGCCGCTCTTCTGGCTGGCGATGATCGCGTTCATGGAGCCCGGCTCGCTGGTCATGGAGCGCAAGATGCTGCTCGGCATCAAGGAGCGCGCCGAAAAGCTCGCCCGCGAGGGCGTCCCCCAGGAATACACGCGGAGCGGTGCGCATGCCTGACGATGTCAACGTCCTCCTCACCTTCGCTCTCGAGCCCGACCTCGTGGAGAAGATTGAGGCCGTCGACCCGCGCATCCAGGCGACGGTCCTCGGCCAGGATGCGCGGCGGCTCTTCCGCGGCGAGCGCAAGTATCCCAGCGAACTCGAGGCCCAGACTGCCAGGCAGGAGTTCGATGAGGCGATGTCGGCGGCCGAGGTGCTGTTCGGCTTCTGGGGCCCCGGCCTCATCGAGCAGTACCCCACTGTCGCCGCGCTCAAGGAGGCCGCGCCCAACCTGCGCTGGATCCAGCTCACGAGCGCGGGGATGGACCGCGCCGCCCGCAGCGGCCTCCTCGACAGCGACATCATGGTGACCAGCTCCAGCGGCCTCCACGCCACGCCCATAGGCGAGTACGTCCTGCTCCAGATGCTGATGTTTTGCAAGCAGGCGCATACGTTTATCCGGGCGCAGACGCGCAAGGAGTGGGTACGCTTCATGCCGCAGGAGCTGTACGGCAAGACCGTCGGCATCGTCGGACTCGGCCACATTGGCGAGGAGGTCGCGCGCCTCGCGAAGGTGTTCGGCTGTCGCATCCTGGGCATCCGGCGCTCCGCGACCGAGCGCACGTCGGGCGACCTTGGCGACCTGATGCCGCCTGGCGACCTGCACGACCTCCTCGCCGAGAGCGATTTCGTCGTGCTGGCGACGCCCCTCACCGAGGACACGCGCGGCCTCATCGGCGCGGAAGAGCTGCGCGTCATGAAGCCAAGTGCCGTGCTGATCAACATCGCGCGCGGGCCTGTCATAGATCAGGACGCATTGATCGCGGCGTTGAAGGCGGGCGAGATCGCCGGAGCCGGACTCGACGTCTTCGACCCGGAGCCCCTGCCTGAGGACAGCGAGCTATGGGATCTCGACAACGTCATCATGAGTCCGCACATCTCCGGCGGCACTGAGATTTACAACCTCCGCGCCACCGACATCTTCTGCGACAACCTGCGCCGCTACCTCGCAGGCGAGACGCTCACAAACCTGGCCGACCCATCGCGGGGGTACTGATGGTCGTGGCCGCCGAGGTCGTTCCGCTACACCTCGCCGACGTTGCGCTGCCCGGCTTCCATCCACGCCACGGAGAGCCCTGTCCCGTCTTCGCGTTCCTGATCCGGCACCCGGAAGGCGCGCTCCTCGTCGACACAGGCGTCGGTCAGGGCCATCCCGGTATCGACGAGCTGTACTCGCCCGTGCAGTATCCGATCGTCGATGCCCTCGTTGCGCACGGCATCCGCGTCGACGATATCGCCGCCGTCATCAACACCCACCTCCACTTCGACCATTGCGGCGAGAACCGGCACTTCCCCGGCAGGCCGATCTACGTTCAGCGCGCGGAGTACGAAGCCGCTCAGGCACCCGCCTACACCGTTTCGATATGGGTCGACTTCGAAGGCGCCTGCTACGAGCTGGTCGACAGCGAACGCGAGGTCCTTCCAGGCGTCACGCTCATCCCGACACCGGGCCACACGCCGGGCCATCAGTCCGTGCTCGTCGAAACGGGCGAGGGCCGCGCGGTCATTGCCGGCCACGGCGCCTACAGCGCCGCCGAGTTCGCCGGCGAGGCCGCACCCTCCGGGGGCGAATGGGACAACGACGCCTACGCCGCCTCGCTAGGTAAGCTCCGCGAGCTGCAACCCAATTCGGCACACTTCAGCCACGACGCCACGATCTGGACACCTACGTCATAGGAGGAAATCATGCCTAGCCCACAACTGCAAAGCCTGATCGAGGAGCCAAATGTCGCTGTGCTGGCGACGGTCGACATCAGAGGCCGCGCCCACGCGGCCCCGATCTGGTACCTCTACGAGGACGGCGAGTTCCTCATCTCGACGGGTAACGGGTCGCAGAAGCACAAGAACATTGAGGCGCACCCGGACGTCGCGCTCGTCATCGACCGCCGCGTGGTTCCGTACCTTGCCGCGATGGTGCGCGGCAGGGCCACGCTCGAGGACGGCTTCCCGCCGGAACAGCGGAAGAAGCTCGCGTACCGTTACCTCGGCGAGGAGCGCGGCGAGCGCTACCTCAAGATGACCGAGGGCGGCCAATCGATCACGATTCGTCTCAAGCCCGACAAGATCATCGAATACAATGGCCGGGCAGGACGCGACTGAAATCGGCCGCCCTGACGTCGAGGCGGCGCTCGCCTCGCTCCGCGAGCCGGACGGCTCGCCGGTGATCGAGCCCGGGGAGGTCGCGCAGGTCGTCGCCGAACCCGGCTGGGCCGCCGTCATCATCGCGAAGCCAGCCATCACGCAGCGTGGGCTGAAGCGCGCCTACCAGGCTCTCATCGACGCGCACCCCGACGTCGACTTCGAGTTGCGCGCCGACAACGCCGTCTATCGCGGCGGCCTCGGCTTCGGCGCGGGCAAGCACTTGGTCGCGGTCTTCGGCGGCAAGGGTGGCGTCGGCAAGTCGACACTTGCCGTCAACCTCGCGCTCACCCTCTCCGCGATGGGGATGCGGTCGGGCGTCATGGATGCCGACCTCAGCGCGCCCGACCTTCCACACCTGCTTGGCCTGCACCCGCAGGAAGCGCCGCGCGGGTTCGGTTGGCAGATCATGTCGCGCAAGATCAAACCACGCTCGCAGCGCCCGAGGCCCTACGAGCGCTTCGACCTCGAGGTGATGTCGGTCGGTTTCCTCGTGCCCGAGCGCATGGCGCCGGCCGTCGCCGGCGGAGGCCTGGCTTCGACGCTCCTGCGCTACCTCGTCTATGACGTCGTCTGGAGCGCAGACGTGTTGATCGCCGACGCCCCGCCGGGCACCGGGGAAGAACTACAAACTATCGCCCGCGAACTGCCGCTCTCGGGCGCGGTCTTCATCACGACGCCGCAGGACCTCGCGCAGATGGACGCCGAACGCACGCTCGCGCTCCTCAAAGAACAGAACGTGCCGGTCATCGGCTGGGTGCAAAACATGGCCGAGCTCACCTGCCCCCATTGCGACGAGACGATCGACATGTTCGCGACTTCGTCACGTCTGAGCGACGCCGGCCTCCGCGTCCTCGGTCGTCTGCCATTCGACACGCGTCTCTCCGCCTCCGCCGACGCCGGCCGGCCGCTCGTCCTCAGCGACCCGACGGGACCGATCGCGTACGAGTTCGCCAAGATCGGCAGCGCCGTCCGTCGCTGGCTGGCCGAGAACTAGTCTTCGGGCTGGATCCGGTACGCCTCGTGCGTCGACACGAAGCCGAGGCTTTCGTAGAAGCGGTGAGCGTCGTTGCGGGCCTTGTGGCTCGTCAGCGCGACCTTGTAGCAGCCCGCGGCCTTCGCCTGTTCGATGGCGTGCTCCATCAAGCGCCGCCCCAGCCCTGACCCGCGGAGGCGTTCGTCGATCACCACATTCTCGACCGTCGCGTACGGGGTTCCGCCGTGCGTGAGGTTGGGCACGATGTAGAGCACGAGCGAGCCGACCAACTCGCCTTCCTGCTCCATCACGAGCAGCCGCTGATTAGCGTCGGCGTGGATACGGTCGAACGCGGCGTGGTAGGCGTCTGCCAGAGGCGTTCCGATGTCTTCGCGAGATCCATCCAGCGAAAGCTGGTCGAGCAGCGCCACCAGACGCGGCAGGTCGTCCGCCGTCGCCTCGCGTATGACTGGCTCCATCGCGGGTCAGCGCTTCTTCGGCGTAGGCTTGCCGTTCTTGGCCTTACGCATCGCGGCGTCCGCTTTCCTCATCGCGGCGTCTGCCTTCTTGAGCGAGCCGTTCGTCTTGCTGTAGCTCTTGCGCGCGCTGGTGCGGTTGCGCTCCTTCGCTGCCGTGCGGCGCGCCCCTGCCTTGCCGCGCCCCTTGGGCTTGGCCTTCGTCTTGGCTGCCGCCGGCGTCGCCTTCGACTTCGCCGTTGACGGTTTCGCCGCCGTTCGGGGCGCCCTGGTCTTCTTCGTCCCGCTCGCGGCCGGCACCTTTGCGGTCCTACGAGCAGTCGTCTTCGGCTGGTCCTTCTTGGCTTTCGGTTTCGCCGAACGTCTCGCTTCGGTCTTCGGCTGCTTCGCCTCGCCACCCTTCCGCGAGGCCTTGCTCTTCGGCTCCTCCTTCGCCTCCGGCGCTGCGTCGTCGTCCGGCAGCGGCAGCTTCGGCGCGGGACCCTCCGCGGTCGCGGCGCCCTGGTCCGGCGCCATCTCGATCGTCGCCACTGAGCCCACCCGGTCCCCCTCGGCGACGTTCATCACCGAGACGCCCTGCGTCGGCCGTCCCTGGATCGAGATGCCGTCCATCCGCGTCCGCAGCACAATGCCGTCCTGTGAGATCGCGATCAGCTCCTGCGAGTCGCGCACCATGCGCGCGGCGACCACAGGTCCTGTCTTCGCCGTGACCTTGAACGTGATCACGCCGCTGCCGCCGCGGTGGTGTGTCGGGTACTCCTCGATCGGCGTGCGCTTGCCGGAGCCGAACTCCGTGAGGGTCAGCAACTGGTCGCCGCCCGATGCGATCTCCACGTCGACGACGTTCGCACCCTTCCCGAGCTTGATCCCGCGCACGCCGCCGCTCGCGCGCGACGCCGAACGCAGCTCGCTCACCGGGAACCGCGATGACTGTCCGTCCGATGTCACGAACACCACTTCGTCGTCCTCGTGCGCGAGCTTAGCCGCGACGAGCACGTCGTCCTTCTCGAGGTCCATCGCGATCAGTCCGGAGCGCCGCACCGACGAGAACTCCTTGAGAGGCGTGCGCTTCACCTCGCCGTGCGACGTCCCGAACACCATCGAGTCTTTGTCGAAGTCACTCGCAGCAACGACGGCCGTCACGTACTCGTTCTGGTCGATTTCGATCAGGTTGATCAGCGGCAGCCCGCGTGCCTGGCGCGACGCGTCGGGCACGTCGAACGCGCGGAGCTGGAACACGCGGCCGCGGTCGGTGAAGAACAACAGGCTGTCATGCGTATCGGCGACGACGAGGCGCCGCACGGCGTCCTCCTCGCGAGTCACCATGCCCGTGATACCGCGGCCGCCCCGGCGCTGCGGCCGGTACGTCTCCAACGGAAGGCGCTTGATGTAGCCGCGCTGACTGAGCGTGATCACCACCTCCTGGTGCGCGATCAGGTCCTCCTCGCTGTACTGCTCCGCAACCTGCGCGACAATCTGTGTGCGGCGGTCGTCGCCGTACTTCTCCTTCAGGGTGTTGGCGTCGTCGCGGATCAGGAAGTCGATCTTGCGTGGGTTCGCGAGCAGGTCCTCCAGCGCGGCGATCTTCTTCACGAGCTCCTCGTGCTCTTCCTGGATCTTCTGTCGCTCCAAACGCGCCAGCCGCCGGAGCTGCATGTCGAGGATGTGGTTCGCC
>Ga0075326_1000059_pt1 | contig 22660 bp, 15 predicted proteins | sample MayberrySE_Catta_3_FD_120052 | JGI IMG/M metagenome (GOLD analysis project Ga0075326, IMG submission 120052) | Natural and restored wetland microbial communities from the San Francisco Bay, California, USA, that impact long-term carbon... | ecosystem: Environmental > Terrestrial > Soil >...
AGCTCCGCCGCTGTCCTGGGCGCGAGGGATTGCAAGACGGGTACAGCACAGTCGGGTTCGATCACGCGGCTATTAAGGACACCGAGCCAGCCGATCGCTTGGCCGTCCGACGTAAAGAGCGAGACCGCAATAAGCGACTGGGCGTCAAGCCGTGCCAGCCACTCAGGCAGCGCTAATCTCGCCGAGAAGTCAGGTCCGACCTGCGCTGGGCCACCACGAAACAGATCTGTCCATGTTTCGTCGAGCTCGTACTGAACTTCCTCAAGGAAGCGCTCTCCATTCCAGAGCGCCACCAACTCCGCCTTCCCATCGGTTGGCAACAGCCCGCCTACGAACGCCCAGCGCACGTCCAGGGCACTTGTGAGACACCGCGTCAGCGGCCGGAAATAGCCATCCGCCGCAGCGACCCCGTCTTCGATGTGTCGTATGGCTTGAACCAGCGCCTCATTCTGGACGTCAGCCCTCCCCTTCGTCACCGTCTGTCCCTCCAGCAGTCAGGGGAATCAAACGCGTCGGTAATCGTAACGTTCAACCCAAGCGCCGTTAAGCCAGTAGCCAGATTCATCATTCCAGCCTATCCGTTGTTGACCGCATACTCCAGGCTTCTTCTTGGCTGCACGTGCCAATAATCCCCGCCTAAGATGGTAAGGACTACCCTCGCGCGTATTGGCGACACGCCAAATAATGAGCTAGTACCTTATCTGGCTCACGCCTGATAGGATCCAAATGAGTATAGGTTCGACCGACAATGGGAGTCGGTCCTCTGAACGCAACAGGGAGGGAGCGAACGATGTCTAGCCCGAGAAACCGGATACTGGGGGTACCAATGTCTAGAATATTTGTGCTGCTGATCGCGGCTATGTTGTCGATACTGGTTCTCGCGTCCGCCGCATGTGAGGACGACGACGACAACGGCAACGGCGATGAGCCGACCGCCGAGGAGACGGTCGACGGGACGCCAGAGGCGACACAAGAACCTACGGGGACGCAAACGGGGTCCGAATCTCAACTTTGCTCGGACTTGGCAAGCCTGGACACGGCCCTGACGGCCCTTTCCACAGCCCTTTCCGACCCGAACTCGTCAGTCGATGACGTTCGCGCCGCTAACGACGCGGTCGATGCGGCGTGGGCGAGTGGACAGGCCTCCGCCACCGCTGTGGAGGGTGAGCGAGTTGCGGCGGTAGACCAGGCGCAGACGGATCTGCAGGCCGCCATGCAGGCGCTGCCCGGAGACGCGACGCTGGAGGACGCCGTGACGGCCGTCCAGCCGCAAGCGGATGCGCTGGCGACCGCCAGCCAAGAAGCCTTCTCCAACATCGGCTGCTAGGCGACACCACAATTCAGTAGCTTTAGCCTCGGACGCAGCGTCCTCAAAGATGCTGCGTCCGAGGTCAAACTCGGTTTACCGCTTAGAGAAGCCGGCCCCGCAAGGGCCCGTAGGAGACGGGTCAATGGAAGGTCCAGCCAGCACCGTAGACCAGGAGCGTGTACTCAAGACGTTCTTGGACTTGGTTGCGATTGACAGTCCGTCCGGCCATGAACAGGCCATCGGCCGTGAGCTCGAGCAGCGCTTCTCGTCGCTCGGCTGCCAGGTGACCCGCGACAACACCGGCAATCTCATCGCCACTTACCCCGGCGATCGTGACGACACCCTCCTCCTCAGCTTCCACATGGACACCGCCGGCACGGACACCGGCATCAAGCCGCAGATCCGCGACGGCGTTATCTACTCCGACGGCACAACGATCCTCGGCGCCGACGACAAGTCCGGACTGGCTCAGGTGCTCGAACTGCTGACACTGCTCAAGGAGCATGGCTGGTCGCATCCGAACCTCGAGATCGTCGTGTCCGTGGGCGAGGAGCAGGGCCTGGTCGGTTCGCGGGCGCTCGACACCAGCCAGCTGAAGGCGACCTGGGGGCTTGTCTTCGACGCGGCAGGCGGCGTCGGCGCGATTACCTACTGGGCCCCGACGTCCGTCTACCTCGTGGTCACCGTGCACGGGAAGAAGGTCCACGCCGGTGTCGAGCCCGAGAAGGGCATCAACGCGATCAAGGTTGCCGCCGAGGCGATCGCGCAGATGCCCATGGGACGGATCGACGAAGAGACCGTCGCGAATATCGGCACCATCGAGGGAGGCGAGGCCCGCAACGTCGTGCCTGACGAAGTGCGCATGCTGGGCATGGCCCGCAGCCACGACCAGGCCAAGCTCGACGCCCAAATCGACCTGATGCGGAAGGCGTTTGAGGACGCCGCCGCGCGACATGGCGCCAAGGTCGAAATCGACGTTGAGGAGATGTACCGGACCTACAAGATCGACGAAGACGAGCGCCCGTACCGCGAGGCGGCACGCGCAATCAAGAGCCTCGGCATCGAAGTGACGAGGCGCAAGAGCGGCGGCGGGACCGACGGCAACCTCTACAACGCGGCCGGGATCCCGTGCGTCGCGATGTGTACGGGCATGGTCGATGAACACGCCACGACCGAGCACATCTCAACCGCCGACCTCGTCACGGCGGCGCAGATCCTCGTCACGGTCGTCACACAAGAACCGGAACGTTGATGCCAGCCGGTAGCTGTGGGCTGAAAGGAGCGGCATGGACGAAACTACCAAGCTAATCGTCGAGTTCATAGCAGTCATCGTGTTCATCTTCCTGGGTGTGCGCTCGGGCGGAGTTGGCCTGGGACTGTGGGGTGGCGTAGGCGTTCTCTTCTTCGCCTTCATCTTCCAGGAGCAACCTGGCGAACCTCCCATCAGCGCGATGTTGATCATCATCGCGGTGATCACCGCTGCGGCCGCAATGCAAGCCGCGGGTGGCACGGACTTCCTCGTGAAGATCGCCGCGAGAATCATCAGAGCGAATCCAGAGCACATCACGATCGTGGCGCCGTTGGTGAGCTACTTCTTCACTGTCGGAGCCGGGACCAGCAACATCTACTTCTCGCTGATCCCGGTGATCGAAGACGTTGCCTACCAGACGGGCGTGCGGCCGGAACGCCCCCTGGCCGCATCAACCGTTGCGGGAGGGCTTGGCATCACCTCGAGCCCGGTGTCGGCCGCAATGGCTGTCATGGTCGGCTTAATGGAGCCGCTCGGATTCAGCCTTACGGAAATGCTGGTCATCATCATCCCGGCGAGTCTCGTTGCGGTCGTGGCGGGCTCCTTCTTCCAAACGCGCCTTGGTAAGGACCTGAAGGACGACCCCGAGTACCAGCGCCGGCTTGCCGCCGGTGAAATTGAGGCGAAGACGATTGACGTGGACAAGGAGCTGCCTCCGCAGGCCGCCCTTTCCGCCTACATCTTCCTCACTGGCGTTGCGGTAATCATCCTGTTCGGTCTCTTTGAGCAGCTCCGTCCGGTCTACGAGATCGCGCCTGATGAGTTCGAGCAGCTCGACGTGACGACGACCATTCAGATGGTCATGCTCACCGTGGGCACGGTCATCCTGATGACGTGCTCGATCAAACCAGGAGACATCCTGAAGGCGCCAATCTTCCCGGCCGGTATGATCGGGATGATCGCCCTCTTCGGCATCGCTTGGCTTGCGGACACGTTCGTTCAGGCGAACATCGACTACATCACCGAGCTGCTGAGCGACCTGGTGACCGCCATCCCGTTCCTCTTTGCGGTCGCGCTGTTCGCTATGGCGGCTCTAACGACCAGCCAGTCGGCAACGACCAAGTCCATCGTGCCTATCGGTATCGCGCTTGGTATGCCGGCGCAGTTGCTGATCGCAATGTGGCCATCGCTCATTGGCGTCTACTTCCTGCCTGCAAACGGTACGCAGCTGGCCGCCGTAGCGGCAGACCGTACCGGGTCCACTAAGATCGGTAACGCGGTCGTGAATCACTCGTTCCAGCCGAATACGATATTCATGTGGGTGGTCACCGTTATCGTAGGGGTTGTGCTCGCCTTGGTGATCCACGGAACAGATGCCGCAGCCGGAGAACCAAGCGACACGGCTGCGCCGGCGGCCACGGAGCAACCAGCCGAAACGCCATCGGGCGAGACGCCGGTCGCGGAGACGCCGTCCGAGGAGACGCCGGTGGAAACAGAGCCGGCACAGACCGAGCCTGCAGAGACCCAGCCCGCTGAGGAGACGCCCGAGGCCACGGCTGCGGAAGAAGGCACTCCCAGCGCGTTTGCTGAGCCCGCCGGCGAGGGCGGAGGCGACCTTAGTGAAACATTCGCCCATCATCAACGCGACGCTCTGATACCCGTGAAGGAGGTCAATTCATGAGACGCATTCCATTCATCCTGATCGGGATCGTCGCCATCGCCATCGCCATGTTCGCGTTCACGGCATGCGACGATGAGCCGACCCAGGCCGAGGCGAACGAACGATTCTGCGATTCCGTTGGCGACCTCTCGGCCGCGCTCAGGAACCTTCGCGACCTCGATAGCGACACGACGGTCGAGGAGTACCAAGACGAGCGCGATCAGGTGACAGAGTCGTACGAGGCCATGATCGAAGCCGCGGCGAGTGTAGTTGGTCTGCGGCTCGAAGACCTCGAAGAGTCTCGTGACGACCTCCAAGACGCGCTTGATGACGTGCCGGAGGACGCCACGCTCGGTGAGGCGCTCGAAGCAGTCGACGACGAGGTCGACAACGTGGCGAGAGAACTATCGCAGGTGTTGAACGACGTCGATTGCAGCGGCTTACCCGGCGAGGATACGCAAAGCGACGAGTAAGACGGAAAGAGGAAACAAGTTCATGGATATCGGACAACTTCGGAAGGACGTTCGGGACATGATGCCCGAACTGGAGGGAGACCTAGAGAAGCTCATAGCGATCCCCTCCTGCGCGTTCCCAGGCTATCCTCCCGAGCCGGTGAACGAGATGTGCGACGAAACGGTCGCGCTCCTGAAACGGTACGGCTTAACCGACGCCCGCAAGCTGGAAGTTCCTGGAGGCTACCCGGCGGTCTACGGCGAGATGGCCGGTCCGGCAGGCGCGCCGACGGTCATGATGTACGCTCACTACGATGTGCAGCCCGCGCCGAAGGAGATGGGCTGGGACACAGAGCCCTTCGAGCCGACGCGGAAGGACGGTCGGATCTTTGGTAGGGGGGCGTCCGATGACAAGTCTGGTATCGCTGTGCACGCCGGCACCGTACGGGCGTTGAACGGCAAGCCGCCCGTTAACCTCAAGATCATCGTCGAAGGCGAAGAGGAGACCATCAGCCACCTCGGCGACTTCGTCCACGCCAACAAGGAGATGTTCCAGGCCGACGCCTTCATCGTCGCCGATATGGGGAACCTCGCCCCAGGGGAGCCGGCGGTCACGTCGACACTGCGTGGCCACGTGCACGCCATTGTGGAGGTGCAGACGCTGGATCACCCACTGCACTCAGGCGAGTTCGGCGGCGTGGCGCCCGACGCGCTGGTTGCCCTGATTCGCATGCTGGCGACGCTGCACCACGACGACGGTGAGGTCGCGATCAAGGGCCTGACGTCAGGTGACTGGGGTGGTGGTGATTACCCTGAAGAGACCTACCGGGCCACGTCCGCCATCCTGGACGGCGTCGAGCTCATCGGGCGAGGCACGGTCGGCTCCCGGCTCTGGTCCAAGCCATCGGTCAGCGTGCTCGGGATCGACTGCCCGTCAGTGGACAAGGCGTCCAACGTTCTCCTCCCCAGCGCGAGAGCGCGAGTCGGGTTGCGCATTGCCCCGGGGGCAGACGCCGACCACGAGGTGGAGACGCTCATGGAACACCTGCGGTCTGTCGCGCCCTGGGGCGTGAAGGTCCACTGCGAACGAGGCAAGGTCTCGAACGGGTTCCTGGTTGACCGGGAACGTCCGGCCTACGCCGCGTCGAAGGAAGCCCTCACCGAGGCGTACGAGAAGGAGGCCGATGACTGCGGCTCCGGCGGTTCGATCCCGCTCCTGGACATCCTGAAGGACGTCGCTCCGAACGCCGAGTTTGTGTTATGGGGCGCGGAAGACCTCGCGCTGTCGCGTATCCATGCCTCTAACGAGAGCGTGGACCCGGCCGAGATCGAGCATATGATTCTCGCGCAGACGATCTTCCTGGACCGCTTCGCTGCGAAGGCTAGGTGACACACCGCGCGTTCTGCTGAAGGGAGACCCATTGAGTTCTTGGGCGTGTCGGTCCCGCTGGACGCGCTCAATGACGTGCGCGCGGGTGAAGGAACCAGGGTAGGCCAACGTGGAAGAGGGCATATCTCCAGCGTACGTTCCTCTCTGGTTCGACCTGCTCGCGGTCTTCATCGCCGGGATCAGCGGTTCGCTTCTCGCGATCAAAAACCGCTTCGATCCCAGCGGTGTGCTGGCAATAACGCTCGTGGCGGCGCTAGGCGGAGGGATCATCCGTGACGTCATCATCTCACGAGGTCCGCCCGCTGCGTTTGAGAACCCAGACTACCTCTACGTCGCGTTGGGAGCCGCGGGTGTCGGGTTTCTCTTCCTCCGGCTTATCAGCCGGGTCGACCGCTGGTTCCTCCCAATGGACGCGGCCGCGCTGGGCGTCTATACGCTCGTCGGCATGGAGAAGGGGTTGAGCGCGAACCTGCCCGTGATCACCGCCATCATGCTCGGCATGATCACCGCCACGGGCGGTGGACTCGTCAGGGATCTCATCAGCATGGAAATCCCGCAGGTGTTGCGCCCGGGCCACCTCATGCTCACTGCGTCGCTCGTCGGCGCCTGCGTCTATGCCTTACTGGACGGCCTTGGCCTCACCTCATACGCGTCGGCCTGGATCGCACTCGGCGCGATCATGGTTCTTCGCCTCGGCTCTCAGTACTTCGGCTGGACTACGCCCGAAGCCGGTGAGATTCCCGATCGGATGACGGTTGTTGGATCGAGGATGCTATCGTCGCACCGCCGCGTCCGCATCTCGCCCTTGCGCTTTCCACGTCGGTTCGGAGGGCAACAGAAGTACCGCAAGCGCCCGGACGCAGACGAAGGACCTCCGGGTGATGACTAGAAGGACCTCCGGGTGATGACTAGACAGACGGACGACGCTGTGCGGACGATATCTCTGCGCTTGTCATGAGTTAGGTAGAATCCCCGCCATGACAGCTGCAGAAGCCACCAAAGCTAAGTCTGCGGGCACCGCCGTCATCCTGGCCGCCTGCGTTTCGACGCTCATCGTCAACGCCAACACGTCCGCTGTAAGCATCCTCCTGCCATCCATCAGCGAGGACACAGGGATGTCGGTCGAGACGCTGCAGTGGGCTGTCACCGGCTACTCGCTGGTGGGCGCGTCCGTGATTGTCACGTCGGGAGCGCTCGGCGACGTCTTCGGCAGACGCAAGCTATTCCTCCTGGGGATCGCACTGTTTGTTGCCTCCTGCGTCCTCATCGCTCTCTCCACGAGCGGCTTCGGCGTCATTGCGGGACGCATGATCCAGGGAGCGTCCGGGGCCACGATCCTCGCCTCGGGATTGAGCCTCATCTCGGTTGCGTCGTCGGGCGCAGAACAAACGCGCGCCGTCGCGCTCTGGGGCGCGGCTTCGGCGGTGGGGGCCGCAATTGGACCCCTTCTCGGTGGAGCGCTCGTCGACCTCAGCGGCTGGCAGGGGTTATTCTGGCTCGACGCGGGAATCGCGTTGCTGCTAGTCCCTATCACCCTGCGCGGCGTCGAGGAATCGAACGACCCCGCTCGCTCGAAGTCCATCGACTACGTCGGCACGCTTCTGGTCGCCGCGACGCTAGCGCCGATCATCCTGGGCATGACAAAAGCGACAGACTGGGGCTGGGTCTCCTGGCAAACGATACTGACCTTCGCCATCTCCACTGCGGCGGCGTTCGCGTTCATCGCAGTCGAGCAGCGCGTAAAAGCGCCTCTGATCGACCTCAAGCTGCTCCGAAACAGGGTCCTCGTCGGTTCTACGGTCGCCATCCTCATTTCCGCGGGCGCCATCAATGGCCTTGCCTACCTGCTTAGCATCTACTTCCAGGACCCCGCCGTGCTGGACATGACTGCCCTGCAGGCGGGGCTCGCCACGCTACCGTTGACGGTCGGCCTGATCATCATCACACCCGCCATCCCGAGGCTCACGGTGAAGCTCGGTGTGCGGCAGACCATCGTATTGGGGTTCCTGCTGTCAACCGTGGGCTACGTCGTCCTCGCGTTCGTGGACGAGTCATGGACGTATGGACTGTTCGTCGTGCCGTTGATTGCGGTTGCGGTCGGCATGGGTCTCACGAACGGCCCTGCCTCAGCAGCGTCGACGTCCGCCGTGAGCACCGAGGAAGTCGGCGCGGCCTCGGGTGTCTCGAACATGGCCCGCTATGTCGGCGCGGCGGTCTGGACTGCCCTCGCGGCATCCATCTACGCCGGCGTGACGAGCAACCGGCTGAGCGATGGCGCACCCACAGGGGAGGCGCTGGCGACGGCGCTGAGTTGGTCGTTCGTGGCTCTCGCGATCTCCTCCGGTGTAGGCATTGCGATCGGCGTGCTCGTAAGAATCCGCCAGCGTCGCGCGACCTTGATCGATGTGGCCGCGGCATCAGCGGCGCACTCCCACACCATCGTCACCCCGAGCACCGGGGAGGAATCGGTACCGTAGTCTGTGGGCGCCACCTGCCAACGTGGCAGCCTTGGTCTGGCATGGAAACGCGACCACGCGCTAGTCAGGGGCGTCTGTCAGTGCCACGGGTTCGTCTTCCTCCCAGAACGACGACAGAACGCTGAGGCTTCCGGCGTCCGAGTCCGAGAAGCGATTCACGACGACGAGTAACGCGCCCATCATCAGCAGGACGACCCATGGCGCCCAGAGAAGCACAGTCTCCATCGACGTCAGCGCGGCCATCGCGCCCAAGAGGAGCATCGGAAGCAGGGCGACGGTGTTGGCAAGGACAGTCTGAAGACCGAAGGTCCGGCCCTGTTGGAGCATGGGAACGCGCCGGTTGATGTACGTCTGGACCGAGATGGAGCTCAATGCCGCCGCGAAGCCTGTGAACAACGAGACGAAGGACGCAGCAAGGATCAGGTCGCTCAGTTCCACACCGAAGATCTCAAGGAGCCGTAAGGGGCTCAAGGGGGCGAGAATCGGCGCGAGCTCGTCGATGAACGCCAACGAGATCAACGCGACAACCTGCACGAGGACTCCCGCGGCCGTGGCGAAACGTTCGCTCGACCGACGGATAAGATACGGAGCGCCGCCTAGCGCAAGCAGGGCACCAAGTCCAGCAGGCGCGAATACGTACACGGCATTGGCAGGGTCTGTTTGCAGCACGTCCTTGACGTACGTTGGCCCTAGTGTCTCCATGATCATGCCCAGCGTTGAGACGACGAGCCCAGCCATGATCATTGTGCTGATCGCAGGCCATCCCATCAGCCAACGAAGAGTCTTTCGCACCGAGAACTCCTGGTCCGAAAGGCGGACCTTGCGGAGGGCCTGCTGCACGCTAATGTCCTGATCGAACGGCAACGCGAATATCCTGATTGACGCGAAGGCCAGGATGCCGGCGCACACGTAGAACAGGACTTCGACGCCGAAGAGCTTGAGGACAACGGGGGCGACGGCCGCCATGCCTATTCCCGTGGCAACCGCATCAGATAATGAAATCGTCGACGCCGCCGTCGCGATCTGCTCCCGAGATGCCACCAGGGGGATCGTTGCGTTCTCACCCGGGCCGACCACCTGGTTCAACGCGCTAATGCTGAAGGTAAGCAGGATGAGAAGCAGGAGATCGGTTCCAAAGAACAGTGGCAGCACTACGCAGAGGACGGCCTGGACACCGTAACCGAGTCCCAGTGCGACGCGCTTGGGAAGCGCATCGGCGACTGCTCCGGCGTAGAGTCCTAGCGTAGCGGCTGGAACCATCTTCGCCGCGCCGATGAGCGCCGCATCAAAGGCTGAGCCAGTGGTCGTTGCGGCCACCAACGCGCCGTAGAGGACACTCTCCTGTCCGACCTCTGAGAGGAACCGGGATGTAAGGATGACTTGGAAGCGGAACTGCCGAAGTAGCGACGTGTCGGGCAGGTAGGCCCAGAACAGCCGAAAAACAGGGAGCGGCTGCTCTTCTTGCGCGGGCCGTTCGCGGGGGTCCAGCATTAGTTGTTACGGGTGTCCTGTACCAAGGTGGGGCAGCCCCTTCCGAAGGCTTCGCTGGTGCTGGTTCAGACTCTGCGAGCAGGCCTCGGCCAACGAATGGTAAGGACATGCGCTCGATGAAACAAGTGCTTCAAAGCACTTGGCCGGAGAAAGGGAACGGCCGAGCGCCGCGGCAGGACGACGTGGCTAAGAACTATCGAAATTCGTAACATCACCGTTCCGAATCTTGGCGTGTTCGTCGGGGATCCTAAAGGGTAGACTTTAATTCTGGTGAGCTACGTCTGAAGGCTCCCCTGAAGACTGGATCATCGGGATCATCGGGATCATGGTTGGAGGCCTTGAATGAGAATTCGACCCCTTAGGTGGCTGCTTGCCCGCTCAGATCAGGCGGGCGTGTTCGCCGCGAGTGCGATCACGGCCGGCACGTTCCAGCGGACATTGATGCCACGAAGCAACGCAGACCAGGCCGTAGTGACGGGGCTTTCGATGACGCTCTCGTATCTGCTTGCCGGCCTTGTGCAGGACGTCGTTGAGTCGACATCCTCCTGGCTGCTATTCGGCTCTACAGGGAAGTCGAGTGACCAGGATGAGCGACAGCTCCGGAGAATCACGCTTGGTGTGGGCGTTGCAGGCTTCATCGCGGGCCTTGTGCCGCAGATGGCGTTCCCGCAACGGTCGCAGGAGCCGGTGCGTCTGGCGGCTGCGCGCTCCGCTGGGTGGTGGTTGGCCACGGGTTCGTTCTCAGGCGTGTCGGTAGGTCTCCTGCAGGAATTGTTCTCGGCAATAGACGAGCGACGGGGTCCAGATTCACACTTGAAGGACTTACCGGTTTCTCTGATTGGCGGCAGCATCTTCTCTGCCATCCGGCACGTCCAGCTCTCACGTACAGAACGCAAGTTCAGCAACTTGGACGAGTTCGAGGAGATGCGTGTTTCGGCCGTTCGCGCCCTACCAATGGCGGCCGCGGGGAGCCTCGCCCTGACCGGCTTTGTGCTTCTGAATCGAACCGCTTCCACCCTGCTCGGACGCGCGCTGGACCGCTACCTGCCCGGAGACGAGCGTCTGTGGAGACCGATCGCGCACATGGGTCTGCTGGCGTCCCTTGGTGGGGTGCTCTATACCCAGCTTCATCGGATCAACAGTCGGATCGAAGAAGGGGCCGGCAAGATTGAAGGGGCTTTCGAGAACCCGCCGGCATCGTCGCTCGTAAGCGGCAGCGCCGCTAGTCACGTGGCCTGGGAGACATTGAGCCGTGAGGGCCGGCGTCACGTCTCGACCGCCGTCCCGCGCGAGTCAATCAGCGTGGTCATGGGCGAGTCCGCGATGGAGCCGATCCGCGTCTACGTCGGGCTCGATAGCGCCCCGACCGAAGAAGAGCGGATCGCGCTTGCCGCTCGCGAACTGGAACGGACCGGCGCGTTCGAGAGGAAGCTGCTCATCGCCGTGTCGCCAACCGGCACCGGCTACGTGAACTACGTGGCGATCGACAGCGCCGAGTACATGGCCCTTGGCAACTGCTCAACGGTCACCCTGCAGTACTCGAAGCGACCTTCGCCGCTATCCCTGGACCGCGTCTGGGAGGGGCGACGGCAGTTTCGCATGTTACTCGCTGCCATCAGGCGTCGTTTATACCAGATGGCACCTGAGACGCGCCCCCGCCTCGTGGTCTTCGGTGAGAGCCTGGGGGCGCATACGAGCCAGGACGCGTTCCTCAACACGGGAACCCAGGGACTTCTGGACGCCGGTGTCGAGCGCGCCCTCTGGATCGGCACACCGCACCTCAGCAAGTGGAAGGTGCAGGTGATGGGCAGCGACCGCCTCGACGTCGAGCGGCCGTCGATCGCCGAGTTCGACTCCTTTGACCAGGTAGAGCGCCTGTCAGACGAGGCCCGAGCGCAACTTCGCTATGTGCTTGTCACGCACGGCAACGATGGCGTGGGCCGGTTTGGTCTCGACCTGCTGATTCAGAAGCCGGAATGGCTGGGTGATCCAGAGACGCGACCGCCCGGCGTGCCTAAGAGCCAGCGCTGGGTCACGCCGACGACGTTCGTCCAGACACTCATCGATATGAACAACGCGATGAACGTTGTGCCGGGCGAATTCGAAGCAAAGGGACACGACTACCGGGCCGACCTCGCTCGCTTCGTTCGCGAGGTGTATCAGCTACCGTGCTCCGATGACCAGCTGGAACGGATCGAGCTGGCGCTCCGCGAGCGCGAGGTGTCGCGCGAGACCCTCATAAAGCAGGACAACGTACCTCCGAGCGACGATGCCGTCGAAGTTGCCAGCGAGTCGCCGCCACAGTGAGCCGGCGCACGGCCACTTCGGCCCTGCGACTGACTCGGACCGAAACGCAGGCCGTCCTCGCAGTTGCCGCGGCCAACGTGCTCCTGAACCGCATCGTCGACCGGAAGACGGAAGTCATCGCAAGCCTCGCGGCAGCCGGCGGGATGTTGTTGCTGGCGCAACGAGCCGGGGTCAGCCTGGCAGACCTAGGGCTATCACCTGAGACGGCAAGCAGGGGCCTTCGCGCCGGAGCCATCGTCGGAGTCCCTCTCGGCACGCTGCTGGCGCTAGGAGCCCTTATCCCGTCCACACGACACTTCTTTCACGATCCACGCATTGTGGACGCCGAGACCGGCGAGGCCGCGTACCAGTTCCTGGCGCGGATGCCGCTGGCGACGGCAGCGGGAGAGGAGTTGATTTTTCGCGGTGCGCTCGAGGGGGTCCTCGCGGTTAGCCGTCCACGCTGGCAGGTGAGAACCTGGAGCGCCGCGCTCTTCGGGCTCTGGCACGTGCTCCCTGCCCTGGACCGGATGCACTCTAACCCGGGCCTAGTCTATGTACACGAAGGCAGCGCCAGACGGCGAGCCGGCGTTGTAGGCATGACCGTCGCAGTGACGGCCGGTGCGGGGCTCTTCCTCTCATGGCTGCGAGATAGAACGCGTAGCGTCCTTGCGCCGATCGTTGTCCATTACGCGGTTAACGCAGCCGGTTATGCGGGCGGCTGGTGGACGGCCCGCCTTATGGTCACGCCGCCGCCAGAACGTCGTGATGCGGAAGCCCAACGGCCCGCCCAGGGTCATTAGAGCGTCAACATGATCAGCGTGCCTCGCTGGTTGCGCGAACGAACAGGCGAGCTAGTCGCCGGCGGCCTTGGCTTGATCGTCATAGCCGTCGTCTTCATCGTCGTGCTGCCGAGGATTGCGTCCTACCGCGACGTCTGGGCGGCTGTGCAAGGCCTGTCGTGGCAATGGATCGTTGCGCTGACCATCGCCGCGATCCTGAACGTCGTCACGTACGCGCCGCCGTACATGGCCGCGTTGCCAGGTCTGGGCCTTCGGCCGGCGCTTGCAGTGACGCTCGCGTCGAGCGCCTCCACGTACGTGGCACCGGGCGGCCCTGCCGTGGCCAAACCCCTGTCCTTCGCTATGCTGCGAGGCTGGGGCCTCCCGTCACGTGCCATCACCGTATGCGTCATGGTGACAACGGTATGGGGCCAAGTCGTCATCTTCGGCTCGCCACCAATCGCGCTCGCGCTGCTGAGCATAACCGGCGGCGAGGATCCGCTCCTCCAAACGGTTGCTCTTGCGGGACTCGTCCTTGTCATTCTGATCATCGGGGGGTTTGCGCTCGCCCTCAGCAGCGCGGGTCAGGCGCGTCGCGTAGGTGACGTCGCGGCGCGGGCCGTGTCACGCCTGCTGCGCGTAGTGCGCCGGTCGCCGGTGACCTGGACTGGCGAGTCGTTCGTCCGGTTTCGTCGCGATACGATCGGCCTGCTGCGCAGACGGTGGCACGTGTTGACGATCACCACGGTGGTCGGCCACCTCACCGTATACCTCGTGCTTCTCTTCGCCCTGCGCGCGCTTGGCGTAGACGCGGAGACCGTAAACGGGCTCGAAGCGTTCGCGGCTTGGTCACTTGTCCGCGCGATCGGCTCGATTCCGATTACGCCCGGTGGGCTTGGAATTGTGGAGTTGGGACTCACAACAGCGCTCGTTGCCTTCGGCGCAGGACAAGAAGAAGCGGTGGCTGTGGTCCTGGTCTATCGGTTCCTCACCATTGCGCCGCCCCTGGTGCTGGGCATACTGGCAGGGGCGACATGGCGACGCCATCATCCCGGATGGACTGCTCCGCAGCCCGCAGAAGGCTAGCGCAGGCGGAAAGACCCCAGGCGCGACCTCTATGCAGGTTTAGAGTCGGTTGCTTCTGCCTCCTCGTCCTCCATCAAGGTCACCTCTCCCGTGTCTGGATCCTCCCAATACGTCTTCAGGGGTCCTGCGCCCATATCCGGCGGATCATCCCCGACCGAAACGCTGATACGCACGAGACCGATGGCGATGCCGTACAGCACGAACGGTGTGGCAATCAGGACGATGCTCACGCTTGTGACGGTGGCAATGGCTGACACGGCGACCATCGGAATGACCGTGAGCGATGCTTCTGTGAGATTGCGGATGGCGAACGTACGACCCTGGTTCACGATGGGTACGCGCCGGTTAAGGTAGGTCTTAACAGAGTTGTCCGTTAAGCCCATGCCGAAACCAACCGGGAAGGCGACAAACATTGCCAGTTCGATCGTGTCGTTAATGCCGATGTCCGTGAGGTCGATCCACTCGTCGAGCCAATGGAATGGATTAATGACATTCAGAAAGTCGATAGCCCCGGAGTCGATGAGCCCGAGGCCCACGAGGCCGACAGCGAGTATGACGAAGCCGAACCCCGCGGTGACCCGCTCTCCGAGACGTCCAATGAGCGCCGGCACAACGAAGAGGGAGAGCGTCATGCCGACGCCCGCGACACCCATCACATAGACCGTATTTGCCGGGTCAGTGTGGAGCACTTCAGACACGTAGTTCGGCGCCAGCGTGCTCACGATGGTGTAGCCAACGCCACCGATCGCCGATACGGCGACCATGGTTGCGATCGAGCGGTTCCTGAGTAGCCAACGAAAAGCGGTCTGAAGGTTGCCCTTTGGCTTAACCATCTTCGGCCTAGCAACGTCTCCGGCGACAGAGACCTGAAGGATGCGAGTCATCGCCAGGAGCAACATTACAGCGGACGTAAAGAACACCGTCGTTGTCCCGAATGCCTTGAGCAGAATCGGCGCCAGGAAGGCAGTGCCAAATGCCGTCCCGATGCTCGAGACCATGCCCATAATGGAGTTGGCGCCAGCGAGCTGTTCGTCAGTTGTGCAGAGCGGCACGAGCGTCTGCTCGGCAGGGCTGGCGATCTGGGTGAGGCTGGTCACCATGAAGACCAGCATGAACATCACCAGAACGCCATCGCCAAAAAACAAAGGTAGGATGATGCACAACGCTGCGTCGATCGAGTAGGCGATACCGAGGGCGGTGCGTTTGGGTAGCGAGTCCGCAATCGCGCCTCCGTAGAGTGCGAAGATGATCGCCGGGATGACGGAGGCCAATCCGATGAACGACGATGCGAGCGGCGATCCGCCATCGCGAACAACACCGACGATCGCTGCGTATCGCACTGAGTCCCGTCCCGCGTCCGCCAGGAACTTCGCCGAGAGCAGATGTTGAAACCGCCGGTCGCGCATCGGGGATGTGTCGGGAATGAAGAGGCCAAGCAGTGCGAACACTCCACGGCCAGGAAGGCCCGTGACGGTGTCGACGCCGCGCACGATTCCCGCGAGCGGATGTGTCTTCCGACTCCCAGACGCCTGCTCAGACACCACCGACCTCACGGTTGCTGCGCGAGACCATAGGGGGTACTCGTGTGCGCTCCTGGTTACACTTCATCTCGGCTTTGAACTTGCAACGACGTGCCCATCATCGCCACTACCGGCGTTAGAGGCCAGCCATGGTATAGGCCAACCATGAGGGGCTTGCAGGAGCTGATGCTTCGATCACAGCGCCAGACTGCACTAATGCAACCGGCCACCGGGCGCGACCTTAACCCTGGTCGTTCGTCACTTCTGTCACGAGGGGAATCTACCGAGGCACGATCGAGCCGCTGACACGAAGTGAGATCGTTGGCCTGGCCCTTAGGTCACGTGAGTAGGCGCCGCGGCCTCTGGTTCGCCCAACTTTCTGGTGGGCAGGGCGCCCGTGAAGGCGAGAGAACCGAGCGCGATGAACGCCGCGACGAGGAGGCCGACCTTCAGCGCGCGGAGTTGCGCGTCGGCATAGTTCTCCACCACAGCCGCGGTCGTCTCGTCATCGAGGCCGGCCTCAGTCGCGGCGGCCTCCACCTGCTCGCTCGTAACAAAAGTTGCCCCGCTCTCGAGCCGGATTCCGACTTCCTCCTGCACCGCCTCCGAGATGCGGGGGTCGTCGCTGATGTTGTTGACGAAGGCTGCCGCGAGACCCGTAATCACGACAGCTCCTATGAGCGCCGTACCGAGCGACGAACCGAGTTGCTGGCTCGTATACTGGAGGCCGCCTGCCTCACTCCGGTCGGCCTCGCCTACAGCGGACTGGACGACATTGCCGAGTTGCGAGAGGACTAGCCCCATGCCGAGGCCGAGCACCGCTGAGGCGAACGCGAACGCTAGGGTATCGATCTCGGCTTCCACCGTCGACAGCAGCAGCAACGCCGCTGCGACGAGGAGCAGCACGCCGACTCTGACGATCAGCCGCGGGGGTAGAAAGCGCGCCAACACGGCGCCGCCGAGCGATGCGACGAATAGCAGGACCGAGATCGGAAGCATCTGAACACCGGACTCGAAAGCGTCGAATCCCTGTACGACCTGGAGATAGAGGGGAATGATGAAGAAGATCCCCATCAGGATAGTGTTCTGCGCGAGGAACATGGTGAGTCCGCTGCGCAGCGGCTTGATCGCGAAGAGCGCAAGGTGCACCAGCGGGTCCTGCCCGCGCTCCTCCCGGTAGCCCTGCCAGGCAGCGAACGCCCAGATGACGAGCGCGCCCGCGGCGACAACGAACGGCGTGAGCGCCAGACCAAACGGCTCGATGGGTGAGTTGTGCGGCTGGAGCCAGCCCCACGTGCTGGCCTGAAGGACGCCGTACACGATCAGACCGAGGCCGCAAGCACACAGCACCGCGCCAACCATATCGAGCTTGGTCTCCTTCTCAGGCGGCAGCTCCCGAATCATCATGATGGTGCCGACGATAATGAGCGCCGCCACGACGACTTCACCGGCAAATACCAGCCGCCATGTGAGGTACGTGGTCATGAACCCGCCGAGGATCGGCCCGACGGCGATCCCGACGCCGGAAACGCCACCAAGCACACCGTAGGCGATCGCGCGCTCGCGGCCTTCGTAGGTTCCAGCGGCGAGCGCGGCCAGCGCCGGAAGCACCATGGCCGCGCCGATACCCTCCAGCACGGACCAGCCGACGAGCAACGCGGGCACGCTCCATGCGAGGGCAGTCAGCAACGAGCCGACCGCGTAGATCCCGTGGCCGATCACGAAGACGCGCTTGCGACCCCATAAGTCCCCCAGCTTGCCGCCGGCAATCATCAACGCGGCCATGACAAGCGCATAGAAGGTGATCACCGCCTGGATCGTCGTGACGTCAGTATCGAAATCCTCGACGAGCTGCGAGATGGAGACGTTCATCACGGCCTGGTCGAGCACCATCAGAAACTGAGCGCCCGAGAGGATGATCAGAACGGACCACTTCGACATGGGATCAATCATGGACTAGACCAGCCCTTCGGGCAACGGGAAACGTCGTCGGTACCAGACGCAGTTTGACGGTGCCGACGGGAATGACTCAGCACGACCGAGGCGTCAAACCGTTGGTCCGACAAGTATGCGGGCGCTTCGAGACCGTCGCCACGGCAGCTGGCACGATCCGGCTCGTCCGGATCCAACGTCCGTACAATCGAGTGGCCTGCGATTCTGAAGATCGCCAATGGGCCGGCACCGCCATTGCGACCCTTTGGAGAACTGCTTGACCGTGGCTCAGAGAGTCAGGCGGGCGGCCGTTTTCGTGCGATGAAGGCCGCCGCTTCGGAGCGCCTGCGAAGGTTCAGCTTGCTCAGGATGCTGCTGACGTAGTTCTTGACCGTCTTGTCACTCAGGAACACATCTCCGGCAATCTCCTTGTTGGTCTTCCCCTCGGCGATGAGATCGAGGATCTTGCGCTCTTGCTCGGAGAGGCGCGCCAGATCTTCATCCGTCTCCTCCGGCTTGCCGTTGCGCATGCGCTGCAGCACGCTCTGAGTGACCGCGGGATCCAGCAGGGACTCCCCCCGCATCGCACGCTCGATAGCTTCGACAAGGGTCCTGGTGCCGGTCTCCTTGAGGAGGTAGCCGATCGCCCCGGCCATGATGGCCGAAAGCACAGCCTCCTCGTCCGCGTATGAGGTAAGCATAATGACCTTCGTGTCGGGGCGTTCCGAACGGATCTCGCGGCATGCCTCCACCCCGCTCCCGTCCGGCATTCGGACGTCCATGATCACGACATCTGGCTGGCTCTTGCGCGCTTCTGCGACCGCGCTTTCGACCGAGCTTGCCTCAGCGACGACGGCCAACTCCGGGCGGCGACGGAGCAGCGAGCGCAGCCCCTCCCGCACGACCTCATGGTCATCAACAATCATGACGCGCGTTGGGTCTGTCATCTCTGTTGCGCACCAGCATAACGCATCCCGCCAGCTATATGGGTCGAGCCACTACTAGGGGCCGTGCTCGACTGGGTCGGGGAGAGCCTTCCTTCGGCCGGTCACCTAGCAGGCAGGTCCTAAACGGAATCGTTAAGATGCACGGCTATGGAGCCGTGCATTCTACGTTTATATCCCTGTGACTGTCGAAGCTGACACCCTTAACGACCACAGGCTCAATCTGGCACTGCGACGGTTGCCAGAAGCGGCCGCCGTAGCGCTCGCGGTGCTCGCGGCGCTACTGGTCACCGCGCTGGGTGGTCCCCTCGGCGCGCTTCCTGCCTATCTCGCGACGATCCTGGCGTTTGCGATCTTTTTCGTGTTGCCAGGGGTTGTCGTCGCTCGAGCGTTGCTCCCAGAAATGGAATCCCTCGTCCACATCGCCATTGCGCCCGCGCTTGCCCTAGGCATGATGGCAGCGCCGGGGTTTGTCTCTCTCGAGTTGCACCTGACGCTGACCGATTTCGCGATCATGTATGCGCTCGTTGCGGCTGTCTGCTGCGGACTCGCGTACCTGCTTGTGGGCGAAACGGCGGAGCGGGACACCGACGGTAGCGACACCGAACGCGGCCATCTATTGCTGGCCGGGCTCATTGGCATCGCCCTGGTCGGCGTCGTGACGACCCCGTTCTGGGCGGAGGGCCGCCTCTCAGGCGACTTTGACGACTGGACGTACGCCTCCTACGTCCGTGAGTACATGGACACCGACGGCCTCAACGCGGAGGAGCCGTTCTTCAACACGGGTGGCCCTGTCAACCCCCGCATGCGCACCAACGTCTGGGTGCTCTCCGAGGCGCTCATAGCAGACGCCGCGGATGTCCCGCCAGTCGACCTGCTGCAGGAGTTCCTTCCACCGCTCATCACCCTCATGGCGGTGCTTGCCGCGTACGCGTTTAGCAGGAGCCTGTTTCGCAGCGCGCTCGTCGGGCTCATCGCGGCGGCGTTGTTCCTTGGCCAGGCGCTGATCGACTTGACACCCCATGAGGGATTCGGTCGCAACCTGTTCCTTCGGGTCAGTGAGGACAAGATGGTCGGTGGCTTCCTCGTCTTCCCCGTGATCCTCCTCTTCGTCGAGCGAGCTGTCAGTGTCCGGTCTTTAGCGGCGATCGTCGGGTTCATGGTCTGCGTGCTCGCGCAGGCCGTTGTCCATCCGATGCCGTTGTTCTTTACCGCGGCGGCCGTTGCTGTTATGGCTGGGCTGCGTTGGTGGGGCGATCGCTCCCTCGAAGCCGTCCGCGTGCCGGCCCTCCTACTTGGCATTATCGCCCTTGTGTCTATCTGGCCGTTTACGCAACGCGAGGACCTCGCGGACACCGTGCCTTCGCTATTCGCGACAGGCGAAGCAGCAGGTCAGTTTCGTAACGAGTTCCACGTTATCGAGCTGGGGGCCGGCTGGCTGATCGGCAACTATCACATGATTCTGCACCCGTTCGTGCTCGCCACAATCGGCCTGACGCCGTTGCTCTGGCTGGCGTTGCGGCGGACGGCGGCAGGACAGCTGCTGACGGCGCTTACAGTCGCGGCGCTCCTGTTGTTGTTCTTGCCGCTCCTAGCGACACCTATCGCGGAGGTTATGGCGCCCTCCACCCTGTGGCGCGTGCCCTGGATGGTGCCCATCGCGCCCGTGATGGGCTACTTCGCATTCAGGATCGTGAGGCGTTCGTTTGCGCTGCTGCCCCCTCGCTGGCTTCCGACGGCGGGAACGCTCGTGCCTAGCTTGACAGTGGTGCTGATGTTGATCGCCGGACTGGTGGTCCAGGACCAGTACCTCCGGTTCGACGACCGGAATTTCTACGAGCGAGCCAGCAGAACGACGTTAGTGCCCGGAACAGGGGGCTCAATCTTCCTCGGCGGAGTCGACCGCTCGTTCACAAAGGGCTGGCGTGTGAACGGCCAAGAGCAGCGCCTCTTGTCGCATATCGAACGCACGGTGCCGGATGGCTCGACGGTCGTCACGGAATCCGAGCGAGTAAACCTGCTCATCCCGGCCTACTTCGCGGACATCTACCCCTTCGCCTCAACGATCCGGACGATCTATCCCAGAGGCACGGCCGAGATGGATGCGATTGCGAAGGAGGAGCAGGCATTCGGCCGGTTCTACCGCGGAGAGATCTCTCCAGAAGCGGCCGAGACCGCGTTCCAAACCTACGGCGTGGACTACGTCGTTCTTACCCTCGGCAGCGCGGCCGATGCGATCCTACGGTCATTTGATACGCTCCGCCCTGGTGACTTCACGCCGGCTGGAGGCACCCCAGACCTGGCCATGAGGCCTGCAGGATACGAAGCGTGGTCCATGGCGCCGTCAGGGACGGACCGTCTGATCGCCACGTTCACGACGCCAGACGCGGAGCCGAATGGGGACTCCCGTTTGGGAGTCGATCTGGTGTTCGCTCCCTCCACGGACGTCGATCGAAGCGCGACAGCGCGCTTCCGGATTTCGTATGCGGAGTCCGGGTTGCCGCCGGTTGCAACCGAGATTCTCGATGGCAACATCGATGCGAACACTAGCGCAGGCGTTCTGTTGCGTGGATCCAGAGAGCTGCCCGGAGAGATGGCGCCGGGGACAACGTATCAGGTGACTATCGAGCGCCTAGGTGATGGGGCCGGCGACTCATACCGTGAGGACATCTGGCTCGTTGCAACGAGCCTGAAGTACCGCCCGCCGGGAACAACCGTGGTGGCCGGCACGAACTTCCTCCTGTACCGCGTCCCTTAGAGGCTGCCTCTTTTGTGCTGTGGCTAGCGACGTTTGTAACAGTTTCTGAATGGCGTTCAGAAATCGTTGATTCGATTGTCATAAATATGGTATTCCTCGTCCTAACCTGAACGCGAGAATCAATCCGCACAGCTTGAGCGGCCGTGCATCGGAGCGGCCGCGGAGGGGAATGTCTGTGAACCTAGACGAGGAATTGGCAGTTGAAATCAATCCGTGGCGTGGGCGTCTGATCAGCCTAGGCGTCCTGGTGGCGATGATTGCTATCGCGGCGGTCGCCGCGTACTTCTTCTTCTTTGAGGACGATCCCGAGGGCGAACGCGCAACGGAAGAGGTTCAGGTCGCCAGGACGACCATCAACTCGAATCTCATTATCTCTGGCGAAGCTGACGCTCAGCTCATCAGCAATCTGACGTTCCGGTCCGTTGGACGGGTAGGGGATCTCTCAGTGGAAGTTGGCGACACCGTCCAGGAGGGCGATGTCCTCGCGTCCCTGGAGGCGGATGATCTCGAGAATGCCGTCGAGTCGGCTCAGGCGAGCCTGCTTGCAGCCGCAGCACGTCTCGCCGCGCTCCTCGAAGGCGCGACGGATACGGAACTGGCCAACGCCACGCAGAACGTCGTCCAGGCCGAGACTTCGATCGACACAGCGCGCCGCGACCTCGAGGACCTGTTCGACGGCCCGACGAACGTCGAGGTCCGCGCCGAACAACAGGCCGTCGCGAGCGCAGAGGCGGCTCTCAACGACGCCCGGCGAGCGCGCCAGGCCTTGGTCGACGGACCCACGACGGCCCAAATCACGAGTGCTAACCAAGTCGTGATCTCCGCTCAGGCCGCGGTTGACCAGGCGATCCGCGATCGGCAGACGCTGATCAACGGACCGACCGCCTCGCAGGTCGCCCAGGCCGATCAGAATGTTGCATCCGCGGAGACAGCTCTGAACGCGGCGCAGCGTGCCCTGCAGGCGCTCCTCGATAGTCCGACGCCCCAGCAGGTGGCCTCGGCGCAGCAGGCTGTCTCCAGCGCGCAGGCGAACCTTGCGTCGGCCGAAGCCAACCTTGACCGGCTTGAGTCAGGACCCAGCGCGGCCGCCGTCGCGTCCGCAGAGGCGCAGGTCGCCGCTGCTGAGCAGGGCGTTCTCAGCGCGGAGAACGCCCTGAACAATGCCGAGGCAAACGTCGACACAGCCGAGGCCGGCCTGCTCGCGGCAGGCTCGGCATACTGCGCGATCAATCCCGCTGACGGTGCATGCTCACCCTTCAATATCCCTCTGTCGGGCGGGGAGATCAACGACTTGTTGGACCTCCTGGGTGACCCCGGTGCCAAT
>Ga0075326_1000061_pt1 | contig 22126 bp, 21 predicted proteins | sample MayberrySE_Catta_3_FD_120052 | JGI IMG/M metagenome (GOLD analysis project Ga0075326, IMG submission 120052) | Natural and restored wetland microbial communities from the San Francisco Bay, California, USA, that impact long-term carbon... | ecosystem: Environmental > Terrestrial > Soil >...
ACAACCGCGATGGGGCGCTCATCACCTCCTCAAATGGCATCCGTACAAGGATCTATCCACGGCTTCGCATGGAAGGGACGGGCAAAGTCCGGTTCGCTCCGGCGGGGACATCGAACGGTCCCGCCACCGCCAACAAGCGAACGTGATTACCAAACAGCGTTGCCGGCCAATCACACCCTGGTGAACACCGAAGGAAGATGACATGGCAGAACTGAGAGAACACGAAGAAGGCTCGCGAGCCCATCAAACGAACGACCCAGGCGGATTGGCTTCGCACGAGTGGCGCGACGCGTACGCTCGACTCGGTCTCGAACAGGGCGCGCCAATGCGCGCCATCGAAGCCGCGTACTGGCGGTTCGCTCACGAACTCAAGGGTCAACGCGCGTTGACGCCGTACACCGAAGCCTACGAAGCTCTGGTCAACAAGGCGAAGCCGAGGTCGGCCGAAGCGGAGTCCGTACCGGCGAGCCCGACGGAGCCCGGGCGTAAGAACAAGCCGAGCTCCACCGGCCCGGGTTCGAAGTTCGGCTGGCCCGCGTCCTAGCGCCAGCCGGCCTGCACCCGTGGCAGGCGTGAACCCCAACGAGGTCGATTGCACGAGATGAGGAACATGACCGAACCCAACACCCTAACGCCAGGAGTTGTCACAGAAGTCTCGATAGAAGGACTCCGCAAGGCTATCCTGAACCTTCACGGCTGCGACGCCAACTGGATCCAGGCCGTGCGTGTGAAGGAGACGTTCGACGGGGAGCGTGTGTGGGCCGGCCTTGTCCAGATCTTCCAGCTCATCGATCACCCAAACGCCGTGCGCTGTTACGCCTGGTCTCACGCCATCGACGACAGCACGAAGCGACGCTTTGTCGCCGTCCTCCACCAGGAGACCGTCACATCAGCCGGCGCGGCGGTCCGAGCGTTCATGACCCAGCAGCCCCGCGACTAGGTCGCCCGCTGCCCGTCACCTTCAAGGTTGCAACTGGCAGGCGCGCTGAGCGCCGCCCTCATCTTCAGCAACAAAGGCTCCATACAACACGCCTCGGCGCAGACCCTGATGTATGATGCTCCGGCAACGAAAGGGGCATCGAAATGAACCTACCCAGCACCGGCCTGTCCCGCGGCGAGATCTCGTCCGTCCTGCGCGACGAGGCGACGAAGGACGTCGACTGGAAGGGCGGGAAGCTCTGGACGCTGGTCTACTACGCCGGCGACGACGTGGCCGACCTGCTCGGCGAGACGTTCAAGGAGTACCTCTACACGAACGGCCTCGGCCCGACGGCGTTCAAGAGCCTCAAACGCTTCGAGTCGGAGGTGATCGCGATGACGGCATCGCTGCTCTCCGAGCCGTCCGCGATTGGCAACATGACGACCGGCGGCACCGAGAGCATCCTCATGGCCATGAAGTCCGCGCGGGACTGGAGCCGCGACTCGTCGCAGACGAGTCGAAGGGCTGCCGAAGGCAGACCCGAGGTCGTGGCGCCTGAGACGGCCCACCCCGCGTTCGACAAGGCCGCGCACTACCTCGACGTCAAGCTCGTGCGCGCGCCGATCGGCCCACACCTGCGGGCCGACGTCGACGCCATGCGCGAGCTGATCACGCCGAACACAATGATGCTCGTCGGCTCCGCGCCCAACTACCCGTATGGAACCGTCGACGACATCCCGGCGATCGCGTCCCTTGCGCAGGAGCGGGGCCTACTCTGCCACGTCGATGCCTGCCTCGGCGGCTTCTTCCTGCCGTTCATGCGCATGCTCGGCGAGCCTGTCCCCGAGTTCGACTTCGCGGTGCCGGGCGTGACGACCATCTCCGCCGACCTGCACAAGTACGGCTACTCGGTGCGCGGGACGTCGACGGTCATGTACCGCGACGGCGACCTGCGACGCCATCAGTTCTTCTCCCGCGCCGACTGGGCCGGCGGGCTCTACGGCTCGCCGACGATGACTGGGAGCAGGCCGGGCGCGGCGATCGCGGAGTCGTGGGCGCTAATGCAGTACCTCGGCGAGGACGGCTATAAGGAGCGCGTCCGCTCGACGCTCGACTCCACGCGCGCGATCATCGACGGCATCAACGCGATCGACGGCATGACAGTCCGCGGCGAGCCGGCGATGGGCGTGCTCGCGTTCGGGTCGGACGCGTTCGACTGCTATGCGCTGTCGAGTGCCATGCGCAAGCGCGGCTGGGACATCGAGCGGCTCCAGCGCCCGAAGAACCTGCACCTCGTCGTCACCCCGAACCACGCCAAGGTCGTCGACCAGTTCCTCGCCGACCTGCGCGCGTGCGCGGACGAGGTCCGCGACCGCCCCGCGACGGAGTCGGGCGAGCCGGCCCTCTACGGCGCGATCGACTCTGTGGACGATGACCAGCCCGTGAACGAGCTCATTCTCGGTTTCATCGACTCGCTGACGCGCGTGGAGGAGGGGGTATGACGACGCTCCTTGCTGCCGTCCCCCAATTTCTTGTAGCGGACGTCGTGAGGGCCGCGCAGTTCTACCACCAGAAGCTCGGTTTCGAAATCGGTCCCTATGGTGATCCACCCCACTTCGTCATCGTCAGCCGCGACCGTGTCCAGATCATGCTGAACTACTCGCCGGAGGGTCAGGGCTCGAATACAGCCCACAAGGAGGAGTCAGACGACGCCTATATTTGGCTCTCCGACCTCGACGCGTTCTGGGACGAGGTCAAGGACAATGATCTCAAGATCACCCGCGAGCTCGCCACGACCTCATACGGGATCAAGGAGTTCACCATCGAAGATGACGCGGGCTACTCGATCACCTTCGCCCAGGCACAGGACTAGCCGCGCGGACGCGCAGGGTGCACGCCGGACAGCGGACCCAGAACCCTGGACTTACGCGAGCTTGATCTGGATGGCCTTGGTCTCGAAGTACTCGTCGAGGCCTTCGTGGCCCATCTCGCGGCCGGTGCCGCTCTGCTTGTAGCCGCCGTACGGCATGAACACGATCGGTGTGCTGTGGAAGGCGTTCACCCAGACCGTGCCGGCCTGCAGTCCCTTGGCGACCTTGAACGCGGTGTTGAGGTCCTTGGTCCAGACCGCTGACGCGAGGCCGTAGATGGTGTCGTTGGCCATGCGGAGCATCTCATCTGTTTCGCTGAAGCTGATGACCGAGAGCACCGGCCCGAAGATCTCCTCCTGCGCGATGCGCATGTCGTTGCGCACCTCGCCGAAGACCGTGGGCTGGACGAACAGGCCGCCGTCGTAGCCCTCGCCGGAGAGGCGACCGCCGCCGCAGAGCAACGACGCGCCCTCGCTCTGGCCGAGCTCCATGTAGCCGAGCACCTTGTCGAGCTGGGCCTCGTTGATGAGCGGGCCCATCATGACGTCGGGGTCGTCCGGCTGGCCGACCTTGGCCTCGGCCGTGCGCTCGACGATGCGCTCCATGAACTCGTCCTTGATCGATTCGTGGAAGAAGAGGCGCGTGCCGGCCTGGCAGACCTGCCCGGTGTTCATGTAGATGCCGTAGATCGTGCCGCGCAGCGCGGCGTCGAGGTCGGCGTCGGGGAAGACGATGTTGGGCGACTTGCCGCCGAGTTCGAGCGAGACCCGCTTCACGTTGCTGGACGCCGCCTGCATGATCGACTTGCCGACGGCGGTCGAGCCGGTGAACGCGATCTTGTCGACGTCCATGCTCGCGGCGAGCTCGGCGCCGACGACGGGCCCGGGGCCGGTCACGACGTTGACGACGCCGTCCGGCGCGCCGGCGGCGCTGACGATGCGCGCGAGCTCGAAGGCGATGCCTGCGGTGAACTCGGACGGCTTGATGACGACCGTGCAGCCGGCGGCGAGCGCGGGCGCGACCTTCCATGAAACGAGCGAGATGGGGAAGTTCCACGGCGTGATGATGCCGACGACGCCGACGGGCTCCTTCACGGTGAGGCCCACGGCGTCGGGGACGAAGCCGGTGATGGACTCGCCGTGGAGGTCGAGCGTGAGGCCGGCGAAGTACTCGAAGACGCCGGCGGACTGCTTGACTTCGGCGACGCCCATGCGCAACGGTTTGCCGACCTCGCGGGAGATGACCTCGCCGAGGGCGTCGGCTTCGTCGCGCATCTGGCGGGCGATCTTGAGGAGGACGTCGTGGCGCTGCTTGGCGGGCCCGGTCGACCACGACCCGACATCGAACGCCTGGCGGGCTGCGGCGATGGCGAGACGCGCGTCCTCCTCACCGCCCCAGGCGATCGTCTCGACATGCTCGCCGGTGGCCGGGCTGTGGCGCTCAAACGTCTCGCCGGTGGTCGACGGGCGCATCTGGCCACTGATGAGCTGCTGGTACTCCCGGACTGCTACGCTAGTCGCCGTCGTCATGCGGCACCTCCTCAGTTCAGAGTGCGATGTATCGGTTGTAGCGCGCCGATTCGTGCGTTATGCTGGCGCGGGCAATCCCAAACCCAGTATAGAATACGCCAGTAAGGACACATTGTATGGACCCATTCGACTACATCGCACCCAAGTCACTCGACGAGGCGCTGGCCGTGCTCAAGGAGCACGGCGATTCTGCGCGTATACTCGCGGGTGGCACCGACCTCATCGTCCAGCTCCGCGAGCGCAACCTGCCGGCGGGCGTCGTTCTCGACGCGAAGCATGTCCCCGAGCTGATGAGCATCGAGCGAAACGGCGCGGGACTCAAGATCGGGGCCGCCGTGCCGTGCGCCGAGATCTACGCCGACGCGGAGATCGCGAAGGCGTATCCGGGACTGATCGACTCGGCATCGCTGATCGGCGGCATCCAAATTCAGTCCCGGGCGAGCCTCGGCGGGAATCTGTGCAACAGCTCCCCCGCCGCGGACACGATCCCGACGCTCATCGCGCTGGGCGCGACGGCCGAGATCGCCGGCGCGAGCGGTACGCGAAACGTGCCGGTCGAGGAGTTCTGCACGGGGCCCGGCCAGAACGTGCTGAAGCCTGGCGAGATGCTCGTCTCGCTGACCTTCCCGTCGCCCGCCGCGAACAGCGGGGCCGCGTTCGAGCGTTTCATTCCGCGCAACGAGATGGACATCGCGGTCGCGAACGCAGCGGCGGCCGTCACGCTGTCCGGCGACGGCTCGACGATTGAGTCGGCGCGGGTGGCCGTGGGAGCTGTGGCGCCGACGCCGCTCTTCCTGGGCGACGCTGGTTTGGCCGGCCAGCCGGCGAACGACGAGAGCATCGAGAAAGCGGCCTCGGCTGCGCGCGAAGCGGCGAAGCCGATCACTGACATGCGCGGCTCGGAGCCGCAGCGCAAACACCTGGCCGGCGTACTGACACGCCGTGTCGTCGTAAGAGCAATCGAACGAGCGAAAGGAGCGTGACGGTGGCCACGCATATTCAGGTATCCACACGCATCAACGGCGAAGACGTCGACTTCCTCTGTGACACGCGCCAGAGCCTCCTCGAGGTGCTACGCGACGTCGTCAATCTCACAGGCGCCAAGGAAGGCTGCAACAACGGCAACTGCGGCGCCTGCAACGTGATGCTCAACGGTGCGCTCGTGAACTCGTGCTGCGTCCTCGGGGCGGAGGCGGAAGGCGCGGAGATCGTAACGATCGAGGGCGTCGCGCAGGGCGACCACCTACACCCGCTCCAGACGGCCTTCCTGGAGGAGGCAGCCCTACAGTGCGGAGTCTGCACGCCGGGCTTCATCGTCGCGGCGAAGGCGCTGCTCGACGAAGAACCGGACGCGGACGAGGCCCGAGTCCGCCACTGGCTGGCCGGCAATCTCTGCCGCTGCACCGGCTACGACAAAATCGTCCGCGCCGTCCTGGACGCGGGCGACGAGATGCGGAAGGCGCCGGCGGGCCGCTAGCCCGGACACCTAGCTCCGGAGGAGGAGACGCACATGGCAGCACCAACCAAGCCAGAATACAAGGTGATCGGCACGCGGCCCGTCCGGCCCGATGGCATCGACAAGGTGACGGGGCGCGCCCAGTACGGCGCGGACATCCGCCAGGCGCGGATGATCTACGGCAAGGTACTGCGCAGCCCGCACGCCCACGCCAATATCAAGCGCATCGACACGTCCAAGGCGGAGGCGCTGGAGGGCGTGAAGGCTGTCGTGACCGGGGCCGACCTGCCGCAGAGCGGAGACCGCCGCAGCGATAAGTCGCTCAATGTCCTGGCCGCAGACAAAGCGCTGTATCGCGGCCATGCCATCGCGGCTGTCGCGGCGACGAACCCCTACATCGCCGACGAGGCCCTCAAGCTCATTGAGGTCGAATACGAAGTGCTGCCGCCCGTGCTCGACGTGCGGGAGGCGATGCGACCCGACGCGCCAGTGGTCCTCGACTGGGTGCGCACGACCTCGATGGCCGGCACAGGCGAGGAGCCGACGAACGTCGCCGCCAAGGGCGGATTCAATTTCGGCGACGCCGACAAAGGATTCGAGGAGTGCGACGAGATCGTCGAGGGCGAGTTCAAGACCAAGATGGTGCACCAGGGCTACATCGAGCCGCAGGCCTGCACCGCGATGTGGAACCCCGACGGCCAGCTCACGGTCTGGACGAGCACGCAAGGCTCGTTCCCGGTGCGAAACGACACGTCCGAGATCCTCGACATTCCGATCTCGAAGGTGAAGGTCGTGCCAACGGAGATCGGCGGCGGCTTCGGTGGCAAGATCCCGGTGTACATCGAGCCGACGGCAGCGTTGCTGAGCAAAAAGTCGGGCCGTCCGGTCGCGCTGCGTCTGGACCGCACGAACGTGTTCGAGGGTACGGGCCCCACGAGCGGCACATCGATCAAGGCGAAGATCGGCGCGACGAAGGACGGCAAGCTGGTCGCCGCGTACGCGGACATGGCGTACGAGGCAGGATGCTTCCCGGGCTCGTCGGTGACCCTCGGCGCGATGGCGATGTTCGCCCCGTACGACATCGAGCACGTCAAGATCGACACCTACGACGTGGTCGTCAACAAGCCGCACGTGCAGGACTACCGCGCACCGGGCGCGCCGGCGGCGGGGTTCGCGATCGAGCAGCTCGTGGACGAGCTGGCCGAGAAGCTGCACATCGACCCGCTCAAGTTGAAGCAGATGAACTCCTCCCACGAAGGAACGCGAGGGCCCGGCGGGATGCCGTTCTCGCGCATTGGCCAGGAGGAGTGCGTCGAGGCAGCGATGAACTCGGAGCACTACAAGTCGCCGCTGGAAGGACCGAACCGCGGTCGCGGCGTCGCCTCGGGCTTCTGGTTCAACGTCGGCCTGCGCTCCAGCGTGAACATCAGCGTCCAGCCCGACGGCACGGTCAACCTCGTTGAGGGGAACACGGACATCGGCGGCACGCGCGCTTCGCTGGCGATGCAGCTCGCGGAGACGCTCGGGATCGCGTACGAAGACGTGAAGCCGATGGTCGTCGACACAGACGCGGTCGGCTACAACGACGTGACAGCAGGCAGCCGCACGACCTACGCGACCGGCATGGCCGTGAACAAGGCCGGCCTGAACCTGATCGAGAAGATGAAGGGGCTCCTCGCGGCGAAGTGGAGCGCCGAGCCGGATGCGGTCGAGTTCGCGAGCGGCACGTTCAGCAGCGGCGAGAACTCCGCCTCGTTCAGGGAGGCGGCGGGGATCGTCGCAGGGCCGGCGGACGCAACGCTGAACGCCACGGGCGAGGTCAGCGCGGGTGTGCTCGTGGGCGGCGGGTTCAGTACGCATATTGTTGACGTGGAGGTCGATCCCGACACGGGCAAGACGCAGATCCTGCGTTACACCGTGGTGCAGGACGCGGGCACCGCAATCCATCCCTCGTACGTCGAAGGACAGATGCAGGGCGGCGCCGTGCAGGGCATCGGCTGGGCGCTCAACGAGGAGTACTACTACGACGAGGAAGGCAAGATGGCGAACGCCAGCTTCCTCGACTACCGGCTGCCGACGACACTCGACCTGCCAATGATCGAGACGGTCATCGTGGAGGTGCCCAACCCGACACACCCCTTCGGCGTGCGCGGGGTCGGTGAGGTGTCCATCGTGCCGCCGCTCGGCGCGATCGCGAACGCGGTCTACCGCGCGACGGGCGTCCGCCAGTTCGAGCTGCCGATGTCGCCGCGACGGGTCCTCGAGACGACGCACGACCTCGGGTAGCGCGCCATGGCGACCGTCCGCATTCCGGGGCCGCTACGCGAAGCCGCCGGCGGCGCGGAACTGGTGACGGCCTCCGGCTCGACGCTGCGCGAGGTGGTCGACGATTTAGAACGGCAATTTCCAGGCATGCGCGAGCGGCTGGTCGAAGACGGCGCGGTGCACTCAGGCATCACGCTGGCGATCGGGCCGAACCAGACGAACGACCTGGACGCCGCAGTGGCGGACGAGGACGAGATCAACGTCCTGCCGGCGATCTCTGGGGGCTGAGCGACCGTGTCGAGGTGGCAGGCGATAGAGTGAAAGCCGGGGAAGGAAGATCTTCCCCGGCTTTGTTCCCGGCGAGCGGGAGAGCTAGTCCTTGGTGATTTCCCAGGTACCGTCCGCAAGGGGCTTGGCGGCGTGCTGGATGTTCACAAGGAGCGTCTTGGGATCCTTGCCGAAGTAGATGCCGGTGCCTTCGGCGCCGGAGTCTGTCAGCGACGCGAACAGGTGGACGCCATCAGCAAGACCGTCCTTGTTCTTGTCCTTGTCGGTGACCCAGATGTCGGACGGGACATTGTCTTCCACGACCCATAGCCGACCGTCCGGACCCTCGGCTAGGTTGTCCGGGTTGTTGAATCCAGTCACTCCGAGGCCCGCATTCTCCACAGGCACGTTCTCGCCCGCCAGAACGAACGTAACGACCCTCTTCTTCTTGAGATCGATGGCGATGACGCGCTCCTCTGTCGTGTTCGCGACGTAGAGCGTTTGTCCGATGATCTCGATATCTTCCGGCCGTCCATACTCGGTGGCCGCGACGTCGTCCGCGGCCTCGTTAGCGTTCACCACAACGTCGTCCATGTCCAGCGCGACCCACTCGAGTGGGCCTGTGTGATCGTTCGTGTCCGGATCGTAGGCCCCGAAGGCTTGATCCGGATCGGTGATGCCCTGGATCTTCAGCGCGTAGAGCTGGCCGCTGGAGAGGTCTCCTCGCGAGTCCGGCTCGAACTGCAAGATCGATCCGCCGTGGAGTTCGTCGATCACGTACACGGCGCCGTCTGGGCCAACGTCGATTCCTTCGTGCCGCAGCCGCCCGACCATCGGGCGGTCCTTGACATCGATGGCCGTCATCGGGTCGGCGGGATCGAGGATGATCTCGTACAGGTGCCCAAAGTCCTGCACGCCTACCACGGGCTCCTCGAGCTCTTCTTCTGCGAAGAGGAGCGTGCCCCAAGGCGTCCACCGGAGACCGTCGAGGTCCGTCGCGGACGTCATCTCGGGAAACGCCGGGTCACCTTCTTGCACAAGCACTCTCGGGGGGCGTATGCCCCACAGGTCCACCACCGAAACCGCACCGAGGTCGTCCACTTCATGTGTGCGATACAGGTAGCGTCCTGCCTGCTGCCCGGTTTCGTTCACGGTGTTCATGTCGTCCAGGTCGTCCTGACCTGCGTAGATGTCCAGGTCCGTTTCGTCTGAGATCTTCGTCTGGCTGAATCCATCGGGAATGATGAAGGGGTCCGTCCAACTGTTCGAGAGCTGACCGTACGCCGAGCCGGCGATCGGATCGAATGCCATCGGTCCGTTGACCGTGTTCCCGGCGAACACCCCGAGCGGTAGCGCAACCAGGGCCGCAAGCCCCAACGCCGCCGCAACTCCGACGAGGAACCCTCGCCGCCGCTTCAAGGCATGCGGCTGCGCGGCCACATGGTTTCGTGACTTCATGTAGTTTCAGTCCTCCGTGTCTGTGCTAAGTGACTTGACGATGCAGCCGAGCGCCCGTGCTGTCAGGGTGAGTGTAGGCGTCTCGAAGTAAACCCGGCTTATCAGGCATTAAGCCCAAGTAACTTATGCGTAACGTTATCCTTCCGTCGTGAAGGGAAATCTTGTTCCCGACTCCGCCGCGAATCACGCCCGGCGCACGTCGTGTTTGCGCGGCCCGAACAACGAGAGAGCGGGCCCGCAAGCCCGCTCTCAGGCGTCGATGTCGGTGGTTTGTGCGCTAAGCGCGTACTGCGAATAGCGCTTCTTGCAGTTCATCGCGGACGATCTCGGTGACCCAGGTCTCCGGTCCATACAGGCTCTGCCGTTCGATCTCGCGGTCGGCGCACTTGAGGAGCCTGCGCGCGTGGCGGACGCTTGCGGCCGAGGCACCGGCACGGACCGCTTGAACTGCGCTTTCGACTTCGGCGATGTCGATTCGTGTCGTGGTCATTGCTTCTCTCCTGTCTCTATCTCCGCGTTCGCTTACACGATCCGGACGAAGCGCCAGTAGAAAGGGACTCCGTTGCCGGGCTGGAGCTTCTCGACGACGACCTCCAGATTGTGCTGGTCGGCGAACTTCATGGCGTTGATGATCTCGTCCATGCTGGACTGCTCTTCGGTTGTCTTCGTCTTCTCTTCTCGACGTTCCCGGACGAAGGGGACGCCGGTCATGGTTGCCGCTATCGCTGTCATCGCTAGCTCCTCTCCCTGTTATCCGCGAGTGTGCGCTCGACGTCTGATGCTGAGGCGACGGCCCGACCAAGGAGGATGAACCAGGGCCTTGCCGATTGGTAGGAGGCCGGCAGCTCCGGGAACTGCTCCCTTGCCTCCGCGTAGGCCGCGGCCAGCCGCTGCGCCGTCACCATGACGGCCGAGCCGCCGGTGGCCTGTATCCCGTTTAATACTGTCATCGCTGTCGTCTCCTTTCTGTTTGGTGTTCCTGATGTGTCTATCTTAGGTTCCGAAGCTGCGCCTCACATCGGGAGATGGTTTAGGTCGCGGTTTATCTTTGCCCTCGGTTGAACTCCCGGATGATGGATGCGAGCGCGTGGGGACGCTGGAGCGGGATGTCGTGGTACGTCTGTTCGAACCAGCGCACACCGGCGTCGAGCGCCTCAGCAGCGGCTGCGACAGTTCGCCGCTTCTTCTCGGTCTCGGCCTGCGGGGCCGTCCGGGGGAGGGCCGGCACGAGCTGGACCGGCACCTGGACGTCGCGATAGACGTCGTCGAGGCGCTGCTCCCAGACTGCTCGGAGGATCTGGAAGTGGTTTTCGCGGGTCAGCTTGGGGCGGACGGTTCCGGACTCGGTCACGTCGAATAGCGAAAGCACTTCCGCTTCGACTGCCGGGCTCCAGAACTCGCCCCATTCCCACTCCTTCACCTGGGCCAGGAGCTCCCCAGGCGTGAGGTGGGTGAGGTCGGGCGGAGCCATCTCGCGCTCAATCTCCTCCCAGGTCTTGCCTTCGAGGCCCTCATGGCCGCCGTCGACGAGGACAACGCCCGAGGCGTCGTGGCCACGGGCGGCGTACTCGAGGGCGACGTGGGCGCCCCAGGAGTGCCCGACGATGATGGGGCAGTCGAGCCCGAGGGCCTCAACGAACGCTGCGAGGTCGCGCGTGACCGTCTCGAAATCGTAGCCGGAGTCCGGGCGGTCGCTGGAGCCGTGGCCGCGCTGGTCGAGCGCGACGACGCGGTGGTCGTAGGTGAGATGGCTGCCCACCACGTCCCAGATGTGGGCGCTGGAAGCAAGGCCGTGCAGCAGCACGACCGGGCGGCCTGAGCCGCCGTGATCGCGGAAGCTGAGCCGGACCCCGTTGACGTCGATGTCGCGGACGGCGGGCTGGCGGTGCACCTCCGCCGGCTGTGGGGCCGGGACTCCGTGTTCTCGGATCGTCGTTGCTGTGACCATATCTGTTTCTCCTTTCGTGCCTAGGCAGCTTGCGTCGTTGGTTCGCACGGAACCGGCTCAGCGACTTTTGCCAGCTCGGCGGCAGGTTCTGTCTTGCTGAGCATCGCACCGCCGACGCCGAGGATGATGAGCGTGGTGCCGATGACGGCACCGGCGCCCACGGATTCGTCGAGGACCGCCCAGCCGAGGAAGAGGCCGACCACCGGCACGACGTACGTGACCAGCGAGGCGCGAACGCTGCCGGCCTGCTCGACCAGCCAGAGATAGCCGACGATGGCGACGCCGGTCGAGCCGATGCCGAGCGCCAGGAGCGAGGCCCAACCGCCGCCGCTGAGCGCGAACTCCGGGGCTCCGTTGAAGGCGAGGGCCAGCGGGACGGCCAGCACGGCGCCCATGGTCAACTCGAGGCCGGCGAGGCTCATGGCGTCCTTGCCGTGTAGGAGTCTGCGCGAGTAGACGGCGCCCAAGCCGTACGACGCGGCCGCAGCGACCACGGCGAGCTGGCCAACAACGCTCGAGTCGCGTACGTCGAACTCGGCGCCGTTCAGCGCGATGACACCCGCAAAGCCCGCCAGCAGTCCGGCGATGCGGCCGATGGTGAGCCGTTCGTCGGTGAAGAGGAACGACGCGTACACAGCCGTGAAGAGAGGCATGGTCGAGATGAGCGCGGCGGCGATGCCGCTGTCAATCTCGGTTTCGGCCCAGGCGATGAGGCCGTAGGGGATGATGAGGCCGAGCGCCGCCAGCAACGCGACCTTCCCCGCGAGGGCCGGCGTCCAGCCGAATGGCTTGCGCCGCACGGCGAGGACGGCGAGGACGATGAGCGCGCCCAGCACCAGCCTGCTGCCGACCATGGTGAGCGTGTCCATCTCGTCGCCGAGGACCTTCACGTAGAGGAAGGCCGACCCGAAGATCACGCCAAGCCCGATGAGGGTTGCCCAAGTCCGTAGCTGAGTCATGGTTCCGTTCCTTCCTTAGTCCAGCCTTAGTCCAGCGTGATGCGCCGGAACGCTTCGGCGAGTTCGAACTCGCTGCCTTCGGCCCAAATGCCGGACCATTCTCGGAGGTCGTTCTCGACCCCGGCAGGATCGATCTGGCTCCTGTGCTCCCGGAGCGCGGCGAGCTTCTGTTCCCACACCGGCTCGACATCGACCCAGTGGCTAGGCTTGTGCGTGGCGAACAGCCAGAGCTCCGACACCTTGTGTGGCTCGAAGCCCTCCTCGATCAGCTCCGGGAACGTGAGCCGGTCGCGGGCCGCGGGGAAGACGGCGTCGACAGCGGCGTCGCCGGTGGCGCGGTGGTCGGGGTGGTTCGGGTAGCTCTCGGTCATGAAGCGCGTCTCGGGGTCGAACGTCAGGACGATGTCCGGCCGCCAGCCCCGGATCTCGCGGGTGAGGTCGCGGCGGAGGTCGATGCTCGGCTCGAGGACGCCGTCCTCGTAGCCGAGGAAGCGCACGTCCCGCACGCCGAGGCGGGCGGCCGCGCGCCGCTGCTCGCAGGCGCGAATCTCGGCGAGCTCGTCGCTCGAGACCTCGGGATCCTCGGTGCCCTTGTTGCCATTCGTGGTGAGCACGTACGCGACGTCGACACCGGCGCGGCTCCACTGGCTCACGAGGCCGCCCACGAGGTACTCGGCGTCGTCGGGGTGGGCCGTGATGAACATGGCTCGTTCGGGCTTCTGCATTGCTCGTTCCTCCGCTTCAGTTCGTTCTGAAGCTAGAGTACGGCTGAACGAACCACCTTCGTATCGGGAAAGGGTTTAGCTAGGGGTTTAACTTTGGGTGCGACGGATTGGCGGCTTGACTTGCGGCGTTCGTTAGCACTGTAGGATTCTCAACCCAATACGGCATGCGTGACATAACCTTGTTGACGTGGCACCTACTTGGGGCTAGCCTTTGCGGCACGCGAACGCGTTAGTCGGTTGTGCAAGCTGTCTGAGCGTGGCGACGTTTGAACGCTATGCGCCTTCGAACGGAGGTCCAGATTGAGTGTCATCGAAGAGGCTGAATCCGCATATCTCCACTTCGACCGAGAGACAAGGGCTGTCTTTCTGGCCCGGCTCACATCCATGTTCACAGTCAGCATGAGGGGTCAGTATCCTGAGGTGCGTGCTGGAGACCAGGGTGCAATCAGGGCAATGTTTGGAATTAACGAAGTAATGCATCGAGTTGCCCCAGAGCTTGTGGATGTCCTTACCGGTGAGCGGCGCTGGACCGAGGAGGAGTTCTTTCGAATCATCGAGAGCATGGCAGCCGCACACGGCGTGACGCCGGCCCTCGAATGGAACCTGGAGAAGCTCCTGAAAGAGGAGAGGTTTGCGGGCGGGTAGGAGCTGGGACTCGTGAGAGGTCGGGTACGGAGCGCAAGAATGGTCGGGCGCCTTTCCCAGGAGAGAGGAAGAATTCCGCTTGCCAACTGAGATGGGAAAAGAAAGGGTGACTACTACAGGTGAGTAACCTAGAAGATCATGTTGAGAATCCCGCAGTCGTCTCAGATGTGCTTGGTGAGTGGCCCGGCTTTCATGACGCGGAAATCCTAAGCATCTTTCTGGAGCGAAAAGGAGATCCCTCGGCAACACTTGTTGTACAGGCAATACCGTACAGCCCAGATAGAAAGCTGCCTGAATCATTGATAACGGTCAAATTCGAGGGTCTAGCCTCCCTTGACCTTCTAAACTTCAATCATCAGAACGTTATTGGCGTACTGGATATCACGGTTGATGGGGATGAGAAGCACCTGAAGATCCGGGCGCTAAATGGTGCTGAAGTTTCGTTTACGTTCAAGCGTGCGACGGTGCTGGAGGTGGAGAGACTCAGCGAGGCGGAGGACTGAAGACGGCCGGCGATCTCCTCATTGACCGCTCCACCGGGCCCGGTGGCTAGTCCGCGGCGATGAGGCCGGCCTCGCGGGCGCGGGCGACGGCCTGGACGCGGTTGTGGACGCCGAGCTTGTTTTAGATGTTGCCCGTGTGCCCCTTGACGGTGCCGATGCCGATGATAGGTACGTGACCCATGGCTAACTACGTACGCACGCGGTTGGGCGACGATGCATTAGACTACCTTCTTCAGCGGCTGCGGAATGGTCATAGCCTGCTTGGTCTCGTATCCAGCGTTGTAGCTGCTGGAGATGGCCACGTGACGAGCCTGCTTCCGGGGAGCGTCGCCGACGCGGACGCGAAGGACTTCATGCGCGGCGGCAAAGTACAAGCTGGACCATCATATAGCTTCGAGACTGACGATGGTCGTCGATTCAGGGCGGAAGCCATTGGCGGAACGGAGGATGGCTTGGTGCAGGACGTTAATGAATTCCTGCAAGGAGGCGGTTCGCGTCTGTGTGTCATGGACAATGCATCAGCCCGCCCGTCGTCGCCTTGGCTCCAGCGCGAGCGGAGTCGCATGATCATTTGCGACGAGGAGGTTTATCATGTGTTGGGCCGCGACGCCTCGCCAGCTGAGATCGAACTCATGCTGAGAGAGGCAAAGAGCATTGCTCCACCATCGGTGACGGTGCTTTCAATTTCCGACTTCGACATTGGGGACATCCTAGAGGGCGAGATGAGGATGGTCGGTGCAACCATCCTGGAAGACATCGCTTCGCAGTCGGTGGCCGTACTCGTACGGGCCTACGATGGCGAAGGCTATCTGGTCTGGACCGCGAATCGCCCCGTGACAGGTCGATGAGTCGAGAACGATGTTTGGGGCTGTTGGGGCAATACAGGCTGACATGCTCTGACCCAGGTCGTCGCCTGGGCTTCTTTGCCTTCGGCTCCTGAGCGCTCGAACGCCTCACCCACGGACGATGCCAGCGTCTCATCACCGATAGCGACCACGTGCGGAACGCCGTTGAACTGGATGCGGTTGTAGCTCGCGCTTCCACTGCGTCCGGGACTGGCTAGTCCGCGGCGATGAGGCCGGCCTCCCTGGCGCGGGCGACGGCCTGGACGCGGTTATGAACGCCGAGCTTGTTGTAGATGTTGCCTGTGTGGGCCTTGACGGTGCCGATGGAGACGACGAGCTCCTCCGCGATCTCGCTGTTCGAGCGCCCGGCCGCGATGCGCTCGAGCACTTCCCGCTCGCGATCCGTTAGCGGCTCGACGTAGACATTGTCCGCTCTGGAGGGCTGAGCGTGCGACTCCAGGGTCAGCAATTCGGCGTCGACCTTCAAGAGCGCGTCCTGGAGGTCGATGTCCTTCGCGGCTCGCGCTCCCGACTCCTTCAGCACACGCGCGGCGCGGGCGCTCGTCGCCTCGTCAACGCTGGCATGCGCCCGGACCGCCCCAAGAACCGACGAGCCCAGAGCAATCTTGCCGCTGGCGATGAGGAGCTCGGAGGCGCCGGTCAGCGTCGAGAGCGTCATCGGGACGTGGCCGATGTCGTTGGTGATCTCGAGGGCCTCGCGGAAGTATCTGGCCGCCTGGGCCATTGAGCCAATGTTCAGCGCACATTCGCCCAGGCCACGCAGGGAGTCGGCGAGGCCGCCCTGGTCCTTGATCTCGCGGTAGATGGCGACGGCACGGCGGTAGTTATCGCCGGCCTGCTGGTGGTCGCCTTCCATGGCGGCGATGTCGCCGAGGCGGTTGAGGGCGACGGCCATGCCTTCGGGGTCGCCGAACTCCTTGCGGAGGCCGTAGCTGGCGTTCTGGTACTCGCGCGCCTGCTCGTACTCGCCGAGAGACGCCGAGACGCTCCCGAGCTCGTTAAGGCAGTAGGCCATGAACCAGTGGTCGTTGAGGCGACGGGCAAGGTCGTAGGCCCGCAGCCCGTACTCACGGGCCTCTTCGAGCCGGCCGGCGGCGCCCGTCGCGGTGGTGAGCACGTAGTAGCCGAGCTGCCGGGTGTAGTCATCGTTGTGTTTGTCAGCGAGGTCAAGCGCTTCGCGCGCCCGGGACGCCGCTTGCTCGTAGTCGCCCTCGATCATGGCAACGACACCAAGCGCGGTGTACGGGTCGGCAGCGAAGCCGTAATTGTAGGGGGCTCCCTGGTCGATGAGTTCCAGGCTCTCTCGCAAAGCCTCAGCGGCTTCGCGAATGCGCCCCAAGCGGATCGCGAACCAGGCGACCTCCACAAGGATAAGGACAAATGCCGCGAGTCCCTCAGGTGTATGTTCCCTGAGGCGCATCTGCTCCGCGGCCTCCACAAATACGCTGTAGGCCTCCGCGTAGCGGCCGCGGAACTGGTAGAACTGCGTGAGCGGCGGAACCGCCAGACGCAGCTTCTCTTCGGCGTTCTGTTCGAGGGCGCGACGCCACGCAAGGAGGACGTTGTCGAACTCCGTGGCGAGCGCGTCCCCAGCCTCGACCTGCTGCCCGGTGACCATCTGCTTCCTCTGCTCCTCGAGGTAGCCGAGGTAGAAGTCGCAGTGGGCCCTTAGCGTCGCCTCTACGTCATCCGGCGACTCGCTCAGCTTCTCATCTGCGGCCTGGCGCAACACTTCGTGCAGGCGATACCGGCCGTCGGGCTCGAGACGCACCAGCGAGCGGTCGACAAATGAGGCGAGGAGCGGCAGGCTGGCGCCCGCGACCTCTCGGGCGGCGTTGCGATCGAACCCGCCGCGGAACACGGAGAGGCGCGCAAATACCCGCTGCTCGTCCTCCGAGAGGCGCGACCAGGACTGCTCGAACACGGCCCGCATGCTGCGGTGCCGGTCGGGGATGTCGATGAAGCTGCTCTCGAGAAGATCGATGCCGCGCTCGATCTCGCTGGCAATCTCCGAAGTGGGTAGCGTGGCCGCCCAGGATGCCGCGAGCTCGAGCGCGAGCGGCACACCCTCGACGAGGCGGGTGATGCGCACGACGTCGTCGCGCTCACGCGCAAGGGAAAAGTCGCTTCGGGCCTGCTGGGCGCGCTCCGCGAAGAGCCGGACGGCCGCGTAGGTTTCAGGATCCTCGATGTGCGTCTCACCAGGCACCCGAAGGCCCGTGACCATGTACCTCCACTCGCCCCTGACGCCGAGCGCCTGGCGAGAGCTGACGAGGACGCGCAACTCACCGGCGGTGTCGAGGATGTCGCCGACGAGGCCGGCGCCCTCGATCAGGTGCTCAAAGTTATCGAGGATGAGCAGGCGATCGTGGTCCTGCAGCCGTTGGAGAAGCTGTTCGCGAGCGTCGCCCTGGCCGGCCAGCCTGATGCCGATGGCACGCGCGATCGCGACCGGAATCCTGTCGGCGGACGCCACCGCGTCGAGGCGGACGAACGTGACCGCTCGCGCATGCTCCGCCGCAAAGCGACGGCCAGCTTCGAGCGAGAGTGTGGTCTTGCCGACGCCGCCGGGGCCGACGAGGGTGACGAGCCGGCGGTTCGGAGTCCCAAGCGCGTCAACGACGGCCGCGATGTCATCCTCGCGGCCGATGACGTCGCCGCGCGGCGCGGGCAGGCTCGTTGGCGGCGGAACAGTGTCTGGCTCGGCTTCCGGGACGGGGACGGTACCCCACTCCACGGCGTAGAGCGTCCAGGGTTCGTCGAAGCCTTTCAGGTCGACCTTGCTCCGCTCGACGACCTCGAAGGTGGTGGCGGGCCCGAGCATGATCTTGGTCGCCTCGGAGATCAGGATCTCGTTGGCGGAGGCCTCATTCGCGATCCGGGACGCGGCGATGACGGTCGCGCCGAAGAGGTCGGCATCGTCGCGGACGACTTCGCCGGTATTGAGTCCGATGCGCATTGGGAGCCTTTCGTCCGCGGTCTCGGCGAGGACGCACTGGATGGCGACCGCGGCCTCGACCGCTCGCCGCGCGGACGTGAAGGCGATCATGAGGCCGTCGCCGGTGCCTTTGACCTCGCGGCCACCGTGCTCGGTCACGTGCCGGCGCACGAGGTCCTCGCAGACACGCATGAGGTCGCGCGCCTTCTGGTCCCCTACCCGGTTCGTGAGTTCGGTGGAGGCGACGACGTCCGTGAACAAGACGGTGACGGTACCTTCGGGGAGATCGGCGAGTTTTGCAGTCATTCTGGCAGTGTGTTCGCAGCCTAACGATACCGAACTGCACGGGTTTCGGACACACCCGGCCAGGCGGGGCAGCGACCTCGCGGCCTAGATGCTAGATGGAGAGAGCGGGCCCGAAGGCCCGCTCTCTGATCGATTACCGATCGGGTTGGTTACGCCTCCGGGGAGACGTTCTGGTTGAGGCGGAAGAGGTTGGTTGGGTCGTACGTGCGCTTGACTTCGGCGAGGCGCTGGTGGGTGGCCGGCGGGTAGGCGTCGCGGATGCGGCCTTCGCCCTCTTCACCGACGAAGTTCACGTACACGCCGGAGGCGGCATGCTTGATCTGGCCCCAGAGGGAACCGACCCACGCGTGATGAGGTGCCGGGTCCTCAGCCGGGTCATCCCAGAGATCGATGATCGAGACCATGTAGCGCTTGTCGCGGTGGGCGAACGCGGTGGCGTCGGCGTCGATGCGGTTCATGGCGCCGCCGAGGCCGCGAAGCTCGACGAAGCTCACAGGCCCCGGCGCGCCGTCCATAGCATGGAGGATAGTCTCGATGTCTGCATCCGAGATCTCCTTCGCGAACATCGATCGGAGTGCGACACCGAAGGGCGCGGTGGCCTCCTGCGTGTACTCGTAGATCACGGGGTACGGGATGGGGCTGATCGTGTCGGCGACGGGCTCCGCGAGGGCGCGGAGAGGCGCGATCGCGCGCTCGCCCTCTTCGGTGTCGCCGGCCCAGACCGCCAGGATCATCAGGACCACCTCGCCGACGCGCTCCTCCGGCACGAACGGGGCCGGCGGCGCCTGGATGATGCTTGAGATGCACGTCAACCCGTCTGGCGCGTCCGGCGCGTAGTCGAGGTAGCCGCGGATGACGTCGAAGGTGGCGGGCAACAGTAGCGCGCCGCCGAGAACCTGACCGACGGGCGCGAGCCGGTACTCGAACTCGGTGATGACCCCGAAGTTCCCGCCGCCTCCGCGGATCGCCCAGAAGAGGTCCTGGTGCTCGTCAGGGCTGGCGGTGACGACCTCGCCGTCCGCGGTGACGACCTGAGCCGAGAGCAGGTTGTCGATCGTGAGGCCGTACTTGCGAGCCATCCAGCCGATACCGCCACCCGTGGTCAGCCCGCCGAGACCGACCGACGCGGTGTCGCCGGTCGAGAGGGCGAGCCCGTAGGCGTGGGCCGGGCCGGCGAGGTCGGCCGACGTGGCGCCGGCGCCGACGCGGGCCGTCTTCCGCTCGGGGTCGACGGTGACAGACTTCATCGTCGACAGGTCGATCATGACGCCACCGTCGACGGTGCCGAAGCCAGCCAGGCTGTGGCCGCCGCTGCGGACGGCCAGCGGCAGTCCGGTGCTGCGGGCGAAGCGCACCGCCTCGGCGACGTCGGCGGCGTTGGCCGGCTGGACGATGACGGACGGCCGGCGGTCGACCGTGATGTCCTGGACCTTGCGGCGCTCCTCGTAGCCCTCCACGTCCGGCGTGATGAGCCGGCCGTCGAGACGGCTCCGGAGGGTGCCCAGGTCTGCTACTTCCGGTCCCTGGTCCTGCTGCGTGGTTGTTGCGATGGTCATTGCGATGCTCCTTGTTGCTAGTCTGCTTGCCGATGAAGTGAGCATCGCAGGTTTCAAGGGGCTCCATTCCTAAATGACCCCTACCGATCCCTATCCGTTTACTAAAGGAAACTGATATGATCGCTAACCGGCCATTTTGACCCCGATCTTGAGGGCCGCGGTGACCGCGTGAGCAAACGCAAAACATTCCGCATCGACTCTAACCTTCAGGAGTTCATGGAGTCCGGCGTAGCCGTTATCGTCGGGACGGGAGACCTGGATGGGCGGCCCCACGTCGTCTACGGCTGGGGCCCGCGCGCGCGGGACGGGGGCAAGGTGGTAGATGTGTTCCTCGACACGCTCCGCGCCGAACAGACGCTCGCGGACCTGGAGCTGAACGGGCGCATCGCGATGACGGTGGGCGAGCCTGTGTCCTACCGTTCGGTCCAGATCAAGGGGAACTTCATCGAGACGGCGCCGCCAACGCTTGAAGACGAGGCATGGGTCGAGCGGCACCGCGCGGACTTCTCGACGACGACTGCGCTCATCGGCGACCCACCGGCGATCACCGCAAACCTCTGGCTGGACGAGGTCGTGCGGGTGTCGTTCGCGCCGGAGCAGGCGTTCGACCAGACGCCAGGGCCGGATGCGGGCAAGCCGCTATGACGACACAAATGCTCGAGGTACGGCTCGAGGACATCCCAAGCTGCTTCGAAGGGATCATCCCGGCCGCCATCTGCACGCTTGCCGAGGACGGCACGCCGAACGTGACGTACCTGTCTGTGGTCCACCGCGTCGACGAAGACCACATCGCGCTGTCGCGGCAGTTCTTCAACAAGACAGACAAGAACACGCTGCAGAACCCGCGCGCGCAGGTGGCCGTAGTCGAGGCCGAGACGGGACAGACGTACCTGCTCGACCTCGTGTTCGAGCGGACAGAGACGGAAGGCCCGCTGTTCGAGCGAATGCGGACGACGCTGGACGCTGTCGCCGCGCACGAGGGCATGGACAATATCTTCAAGCTGAAGGGCACCGACGTCTGCCGCGTGGAGGCGTGCCGGATGATGCCGGGCCGCCTGACCGAGCATCCAGCACGACGAGAGCTGCAGCTCGACAAAGTCGAGCTGTTCTCGCGGCAGGTGGCGGACGCCAAGGACATGGACGAGCTGCTGTCGACAACGCTCCAGGCGTGCGGCGAGTTGCTCGGGTTCCCGCACGTGTTCGTGATGCTGCTCGACGAGGAAGGTGAAGGCCTGTACACGGTCGCGAGCGCCGGCTTCGCATCGTCGGGAGCGGGCTCGGAGGTGCGCCTCGGTGAAGGTCTGATCGGCTTGGCCGCCGAGCGCCGGCAGTCGGTGCGGGTGACGCACATGAGCCGCGAGCGGTCGTATGTGCAGGCATCGCGCGAGGCGAAAGGCAAGCGACGTCGAACGGCCGAGCAGGTGATCCCGCTGCCGCGACTGGACGCGGTCGAGAGCCAGCTCGTGACGCCGATGCTGGCGTATCACAAGCTGGTCGGCGTGTTGTGTTTGCAGAGCGAGACGCCCGGCGCGTTCCAGGCAGCCGACGAGTGCGTAGTCGGGATCCTGGCGAACCAGGTCGCGATGGGGATGGCGACCCTGCAGAAGCCCACAGCGGCGGCCGCCGGGTCCGAGCCCGAACCGGCCGTGCGCGCAGTCGAGGTGAAGCACTACGAGGAGGACGACAGTGTCTTCCTCGATAATGAGTACCTCATCAAAGGCGTGGCGGGCGGGATACTGTGGCGTCTCGTGCGCTGCCACGAGGAGGAAGGCCGCTCCGAGTTTAGCAATCGCGAGATCCGACTCGACCAGACGCTCGACCTGCCGGACATCAAGGACAACCTGGAGGCGCGACTCATCCTGCTGCGCAAGCGGCTCGCCGAGCGCTGCGACTACCTCGCCATCGAGAAGACAGC
>Ga0075326_1000062_pt1 | contig 22071 bp, 21 predicted proteins | sample MayberrySE_Catta_3_FD_120052 | JGI IMG/M metagenome (GOLD analysis project Ga0075326, IMG submission 120052) | Natural and restored wetland microbial communities from the San Francisco Bay, California, USA, that impact long-term carbon... | ecosystem: Environmental > Terrestrial > Soil >...
CGACAGCGTCTGGGCGAGCGACCACTTCCATCCGTGGCAGGACAATCAGGGTCACGCCGGCAATGCGTGGCTGACGCTGGCCGCGGCGGGCGCGCGCACGTCTCGTCTTGAGCTGGGAACGGCGGTGACGTGCCCGATCTACCGCAACCATCCGGCGCTGGTCGCGCAGGCGTTCGCGACGCTGGGCGTGCTGAACCCGGGGCGAGTGTTCCTCGGTGTCGGCACCGGCGAGGCCGTGAACGAGGCGCCGGCTGGCGGTGGCTGGGGGCCGTATCCGGAGCGGATCGCGCGGCTGCGCGAGGCGGTCCTGCTGATCCGCAAGCTCTGGGAGGGCGGCTACGTCGACCACAACGGAGACGCGTTCCCGATCGAGAACGCGCGCATCTTCGACGTGCCGGCCGAATCGGTACCGATCTACGTCGCGGCGACGGGCCCGCAGTCGGCGCGGTTGGCCGGTGAGCTTGGCGATGGCTGGATCACGCACTCGTCGACGCTCCTGGGCGCGCCAGAGGTGCGCGCGGCGTTTGAGGAGGGCAGGGCGGTTTCAAGTCGCGAGGGCGAGCCCGAGATCCTGGCCGAGCAGTACGTCTTTGTCGGGAGTCGGGAAGAGGCGCTGGCGATTGCGCCGGTCTGGCAGTTCGCCGCGGTCGCCGATGCCGTGCGCGATACGGAGGACCCGCGCGAAGTGCAACGCATCGCGGAGGAACGGGGCGCGCTTGACGACGTCATCGCGGACTGGCTCATCAGCACGGACCCCGCGGAACACGTGGCGCAGATCGAGAAGCTGTACGCAGGCGGGGCGACGCACGTGGCGGTCCACTCGCTGCAGAGAGACCAAGAGGCGCTAGTGGACTTCTACGGCGAGGATGTCCTGCCACGCCTGCGGCGTTAGTCTACTGGTACACAACGACCGCAGGCGGCGGGTCGAGCGCGAGGACGTCGTGTTCCGACATCAGGTCCGTGTCCCAGTCGAAGAAGAGCTTGATGGCGGCGTGAGAAGCGTAGGCGCGGCTCGCGTAGCGCTCGTACGTCGCTCGCTTGACGGTCGAAGGTCCATACCCATCTGCGTCGATGATGAGGTCGACGCCTGGGCGGTGCTGGATGTCGTTGCCATCGACGACCATGCCGTCGAGGAACTGGTGCACCATGAGCATCTTGCTCGGCAGCCGCTCCGTCACGACGATCTCCTGTAGCGCGGCCTGGGCGGCGTTGATGTCGTCCGCGGTGACGCTGCCGATCGCGGCGCCTGGCACGTCGGCGTCCTGCATCGCGAACTCGGGGTCGATGGCAAGGTGGACGTTGTCATGGCGCAGGAACCGCTCGACCCGTCCGACCTCCTCGCGCACGGAGCTTCGCCCGATCTGAAGATCGAGGAAGAGGAGCATGTCGCGTTCTTCGGCGATGCGGATGTATTGCTCGACGAGTTCGTCGTCCAGATGTTGGAGGTAGAGGCCGTTGCTCGTCGCATGCGGCTGTGCGACCGCGTACACGAGGTGAATCGCCGGCATGACGCCGCGAGCCCCGTTCAGCGCGTCGTAGCGGCTGGCGTGTTGCTGGAGCAGCGACGCGACGTTCTCTGGATCGTCGCTGCCGAGGATGCCCATCGACGCGGTGTGCGGGTTGCCATAATAGCTCACGATTTGCTGCGTGGTGAGCGGAGACATCCGCGACGCGGCGACGTTCCTCATCTCCGGGAAACGGCTGCCGAGGTCGGTCAGCCAGACTCGCTCGAGCGGCTGCACGCGTACCACGGGCTCCGAGCGGTAGACGATGCTCTCCACGTCGCCGGTGCCGCGGTTCGCGGCCTCTACGAAGCGCGAGCAAGGCATGATCATGGCGACCGCCAGCAGGGCAGCGAGCGCGGCGACGACAATGACGGAAAAGCGCCCTTGGGCGCTCAGAGATATCACGGTTCTGGCATTCCCTGCCGGGTTGCTGGACTCCGGTCCGATTAGGGGTAACTGGCGGGGTACCCTGCACAGTACTCCGGCCCGAGTGTGAAGTCGAGCAGTTATGTTGAGTTTCTAGAGATTTCCGCTATCGCGGAGGCGCGCCAGCGCGATGCCTGTGACGAGTGCGACGATGGACGCGACGGCGAAAATCATGCCGTCGCGGATAGGCGCCCAGGCCAGCTCTTGCCCCAGGGTGAAGAACTCGTGCGCGAGATAGTCGTCCGTGCCGTCGGCCGCGACGCGGATGGCGAAGCGAAGGGCGACCGATGCCGCGAGAAACGGCGCGGCGGCCAGGAAGACGGCCAGGCTTATCGCGACGATGCGGCCGAAGCCTCGGGTGGCCAGTGCGAGCGCGAACGCAAGGCAAGCCGCCACAGCAGCGAGTGCGAACGTCAGCCCGAGGAAGACACGATGTGGGGTGGGCCGCAGGATATCCATTCCAAGGCGGAGCATGCCTTCGATCGAGAAGATGTTGGCCTCGCTGGCCCGGCCTTCGCGCAACGTCGACGCGCCGTCGTCGTAGAGCCGGTCTGCCGAGCGCTGTAGGAGGAGCTCGCGAAAGCTGGCCTGGTTGGTTGCCAGCACTTCCTCCGGTGTGAAGAGGACCCGGATCGGGAATTCCGTCAGGGCGACCTGATCCGATGTGGCGCCGGCCCGTTCGCGCAGGTCTTCATACTCCGCGTCCAGCAGCGCATCAACTTCTGTGAGGATCGCGATCCCCTCGGCGAGGCTGCGTTTCGCGGCCTCCTCCTGCGTGATGTGGGCCATCGCAAGCGTGCTCATAAGAAGGCCGACGGCGATCGCCAGCAGCCCGCCCAGCAGCAGCTTCGTTCTGTCAGACGCGCCAGCGGGCTGGAGCGCGTCGTCAAACTCGAGGTCCGGCTCCTCTATGGTCGTCATTCGACGGGCACGACACGCATGCGCGACAGGCGGTCGTGGAGGCCGCGGCGATCTTTGTCGAGCGCCATCGCGGCGAAGCTGGCGAGGGGGACGACGATGCAGAGAAACACGAGGCCGAGCGTCAGGACGAGCACACTCCGGCTTAACGTGACCGACGTCGCGTAAGCGGCGAGGAGCGACCAGATCGGGATGAAGAGCGGATGATAGAGCACGGGATGTAGCCCAAACCAACGCAGAAGGAGCCGCCCGGGCGTCGGCGGCTTGCCGTCCTCCGCCACTCCCTTCAGCCCGACGACATACATCCCTGCGGTCTGGGAGCGCCAGCGCAGCAGGACCAGGTTAAGCAGGGACCAGAACACGATGGGCCCGCCCACAAGGATGGCGATGAAGGCGCTGAACGCGGCATCGGGCGCGTCCTCCTTGCCGAGATCGCTCGTGAAGAGCAGCACCGCGCCGCCGATCACGAAGAAGACGAGCAGGACGATCAGCAGCGCGAGGGTATCAACGAAGTAGGCAGCGATGCGCGTGCCGAGCTTCGCGCTCGGCGGGGTATCGTCGGACGGCGGGGCGGCGGCGCCCTCTCGCGAACCGATTCCAGGCGTGGCGACCATCCGACGCGATTATACCACCAGCCTTCGTGATACGGTTGAGGCGGGACGAACGAGTTCCAGGAAGTTGAGCAGGACTGCTGGAAGGACTTCGAGCGGCTCTTCGCGGCGCGAGGCGAGGTTGGCATGGCGGGGACGCGTCGCTACGTGATGCGGCTCGAGGTCTAGCTGACGTCCATTTGCTGTAAGCGGTGTGTCGCGAGGAGGTAGAACGCGACTGTTACGACAATAGCTCCGAGCAGCGCGGCTGGAAACTCGATGGCGCGGTCGCCGAGCTCCGCGAACGTGACGTCGTCCAGGCCGTGGACGAGGCCGAGCGTGTAGCCGCGCACGCTGAGGTAGCGGATGCCCCCTAAGAACGATCCGACGATGCCTTCCCAGAGGAGAATGTAGACGAGGCCGTAGGGGAGGGCGCGCGTGCTGATCAGGCCGGCCCACGTGAAGACTGCGCTGTACGCGACGCAACCGAAGAGCAACGCGATCCCCACCGCAGCCGCTGCGCTGAAGACGCTGTCCAGCAGCACGATCTTCTGGCCTAACGCGCCGTCCCCGACGACGGTTGCGATCACACCGCTGACCACGATAATGGGCGCCCCGATCGCGATGACGGCAAGCAGCTTGCCGAGCACGATCTGGTAGCGCGGCACGGGGTTCAGCACGAGGTACGCGAGCGTGCGGTCCTCGACCTCGTTGCCGAAGGCGGCGGTGGCGAGAACGAGAGACACGAGCGGCAGGACGCCGCTGACCAGGAGCGCGTCCAGCAGGGCGTCGATGAACTCCTCGTTGGACGTTTCGTCCTCACCAAGGCTCACGCTCACGAGCAGCGCGAGCGCGATGGGCAGGAGGGCGAGAGCGATCAGCAGCGTGAGGCGCCATCCGCCGGTGAGCTGCCTGATCGTGAGCTTGAGGATGACGTCCATCAGGCCTCCACCAGATAGCCAAAAACGCTCTCCAGAGACTCGTCCAGCGGCTCGACGCGGGTGAGCCGGAGGTTGTGGTCCTGAGCTATGCGGGGCAACGAACGTTGCAGGACCGCGACGTTCCGACTCAACACGACGAGCCCGCCCGCGCCGTCAACCTCGACCGAGTCGATCGCTTCCATACCGATGAGCGCTGCTGCCATCGCACGGGCGTCGCCGGTGACGACGCGCACGCGGTAAGGACGCTGGTTGAGCTTGGCGCGAATAGCCCGATAGTCGCCTGAGGCGGCGAGCTTGCCGGCGATCATGAGGAGGATGTTCTCGGCGAGCACCTCGACCTCCTCGAGGATGTGAGACGAGATGAGGATCGTGCGGCCGTGTTGCGCGAGCTCCCGCATGAGGCGCTGGAACTCGAGGCGCTGGCGCGGGTCTGTGCCGTTGAGGGGCTCGTCGAGGAGCAGGACCTCGGGGTCGTGGACAATGGCGGCGGCAAGGCGCATGCGCTGGCGCATCCCGCGCGAGTAGGTCCCGAGCTTGCGCCGGCTCGCGTCTTCCAGGCCGACGCGTTCGATCGCGAGGTCGACGGCAGGCGCAATGGAGTCCAGGCCATGGAGACGCGCCGAGAACTCGACGAATTCGCGGCCCGTGAAGTGCGGATAGACCGCCTCCTGCTCGACCATCACGCCGACGCGATGATAGAGATTGACGTCGCTGCGGACAGGCGTGCTGAGGACACTGACTGAGCCCTCGGATGGCTTCGAAAGGCCTGAGATCATGCGGAGGAGCGTGGTCTTGCCGGCGCCGTTCGGGCCGAGCAGCCCCGTGATACCGGGATAGACCTGGAGCGAGACGTCGTTCACGGCGACGAGGTTGCCATGCCACTTCGAAATGGCTTCGACGTTGATCGTTGGCTGACGAGCTGGGGCATCGCTCATAGCGTCATCTTGCGGTACTGCCACCAGAGCACGAAGACAGGGCCGATCGTCAAGGCCAGATACCAGAGCACCGGGATGGCCGGTGGGAGCTCGCGCACGAGTTCGGCGAAGTCGTCATCCTCGTTCTCCTTGTCGAAGATCAAATCGCTGACATGCATCGGCACTTCCGGAATGGAAAGTAGAGCCGTCCATTTGGCCGCGTCACCCACGGGCGGCTCGCACTCCTGGACGGCGCCGAAGCTGGAGTCTTCGCTCGGGTCGCAGGTTGACAGGACGCCGGCGACGGGCAACGATATTACGAATAGTGCGATCGCGATGGCAGCGGCGTACGTGCGGCGGACGGTGAACGTCGAGACGGCGAACGGGATAGCGGTTGCGAACGACGCGACGACGATGCCGGCGAGGACGAAGCGTGGCACATCGAGCCAATTGTCGGCCAGATATTCGCCGGGGGCGTCAGCGGCGAGCGTGAGCCCGACAAACAGCACCACCTGACCGGCGAGCACGAGCGCGAGCATGACCGAGAAGAACGCGAGGAAGCGTCCCAGCACGTAGTCGGTTGTTGTGAGCGGGCGTACAAGGTAGAGGTCGAGCACACGGTCACGCCGGTCCGGGCAGAGGAGCTCCGGCGCGGTTGTCGCGGCGAACAGGAACAGCAGCACAGAGACGATGCGGTAGTACTCGGCGTGGCCCGGGATCTCCTCGAATGGCTCAGCAGCCGAGGCGGTGATGCTGATCACGGCTGCCGGAATCACGACGCCAATTGCGAGCAGGCCCGGAAGCACCTTTGACTGCCAGCCTCTTCCGAGGCCGATCGCGGTCCGGACGCCATTGATGAAGAGTGCCTCGCGGGCGCGCATACGGCCTTCGCGCGGACCTTCGTAGCGCTGGTAGCCTATATCGAAAATCTCGCCGGCGTGCTCGGTCATGGGTGGCGCTCTCCGAAGATGTCGGCGAGGCCGCCCCGGCGCGGGGCTAGGCGTCGCAGGGCGGCCTCGGCCTCGACAATGGCGTCGCGGACGAGGTCGTAGACCTCGTCGTCCTGCATCTCGACGAAGAGGGACATCTCGTGAGGAACGGCCTGAACGCCCCGTTTGGCGAGCGCGGCGACGACCTCCTCGCGGTGGTCGTCGACGTCGATGACAAGGGTTGACGTCTCCTGCGTGAAGCCGGAGACGGTTCCTTGTTCGACGACGATGCCGCCCTCCAGCAGAACGATGCGGTCGCACGTGCGATCGATGTCGCCCATGAGGTGCGACGAGAGGAGGATGCTGATGCCCGCCTCGCGGCTGGTGCGGCGGATTAGATCGAGCATCTCGTCGCGGCCGGCCGGGTCGAGGCCGGCAGTCGGTTCGTCAAGCAGGATGAGGACTGGGTCGTGCACAAGCGTCTGCGCGAACTTGACGCGCTGCTTCATGCCGGTCGAGTACTCGTTCAGGGGACGGTAGCGTTCCTCGTGGAGGCCGACGTGACGAAGGACGTCGGCGGCGCGTATGCGCGCGTGCTCTGGCGGCAAGCCGCTCACCTGCGCCATATGGCCGAGGAACTCTGACGCCGAGATCGCGACGGGCAGACAGTCGTGCTCGGGCATGTAGCCGAGACGCGAACGTACTTCTAGGTTTACATAGGGGCGTTCGCCGAGGACTTCGGCGGCGCCGTCGGTAGGTCGTATGAGACCGAGGAAGAGCTTGATGGCCGTGCTCTTGCCGGCGCCGTTTGGACCGAGGAGCCCGGTGACGCCCTCTGTTATCTGAAAATCGACCGCGTCGAGGGCGGTCGTTGAGCCGTAGCGCTTGGTGAGAGCTTTGGCTTCCAGCAACGGGGCGTCAGCCATGCGGCGAGTATAGCCGATTCAACGTCCACGGCCGATGAACGCGCTACGTGTCGAACGACCGGTAGAACGCGTCGACGAATGCCTGGTTCGTTTCGCTCGGGCGACCGTCGACGCACGTGAAGGGCCCGGACTGGTTGGTTGCGCTTGCCGCGGCGTCGAACGCGGCCTTCACCCTGTCTTGCAGCTCATACGCCGGCGCCTCGAGCGGATGCTCGCGTTTGCGCGCTCCGCCGCTGATGACCTTGAGGACGATGTAGCGGAGGTAGAACAGCCGGAGGAACCATAACCCGAAGCCGGCCGCGCCTTGTCGGATGTGAAAGATCTCGTGGGCGATGAGAGCGATGCCGTTTCGAGAGCACGGGTCGAACTTGCCGGGCTCGAAGTAGATCGCTGCCCCTATCGTGATTGCGTTTGGGCTGCGGCGCACGTAGAACGGCAGGCCCTCCCGGAACCGGAGACGTTCGAGCTTGACGTCGGGGTACATGCGCGCGAGGAACTGCTTGAGGACTTCTGGGAAGGTGAGGTCAGGCATGGGCACCTCCGATTCGACCGCCGGTGGCACAGTCTATATCTATCAGGTGGTATCGTCCAGATATGGGGCTCCTGGACCGGTACGGCGCGTGGCTTGTCGCGGTGTTAGTGCTGGCCCTTTGCTACGGCGCTTCGCTGGCGGTTGGTCTCCTGACCCGTATGCCGGACGAAGACGACTTCAACGTGGTGGCCTGGGAGATCAGGAACATCCCGGGCAAGTGGCTCTACCTCACCGGCGAGTTCTTTGCAGGCGGCATGTCGAAGGAACAGGAGGACGAGAAGCTCGCGCGCTACTTGGCGTTGAGTTCGTCCGCGGTCGCCGAAGGCAGCGTCGACGAGCGTGACGCCCTCGAGAACGAGGCCGAGGCCATCATCGAAGGCCGTCTTACGGAGGTGCTGGAGGATGCCGGGCTGGAGTCGTCGTTCCCCCTCCTCGCCGACGTCCAATGGGTCTTCCCTCCTGTGGACGTCGAGTTCGACGAGCCCCCACGGTCACTCACCGTCTCGCCGCGTGTCCGGATCCAGATGATCGAACGCCGTCCCCTACGGCCAGGCTTTACGCTCGAGGAGGCGGTCGCGCGGGAGGAGGAGGTGGAGAGCGCCGGTGACGTTTCGGCGCTTGTCGGCACGCTGTCCGGGGCCGCGACCTATCCGAGCATCGTCGCGCCGCACGGGGATTACGAGCGCCTCGTCGCGACCGTCGCGCACGAGTGGGCGCACCACTACCTGTACTTCAAGCCACTCGGCTCGCGCTACTACGAGAGCATCGAGCTGCGAACGCTCAACGAGACCGTCGCCGAGCTGACCGGGAATGCCCTGGCAGCGATGTTCGTCGAACGCTATCCCTTGCCTGGCATCGAGACCGGGCCCACGCCGACGCCGGAGGTCGATGTGTTTGCCGTGCTGGGCGACCTGCGCTTCGAAGTCGAGCAACTCTTGTCGGCGGGCCAGATCGAGGCGGCCGAAGCGCTGATGGAGGAGCGCCGGCTAAAGTTGGCCGAAGAGGGAATCGTGTTCCGGCGCATCAACCAGGCGTTTTTCGCGGCGACGGGGATCTACGCGACATCGCCCGGATCAATCGACCCGATCGGGCAGAAGTTAGAGACGCTTCTCGAGCAGTCGGACGGCGTTGGCGAGTTCTTGCACGCGGCCGAGGAACTGACGAGCGAGGACGATCTTGATGCGTTGTTGACTACTTCAGATGATACGGCACGTCGATGATGACAGTGTTCGGTCGGTGGAGGAGGGCGCGTTTCAGGGGTACCGCTGACTGGTTGTGGAGTATCCCTTCCCAGAAATGGGCCGGAACGAACTCCGGCAGGACGACGGTAATGTAAGCGCCTGGGTCGCGCTGGTCAACCGCGTCGATATAGGCGAGCATGGGCGCGAGGAACGAACGATAGGGCGACTCGATGATGAGCAGCGGTACGTCCGGGACGGTTTGTTGCCAGCGTTCGCGAAGACGCTCGCCCTCTTCGACTTGATCGGTCACGTGGACGGCAGCGATGTTGTTCGACATCGTGCGCGCGTAGTCCAGCGTCCGCAGAACCGCGCGGTTGATCTGGTCGACCGGGACGATGACAGGGCGGCCCGATTCTCCTGCCTTCACCTCGGCAGGTGGTGGCACAGGGGCCGGCGCAGGCTCCGGGCCCTCGACGTCGAGCTGTTCCTCAACTCGGATGTAGTGGCTGTGAATCCGTTGAAAGGCAACGACCAGCACGATGATCCCGGCGAGCGTGATCCAGGCGCCATCGATGAACTTGGTTGCGGCAACAATCGTCAGTACGGCTCCGGTGACCACAGCGCCTGCCGCGTTAATCACAAGGCTCACCTTGGCTTCGCGAGAGTCCATTCCCTGCCAGTGCCGAACGAGCCCGACCTGCGACAGCGTGAATCCGACAAAGACGCCCACGGCGTACAAGGGGATCAACGCATGGGTATCGGCGCGGAAGACGATGAGCAGTCCAATGGCAGCCAACCCGAGGACGATGATGCCGTGCGAGAATGCTAGCCGGTCGCCCCGGAACGAGAACTGGCGCGGGAGGACGCGGTCGGTCGCCATGACGGAAGCGAGCGACGGCAGTCCGGCGAAGCTTGTGTTCGCGGCGAGAATGAGGATCATCATCGTCGCGAGCTGGAGGGTGTAGAAGAGGACATTCTTGCCAAAGACGGCCTCGCCGATCTGGGCGATGACGGTCGTGGACTCGGAAGGCACGACGTCGATCTGGTATGCGAGCACGGTGGTCCCGACAAAGAAGCAGGTCAGGATGATGACCATCCAGACCAATACGATCACAGCATTGCGAGACTCAGGCTGCTTCATGGACGGCACGCCATTGGACACAGCCTCGATACCGGTGAGCGCGGCGGAGCCGGACGAGAACGCGCGCAAGATAAGGAACAACGTCACGGCTTGTGTACCCGGCTCGATCGCGTGGCTGGGCGTCGACGCTACCAGGTCGTGTCCGAGGGCGAGCCGTACCAAGCCAGTGACGAGCAGGCCGCCGAAACAGAAAACAAAGAAGTAGGTCGGCAGCGCGAAGAAAGAGGCGGACTCGCGGATCCCGCGGAGGTTCGCGAGCGTCAGCAATGCCACGAACCCGACTGCGATCTCAATACGGAAGTCGCGGAGCTCGGGGACGGCGGACGTGAGCGCGGCGACGCCGGCGGCTACGCTGACGGCCACGAGAAGAACATAGTCGGCGATGAGCGAGGCGCCGGCCACGAGGCCCGCGCCAAGGCCCAGATTCTCCTTGGCGACCACGTAAGCGCCACCGCCGTTTGGATAACCGCGAATGACCTGGCTGTAGGAGAGCGCAACGATTGCCGTCAGACCGGCGATGGCGAGCGCGATCGGGACGGAATACGAGAAGGCGGCGGTGCCGGCCAGCACCAGCACGAGGAGCATCTCCTCCGTGGCATAGGCGCTGGATGAGAGGTTGTCCGACGCGAAGATCGCGAGGGCCTTGAACTTGCTGAGCCGTTCCTCAAGTAGCTGAGAGGTGGCGAGCGGCGTGCCTACGACGACGCGCTTGAATCCACGCCAGGCGCCCTCAGCACGAGAACGGGGCTTGAGCGCGACGTCCGTTGCGCGGTACTCGCCCTCCTCGATTCGCTGGAACCGACGCTGGCTGCGACGTGTGACGCGAACGTAGCGCGAGCCCGGTTTCGAGCCCTGGACCTCCTGAAGCTCCAGCTCAGGCGTGAGAGGATTGCGTTCTGGAGATGGCTGGCTTGCGGCGCCAGGAGTCGCCCGGTCCGCGTCGTGGAGTTGCTGATCGTTTTCTGCGCTCACATCGTGCCCACTAGGCGTTTCATTATCACTACTGCGTCAGCTACGCGCGATACGTCGTACCCCGCCACTCTTGCGCTAAAGAGTGTGTGTCCAGAACGCTGTGATAGGGGCCCGACCGGCCAGAACGATGGTATGTCGCTTCAAGCGCGTCACCAGCGAGAGGTCGGCCCGGGGTGACCGCAGGTCAGGAAAGTAGCTAGCCGTCGTCAGCCTCTGGCGGGTCCGGGTTGTCGCCGCCGCCCTCGTCGTCGCCCGACCCAACGAGCAACACCTGTATGCGGACCTCAGACTCGCCCTGGCGCTCGTCGTTGAGGACGAGGCGGATCGTGTACAGACCGGATGACAATCCTTCAGTACTCCAGAGTCCCAGGAGGCCTTCAGGCACGCTGTTGTTGCTGACCATGATGGTCTGCCAATCTCCAGGCTGCGTGTCGTAACGGTACTCAAGCCGGTAATCGATGAAGTCTGTCGAGAACGCGCGGCCGTCGACTCTGACCAGGCCCGAGACCTGGCTGGTCTCGCCCGGGGACGTTATGGCGATGGCGAGGTCGCGGATCTCGGTGACCTCGGTCGGTACCGGCTCGGGGCTGGACTGAGGGCTCTGGTTGGCCCACTGGAGGGCCTGGTGGCGCTCCCACGCGCTTAGTCCCTCGGGCAGGCTGAGGTACGAGCGGCGGAGGACGAACTCTCTTGGCGTGACGTCGCTTGCGAGCTTGCCGGTGCGCGCATCGATTTCGGCGACCGTCCACCAGTTGTTGCCTTCCTTCAATCGATCCGCCACGAACAGATCGGGTTGAGTCCTGATCGGGCAGGAGTCGCTGGCGCGCACGCCTGAGGGCATGCAAGCTTGACCTGTGATCAGGCCTGGCGGGCGTTCGAACTCCTCGACCGGCAGCCCTTCGTGATACGAGGTCAGCACGTCGTGCGTGGCCCGCCACGAGACGCTGGTACTGTTGATGTCGTACATGGGGCTGTTGTCTGCGTTGCCGAACCAGGTGCCGACGACGAGCTGCGGCGTGTAGCCGATGGCCCACGTGTCGCCGATGGCGAGGATGTCCTCGTACGGCTCGCTGGTGCCGGTCTTGACCGCGGCGGGCCGCCCCGGGATGCTGAGCCCGCCACATCCGAAGACGATGCACTGCGCGCTGCCATCGGAGAGGATATTGTTGATCATGTACGTTTCCGCCGCCGGCGCGACACGTTCCTCCTGAAGGAACGGGCCGTCGTCCGATGGCTCGCCGGCGATAAGCGGGTAGATCACGTTTCCGTCGCTGTCCTCCACACGGATAATTGAGACGGGTTCGATGTTCCGCTCGCCTTCCTCGCGGGGGATGGTGCTCTCGACGCCCTTGAGGATCCCGAGGTTCGGAAAGGCCGTGTAGGCGTAGACCATGTCGCTCAGCTTGACGTCGACACCGCCGACGGTCATGGACGGGCCGAGGAAGTTGGGGTCGAGCCCTGTGATACCCATCTTCTCCGCTTGAGTAATGGTGTTGTTGACGCCGCCGTACATGATCGCCTTTACGGCGGGAATGTTCAGGGAATTCCCGAGCGAGTTGCGCACAGTGATGGGTCCCTGGAAGCCCGTGCCCGGGTTGCGCGGCGGCCGCTCGCCGTCCCAGAACTCCTCCGGGAAGGGCGTGTCGAGGATGAGCGTGCCCGGGCCCCAGCCGAGTTGCATGAACGTGGTCAGGTAGGTGAAGGGCTTGAATGCAGAACCGGGTGAGTTGAGCGCATCGGCCATGTTGTTACTGCCGTCGATGTCCTGCCGAAAGAAGTCGCGGCTGCCGACGTAGGCCAGGATTTCAGCGGTTTTCGGGTCGATGGCAACGACCGAACCGTTATGGCCTCCAGAGTACTCGAACCCGCTAATCCAGCTCTCGAGGTGCGCCTCCGTCTGGCGCTGGAAGTCGAGGTCGAGCGACGTGTAGACGACTAGCCCGTCGCGTTGAACGGCCTCATCGCCGAACAGGCGTCTTAGCTCCGGCTCGACGACGAACTGGACGAAGTGCGGAGCATTGATCGGGTATGGCTGGAGCTCGACGCCGAGTGGCTCGGCCTGGGCGGCCTCCTTCGCCTCGAAGGTGATGTAGTCCTCTTCGTACATCCGCTCGAGGACGACGTCGCGCTGGGCAGTCGCGGCCTCCGGCTGGCTGATCGGGTCGTAGCAACTCGGGCAGGATGGGATGGCGGCGAGCGTGGCCGCTTGGGCGAGCGTGAGGTCACGAGCTGATGTGTCGAAGTAGCCGTTTGCCGCGGCCTCGGCGCCAATGAAGACGCCCCCGTAGGAGATCAGGTTGAGATACCACTCGAGGATCTGTTCCTTGCTGTAGTCGCGTGTGAGCTCGAGCGCGATGGCCGTTTCCTTGAGCTTGCGATCGATGCTGCGGTCCGTACGCTCCTCCGGCGTGAAGTAGATGTTCTTGACAAGCTGCTGCGTGATGGAACTGCCTCCGCGACCCTCGAGGATGCCCGGAGAACCGCCAAACGGCGAGAAGTTGTCCCAGGCGGCGGATACTAGTCCGTTGAAGTTCACGCCCGGGTTGTCCATGAAGCTCGAGTCCTCGGCCGAGATCGTAGCTGCGACCAGGTAGAGAGACATCTCCTCGTGAGGCACGTATTTCCGGAGGCCGGTGGATTCGTCGAAGAGCTCGTACAGCAGCTTGCCGTTGCGGTCGCGGATCTCGGCGCCGCCCTGCGGGAGCTGGGAGATCTGCACGTCCGGGGTGACCAGATCGTCCGTGTAGCTGCGGTAGACGCCGTAGGTGACGCCGGCGCTCACGACTAACGCGACGAATCCCAGGACGCCTATGGCGATAAGGCCTACCATCCAGCGCGGCATGCCGTGGCCGTTGCCGTTTCGTCGGCGCCGGCGGTAGGCCGCGTAGCGATGGTAGGCGTGGCCGTTAGCCACCGGCGTGCTCCCGCGTACGCAGGACCATGAAGTGCGATAGCCCGAACATCCTCATGAACGTGCTCTCAAGACGGTAGAAGACCGACCGCATGACCTTACCGAGCGTCCCGTTGCGGGCGGCGATGTTGTCGAAGCCGGGATAGACCTGCGTATGGACCACGAGGTCGGCGTCGAGGCGGTCGACGATCTTGCGAAGGCCGCCTGACGTGTAGGCACGGGCGTGCGGCACGAGGCGGCGCCGAACGATGTCGGGGAGGTAATTGACGAGCGGGATGTTGCCGAATACGTAGCGCTTGCCGAGGTAGATACCGTGGGTCTCAAACGGGTAAAGCCGGTTCGGAGCGTAGATCACAACGTGGCCGCCCGGACGAAGGACGCGGCAAGCCTCGCGCATGGTCGCAGCGTCGTCCTGGACGTGCTCGATGACTTCGTTCAACAGGACCATGTCGAAACTGCCATCGGCAAACGGCAAGCGCTCGCTGACAGCGACGGAGAGCGCGCCGGACTTGCCTTTACCCACCCGCGCCGGGTCAATATCGACGCCATATGCGCCACCGGAGACGCTGTCAAGCTTCTCGACGTAAGTGCCAATACCGCACCCAATGTCGAGGACGCGCGCGCCTTCCAGGTTCACGTAACGGCGAATGAGGTTCAATCGACGGTCCTGTCCCGCCCGCCAGACGTAGCTCGGGTTGCCCAGGGCGACCTGGTCAACGGTGGTGGTTGGAGCCTCTGGCATGATGAATTCCGTTACCCCGCACTCCAGTCAGGGTAGCAATGCTGATATGGTGGTACAACGTTCACAGCATCGGACGGGGGGCTGTAATCGGATTGTTATACTCGGCCTAGCTTGGAAGTCAGGAGGAGCGAGTGAGTCTGACCCGTGAGGAGGTCGCCCATATCGGGGAGCTGGCGAGGCTGGGCTTGACAGAAGATGACATAACGTTGTTCCAGGAGCAGCTCTCCGAGATCTTGGACCACTTCGACGCGCTCCAGGAGCTCAATACGGAGAACGTCGAGCCAATGCCGTATCCGCTGGCTCTCGAGAACATCACGCGCGAGGATGAGGTGAAGCCTTCATTGCCTCGGGATGACGCTCTCAAGAACGCGCCCTTGGTGGAAGACGGCGCGTTCCGCGTGCAGGCAGTCCTGGACGAGTAAGAGAGTGGCGGACGACCTTCACCGGCTCACGGTCCACGAGGCATCAGACGTGCTCTCGAAGAGGGAGATCAGCTCGACGGAGCTGACGGAGGCGCTTCTTAGCCGCATCGAGTCGGTGGACGCACAGGTGGGCGCCTACCTGACAGTCGATGCCGAAGGAGCCCTGGCTGCGGCCGCAGAGGCCGACAGCCGCTTGGCGAACGGTGGCGGCGATGCACTTACCGGCGTCCCGATCTCGCTGAAGGACAACGTGATCACCAAGGACCTCCGCACGACGTGTGGCTCCCGGATGCTGGAGAACTTCGTGCCTCCGTACGACGCCCACGTCGTCGAACGGCTGCGGGACGCCGGCGCCGTGATCGTCGGCAAGACGAACATGGACGAGTTCGCGATGGGCTCGTCGGTCGAGCACTCGGCGTTCAAGCAGACACACAACCCGTGGTCGCTTGGCTGCGTCCCGGGCGGCTCTTCTGGCGGCTCCGCCGCCGCGGTGGCAGCCGAGGAGGCGCTTGCGGCACTAGGGTCCGACACGGGCGGCAGCATCCGGCAGCCGGCGTCGCTCTGCGGCGTGGTTGGCATGAAGCCGACGTATGGTCGCGTAAGCCGATATGGCCTGGTGGCGTTCGGGAGTTCGCTCGACCAGATCGGGCCAATCACGAAGGACGTACGTGATTGCGCGCTGGTCTTGAACGTCATCGCGGGACGCGATCTCCGTGATTCGACGTCGGCGCCGGTCGACGTCCCGGACTACACACAGACGCTCACGGGCGACTTGAACGGCCTGCGAGTTGGCGTCGTATCCGACTACGTCCCCGACGACGTAGACCCGCAGGTGCGCGGTGTCGTCGACGCCGCAGCGAAGGAGATGGAGGCCCTCGGCGCGACGGTCGATTGGGGCGTGGCGTTGCCGAGCACAAAGTACGCCCTGGCCTGCTACTACATCATCGCACCCAGTGAGGCCTCGGCGAACCTGGCACGGTACGACGGCGTCAAGTATGGCTACTCGCACCAGGGCGGGTCGATGTGGGAAAACATGGACCGGACTCGGCACGACGGCTTCGGCGACGAGGTGAAACGCCGGATCATGCTCGGGACGCATGCTCTCTCAAGCGGTTACTATGACGCTTACTACCTGAAAGCTTTGAAGGTGCGAACGCTGATCCGACGCGAGTTCGAGGAGGCGCTGGAGCGCTACGACCTGCTGATCGGGCTCGTGTCACCTACAACGGCGTTTAGACTCGGCGAGAAGACGGACGACCCGTTCGAGATGTACTTGAACGACGTCTTCACACTGCCGCTGAACATCGCCGGGCTGCCGGGGATCTCTGTACCGGCGGGCTTCGCGCCGGGGCCGAGCGAGGAGCGGCTGCCCGTCGGGCTGCAGATGATCGCGCGGCCATTCGACGAAGCGACGCTACTGCGCGCCGCGTACGCGTTTGAGCAGGCGACGCCGTGGCATGAGGAGCAGCCGGAGTTGTAGTCCCCGGGTTGGAACAGGCGGGAGGTCGAGAGATGGAACCAGTCGTTATCGCAATCCTGGTGGGCGCGGTTGTGGCGGTGTTCGCGTTTCATTTCATCGAGATGCAACGAATAAACGCCAACCATGAGAACAGGCTCCGGGAAGCTACTGAGAAGGCCGCGGAAGAAGCGGTCAAGCGAAGCAGCTTCACGATCAAGGGCCAGGTTGGCGAACGCTTTGCGCCGTTCAAAGGAGGCTTCAAGTATGAGCCGGCCGATGCGCGCTTTCTTGGAAGCCCAGTAGACTACGTGGTCTTCGACGGCATGAGCGAGGGGGAGATCAAGAGCGTCGTTTTGGTCGAGGTCAAGGTAGGTCGACTCCCATTGACGCCGTTCCAGCGTCAAGTCCAGGAGGCCATCAAGAAAGGGCGTGTCGAGTGGAGAATCCAGGAATTGGAGGACCCGACCGCCACGAATCGCTAAGCGTTGGCGCGTACGCCGGGCATAGGTACCCAGACCGGCCGGAATGGGTCGAGATCGATGGCGTGCGGGTGGACATCGAAGAGCTCGAGCGCGAGTGGCGGGAGGAGGACAGGCTCGGGTTCGCGGTGAAGCTGCGCGATCATAGGCGCATGCTGCTGTACTATGATCCCAAGACTGATACATGGAACGGAACCCTCGAGCGTGACTAACCACCAGGAACACCTCACCCACCGCGGGGCCATCTCGCAGCACGTGCAGGCGCTGCCGGCGTCCGGCATCCGCAAGTTCTTCGACCTGATCAACAGCACTGACGGCGTGATCTCGCTCGGCGTCGGTGAGCCGGACTTTGTCACGCCGCAGGGGATCCGAAACGCGGCCGTGAAGTCGATCGACGACGGGCTGACGCATTACACTTCGAACTACGGCCTGCCTGAGCTCCGGCAGCTCATCGCTCAGCACCTCTACAAGCTCTACGGAGTTGAGTACGATCCCGCTTCCGAAGTCATCATTACTACGGGCGTGAGCGAAGCGATCAACCTCGCGATGCTGGCGATCGTCGACCGCGGAGACGAGGTGATAGGCCCGGACCCTAGTTATGTCGCCTATCTGCCGACGGTGCTGCTCGCGGGCGGCGTCTATGTACCGGTCCCGACGCTCGCCGAAAACGACTTCCGGATGAAGGCCGAGGACATCGAAGAGCTGATCACACCGCGCACAAAGGCCATCTTCTTCGGCTATCCATGCAACCCGACAGGGGCGATCATGGAGCACGACGACCTGCTCGCCGTGGCGGAGGTTGCGAAGCGGCACAATCTCTTCGTCATCTCGGACGAGATCTACGACCGCCTGGTCTACGGCGTCGAACATACCTGCTTCGCCTCCCTGCCGGATATGAAGGACCGCACGCTGTTGATGGGCGGGTTCTCGAAGGCGTACGCGATGACGGGCTGGCGGCTCGGCTACACGTGCGCGCGCCGCGACCTGACCGAAGCGATGATGCGCGTGCACCAGTACATCACGATGTCCGCGCCGACGGCGGCCCAGTACGCGGGACTGGAGGCGATGCGCAACGGCGAGGAGGACGTGCGCGGCATGGTGGCCGAGTACGACCGTCGCCGCCAGATGATGGTGGGCGAGTTGAACGACATGGGACTGACATGCTTCGAGCCGAAGGGCGCGTTCTACTGCTTCCCGTCGGTCGCCATCACAGGCATGTCCGACGAGTCGTTCTCTGAGGCGCTGCTGATCGAGGAGAAGGTGGCTGTCGTGCCGGGGTCCGCGTTTGGGCAGTTCGGCGTCGGGCACGTGCGCATCTGCTACGCAGCGGACTACGACGAGCTCGTCGATGCGCTCAAGCGCGTGCGGCGGTTCGTCGAGCGTCACAGGCCCAAGTAGCCCGGCCGTGGCCCAGGGCGCGAACGGGGCCGACGACGTAGGTACGGAGCTCGAGCTTTCAATCCTGGGCGTGGCGGGACGGGAGCGTCCGGACGGCGCGATCGACGTCAGCATCAATACAACGCGCGGCGAGCTAACCGGCATCCTGCATCCTTGCGAAGGCGAGCCGGGCGCCGTCGTCTACATTGGCGGCGCGATGGGCGGCCTAGACGGGCCGGCGGACGGCCTCTACCCGAAGCTGGCACAGGAGCTGCGCAGACCGGGCGGCATGACGGGGCTGCGTCTCCACTACCGCAAGCCGAACGAGTTTGAGGAGTGCGTGTTGGACGTTCTGGGCGGGGTGTCGTTCCTGCGCGGGATCGGCGCGACGAAGCTGGCCCTCGTCGGCCATAGTTTCGGGGCGGCGGTCGTGATCAAGGCCGGCGAGCTGTCGGACGCGGTGGCCGGCGTGGTCGCGCTGTCGCCGCAGACGTACGGCACGCGCACGGTCGAGCGGCTCGCGCCGAAGTCCCTGCTGCTGGTGCACGGCACGGCCGATCAGATCCTCGACGCGCAGGCGAGCCGCGATATCTTTTCGCGGGCACTGGAACCGAAGCGGATGGAGCTGTTCGAAGGCGCGGGCCACGGACTGGGTGCCTGCGCGGACGAGGTGTTCGAGCTGACGAAGAGCTGGTTGCTGGAAACCCTGCGCACCGTGCCGGACGAGGAAGGAATCTCAGATGTTTGAAGGATTCGAGCGGCAACAGATCGAAACGTCGGGCGCGACGATCAATGTCGTGCGCGGCGGAAGCGGCCCGCCGCTCCTGCTGCTGCACGGCTATCCGCAGTCGCATGCGATGTGGCACCGGGTCGCGCCGGAGCTTGCCCGCGACTTCACCGTGGTGGCGACCGACCTTCGCGGCTATGGGGACAGCAGTAAGCCGGAATGCGGCGACGACCACGCGGGGTACTCGAAGCGCGCGATGTCCCAGGACCAAGTCGAGGTGATGGCGACGCTGGGGTTCGACGCGTTCGCGGTCGCCGGACACGACCGGGGCGCACGTGTAGCGTACCGGATGGCGATCGACCAACCGGCGCGCGTGACGCGGCTCGCAGTGCTCGACGTTATCCCGACGCACTCGGTCTACAACATGATGAACCGTGGCCTCGCAACCGCGTACTATCACTGGTTCTTCCTCGTGCAGCCGTTCGACCTGCCGGAGCGGCTCATTGGCGCCGATCCGGTCTACTACCTGCGCGACTGTCTGGCGCGCTGGAGCGGGAGGGGGCTCGACTGCTACGACGCGGAGGCGCTCGCAGAGTACGAACGCTGCTTCCGCGACCCGGCGACGATCCACGCGACGTGCGAGGACTATCGCGCGGGCGCGACTGTGGACTTTGAGACAGATGCAGCCGACGCCGGCAAGCGACCGATCACGTGCCCCACTTTGGCCCTGTACAGCAAGCGGTTCGAGGCATTGCGCCCCCTCGAGGTGTGGCAGGAGTGGGCGAAGGACGTGACGGGCCGCGCGATCGAGTGCGGACACTTCATCCCCGAAGAGGCTCCGGAGGAGACGCTCGCCGCGTTGCGCGAGTTCCTCGGATAGCACGACCGCTACTCCAGCGGGTAGGCGAGGAACTCGCCGGCGACCCAGCCCAGGCCTTCGAGGCGCCACCAGGTGAAGGCGTCACGTTCGGTGGGGCCGGCGTTAATCACGACCTCGGTGCCGTTGTCGAGGCAGTCGATCGGGACGGCCGCCAGGCCCGGCTCGTCGCGCACCTGGAGGCAGTCGGACTCGGTGCTGACGATCACCTGCGCGCCGACGGCGAGCGGCCACGGGATCGATGTGACCTCGCCGCTGTAGGACGCCTCGTAGATGATGGCCCAGGCGCCCTCCCGCGGCTCGAGCACGAAGAGGCGGGTGAACTCGCTGAAGGTAGGGCCCATCTGGTAGGCGAGGCGGCCGTCGCGCTGGGCGAGGAGGCTCACGCAGACCTTGCCGATGTCGTCGGGGCGCTGGGCGTCCTCGCAGTTCGCGACGAAGCCCTGGCCGAGCCGGTCGACGACCCACTGGCTCAGGACGTCCTCGGCGGCGCCGGTCAGACCGGTCAGCTCTGTCGGGTCGGGGAAGGGAGTCCCCGGCGGCGCGTCGCCGCCGTCCGAGCCGCAGGCGGCCAGCGCGGCGGAAACGACCAGCGACAGCACGGCGAGCGTCTTCATCTCAGCGCGGCTTGTTGTCCGGGAGATCGAGATCGGCGGCGCGGGCGCGGGTCCAGGCGAGGAAGCCGGCGCAGGCGTCCGGGCTGCCGCAAACGACCGTCCACTTGTCGATACCCGCGTCCCCGCCGAGGTGGTCCGTAATCGCGCCGCCGGCCTCGCGGACGAGGAGGAGGCCGGCCGCGATGTCCCAGGGGAACAGGTAGTGGTGCACGAAGAGATCGTAACGGCCGGCGGCGGCGTAGGCGATCCCCAATGCCGCGCTGCCCGGAATGCGCAGGCTCTGGACGCCGGGGAAGAGCTCGTGGAGGAGCTTGAGCTGGGCCTTGCCGCGCTTGTCGTCGTAGCCGAGGTCGAAGCCGACGACCGAGGCGGCGACCGACGGCGACCGCGAGGCCTGGATGCGCGTTTCGTTCACCCAGGCGCCCTGGCCGGCGACCGCCCAGAAGGTCTCGCCGTGGTTGGGGTCGTGGCTCACGGCGACGACGGGGTCGCCGTCGTGGCACAGCGCGACGTTGACGCAGAAGAACGGGATGCCGCTGACGAAGTTGCGCGTGCCGTCGATGGGGTCGACGACCCAGACCCAGCCGTCGGTCGAGGTGTCCTTGGCCGTCTCCTCGGAGAGGAGCGCGGCGTCCGGGTACTCGGCGGTGAGGCCGTCGCGGATGAGGCGCTCGACCGCGAGGTCGGTCTCGGAGAGGAGGTCGCCGCGGCCCTTGACGGTGATCTCCTGCGGCTGGCGGAAGCGCGAGAGGGCGAGTGTGCCGGCCTCTGTCGCGAGGGCGCGCGCGATCTCGATCGCGGGGCGTCCGGAAGTACTGTTTGGGATCACGAGCCCGGAGGTCATGGCTGCGCGGGAACGATGAGCTTATCGCTCACGTTCCTTTACATCTGCTCCGGGGCGTCCATGCCCATGAGCGCGAGCGTGGTGGCGAGGACGGACTGCGCGGCCTCGACGAGCAAGAGGCGGGCTTTCGAGAGCGCGACGTTCTCCTCGTCGACGACGCGGCACTTCTCGTAGAAGTCGTGGAAGGCGGTGGCGAGGTCCTGCGCGTAGTGGGGGAGGTGGTGCGGCTCGAGCGTGCGGGCCATCAACTCGACCAGCTCCGGCAGCTCGAGCATCTTGCGGATGAGCGCGAACTCGGCCTCGTGGGCGAGCAGGGTCAGGTCGGCGGGCGCGGCGGCACTAGGCCCCGCGGGGCGCTCCGCGAGGCTGGCGTCCGGTAGCCGGTCGCGTGCTGTCTTGATGATGCCCGAGATGCGGGCGTGGGCGTACTGGACGTAGTAGACGGGGTTCTCGGAAGACTGCTGCTTGGCGAGATCGAGGTCGAAGTCGATGGTGGCGTCGGCGGAGCGGGAGAGGAAGAAGAAGAGGCAGGCGTCGCGGCCGACCTCGTCGATGACCTCGCGGAGGGTGATGATGTCGCCGGCGCGCTTCGAGAGCTTGAGCTGCTCGCCGCCGCGGCGGAGCGAGACGAGCTGGCCCCC
>Ga0075326_1000064_pt1 | contig 21735 bp, 22 predicted proteins | sample MayberrySE_Catta_3_FD_120052 | JGI IMG/M metagenome (GOLD analysis project Ga0075326, IMG submission 120052) | Natural and restored wetland microbial communities from the San Francisco Bay, California, USA, that impact long-term carbon... | ecosystem: Environmental > Terrestrial > Soil >...
AGAGAAAGACCTTCGGAAGCTGGTCGAGTCGGGCTTCCGGGCCGGCGTCCATGTACTCGACGAGGCGACGCCAGACTCCGGCCTGGAGTAGAATGCCAACGATCAGAGGAACAGCGGAGACGACCAGGAGGACGGGATCGACGTCAAGGTCTTCGGACTGCAAGTCGTCCCAGCTGGATGCCAGCGAAAGGCCGAGAAACGCAAAGATGGCGGCGATGAGGGTGAATCCGAGCGTCATACGGAGGTATCCGGCCATCGCGCCGCTCGGCTGCTTCATACTGCGGAGCATAGCAGCGATGCATGTGGAATGCACCACGTTGACATCAGGCGAGTAATGAACCTACCATGGGTTCACCACACGCGGAGTCTGGGACGATCGGCTCTTGGTTGAAGTAAGCGCTGCAGCAGAACAACAGAAGGCGGCACAGCCCGCGCCTCCCTCCGTCACCGTTATCGTTCCGGCTTACAACGAAGCCACGACCATCGCTGGCGAAGTCCACAAGATCGACGAGGTCATGGCGACTTCTTGCAAGCTCGACCTGATCGTGGTGGATGACGGATCGAGCGACGGCAGCCCGGACCTCGCGCGCGACGCGGGAGCACGTGTCATCTCCCACCCCGTGAACATGGGCCAGGGCGCGGCGATCAGAACCGGCATCACGAACGCTAATGGGGACTACATCGCGATCGTAGACGGGGACGGCACGTATCCGATCGAGGACATGCCGAAGCTCGTGTCGTTCAGCATCGAGAGCGGCTGCGAACAGGTAGTTGGTGACCGCCAGAGCGAACAGGGCACCATGAAGTGGCTACGGGTGCCGGTTAAACGCGCTCTGCGCCTGTTCGCGGCGTTTCTGAGCGGGCAGAGCGTCGGCGACCTGAATTCCGGCATGCGCGTGCTCACGCGCGAGGCCGCGTTGCGCTACCAGAACCTGATCCCAGACGGGTTCTCGAACTCAACGACGCTAACGCTGGCGTCGCTCTCGCATCAAGGCCGAATCGCTTTCATACCGATCGACTATCGCGCGCGCGTGGACGGCTCCTCGAAGTTCCGTCCTATCGGCGATACCTACAACATGATCCTGACAGTGATCCGGATGGTGATGTACGTCGACCCGCTCCGGGTCCTGCTGCCCGTCGCGTTCGCATTCTTCGTCGTTGGCGTAGGCAAGGCGATCTCCGACATGTTCCGCTTCGATCTGCACATCACCACGTCGTCGGTATTGATCACGATGACTGCGATCCAGATCGGAGCGATCGCGCTAATCGCCGACCTCATCGTGCGCAGGACTCGCTAACGCTTCGTGCCAGACGCCGGACGGAACCGTCCATTCGCACTGATGGTCGCGCCGGGGCCGTTTTTCGTCGATCGCGGCTTTGGGGTGCTGGTTCTTGAACAGGCGCGGGCCCTATTAGGCAAAGGCGTCCATGTTGAGGTGGTCGCGTATCACAGCGGTCGCGACCTCGAGGACGTGGTGATCCATCGCACACTGCCTTTCCCCGGGTACGGCGACTCGAAAATCGGGCCGTCGCTGGTCCGAATCCCGCTGTGGTTCCTCTTACTGGTCAAGACGTTCCTGGTCGCCCGGCGCACAAGGCCCGACGTCCTCCACGGCCACCTCCACGAAGGCGCACTTATCTCGACGATCGTGTCGCGGCTCACGGGCATTCCCTGGGTCTTCGACTATCAAGGTAGCCTGACAATGGAGATGGTCGAGAAGGGCGCCCTGCGCCGCGGCTCCTTCCCCTACCGTGCGGTTAGCTTCTTCGAGGGCTTCATCGACAAGCGAGCGCGCCGGATCCTCGTGAAGTCGCAACTCATGCAGGACGATCTTATCGACCGCTTTGGCATAGGTGTGCGCCGGATCCGACGTGTGATGGATGGCGCCGACCCGAACACCTTCGCGCCGCGTGAGCCAAGTGCTGACTTGAGAAGGAAACTCGGGATCGACGAGAGCGCGACGGTTGCGGGTTACATCGGGCTGCTTACGGAGCAGCAGGGTACAGAGCTTCTCCTCAGGGCCACGGCCGACGTCGTCAGGCAGCGCCCGGACGTACATGTCCTGATCATCGGCTACCCCACAGACCCGTGGGTCGAGCAGGCAAAGCAGCTTTGCATCGAGAAGCACGTTACCTTCACGGGCCGGATCGACCATCAAGAAGCCGCCGACTACCTGGCCCTAAGTAACTTCACCGTCGCGCCAAAAATTAGCGAGACGGAGGGTAATGGCAAGGTCTACCACTATATGAGCATGGAGCTGCCCGTCGTCGCCATCGATAACGTCGGGAACCGCGAACTGCTGGGCGCCGACGGCTACTTCGTGAACGGTCACGAGCCGCGGGACTTCGCGCGCGGAATGCTCACCGCGCTGGATGCGCGCGACGAGTGGCGGGAGCGAGGGAAACGCCTTCGCCAGCGCATCATCAATGGCCTGAGTTGGAACGCGGTCGCGGATAGGCTGATCGCCGCCTATCGCGACGAGGCGCCGGCCGCGTTTGGAGCTACGGAATGAACCCGCGTTCGTTGGCCGTCGACGTGGCGAAGGCGGTGCTGCCGCGACGTCTCAAGGAGTACCTCGACGCGAGCGCGCACCAGCGGACTACGGTCGCGACGTTCATGGAGTATTTGGAACGGGACCCTGCGTTTGCGGAGTATCTTGCCGAGCGCGCAAGGGAGCGCTGGCGCAGCGCTGCGCCGGACGCCGACCTGACGTGGGGCCGGCGGCCGTCCGGCCAGCCATTCCTCACGAAGGCCGCCGAATTCAGGCCTTTCACGGCCGAAACGTGCGTCCTCGAGATCGGGCCGGGCTACGGCCGGCTCGTCCAATCCGCGCTTGACATCGGTTTGCCTTTCAGGTCGTGGACGGGCGTCGACGTCAGCGAGCAGAATGTGGTGCACCTGTCGACGAAGTTCTCAGGCGATCGGTTTCGGTGGATACACGGCGACATCGAGACGACTGCTCTCGACGGCGAGCACAACCTATGCGTGTCCTCGCTCGTGCTGCAGCACATCTTCCCGACGCTCGAACGCGCTGCCCGCAACATCGCCGCGGCTCTCACGGCGGGCGGCGCGATCTTCTTCGACTGCCGGGAGGGCGAGTACCAGTTCTTCGAGGAAGACGGCGTGACCTGGATCCGCATGTACACGAAGAAGGAACTCAGGTCGATGCTCCAAGACGTCGGCTTCAGCGACGTGCGGTTCGACAACATCCGCCACGCGCTCGGCTACGTGAGGCTGTGCGCGTTCGCCACCAAACGGTAGGTCGCAATGACGCGCCTCAATCGCCAGTGGCTGACGTTGAAGCTGCTTGATGAAATCGATGTCGAGACGTTCTTCGAGCTCGGGTTCGGCGGCGGAGACATGATGATTGCGCTCGCAGAGCGCGGGCTGCACGGCTACGGTATCGAGTTGTCGGAGGACGTGGTGGAAGGGTGCCGGCAGCGCATCAAGGCACGCGGACTCGAGGACAGGATCCAGGTGGAGCAGCGGTTGCTGGGTTCCATCGAGAAGGACTCAGCGTACGACCTTGGTATCGCTTTCGAAGTGCTGGAGCATATGGTGGACGACGCGGGAGCGCTGGCGCACCTGCACAGACTGCTCAGGCCGCGCGGCCACCTGTTGGTCTCGGTCCCAGCGCAGATGCGCCAGTGGGGGCCGAGCGACGTCTGGGCGGGACACGTGCGCCGTTACGAACGCGAGGAGCTACACAGGAAGGTCGAAGAGGCGGGCTTCACGATCCGACGCTTCTGGTCGCTTGGCTTTCCGCTGCTTCGGCTCACTCGCAGCGTGCGGAACATCTTCTATGGCAGAGACATCGAACATGGCAAGAGTGTCGATGCGCGCACACAGGCGTCTGGCGTTAGCCGGCCGCCCATCGCGCGGACCGTCGAGTTCGCGGTGCCGGCAGTGAGCTGGCTCGACTACCAGCTCCAGCGGCCGTTTCTGATGTCAGACTGGGGCGAGTCGTACTTCGTCCACGCTCGCCGTAAGGACTGAGGCTAGCCGCGTGCGCCAGGCGCAAGCGATCGCAAGCGCTCGACGGACTCCGGAATCACATCGAGCAGGCGCTCGACTTCGTCAGCCGTGTTGTCCTTGCCAAGCGTGAGGCGCAGGCTCCCGCGGGCGGTCTGGTGCGGGATGCCCATCGCCAGCAACACGTGCGACGGCTCCAGCGACGCCGTGGTGCAAGCTGATCCGCTGCTAGCGCTCACGCCTTTGAGGTCGAGTTGGAGCAGCACGCTTTCGCCCTCAACCCCGTCAAACGTGAACGAGGCGCTGTTCGGTAGCCGGTTTTCGTCGACAGGGCCCGTGATACGCGTTCCGGCCACGCGCGCCGGCAGCTCGCTGAGGAGTCGATCACGGAGGGTGACGGCATGCTCATATCTGGAACCGCGTTCATCATGGGCGAGGCGCAGCGCGGTCGCCATGCCGACGGCTCCGGCGACGTTCTCGGTTCCGGCGCGCCTGTTCTTCTCCTGCGACCCGCCGAGTATCTGCGGTAAAAACGGCGTCCGGGCGCGGACGTAAAGGACGCCGGCACCTTTCGGGCCGTGGATCTTGTGCGCCGCGAGCGAAAGGAGGTCGACGCCGAGCGAATCGACTTCGATGTCGAGGTAGCCGGCGGCCTGGACGGCGTCAGTGTGGACGGCGATCTTGGGATCGCGTTCCTTCACGATGCGCACGGCCTCTGAAATCGGGTTCACCGTACCGACCTCATTGTTCGCGTACATGATGGAGACGAGCGTCGTCTCGTCGTCGAGGGCCGCGCTGAGCGCGTCCAGATCGACGAAGCCCTGGTTGTCGACCGGCAGGTAGGTGACGCGAAAGCCTTCGTCCTCGAGACGCTCCGCGGTGTGGAGGATTGCGTGGTGCTCGACCGTCGTCGTGATGATGTGGTTGCCGCGGCTTCGCGCGGCGTAGGAGGCGCCGCGCAGCGCGAGGTTGTCGCTCTCGGTGCCGCCGCTGGTGAAGATAACTTCATTCGATCGGGTGCCGAGGACTTCGGCCACCGAGCGCCGCGCTGCGTCGAAGCCCTTGCGGGCTTCGCGCGCCTCGTAGTAGATGCTGGAGGGGTTGCCCCAGAGCTCAGTCAGGTATGGCAGCATCGCCTCGACGACACGGGCGTCGGTCGGCGTCGTCGCAGCGTGATCGGCGTAGATGCGCGCCTGCTCCATACGTCCATGATAGCCTGCACGTGTGCGGAAGAGCCGCTGTTAGGAACCAGAACGCGTGGGCTGGTCCTCGTGCATGGCGCGAGCGGCCGAATCTCGAGGCGCACCCGACCCGTTAGCGGCGATCATGTTGATGTAGTCTTCCGCGATGTCGAGGTGAAGGTCGTCAGGACCGATGCCATCATATGGGTTCTCGAGCTCATCCTGGATGTTGTCGAGGCCGACGAGCACGATGCTGTAGAGCGCCACCATGATGAAGCCAACCCAGGGATGTTCGGGATGCGCGATGAAGGCGAAGTAGGGCGCGAAACAGCACCGGAAGGACGGTTACGAAGAGTCGGCTATACGCGCGAAGGGCCATCGGGGTGCGGTAGAGGCTGAAGTTCCGCATCAACTCGAAGTTGCTCATGATATCGCGGAGGTACTGGTTCACACGCGAAACCTCGGTTGAGGACACGCCGCGTTCGCGCATCTCCTCTATCGAAAGCGACAGCCGGTCGTAGGTCCGGTAACTCTGGTACAGCGCCTGTGGCTGTTCGGACTCAGGGACGCTGAAGTAGCGGTCGAGGTCGCGCAGGAGCTGCAGAACCAGTTGCGAGGCTCCAGCATCTAGGCCTTCCGGACCGCGGGGCCAGTCCCGATGGGCGAAGTAGAGCGCGACCGCGTTCGCCTTGAGCGTAGCGAAGGACCGCAGGGCATACTCACGTCGCTCGTAGGCACCTGCGATGGAGAAGACGATCGGGAAGATGACCGCGATGCCGATGATGTCGACCGGCAGGTCAAGCGTGAAATCGGTGGCCCGACAGACTCCAGTCGCGGCGAGCGACGCGACTACGACCCCGATGAGGTGCAAATCGATCAGCTTGATGAAGTGGCGATACGTCTCTTGCAGCGCGGTCATGCCCACCGGCCCCATTGGGTCCTTCTTGTTACACGGTCTCTTCGAGGACTATACACTTGATTGTGTAACCGTTGTGTAACCTTCGTTTTAAGCATGAAAAGCGTGCTTGTTCGGTATAGTGAAGGTGACGCAGGAAGGGGCGTCCTACTCGAATGGAAACAACCCGCCGGACGATCCTCGGCATTCTCCGCCGCCGCAAAGCAACGGTCGACGACCTGACGAAGGAGCTCGGCCTCGCACCGGCGACGGTGCGCAGGCACCTCGACATCCTTGCCCGCGACGGCCACATCGACGTCGAGCAGGTGCGGCGCAAGACGGGCAGGCCGCACTACCTGTTCTCTATCAGCGACGCCGGCGAAGATATGTTCCCGAAGCATTACGTCCGCATCACGAACCGGCTGATTAAGGAGATCGTTGCGCTGGACGTGAACGAGACGGCCAACCGCAGCGGGCCGGAGCTGGCTGAACTGGTTTTTGACAAGATGGCCCGGCGCCTCGCGCAGAAGATCGCACCGCGTATCCATGGCAACGGGCTGGTGGAGCGCGTGCGGGCAACGACCGAAGCGCTGGCCGAGGAAGGCATCGTGTTCGACGTCGAGGAGAGTGACGGGGGCTTCCTCCTGCTTGGCAACGGCTGTCCCTGTCCGCGGGTCGCCGGGAACGGCAGGCAGACGTGCGCGCACGACCAGCGGCTGCTGTCGATTCTGGTAGGCGCCGAGGTTACATACGTGGAGCCGGGCTCCGTAGGACGAGAAGGCTACTGCGCGTATCGCGTTCGAGAGACCGACGTCAGCCGGAACGGGTTGTCACGCGCCTGAGGCGTGGTATACTAGCTAAAGACTATAGAAACTATCGACGGAGAGGACCATCGATATGATCACGATTACCGATAACGCCGCCGCGAAGGTGAAGAACCTCCTAGTGGAGAAGGAAGCGCCGAACGGGGCGCTGCGCGTATTCGTCGCGGGCGGCGGCTGCTCCGGCTACCAGTACGGGATGGCGCTCGCGCAAGAGCAGGAAGAGGACGACCTGATCATCGAGAAGGAAGGCATCCGTCTCTTCGTTGACCCGGAAAGCGCGCCACTGCTGAAGGGCGCGGAGATCGACTACGTCGAGGACATCATGAAGAGCGGCTTCACCATCTTCAACCCGAACGCAGTCAAGAGCTGCGCCTGCGGCTCCAGCTTCGACACTGCGGACAGCTCGGGCCAGGGGCAGGCCAAGGCCTGCTGCTAGCAGAGCGACACGACACCACCGACGGAAGCCCGGACCTTGGTCCGGGCTTCTTGGCGTCTTACGGCGTTGACCGGGGCGTTCAGTTGAACCCCTGCGGTGTCGGTGGCGGAGGTTAGGCAGATTTCGAGTGGAGGCCAGCAAAGGGGGCAGGGATGCCATGGTACACTGGTTGTCGTCAAGCACTGGACACAGAAAGGAAGCTCCCATGACCTACTGGATCGTCGTCGGTATGCCGGAGAACTTTGAGATAGCGCGGAAGCGCGGCTTTGACATGTTCGGTTTCAAGAGCACGCGCAGGAAGCAGTCGGGTGAGATGGAGCCCGGCGACAAGTTGGTGTTCTACCTCACAGGGATCAAGAAGTTCGGGGGGATTGCGACCGTGAAGTCGGAGGCGTACGAGGAGCACAACAAGGTCTTCATGAGCGAGAAGAAGCCAAACGAGGACTTCCCCTACCGCGTGAAGACGAAGGCCGACATCGTCCTGAAGGAAGACGACATGCTGTACGTGCCCGACTATGTCCCGTTGCTGGAGTTCACGAAGAAGGGCGCGACGAAGAGCTGGTCGATGCACTTCCAGGGTAACCTACATAAGATCTCGGAGGTGGACTACAAGCTGCTTGAGAAGGACATGCAGAAGCGCGCCAAGTCGTCGTCGAAGCCCAAGGCGAAGAAGAAGGCGACGGCCAAGGCGTAGCGTCGGATAGTCCGCCGAGCCTGGAAAGGCTCGGCCACGAGTGAGGGAGCTGGAGGCGTACGCGGTATGGCGACGGAACTAGGTGGCACCCGACCTCCGCTGCGGAACGAGTTCAACGGCACGGATACGTACTGTGGTTGGGGTAATCCCTCACATGGCGAATGGCGAGGCTCCTGTATAATTCGCGATCACAGGATGAATCGATGACGCATCCGTTCTTCGCTGCGCTGGAACGCCGTGTGCTGCTGTCCGACGGCGCGATGGGCACGGTCCTCCGGGACCGGGGCGTGCCCGCGCACGTCTGCCTCGACGAGCAGAACCTGTCGAACCCGGAGCTCGTGGGGTCGATCCACACGGAGTACCTGACGGCCGGCGCCGAGATCATCGAGACGAACACGTTTGGCGCGAACCGGCTCCGGTTGCGGTCGTTCGACCTCGACAAGAAGTCCGCCGAGATCAACAAGGCCGGCGTGGTGATCGCGCAGGAGGCGACCCAGGACCGCGGGCTGCATGCGTTCGTCGCGGGCGCGATGGGGCCGGTGGGCGTCGGCATGGCGTCGGGCAGCGACACGACGCTGAAGCAGGCGCGCAGGGCGTTCGTCGAGCAGGCCGGCGTGCTAGTCGAGAGCGGAGTCGACTTGATCATGCTGGAAACGTTCCCGTCCCTGGCCGAGGCGCGCGAGGCGGTGGACGCTGTGCGCGAAGTGCACAAGGACATACCGCTCATCGCGCAGGTGACATTCCAGCGCGACGGCCGCACGTGGACGGGCGAGGAGCCCGCCGACGTGGCCAAGGAGCTGAAGAACCAGGGTGCCGACGTTGTCGGGATCAACTGCCTGCCGGGCCCGCAGACTGCGCTCGACATCCTCGAGGAGATGTCGCGGGCCGCCAAGGTCAGGCTCTCGGTGCAGCCGAACGCGGGCCATCCACGTGTCGTCGAGCGCGAAGTGTCGTATCCAGTCACGCCGAACGTCTTCGGGGAATACATGTCGCGGTTCGTCGCGGCGGGGGCAGTCGTCATTGGCGGTTGCTGCGGCACGACGCCCGAGCACACGACCGCCATGCGCGCCGGACTGCGCACCGGCAAAGGGGCAGGACCGGACGAGGGCGCGTCCATATCGGTGAGCGACTACGAGCTGCCGGATGAACTCGACGCGGAGGACACGACACTTCGCGAGAAGCTCGCGGCAGGACGGTTCGTCGTGACCGCCGAGATCGACCCGCCGCGCGGGCTGAATCCGCGGCGGGCGCTGCAAGGCGCCGCCAAGCTGCGCCTGGCGGGCGTCGACGCGCTGAACGTCTCGGACAGCCCGATGGCACGTGTGCGGATGAGCGCGTTCGCGCTGGCGATCCTGCTGAAGCAGCAGCTCGGGTTGGAGCCGGTCGTCCACGTGACGACGCGCGACCGCAACCTCCTGGCGCTGCAGGCCGACCTGATTGGCTCGCACGTGCTGGGCGTACGGAACGTGCTGTGCCTGCGCGGCGACGCGCCGTCGGGGTCGGGCTACGCGCGGGCAGTCGGCGTGTGGGACGTGACGCCCGTGGGGCTGATGCGCATCCTGAAGGGGCTGAACGAGGGGATCGACTTCGCGGGGAGCGCGATGGCGCAACCCACGTCGTTCTTCGTCGGCGCGGCAGCGAACCCGACGGCGGCGTCGCTCGAGGCCGAGATCAAGCTGCTGCGCCGGAAGGTCGAGGCGGGGGCCGACTTCATCATGACGCAGGCGATCTACGACACCGAAGCGCTGGAGCGCTTCGTCGAGAAGGCGTCGCGGTTCGACATCCCGATCTTGATGGGACTGCTGCCCCTGCACAGCGAACGACACGCCGAGTTCATCCACAACGAGCTGCCGGGCGTCGTCATTCCCGATGCCCTTCGCGAGCGCATGGCGGCGGCAGGCGAGAACGGCCTTGCCGAGGGCGCGGCGATCGCGCGGGAGACGATCGAGGCGGCGCGAGGCGGCGTGCAGGGCATCTACCTCATCCCGGCGTTCGGACGGTACGACGTCGCGGCGGAGCTGGTCGAGCAGGTCAAGGACGAGGCCTAGGACGCGCGCTCCCCTACCCTTCCTGTGCTAGGCTGGGCCGTCATCGGCTACTTCAGCACGGAAAGGACTCGACCATGATTACGCTCCAGCAATTTCTTCGCGACGCGTTCCGCAACCAGCACGGGATGATCGACCGCGCGGTGAAGGAGCTGACACCAGAACAAGTGCACTGGCTCCCGCCGGACACGAAGCTCAACCACATCGGCAACACTTTGTGGCACTACGTACGCACCGAGGACAACATCGTGCAGTTCATTCTGCAGGGACGCAAGCCAACGGTGTGGGTCGAGGGCGGGTTCCACGAGAAGTGGGGCCTCGACAAGGTGGCGCAGGGGACGGGCATGACGACCGAGGACGCGCACGCGATGCGGCTGCCGCCGATGCCGGAGTGGATGGAGTACCAGAGCAAGGTCTGGGAGGCGACGGACGACTATCTGGCGACGGTCGAGGACGAGGCGTTCGAGCGCGAGCACAAGATCATCCCGTTCGGCGAGATCCCGGCCTCGCGGGCGCTCTCGATGGTGTGCCTGACGCACGGCCACGCGCACTTCGGGGAGATCTGCGCGATGCGCGTGCTGCAGGGGCTGGAGAGCACTCTTAACTAGCGGGTTGGCGGCTAGGCGCGGGCCGGTCGGGACATGGATTTCGTTGAAGGGATAGCCATTGTGGTAGCCCTCTTGTCATATCCCCATCGGTGGGTACCTCGGCTATCGGGTTACCAGGCTCATACCCCTTGCCGCGCCAGCCGGACTGCCCGGGTTCGGATTCAAGGTCTCCCTGTAGTTGATGCGCATCTTCATCTTCCTCATGATGATGGTAGCGGTAAGCGCCCCCATCGTCTTCGGCCTCGGCGCGATCTTCGGTTAGCGGATTTGGTTGGGATAGCTGATCGCGGGAGGCCGTGTTATCCTCCAACTCATGGCTGAGGTAGCAACGGACTGGCGCGAGCTGGAGTCTCGCGTGTTCATGCAGACCGGCAAACGGCAGCCGGTGGTGCTCGTACGCGGCGAAGGCAGCCGCGTGTGGGACGAGGATGGGAAGCCTTACATCGACTTCTTCGGCGGGACTGCGGTGACGAGCCTCGGACACAGCGATGTCGCCCTCGCGGAGGCGGTCGCGGACCAGGCGAAGACGCTGATGGCGGTTTCGAATCTGTTCTATACGGTGCCGCAGCTCCAGCTCGCGGAGCTGCTGGTCGAGTACTCCTGCCTCGACCGCGTCTACTTCTCGAATTCGGGGGCCGAGGCGAACGAGGGCGCGATCAAGCTCGCGCGCAAGTGGGGCGGGCTGAAGAAGAACGGGGCATTCGAGATCGTCGCGGCACTCGACGGGTTCCACGGCCGGACCTTGACAACGGTGACGGCAAGCGGCACCGACAAGTACAAAGACCCATTCGCTCCCCTGCCGCCCGGATTCGTCCACGTGCCATACAACGACGTCGACGCGCTGGCCGGTGCGATCACGGCGCAGACGTGCGCGATCATGCTCGAGCCCGTGCAGGGCGAGGGCGGCGTGAACGTGCCTGACGACGGCTATCTGTCCGCTGTGCGCCAGCTCTGCGACGAGCACAACGTGCTGCTCATCCTCGACGAAGTGCAGACAGGCTGCGGTCGCTGCGGCAAGCTCTTCGCGTACGAGCTGACAGGCGCGGAGCCGGACATCATGACGCTCGCGAAGGGCATCGCGTCCGGCGTGCCCTTGGGCGCCCTGCTCGCGAAGGAGCATTGCGCGGTCTTCGAACCCGGCGACCACGGGTCGACGTACGGCGGCAACCCCCTCGCCTGCCGCGCCGGCTACGAGGTGATGCGCCGCATCATCGAGGGGCGACTGCCGACGAAGGCAGCCGACGACGGCGCGCACGTCGAACAGCGCTTCCACAGTATGCAGGACCGTTTGGAAATCGTGGCAGGGCATCGAGGTAAGGGGTTGATGCGCGCGCTCGCACTGTCGCGCGAGGTCGCGCCGGACGTGGTCGCGAAGTGCCTGGAGAAGGGGCTCATCGTCAACGGCGTACGCCCTGACACGATCCGCGTCCTGCCGGCGCTCAATATTCCACGCGAGGACCTGGACGACGGGCTCGACATCTTGGAGAGCGTTCTGGCCGAGCTGTCCGATGAGTAAGAAGCTCGTCCTGGCCTACTCCGGCGGGCTCGACACGTCGGTGGCGGTGCGCTGGCTGACGGACAAGGGCTATGAGGTCATCGCGCTCACGGTTGACGTCGGCATCCCGGACCTCGACCAGAAGGTTGCGGAGGAGCGCGCGCGTGCCGCCGGCGCGATCGAGTACCGGTGCATCGACGCGAAGGAGGACTTCATCCGCTTCTTCGCCTTCCCCGCCCTCGCGGCAGGCGCGATGTACCAGGGACGCTACCCGCTGGCGACGGCGCTGGCCCGCCCGCTAATCGCGAAGCTGATGGTCGACGTCGCGCGCGCGACGGGCGCGACGGGCGTCGGGCACGGCTGCACTGGCAAAGGCAACGATCAGGTGCGCTTCGACGTGAGCACCCAGGCGCTGGCGCCCGACCTCGAGATCGTGGCGCCGGTGCGCGAATGGGAGCTGAAGACGCGCGAGCTCGAGATCGAGTACGCGCAGGAGCACAACATCCCCGTGCCGGTGACGAAGAAGAGCCCGTATTCGATCGACGAGAACCTGTGGGGTCGGAGCATAGAGTCGGGCCCGCTGGAGGACCCCTGGCACGAACCGGGCGAGGGCGTGTTCGCGTGGACGAAGTCGGTCGCCGACGCGCCCGACCAACCCGTGTACATCGAGGTATCGTTCGAACGCGGAATGCCTGTGGCGCTCGATGGCGAGAACCTCGATCCGGTGGCGCTCGTCGAACGCGTGAACGAGCTGGCAGGTGAGCACGGGATCGGGCGGATCGATCACATCGAGGACCGGCTCGTCGGCATCAAGTCGCGCGAGATCTACGAAGCGCCAGCCGCGGTCACGCTCCTGGCCGCGCACCAGGCGGTCGAGCGGCTAACGCTGTCGAAATCGCAGTTGCGGCTGAAATCGACGCTGGCGCAAGAGTACTCGAACTTGATCTACGATGGCCTCTGGTTCACGGCGCATCATCAGGACCTGGCGAGCTACGTGCAGTCGAGCCAGCGGCACGTGACAGGTACATCCCGGTTGCGGCTCCACAAAGGCCAGGCCACGGTCGCCGGCTCGAAGGCTCCAGAGAGCCTGTACGCGACCGCGCTGGCGACGTACGCGGAGGGCGACGAGTTCGACCAGTCGGCAGCAGAGGGTTTCATCCACATCTGGGGCCTCCCAGTCCGCGTTCAGGCGCAGGCACAACTGCTGTCGCAGCCGGACGAGCCGCTGCGCATCGCTACTGGGGATTCAGTATAAGCCTACTGAATATTTGGCCAGCCAGCCTAGCAAGTTTTGGTGGCGCTTACTTGACGGCTGGTGTACGATCTGACCCGTCACGAGTGTTAACCCTGGCGCTCGACGGCTCGCGGGCCTGAGCAACCTGCAGCTAGCACACGAAGGATGCTCTAGCAACGTCGCCGAGTGGGATCCCATCCGTTGGGATGGGATAGGAAGCACAGATCGGACAGGTCAGCAGGCTCAATTTTGCGGCGGGACATGGGGAGCTTTGAAGCGCTCCTGGCCTTCGATTCATCTTCCTCCGTCTCACAAAGAGGGTGAAGCGCCAGTGGACGTTGAAACACAACGGGAGGTTGCGTTGACCTTAGATCAGGCTGACGTAAGGGAGAAGACAATGCTAACGATACTGGCTGAAGGCGCCGAGGGGCTCGGGCTGGATCTCTCGTCGGAGCAGATGGACCAATTCCAGGCGTACTACGACGTGCTCACGGACTGGGCTGAACGCGTCAGCCTCACCGCCGTCAAGGACGAGGAAGGTATTCAGAAGCGCCACTTCCTGGAGTCGGCTGCGCTGATCCCCGTCCTTAGGGAGCAGGGACTGTCATTGGAGGACAAGTCGCTCATCGACATCGGCAGCGGCGCCGGTATCCCGGGCATCCCGCTCAAGATCATTGAGCCCAGTCTCAAGCTCACGATAGTCGAGGCGAAGCAGCGCAAGGCAGAGTTCCTCGGCGCGCTGCTCAAGGAGCTAAACATTGACGACGTGGTCGTGATTCCGCGACGCAGCGAGGAGACGGCCCACAACGCGATTCATCGCGAGCAGTACAACTACGCCGCGGCGAAAGCGCTCGCGCCGCTGGCGACCCTCATCGAGCTCACCCTGCCGTTCCTCGTGATGGGCGGAGTCGTCATTGCTCCGAAGGGTAAGGAGACCGACAAGGAGGTTGCCGAGGCGGAGGTTGCTCTGGAGACCCTGAAAGGGTCGATTCGCGCGGTCGAGCCGATCCCGCTGGCCGACAAGAAGCAGAAGGTCGTGCTGGTCGACAAGGACCTCCCGACTCCGGCCCGATTCCCGCGCCGCCCTGGCATGCCGGCCAAGCGGCCCTTGATTTAGTCGCGGCCAATCCCGACGCAACTTTACCGGGTCAAGCTCCCCACCTATACTTGCGACTAGACTGGGCACGGCGAAGGGGGTAGCGTAATGACGCCAATGGAACCGCGGATGGACTTGGCGATTCTGGCGGACCGACTCCAACGACTAGTCAGACTCGACACGACTGTGTTCGACGAGGTCCGCCTGGACCCTGGCGCGACCATCCCGTCAGTTCTTGTCCTCATCGTCGCCACCGTTTTCTCCGGAGTCGGAGGCTGGCTCTGGTGGATCGTCGAGGACTACCGAGATGCATCCGATGTCCTGGTCGAGTCCGTCATCCTCGGCTCGATCTTCTCGATTGCGCTCTGGATCGTCTGGCTGTTGGTCGCTTGGGTGATCCTCACCCAGGTCTTCCGTGAGGACGCTGACTGGCAGCAGATGCTGCGTACAATGGGCATGGCCTCGGCACCCCTGGCGCTCTCAGTCGCGATGTTCATACCTGGGGTCGACTTTGGCATCGCGCTGGCGTCAATCGCGCTCTTCTTCGGCCTCACGACGATCGCAATCCAGGCCACGACAACGGCTGAGCCAGCTCACACTCTTGTGGCGAACACGGCAGGGTTCCTGATCTGGGCTGTCGTCCTGGGCCTGCTCGCCACTGCGGAGAGTTTCCTGGCTCCGGGGATCTTCCTCTTCGAAGTCTTCTCGGAAGTCTAGCCGACGATTCCGCCTTCGCGCAGAGAGGCGATTGCCCCGGCGTCGTAGCCGAGGCTCGAGAGCACCTCGTCCGTGTGCGTCCCGGTGACGGGCGTCGGCGTGCGGACAGAGCCCGGCGTTGCCGAGAGCTTCGTCCCGACGCCGACCTGCTTCACCATACCCGCCTGCGGATGATCAATCTCGACGACCATGTCGCGGGCCAAATTGTGCGGGTCCTCCAAGGCCTCGTCGAGCGAGTAGACGGGCGCGACACAAATGTCGGTCTCCCGCAGGATCTTGAACCACTCGTCGCGGGCTTTGGTCTTGAACTTCTCGCGGAAGTGCGCGAAGACATCGTCGCGCCTCGAACCGTCCATCTGGTACGGAATGAAGTCCTCACGGTCCATGGCCTTGCAGAGATTCACCCAGAAGTGGCCCTCCAAGCTACCGAGGCTGATCCAGCCGCCGTCCGAGCACTCGTACACGTTGTACTGCGGTAATGCCCCGTTCAGTGCGAACGTGCCGCGTCCCGGGGCGCGCCCGGTCATCATGGTGGTGCTCACGGCGCTAGCGAGGAGATACAACACGCCGTCGGACATAGCGATGTCCACATACTGGCCCTCGCCTGTGCGGTCGCGGGCGTGGAGCGCCGCCAGGATGCCATAGGCAGCGTGCAGGCCGCCGGCGGCGAAGTCGGCGATGACGTTCATCGGGATGGCCGGAGGCTGGTCCGGCCAGCCGATCATGCCGAGCGCGCCGCCCACCGAGATGTAGTTGATGTCGTGGCCGACCATCTCGGCGTACGGGCCGGTCTGACCGTAGCCGGAGAGGGAACAGTAGACGATAGCGGGGTTCTTCTCCCTTAACGTGTCGTAGTCGACGCCGAGGCGCTTGACGACGCCGGGCCGGAAGCCTTCGATGACCACATCGGCGTCCTCGACGAGCTTATAGAAGATCTCGCGCGCCTTGTCCTCGCGCAGGTTGAGCACGATGCTGCGCTTGTTTCGCCCCAGCGCGTTGTAGGCCTCCGTCCCTGAGCCGAAGCCAGCGCCCTGCGCGGCCTTACTGTCGGACGGCGGCTCAATCAGGAGGACGTCGGCGCCGAGGTCGCCGAGCAGCATCGTGCAGAAGGGCCCCGGCGCCAAGCGCGAGAGGTCGAGCACGCGAATGTCATCTAAGGCCATCATAAGGCAGTCTTCCCCCTACCGACGCTTGCTTATGGGTAGAGCGTCGATCAGTGGCGCTCCGTACGAGTCCGGAACGCGCGTCGTTCTTCGTCGGTCTTGGCGGCGAAATAGTCGGCATTGAGCTGGATGTATTCCTTCTGGCCTTCGGGCACGTCTTCTTCGTAGAAGATCGCCTCGACGGGGCAGACGAAGACGCAGGCTTCACAGTCGATGCAGATCTCGGGGTCGATGTAGTACTGGTGGTCCTCGTCCGTCGTGTGGATGCAGTCCACGGGACAGACATCGACGCACGTTGCGTCCTTGACATCGATACAGGGCTCAGTGATGACGTAGGCCACGCTACGATTCCTCCAGGCCGAGCGAGTACGGGTCTCGAACGCCGGTCTTCTGCACCTCCACGTCGCCGTTCAACTGTGCCTGACACGCCAGCCGGACATGCTGTTTCAACACGGTAGGCCCTCGCTCATCGACGAGCACGCGTTCCTCCGCTCGCCCCATCGGCGAGAGGTTCCCCATCCCGATCACGACCACACATGCACAGGTGGTGCAGCGGCCTTCGCCTCCGCAGGTCGTCGGCCAGTAGTACCCGGCCTCCTCCGCGGCCTTCATGATCGTCGTGCCGGTGGCTGCTTCGACCACGATGTCCTTCGGCCGGATCGTGACCTTCGGCATACGACTCAGGCCCCTCCTTCCGACCTCGAAAGTACTCTAGCACAGACGATTTCGGCAGATAAAGAGAGCACACAGGACGCAGAACGCCTGAGATATACTAGAGTCCAGCTGAACTTAAGGAGTCCTGTTCATGCCCCGTGAGAGCCCTGAGGAGGCCCTCGGCCCTTCGGTATCGTATACGATCACCGCGCGCGCCCAGTACCCGAACCGGCCCGGCATGCTCGGCCTCATCGCGAGCGCTATCGGTGAAGCCGGCGGAGACATCACCGGCGTCGACCTTGTCCGAACGGACGCTGCGTCGATTGTGCGCGACATCACCATCGGCGCGCGCGACGACGAACACGGGCGCCTGATCCTGCACGTCGTCCGCGACCTCAAGGGCGTAAAAATCCGGAGCGTCTCCGACCCTGTGTTACTCGCGCACGTCGGCGGCAAGATCGAGATCAAAAACAAGATCCCTATCACAGGCCGGGCCGAGCTCTCTCGCGTCTACACGCCCGGGGTGGCCCGCGTCTGCCTCGGTATCGAACGGGAGCCGGAATCGGCGTGGACCCTGACTGTCAAGAAGAACGCGGTTGCCGTCGTCACAGACGGGACAGCAGTGCTCGGTCTCGGCGATATCGGCCCAACGGCGGCGCTTCCCGTGATGGAGGGCAAGGCGATGCTCTTCAAGGAGTTCGGCAACGTCGACGCCTGGCCGATCTGCCTCGACACGAAAGATGTCGACGAAATCGTGAGGACCGTCGAGATCATCGCGCCGGCGTTCGGCGGAATCAACCTGGAGGACATCTCAGCGCCCCGCTGCTTCGAAGTCGAATCGCGCCTGAAGGAGAAGCTGAACATTCCGGTCTTCCACGACGACCAGCACGGCACGGCTGTCGTCGTGCTGGCGGCGCTCATGAACGCGCTTCAGATCGTCAAGAAGGAACTGGCCGACATCCGCGTTGTCATCAGCGGTGTTGGTGCGGCCGGGATCGCCTGCGCGAAAATCTTCCTCTCCGTCGGGGTCGAGCACGTCATCTCGTGCGACAGCCGGGGAGCGATCTACGAGGGCCGCCAGGAGAACATGAACAGCATCAAGGAGTGGATCGCCGGCAACACGAACAAAGAGGGCGTGCGGGGCTCGCTGTCCGACGCACTCCAGGGTGCCGACGTGTTCGTCGGCGTCTCTGGCCCCGACCTGGTGACCTCAGACGACCTGAAGCTCATGAACGAGAACCCGATCGTCTTCGCGCTGGCCAATCCAGACCCGGAGATCGTACCGGAGATCGCGCTGCCGCTCGTGCGGGTGATGGCGACGGGCCGCTCGGACTACCCGAACCAGATCAACAACGTGCTCTGCTTCCCCGGCCTCTTTCGCGGCGTCCTCGATGCACGCGCCTGGGATATCAATGAGGAGATGAAGGTCGCGGCGGCCGAGGCGATCGCCAGCCAGGTGAGCAAGGACGAGCTGAGCGAGGAGTACATCATTCCGTCGGTCTTTCATCGCGACACGTTCAGCGCGGTCGCGACCGAGGTCGCCGAGGCCGCGTACCGGACCGGCGCCGCCGAGCGGCACCGCAAAGTCCACCCAGTCCAGATCTAGGCTGTGTACCCGCCGATCGAGATCGCCCGCTTCACGGTGGCCGAGTTCAAGCGCGGCCTGGAAGGCCTGACTGAAGGGGAAGGGCAGACGCGCTTCGAGAAACAAGGTGGCGACCGGATGAACGCGATCTCGTGGTCGATGGCACACATCGCCGGGCACTGGCTATCGCGGCCTCAGCGCCTGAAGAGCTTCAGTTTCCAGTCGGAGGACCCGGTGCCGCCCACGCTCGAGCAGGCCAACGCTTGGCTCGACGAGGCCGCGTCTTACACCGAAGGCTGGCTGGCGAACGCCGACGACGAGCTGCTCTTCTCGAAACCAAATCACCTTCACGGCCTGAGCGTTGGAACGAGCGTCGTACGTATGGCTCTGCACAGCTGGTTCCATTGCGGCGAGATCAACGCCATCCGCCAACTGCTCGGTCACGAAGAGATCTTCTTTCTCGGCGACATCACAGAGCACCTCGAATGGCGCCCGTCAGACACCCTAGGCGGCTATCTGCCTCAGGAGCTCGTGCGTTTCACCATCGCGGAGTACGACCGCGGACTCGAGGGTATGACAGACGAGGAAGCCATCGTCAAGCTGCCGAAGGCGGACGGCACGACGATGAACTCGATCACGTGGACAATGGGGCACGTGACGACCGGCTGGCTGTTTGCAAGTGCGCTCCTGACGAGTGAACACATTGATTTCGGCGACCGCATGTTCTTCGGGGCGGGGGCAGATCCGACGCCGCCTTCGATGGCCGAGATGCTGGAGATGTGGGAGCGCGCCAAGGGCCTGAGTGAGAAATGGCTTCTGGGGCTAACGAGCGAACTACTAGGTTCGAAGCGGGACTTCGGGCCGATGCAGGACGAGAACCTCGGCACGCAGCTCATGAGGGCGGTGCTGCATACCTGGTTCCACATCGGCGAGATCAACGCGATACGTCAAATGCTCGGCCAGGACGAGATCTCGTTCGTCGGCGAAATGAGGGGGCGGCTCGAGTACGGTGGCGCCGCGTAGTCGTCGCACCATCTTGCCTGCTTCGTTTGCGTTTCGGTACAATCCGTTCGCTCGCGCCCGGGGTCCCTGGCGCGACTTCAAGTCTTACCGACGGGAGCCCCTGGTAGATGAAGGAATACGACACTAGCGACATCCGTAACGTGGTGCTGCTCGGCCATGGCGGGACGGGCAAGACCTCCTTCGCCGAGGCCGCGCTATTCTCCACCGGCGCCATCACACGCATGGGCAAGGTCGACGACGGAAACACGGTCTCTGACCATGACCCCGACGAGATCAAACGCCAGATCAGCGTCAGTCTGGCCGTCTTGCCGTGTGAGGTCGACGGGTCCAAGATCAATCTGATCGACACTCCCGGCTACGCAGACTTCCAGGGTGAGGTGAAGGAAGGGATCCGGGCAGCCGACTCCGCGGTAATCGTGGTGGACGCCGTATCCGGCGTGGAGGTGGGGACCGACCTGGCCTGGAGCTTCGCAGACGAGATCGAGCTACCTCGGTTCGTCCTGGTGAACCGCCTGGACCGCGAGAACGCTGACTTCTCGCAAGCGGTCAGCCAGCTTCAGAGCAGTTTTGGCAAGCAGTGCGTGCCGCTCCACGTACCCATCGGCTCGCAGCACGACTTCAACGGCGTGGCCGACCTGCTCGAGATGAAGGCCTACACCGGCGACAAGGCCGATGAAGGCGCCATTCCGGAGTCCCTTGGAACGGACGTTTCGACCTCTCGCGAACAGCTCATCGAGGCCATCGCGGAGAACGACGACGACCTCCTCAACAAGTACCTCGAAGGCGAGGAGTTGACCGCCGACGAGCTACGTTCCGGCCTGCGCAAGGCCGTGGCTGCCGGCGCCATCGTGCCTGTGCTGGCCGCCGCATCGACCAGCAGCATTGGCGTGGCGCGGGTCATGAACACGCTCTCGAGTTCCGCGCCATCCCCGGTCGACAGAGGAGAGATCCTTGCGACGGAGGGCGCCGGCGGCGAGGTAACGCTGACTGCGGATCCCACGGCATCCTTGGCGGTGCTAGCGGTCAAGACCAGCGCCGACCAACATGTCGGCAAGATCACGTATCTGCGCGTATTCTCCGGCACCATGACCGGCGACTCGCAGGTCTTCAACGCGAAGCGCAGAGCGAACGAGCGCGTCGGCCAGCTCTTCCATCTCGTCGGCAAGACGCAGGAACCGACACCGAAGCTGGTCGCCGGCGATATCGGCGCAGTCGCGAAGCTGGCCGAGACAGAGACCGGCGACACACTCTGCTCTAAGGACAAGCCGGTGGTGCTCCCGCCGATCGAGTTTCCAACGCCGTCCTACAGGATCGCCATTTTCCCGAAGACCAAGGCTGACCTCGACAAGCTGGGTACGGCACTCAGTCGCGTCGCGGAAGAGGACCCAAGCCTCCGCGTCAACCGCGACCCGGACACAGGAGAGACGATCCTCTCCGGACTCGGCGAATCGCACATCGACGTCACGGCTGAACGCATGAAGCGCAAGTTCGGCGTGGAGGTCGACCTCGAGACGCCGAAGGTGCCGTACAAGGTCACCGTACAGAAATCGGCGCAGACCGACTACACGCACAAGAAGCAGAGTGGCGGGCACGGCCAGTTCGCACGCGTTGCGATCGAGGTCTCGCCCCAACCGCGCAGCGCGGGCTTCGAGTTCACCGACAGCATCGTCGGCGGCTCCGTGCCGAAGCAGTATATCCCCGCAGTGGAGAAGGGCGTCGAGGAGGCGATGAAGGAAGGGGTGCTCGCGGGTTTCCCGCTCGTCGACGTAAAGGTGAATCTCTACGACGGTAAGGAGCACCCGGTCGACTCATCGGAGATGGCGTTCAAGATCGCCGGCTCGCAGGCGCTTAAGCAGGCCGCCCGCGACGCAAATCCCGTCCTGTTGGAACCGATCGTCAACCTCAAGGTTAGCGTGCCCGAGTCGAACACGGGAGACGTGCTCAGCGACCTGAACGGCAAGCGCGCCAAGGTGCAGGGCATGACACCGCAGGGCGCGCTGACCGTCGTTGAGGCGCAGGCGCCGCTCGCGGAGGTGCTGCGCTACGCGACCGACCTCCGATCCATCACCCAAGGCCGCGCCCACTACACGATGGAGCAGAGCCACTACGAGG
>Ga0075326_1000065_pt1 | contig 21712 bp, 22 predicted proteins | sample MayberrySE_Catta_3_FD_120052 | JGI IMG/M metagenome (GOLD analysis project Ga0075326, IMG submission 120052) | Natural and restored wetland microbial communities from the San Francisco Bay, California, USA, that impact long-term carbon... | ecosystem: Environmental > Terrestrial > Soil >...
AGCGCCTTCGGCCAATTCGTCAACGTCTCCATGTGCGACCGCTGCCAGGGCGAGGGCGCCGTCATCACGAAGCCCTGTAAGGCCTGTCGCGGCCGCGGCTACGAGGAGAAGACGCGCAAGCTCCAGGTGAAGATCCCCGCCGGCATCGACGACGGCTCTCAGATGCGTCTCTCCGGTGAGGGTGAGGTCGGCGACCGCGGCGGGCCGCGCGGCAACCTCTATCTGCAGGTGAACGTGAAGCGCCATAAGATCTTCCAGCGCGACGGAGACGACCTCATCTACAACCTTGAGGTCAACTTCGCGCAGGCCGCCCTTGGCGACGAGGTTCAGGTCCCCACGCTCGAGGAAATGCAGAAGCTGCGCATCCCTGCCGGGACGCAGAGCGGACAGGTCTTCGTACTTAAGGGCCAGGGCGTCCTGCACCTGCGATCGGGCGGCCGCGGCGACCTGCTCGTCCACACGCACGTCACGACGCCTAAGAACCTCAGCGACGAGCAGAAGCAGCTCCTCGCCCAGCTTGCCGAGTCGATGGGTACGCCGCTCTCGCCGGACGACAAGGGCTTTCTGACCAAGATCAAAGACGCCCTCGGTTAAGCGCGAATGCGCCACCTGGAGCTGGCGATCAGCGTCCGCCCGCATGCGGTGGAGGACGCCGCCGACCTCTTACGCCGGCACGCGCCGTCCGGCGTCAGCATCGAACCGCCCTTCGACGCGATCGACGAAGACGGTGCGGTCGAGTTCCCACTCGAGAGTGCGGTGCGCATCCGCGCATGGCTGCCGGCCGACGGTGGCGCGGAGACAGTGGATCGTCTTCGCGCCGAGCTCAGCGCGCTGGCAGGCGACATCGTAGAGCCGCTCTCCACTCGTGAGGTCGAGGACGAGAACTGGGCCCACGCCTGGAAGGAGCACTTCCACGTCACGCGCGTCGGCGATCGCCTCGTCCTTCGGCCCGCGTGGCGCGACTACGAGCCCGAGCCTGACGACGTCGTCGTAACCATTGACCCCGGGCGTGCGTTCGGCACAGGCCAGCATGAGACCACGCGGATGTGCCTGGAGGAGCTGGAACGCCGTCTCGCCGCAGGCGCCCGCGTCCTCGACGTCGGCTGCGGGTCGGGCATCTTGACCGCGACAGCGGCCCTCCTCGGCGCGGGAATCGTCGACGCGATCGATATCGACCCCGCGGCCGTCGCCGCAACGAACGACAGCGTCTCGGCGAACGCCGTCACGCAACGCGTCCGCGTCGCGCAGGGTTCGCTCGGGGAAACGTGGCCGTTCGCGCAGCCTCCGACTGCGGCATACGATCTCCTTCTCGCGAACATCAGCTCGCGCGTCATACGCGACCTCGCGCCGGACATCGTCGACGCGCTGGCCGATGGCGGCGTTGCCCTCGTGAGCGGCATCGTCGCCGAGCAGGAAGAGAGCTGCGTTGACACGCTCACCGTCACGGGGGCCGACATAGTAGAACGCCGCGCTGATGGCGACTGGCGGCTGTTTGTCGTAGGCCGCTAGCCGGTCGGGCCCACGGCCTCCAGCGTCCAGAGCATCGGGTCCACGTTCTCGCCCCCCACAATCAGTTCCCAGTGCAGGTGCGGTCCGGTCGAGAGGCCGGTCGCGCCGACGAAGCCTAGCACGTCCCCGGTCGCAACCGTACCGCCGAGGCTCGCTGCGGTCCGCGAGAGATGGTGGTAGGCCGTGAACACACCGCCGCCGTGATCGAGCACGACGCTACGCCCGCGGATCGGCAACTCGTCTACGAACACGACGCGACCAGCGTTCGCCGCGGTCACCGGCGCTCCTTCCTCGGCGGCGAAGTCCGTGCCGCTGTGGTAACTGCTCACTGGCGCCGAGTTGTAGCTGCGCCCGATGCCGTACGGGCTGCTGACGGGCGCCGCACTCGGCGGCACGAACGGCCCAACCCAGAGCTGCTCCGGCGTGAACTGTGCATAGATCTGCTCGCGGGTCGCGGCCTCCTGCGCCGCGAGCGAGGGGTCGAGCAACGCCGACTCCTCTGGCGCAAGCGTGATCGTCTCGACTGGGAAGCCCGTCGCAACGACTTCGACTGCGCCGGCAAGGTCGGTGAGGGGAACGCCACCCCCGCCCGACAGCGTCACCGCGAGATCGTAGACGCCGGCCGGCTTGAACGCGTCTGCGCCGATCACGCCCCAGAAGCCGCCGGGCCGGGCAAGCAACTGGTGCGTGCGGCCGTCGAAGGTTGCGGTCGCCCTGTCGGCGTCGCCCGTCACTTCGATGACGCCGAATCCGCCCTGGTTGATCACGACGTACTCGCTGAGCAGCATCGGGACAGGAGTCGGCGTTGGCGATGGCGTAGGCGTCGAGGTCGGCGTGGCCGTCGGCGTCATGGTCGGCGTGGGAGCCGGTTCTGAGCCGGGCAGGACACCACAGCCCGAGAACGCGAGCCAGAGGACGAGCAGCGGGGCGAGGACCAAGAGGCGCATCGTTGGGTAGGAGCATTGTAGCCAAGCGGAACGCGTCGCGGTTGTAACACATGCGATACGCGCGACTTGCTATACTCTCGTTCTGCGATACGAAGTACAGCGCTGGAGGCGTGGTGGAAGACCCGAAGATCATCGCGGAACGCATCATCGAGAACGTTGAACGCGTCGTCATCGGCAAGACCGAGCCGGTGCGCCTCGCGCTCGTCGCGCTGATGTGCCAGGGCCACGTCCTCATTGAGGACGTGCCCGGCGTCGGCAAAACGATCCTGGCCCGCAGCCTCGCCGCGTCGACCGGCTGCAGCTTCCGGCGCATCCAGTTCACGCCTGACCTGCTGCCCACCGACGTCACGGGCGTCTCGATCTACAACCAGAAGACCGGCGACTTCGAGTTCCGGGACGGTCCGATCATGGCGCAGGTCGTTCTCGCCGACGAGATCAACCGCGCGACGCCGAAGACGCAGTCGGCCCTTCTCGAGTCGATGGAGGAAGGCCAGGTCACGGTCGATGGCGTGACGCACACGCTCCCGAAGCCGTTCATCGTGATGGCCACGCAGAACCCGATCGAGTACGAGGGCACGTTCCCGCTGCCGGAAGCGGAGCTCGACCGCTTTCTGCTGCGGATCGAGCTCGGCTATCCAACGCAGACCGACGAAGTCCTGATCATGGAGTCGCAGCAGACCTCCCACCCGATCCATTCCCTCGAGCAGGTCACGGACCCGAACGAACTCATGGGCATCCAGCGCGCCGTCAAAGAGATCTACGTCGACCCGCTGATCAAGCAGTACATCGCAGCCGTCGCCGCCGCGACCCGCGAGCACGAGTCGGTCTACCTCGGCGCCTCGCCGCGCGGCTCGCTGGCGCTCTACCGCGCCAGCCAGGCCTGGGCGCTGCTGGACAGCCGCGACTTTGTCCGCCCTGACGATGTCAAGGGCCTCGCGCTCGCGACGCTCGGCCACCGCATCATCATTAGCCCCTCCGCGCGCGTCAAGGACGTCTCGGCGGGGCACATCGTCGAGGACTGCCTTGCGCGTGTGCCGGTTCCCGGGGCCCGCCCCGGCCGGCCGACGGAGCAGCGCACGCGCTAGCCATGCGCGGGCTCCTGCGCGCCTTCAAAGTCGTCTTCATCGAGCGCAGGTCGCTCACGGTGGTCATCAGCCTGTTCGTCATCGCGCTGGTCATTGCGCTCGCCAACGACTACGAGATGATGGCGCGTCTGGCCAACGTCATCCTCATCACGATCCCGCTCGCGTACGTTTGGACACGCCTCAACCTTAATAGCCTCGAGGTCACGGTCGAACGCCCTGTGGACCGCTTGCAGGAGGGCATGGAGTTCGCCGAGCGCATCACGGCCACCAACAGGAGCTGGCTCACCAAGCTCTGGCTTGAAGTCGAGGACCCATCCGACCTGCCCGGCCACTCGGGCAGCCGCATCATCAGCCTCGGCCCGAAGCAGACGCGGAGCTGGCGCACAGTTTCTACGTGCGGGCGCCGCGGGCGCTACAGCATCGGGCCGGTGCGAGTAACCTCCGGCGACCTGTTCGGCATGTTCAAGGGCACGAAGAACTTCGGCCACGCGCAGTACCTGCTCGTCTACCCGCGCGCGACCGAGCTGCCGGACTTCTCCGTCCCGCCGGCGCTGCTCCCCGGCGAGGGCCGCTTCCGCCGGCCGAGCCACCTCGTCACGCCGAACGCCTCCGGCGTGCGCGACTACCAGCCCGGCGACAACTTCAACCGCATCCACTGGAAGACGACCGCGCGCACCGGCGACATCGCCGTGAAGCTGTTCGAGCTCGACCCGGCCAGCGACATCTGGCTCGCGCTCGACCTCCATGCGGATGTCCAGAGCGGAGAGGGCGACGACAGCACCGAAGAACACGGCGTGCGCATCGCCGCGTCGATCGCGCGCTACTTCCTGCTCGCAAATCGAAGCGTCGGCTTCATGGCCTACGGCGAGCGCCTCCACCTCGAGGAGGCGCAGCGCGGCCTTTCGCAGTACACGCGCATCCTCGAGCAACTCGCGCTGGCGCGCGCCGTCGGCGATGTCCCACTGGCCGACCTGCTCAACCACGAAAGCCCGCGCTTCGGCCGCCACACAACGGTCGTCACCATCACACCGTCGACCGACGAGTCGTGGGTTGTCAGCATGGAGATGCTGGCCGGACGCGGCGTGAAGCTCGCGTCTGTCCTGCTCGAGCCGAGCACGTTCGGCAGCGACGCAAACGTGCTCCTTATCTTCAGCGCGCTGACCGCCGCTGACATCTCTACGTACGTGGTCAAACGCACCGACGACCTCGTGCGGTCGCTCGGTGCAGGACACGAAGCGCCGGCTGGAGATCCCGCATGAGGCAGGCGAGCTGGAACGAGATGTTCGCGCCCAAGCCGGGCGCGCTCGTGATCGAGGCCGAAACACCGAAAGAGCCGAAGGGCTGGCGACGGTTCTTCTGGTGGGAGGACATCGTCACGTTCGCGCTGCTGGGCGCGCTCGTCCTCGCGGTCATCAGTTCCGTGTATCGCGCTGAGTGGGTCGACATCATGCCGTCGTTGTATCCGGTCACGTTCTTCGGGTTGCTGATGGGCGCGATGCTCGCGCGCGTCCGCTGGCCCGAGGCGATCATCCACGTCCTGGCGCTGCCGTTCGGCGCGGCCGCGTCCCTGGCAACGATTCTCAGCGTCGTCCCGGACGCGACGCCGTGGGACCGTTACGAAGAGCTCCACGCCCGCATGGCCGCCTGGTTCGACGTCGCGTTCAACGGGGGGATCAGCGCCGACGAGCTCCCGTTCGTCGTGCTGATCGTCCCGCTGGCCTGGATCGCATCGTACTTGTCGTCGTGGGCGGTGTTCCGCTGGCAGAACGTTTGGCTCGCGCTCGTCCCCAGCGGCTTCCTGTTGCTTTCGAACGTGAGTTACTTTTCGGGCCAGTTCAGCTTTGCCGTGGTCGTCTTCCTCTTTGCCGCTGTCCTGCTGATCACGCGCGTCAACCTCACAGCGAGGGCGAAGACGTGGCGTGAGGAGGACAAGCCCTACCCTCCCTTCCTGAGCCTGACTGTCCTCCACACGACGTTCTGGCTCGCCATCACTGTGCTGGCCGCAGCGTGGGTCATGCCCCGCGCCGGCGAGTCGGGCGCGCTGGAGTCGGCGTGGGTTGACGCGACCGAGCCGGTCGCAGAGCGCGCGGCGGGCCTCAGCCGCCTCTTCGTCGGTGTGCGTGGACCCCAGGAGTCTCTCATTCATCGCTACCCAGACATCGTGCCCTTCCAGGGGCCGATCGAGCTGCCGGAGACGGAAGTGCTCGAAGCGATCGTCGAACAGCTCGAGCAGCGCCCCTATCTGCGTTCCGAGTCCTTCGATGTCTATACGTCCGAGGGCTGGGAACAAAGTTCGGGCACCGAACAGAGTCTCGACGCCGACGTGATTACCGAGGTGGACGAACAGCTCGCGGCGCGGGAGCCGGTCTCGCTGGAGATCCAGTCCGAAGGCAAGACGGACGACACCGCGTTCACCGTCGGCCAGCCGCGCCGGGTTAATCGCGACGCCACGGCTCAGTCGACACTGGCCGTCCGTGACATCGTCGGTATCGATGTCCGTGATGGCGTGCAGGAAGGTTCCACGTACGAGACCACCGGTAGCCTCTCCGTAGCCACCGCGGATGAACTGCGGTTGGCTTCCGACCTCACTCGAGAGGTCGCCTATCCGACCGGTATCCACCGCATCTATACACAGCTGCCGGCAGACTTCCATGAGCCACCTGATCGGGTCCACGAATTGGCAGCCAGCCTCATAGAGGAGCAGAACTCCTACGATGTCGCCATGGCCATCGAGGGCTACCTGCGTCAATTCCCAATCGACTACGATATCCCGGAAACGCCGCGCGGCCGCGATACCGTGGACTACTTCCTGTTCGACCTGCAGCGCGGCTACTTCGACTACCACGCGTCCGCCATGGTTGTCATGCTGCGTGCGCTCGACATCCCTTCGCGGCTCGCGGTCGGCTACGTGCTCGACCCGAGCGAGCGCATCCCGGGCACGAACCAGTACCGCGTCACCGAACAGAGCGCCTTCGCCTGGCCCGTGGTCTACTTCCCCGGCTACGGCTGGATCGAGTTCAACCCGACACCGAACCAGCCGCGGATCGAACGACCGGACAGCGCGGCCGTCGAGCCGCCAACCGAGGCCGAGTCCGGTGAGGCGCCGTCCCTCGGCCTCGAGGATCTCCCGGGCCAATTCGGCGAGGAAGACGCCACGGGATCGACGCTCGACCTTGACGAGGGCTCGTCTGGCGGGTCTGGCTTGGTGATCACGCTCTGGGTGCTGGCCGGACTCGGCATGCTGGCGTTGGTCGCCGCCGGCCTGGGCCGCTTCATGTGGACGCACGGCCTGGCAGGCGTACCCCTCGCCACCCGGCGCTGGGAGCAGACGGCGCGCCTCGCGTCGTGGTCGGGCAACGGGCCCAAGCCGACGCAAACGCCGCACGAGTTCGCGTCGGCCATCGCCGACAAGGTTCGCGGAATCGACGACGTGCAGTTGCTGGCCGACGCCTACGTCCGGGAGGAGTTCGGGGACAAGGACGTCCCGGTCGACGAGAGGCTCGACCAGGCCTGGGAGAAGGTCCGCAACGGGCTCGTCCGGCGGATCTTCCGGCTGCGCTAAGATTCACCCAGAGCGCATTGGAGGACCCATCCTGAGCCTGTCGAAGGATACGAAGATGAAACACATCCTCACCCAGACCGACCTCGGTTGGGTGGCCTTGGCCATCGAGGGCGGCGCTGTCTGCGCGGCCTACCTGCCAACGACCCGCAAGCTTGCCGAGCTGCAGATCAACGACTGGGGCGCATTTGAGCCGGCGACGCCGGAAGAGGCCACGCCGTTCGTCGAAATCATCCAGCGCGCCGTCGCTGGCGAGGACATCCAAGCCAACGGCAACTACCGCATCGGCACCGGCACGGCGTTCCAGCGCGCCGTATGGGAGGGGGTCAGCACGATCCCGCGGGGTGAGGTGCTGAGCTACCGCGAGCTTGCCGAGCGTATCGGCTATCCGGGCGCTGCGCGCGCGGTTGGTCAGGCCTGCGGCGTGAATCCCATTCCGCTGCTCATCCCTTGCCATCGCGTGGTCGCCTCGAACGGTATCGGTGGCTTCGGCGGGCCGATCAACCTCAAGCGCAAGCTCCTCGCCGCCGAGGGCGTCGACTACTAGTCAGCTACCAGTCGGGTAGATCAGCGGAACCCTGCCGTTCACGATTCGTCACGGGCAGCCGCGAGTTCAGTTCCTGCGCCAGCTCGAGCGCTAGAAGCGCTTCATCGATCGTCAGCTCGTCCGCTCCGCCCGCGATCGCAGCGCGCAGCTCCTGACGCAGCGCTTCCTCCGTCTGCTGTCCAGCCGTCGCGCCGCCGCCGGGGTCGGGCGGCTCGCCACCCTCGCTCTCCTCGTTCCCGGGCTGCGGCCGCTGCGCCTGCGCCTCCTCCTGCTCCTGCAGCCGGCGCACCAGTTCCAGATTGAACTTCGCATCCGCGTCGTCGTGACGCAGGAGCAGCGACTGACGGAGCGCATTCGCCGCGTCGTCGAGCCGTCCCATCTCGGCATAGTGCAGCCCCAGGTTGTAGTACGCCGCGGCCGCGTCCTGGGGCTCTTCGAGCGGCAGCGCGCGCAGTGTCTCGCTGGCGGCCTCGTCGAAGCGGGCAAGGCGATGCAGCGCGAGTCCCGCGTTGTAGTGCGGTTCCGACCGATCGGGTGACTCCGAGCCTGCCTGCCTGTACGTCTCAAGCGCCTCCTCGTATTGAACGTCCCGGTACGCATCGTTGCCTTCGTCCAGCAGGTCGTCTGCGGCCGAACTGCAGGACGGGCCGGCCAGCACGAACAAGCTCAGCAAGGCCGTCGCCGCGGCCGGTCGCAGAACGCGGCGTGGAAGCCGTAGCTGGATCGACCAGCCGCGATCCGGTAGCAGCCGCTCCGCAACGAGTAGCCCGAGCGCGACCAGCACGAGCCACTGGAAGCGCTCGACCGGTAGCTGCTCTCGATCGCTCTCCAGCAGCGAACGCTCCAGACTGTTGATCTCGTCGCCTATCGTCGCGAGCTGCTCGACGGAAGCGTACCGGCCCGTCGGCGTCGTCACACTCATGCTCCGCAGCAGGTTCTCATCGAGCCGCGTCACCACGGGCACGCCGTTCTCAAACTCAGCCGGCACGGCGGCGCCGGTCATGGTGCCGGCGCCCGAGGCGTAGATGCTGATCCCGTTGCCGGCCACGGCCTCTGCCGCGGCGAGCGCATCGCCGCTGTGGTCCTCGCCATCGGAAATGAGCACGATCACGCGCGTCGCTGTCTCGCGATCCCGTAGCACCCCCATCGCAGTACGTATCGCTCCTCCGAGATCGGACCCCGGGTCGACCAGCGCGCCGTCCTCAACGGCGCTCGCGAGCAGCGCGTCCAGCGGTTCGGTGTCAGTCGTCAGCGGCGCGCGCACGATCGCCGTTCCCGCGAACACCACGAGACCAACACGGTGCCCGCGGAGCCGCTCGACCAGCAGCCGTGCCTGTGCCGTCGCGACATCGAGCCGCGTCGGCTCCGCGTCCGACGCCAGCATGCTGCGCGAGACGTCGAGCACCAGCACAACATCCGCGCCCTCCTGTTCAATCAACACGTGCTCTTCGCCAATCTGCGGTCGTGCCATCGCGACCGCCAGTAAGGCCACGGCCAGCACGACCAGTCCCGCCTTGACGAAGCGCATGCGCTCCGACGGCCTCTCAAGTTCCCGTCCCGGTGCGAATCGACGCGCTGCGCTCTCTCGCCAACGCGCGACAGCCACGTACGCCACGCCGGCAAGCGGCGCGAGCGCGAGCAGCGCAAGGTATGCCGGCACCTCGAAGGTCACGGCATCCTCCGCAGAACCATAGTTACCAGCAGCACCTCCAGCGCGATCAGAGCAAGCGCCGCGCCGACCGCGTACGGCGCCAGCTCATCGACCGACGCGAAGCGCCTCGGTCCTAGGCGTGAGCGCTCGAGCTCGTCGATCGTCTCATAGACGTCATCGAGCGACTCCGGGTCGGCCGCGAAGTATTCCGCGTCAGTGAGATCGGCGATGGTGCGCAGTGACGCTTCGTTGACGCTGAACGGCACAAACTCGCCAGTTGGAGCGCCTGTGTCGCCGAAGACACCGATCGTGTAGATGCGCACGCCGAGGGCCTGCGCGATCCGCGCGGCCTCCTCCGGCTCGACTTCGGGACGGTTGTTCTCACCGTCGCTGAGCATGATGATCGTGCGGCTCTCGGCGCTCGACTCCCGTAGCAGACCGATCGCGTCCGTCAGAGCAAGGCCGATCGCGGTACCGTTCGGGATATCGAGCCCGCCGGCGTCTGCGACCAGGTCCTGAAACGCGCTGTAGTCGACAGTCAGCGGGCTCATGACGAAGCTACGTGAGCGGAAGGCGACGAGCCCAAGCCGGTCTGTCTCGCGTTCGGCGATAAAGTCGCGCAGCACGTCCTGCGCGATCTCGAGCCGCGACTGCCCTCCAAGCACAGGCTGCTGCATGCTCGTCGACGTGTCCAGTACGAGAACGATATCGATACCCTCCTGCGGCACCAGGTTCTCGGCCTCGCCGCGCTGCGGGCGGGCCACGGCGACGATGAGCAGCGCGATTGCGGCGAGACGCAGCGCGCCGGGTAACCAGCGCAGCCGCACGCGCCACGATCTGTTGCCTGCGTCGACGCTGCCCAGGCTGCTCATGCGCAACGCCGGACGCGGCGCCCGCGCGCCCCACACCCCGAGCAGAGGTAGCGCCAGCAGAAGCGACAACGCGAGCGGCCACGCGAACTCGACGTTCATTCCGCAGTCACATCCGCTTCTGAGGTCAGGCGAATGACCTCCAGCGCGGCGGCGAGGTCGGCTTCGGCGCGCTCGCGCGTCGGCTCGTAACCGGCAAACTGCACCGACTGGCATTGCTCCAGCGTGCTCACAGCCTGCCGTACCGCGAGGCGTTTCATGCCTACCGTATCGAGTTTCCCTTCCAGCTCCGCTGGTGTCATGGCACCTGCCGCGACGCCGAATCGAATCGCGAGGTAAGCGCGTAGGCCTTCGCTCAAGCGTCGGTAGTACTCGACCACCTCACCGCGTTCGAGCAGGCCGGCGTTCCGGAGCGCCTCGAGCTGGACCTCTGCGTCCCGAGGGCGTTGAGGCGTTCCCGGTTCCTCGTGCTGCACCTGCGCCGTGCCCCACGTGCCGAGCGCCGGTACGCGCGTGAGCGCCATCGTGAACACGGAGATAGCCGCGAAGCCGGCCATGCACAACGCGGCCCAGACCCAAGTCGGCGTTCCGGCCGACGCCTGCAACGGCTGCTTGAGATCGCGGAACTGCACAGGCGAGTCCTCCGGCACCGTCGCTTCGACCGTGATGTCGCCCATCTCTGCCAGGAGCTGTCCTTCACCTTCCACGTCGATCTGCAGCGGCGCCAGCGCCACGTCCTCGACGGCGAACGCCGCGAGAGTGTACGTGGCGACCGACTCGCTCGTGCCGCTGTCCTGATCGTCCGTCTCTACGTCGGAAGCCTCGATCAAATCCAGCGGAGCGAAGACGTCCGGGCTATCGGGGAACGTCACGTCCGCGCCCGTGGCGTGACGCACGACGACGGTCAACGTGATCGGATCGCCGACCGTGACGGCAGTCGGTTCCAGCGTCGCCTCAACAGACGCCGGCCCTTGCGCTTGCGCCGGTGCGACAGCCAGGGCGACAAGCACGACTGCGGCGCAGATCGTCAAGCGCACGTCAACGCCTCCGCGCCCGCGCCTGCAGGTAGGCGATCAGCGGTGCCATGTGGTCTCGGTCGGTGCGGACCGGTACGACGTCAACACCTACCGACGCCAGTGTGCGCAGCCGCTCGCTCCACGCCCGCCTCGCACGCTGTTCAAACGCCTGACGCGACCCATCGTCCGATGTATCGAGCCACGCACGCCCCCCTGATTCCGCGTCCTCGAGCTCGACGAGACCGACATCGGGCAGCTCGATCTCGCGTGGGTCGAGCAGCGCGAGCGCAACGATGTCATGCCGCCTCGCGGCGTAGCGCAGCGTCGACTCGAAGCCGCTGTCGAGGAAGTCTGAGATGAGGAAGACAACGGCTCTGTGTCGCAGCGCGCCCTGTAGGTGGCTCACTGCCGCCGCGATGGTCGTGCCTCGTCCCTCCGGCTGCGCACCTAGAACGTCCCGCACGATGCGTAACGCGTGGCGCTGGCCTTTCGCGGGCGCCACGAATTGTTCGACCCGGTCCGTGAACGTAAGCAGGCCGGTAAGATCGTTGCTGCGCGCAGCCGCAAACGTCAGGAGCGCGCTCAGTTCCGCCGCGACCTCCACCTTCGTAGACGTACCGCTGCCGAACTGCTGCGAGCCGCTGATATCTACGGCCATGACAACCGTGAGCTCGCGCTCCTCGACGAACTTCTTGACGTAGGGCGTCACCATCCGCGCCGTGACATTCCAGTCGATGATGCGGACGTCATCTCCTGGTTGGTACGCGCGCACTTCCGAGAACTCGAGACCACGGCCGCGGAACACGCTGCTGTACTGGCCGTGCAGCCGTTCGGAGACGAGCCGTCGGGCGCGGATCTCGAGACGGCGAACCCGTCGCGCGAGGTCTGCCGGTGCTACAGGATCACTGGCGACGGCGGCCATGATGGAAATTCTAGCACCGCCGGAGAGGAACGGTGCGGGCTAGGAAGGCGCCTCGAGGACCATCTGTGTCTGCGTCACCTGCGCGACTAGCTTGTCGTCTACGGTGACACGTGTCTGCCAGACCATCGTCTTCCTGCCTCGATGCAGCGGCGTGCACTCGCCGACGACCGTCTTGCCCGTGGTCGCGGGCGCGAAGAAGTTCGTCTTCGATTCGATAGTCGTCGTCGCGGCGCCCTTGGGCAGGTTGAGCACCGTCGCCACCGCGCCGAGCGTGTCGGCGAAGCCCATGATCGCGCCGCCGTGCATGATGCCGGGAACGGTGCAGAGGTCGTCGCGCACTGGTAGCTCCGCGCGGACCAACTCTGGTGTCGTTTCGATGAACGTGATGCCGAGCAGGTCGGGAAAGAACCCCTTGATGCGCCCCTGCATCGTCTCGACGGGTTCGGCCATCTAGGCGGCCTGCGCCTGAATCCGGCGTCCGCGCCGCAGCACGAACAGAATCACCGAGCACTCCAGCAATTCCTCGCCGCCGATCGCCAGCGCGATCAGCAACACCCAGAGCTGCTGCCAGATCCACGCCGCTCCCACGCCCGCGACCGCTAGGCCTACGGCCACAGCGCGCAAGCCGCCGACAAAGACGATCGGCGTGCCGCTCTCGAAGGCGCTCAGCGAATGCCACGCAACGAGTCGTGCGACGCCATACGCGGCCATCGCGAAGCCAATCGCCATGATGAAGCTGCCGGGGTACGCGCGCCAGGAGAGATCGACTAGTGCGTCCATCACGATACCTCCGGCTCAAGTGTACCTAACCGCGCGCCGCTTACTCAGGGGCCGGGTCCTCACGCGAGAGCCCGATCTGGGATGAGAGTCCCGTGCGCCGCTCCGGTCCGTAGTGCTCGTCATCGGCGTACTCGTCGAAGAAGGTCAGTCCCTTCTGCAAGACCCGCCGGCCATACTTCGATCGCAGCCGGTCGATCCCCTGCAGCAGCGCCTCCTCGTCTCGGTCGCGCGAGTCGAAGAGGTCGAGTTGGACGGAGTCGTCCGTGAAGTTCGATGTGCCAAGCCCGATCAGGCGCACAGGACGGTCGTGCTTCCGCAACGCCACATCCAGCAGCGCGGCACACTCCTCGAACAGCACGTCGTCCCCAAAGGTCGGCCGCTCCAGGGTGTGGCTGCGCGTGATCGTCGTGAAGTCGTTGTACCGCAGCTTGAGCGTCACGCAACGCGCCCGGATGTGGTCGCGGCGCAGCTCCGCGCCAACGCTCTCCGCGAAGCCTCGCAGCGTCGCCAGCAGCGTCTGCCGCTCGACGATGTCCTTGGCGTACGTGCCTTCGCGGCTGACTGACTTCGCCGGCTCCCGATCGCCCGGCACTTCGGCCGGATCGAGGCCGCGGGCTCGCGCCGCCAGCGAACGGCCCGACTTTCCGAACAGCGACTTGAGCTGCACCTCGGGCATAGCCGCGAGCTGGCCGAGTGTGCGGATACCCAACCGCGCCAGCTCCGATTCCGCCTTCGGCCCGAGGCCGGGGAGATCGCGTACGGGGCGCCTCTCCAGGAACTCCGCCTCGCCGCCGAACGGCACGACCAGCAAGCCGTCCGGCTTCGCGGCGTCCGACGCGATCTTCGCGACCGAGCGCCCCGACGCCACGCCAACCGACGCCGCGATCTTGCACACCTCTCGGACGCGGACTCTGATAGACTCGCCCGCTGTACGACCGAGGTCTTCCGGCGACGCAACTTCCTCGGCGGAGACGCCGGCGACGGAGCAGATCACAGGTTCGCAGCCAGTGACGTCGAGGTAGGCCTCATCGAGGCCCATCGGCTGCACAATCGGCGAGTAGGCGCGAAGGATCTCGTGGAAGAGCTTCGAGACTCGACGGTACTCGGTGTAGTCGCCGCGCAAGAAAACCGCCTGCGGGCAGAGCCGCTGCGCCGTACGCAAAGGCATGCCGGAACGCACGCCGTACACGCGCGCCTCATAGGACGCTGTCGCAGCGACACCCCGCCCGCGCGGGTCGCCGCCCACGACTACGGGTTTGCCGATGAGGCTTGGGTCGCGGACCTGCTCGACGGCAACGTAGAAGGCATCGAGGTCAACGTGGAGGATCGTTCGTGAGCCGGGCATGGCGTGTCTCGAAGTGCGGAACCAGCGCTCCGCCTAGAATATGCGTGCTAATTGTAGGCTTGGTCGATCAGGCTGTCAACTAGCGAAGGGCGCGACGGATCGGGCCGCCGACGAACACGCTCAGAAGCACACTTACGAAGCTGATTAGCAACGCCGCGAGGAAGGCGGCGATGAACCCGTCCAACTCGACGTACAGGTCGAAGATATCCGCGATCCACACGGTCAGCGCGAGCATCGCGGCGTTGATCACCAAGTGGAATAGGCCCAGCGTGAGGATAGTCGCCACGATCCCGATCAGGTCCACGATGGGCTTGATGATGGCGTTGACGAACGCGAAGATCGCAGCGGTGGCCAGCAGCGACTCCCAGCCCTCGATCTCGAACCCCGTGACCCACTCCGACGCCAACCACAGGGCCACAGCATTGACGCCGAGGCGCACCGCAAACGCCAGGAGGAACGGCTCGCGCTCCTCACGGCTTACGTAATGGAACTCCATTCGGGGGCTGGAGACTGTGCTACGCCTCCGGGGCGTTGTCGCTCGAAGCGGCGTTCTTGGAGCGCCGTTCGGCCACACGCTTCACCATGCGCACCACGGCGTTGCGGCTGCTCGTCGCGCCGGCTGCCGCCTCGATCTCCTCGGGCGTGATCTGCTCGAGGATCTCCTCGGGCTTCTGACCCCGTCGCATGCGCCGCGCCACGGCGACGCCCGCAAGCGCGATCAAAGCGCCCGACACGATCACGGCAGGACCCGCATAGCTCTGGTAGCGCTTGCTCAGGTGCGGAAACTTCGCCGCAACACGATGAGCAAGCGTGAGTACCTGGGTGGTCGAAGTGTCGAGCGCTTCGCCTTCAACGTCGTGCCAGCCGTCGTTCGTGTCGATTTCGATAAGGTCGTCAGCCTCGGATTCGATCTTCGGGGGACGCTCAGTCGCGCGTGCCATAGCGGGGCCTCCTCAGGGTTGGATACATAGGACCCGGGAAACTGCTCAGACGAGCAGGATAGCACCGCTGCGACTAACTACACCAGCAGCACGTTATGGTTACTCCGGACGAATCTGCCGGAGCAGGTTCGCGGTCTCGATGGCGGTCACAACCGCGTCATAGCCCTTATCGGCTTTTCCGCCCGCCCTGGCCACCGCCTGCTCGAGATTGTCGGTCGTGATCACGCCGAACACCACCGGAACGCCGGTGTCCGCTGCGACGTCCTGGATGCCGCGCGCCGCCTCTCCAGCAACGAAGTCGAAGTGTGGCGTCTCACCACGAATCACCGCCCCCAGGCAGACCACGGCGTCGTAGTCACCGGATTCCGCGAATGCGCGAGCTGTCAGCGGCAGTTCGAACGCGCCCGGCGTCCACGCCACCACAACGTCGTCGTCCCTGACGCCATGGCGCTCGAGTGCTTTGCGCGCGCCCTCGAGCAGTCGCGTGGTGATCGTTTCGTTGAAGCGCGAGACGGCGATCGCGATGCGCATGCCGGCGCCGTTGAGATCGCCCTGGTATGTCTCGCCCACAGCGCCGGCTTAGAGCGATCCTTCCTGGTGCGAGTCGAGCTGGTGCCCGAGCTTCGTGCGCTTCGTTTCGAGATAGCGGACGTTGTGCGCGTTCGGCTTGATCTTAATCGGCACGCGCTCGACGAGGTTCAGGCCGTAGCCTTCCAGCCCCGCGCGCTTCGTAGGGTTGTTCGTCAGCAGCCGGATGTCCTTGATTCCGAGGTCGACCAGGATCTGCATGCCAATGCCGTAGTCGCGGCGGTCCGGCGGGAACCCGAGCGCCTCGTTCGCCTCGACAGTATCCATTCCCTCGTCCTGGAGGGCGTACGCCCGCAGCTTGTTGTGCAGGCCGATCCCGCGGCCCTCCTGACGCATGTAGATGATCGCGCCGCGGCCCTCCCCTGCGATCATGCTCATCGCAGCATGGAGCTGCTCGCCGCAGTCACAGCGCTGGCTCCCGAATACGTCGCTCGTCAGGCACTGGCTGTGTACGCGCACGAGCACCGGCCCTGACTCCTCGAGGTCTCCCATCACCAAGGCGACGTGCTCATCCGGGTCGATCGACGACTTATAGGCGATCGCCTTCCACTGGCCGTACTCGGTCGGGAGTACCGTCTCCGCAACGCGCTCGACGAGGTGCTCCTTGCGCTGGCGGTAGGCGATGAGCTGGTCGACGCTGATGATCTTCAGCTTGTGTCGCGCGGCGAAGCGCTTCAGGTCGGGCAGGCGCGCCATCGTGCCGTCGGCCTTCATGATCTCGCAGAGGACGCCGGCAGGGTTCAGCCCCGCGAGCTTGCACAGGTCGACGACTGCCTCGGTCTGCCCCGCGCGCACCAGCACGCCGCCGTCACGCGCGCGCAGCGGGAACATGTGGCCGGGCATGACGAGATCCTGCGGGCGTGTCTTCGGATCGATCAGCACCTCCACGGTGCGCGCGCGGTCCGCGGCCGAGATGCCGGTGCTGACACCGGCGCGCGCTTCAACGCTGACCGTGAACGGCGTCCCGAAGTGCGAGTCGTTCCGTCCCACCATCATCGGCAGGCCGAGCTTGTCAACGCGGTCGGCTGTCAGCGGCATGCAGATCAGCCCGCGGCCGTACTTGGCCATGAAGTTGATCGCGTCCGCGTCGACGAACTGTGCCGGGAGCGTGAGGTCGCCTTCGTTCTCCCGGTCCTCGTTGTCGATAATGATGACGAAGCGGCCCTGGCGGTACTCTTCGATCGCCTCTTCGATCGTCGCTAGCCCGCTGGACTGCTTCTTCGTCGTTGTGGCTTTCTTGGCTGTCTTCTTCGTAGCCATCGATCTATCCCTCCTGCCTGGGCACCCGCGGACGGGTTGCCCGGCGGCCCCTACTCCACGTCCGGCTGGCTGCCGGGCGCGGACTCCAGGAGCTGTCCGACATATCGGGCGATGATGTCGGACTCCAAGTTTATTCTATCGCCCGGCGATTTACGAGTGTGGTTTGTGTGGTCCTGTGTGTACTCAACGAGGGAGACTGTGAAGCTGTCCACACTTTTCGCGATGATCGTCAGGCTCGCGCCGTCCACTGTGATCGGCCCCTTGACGACAGCGTAGCGCAGGATCTCCGGCGGGGCCTTGTACGTCGCGAGGATCGCGTTGCCCTCCGGCGTCAGCGACTCGAGTGTGCCCGTGGCCTCGACCACCCCGCGCACGAGATGGCCGCTCAACCGGTCTGACAGCGTCAGCGAGCGCTCGAGGTTCACCTGATCGCCGGCCCTGAGATCGCTCAGGTTCGTGCGCCGGTAGGTCTCGGGCATGACGTTCGCGAAAAAGCCTCGGTCGTCCTTCTCGGCGACAGTCAGGTCGACCCCGTTGATCGCGATGCTCTCACCAAGTTCCGCCTCGCGCGCTAGGTCACAGTCGATCACCAAGCGGCCCTCCGCCGCCTCGCGCACCGTCCCCAGCTCCTCGATGATGCCGGTGAACACGCTAGCAGTACCCCGTAATCAACACGTCCTCGCCCAAACGCTCGACCTCGATATCACGCAACCGGAGCGCGTCGGCCATGCATTCAGCGCCACGGCCCACCACGGCTGACGGCGCGTCGCCGCCCACGATCATCGGCGCGATCACTGCGTGCACTTTGTCGACCAGTTTCTGGTCGAAGAACGAGCCGTGCAGCACGCCGCCGCCCTCCACCAGCAGCGTCAACACGTCGAGTCGGCCGAGCAGGTCGAGCAGCGCGGGCAGGCTGACGCGACTGCTGCCGTCGTCGGGCAGCACCTCGACGCGCGCGCCCGCTTCCGTCATCTCGGTGCGCCACGCGTCGGACAACGCGGCCGTTGTGGCGATAAGCGTCTTGGCGTCACAGGAGAGTACTCCTGCGTCCTTCGGTGTCCGGCCTTTGGAGTCGATCACGACGCGCAACGGCTGCCGGTCCGCGAGCTGGTCACCCGGCCGTGCCGTCAGCTGCGGGTTGTCGACCACAACGGTGCTCACGCCCACAGCGATTGCGTCGATGCGCGTGCGCCACTCGTGCGACCACGCGCGCGTCTCGGGGCCGCTGACCCAGCGGGAGTCGCCGCTTGTTGCGGCGATCTTGCCGTCGAGCGTCGCGGCGAACTTCGCGATGACGAACGGCCGGCCCGTCTCGCGATGCTTCAAGTAGCCTTCGTTGATCCGACGGGCCTCGGCCTCGCCCTCGCCAGCGAAGACACGCAGGCCCGCTTCCTCGAGCCGCTTCTGACCCTTGCCCGCGACACGCGCGTCCGGGTCGACGTGGGAGAAATGCACCTCCGCGATGCCCGCCTCGAGCACGGCCTCGGTGCACGGCCCCGTGTTCCCGTGGTGGCAGCAGGGCTCGAGCGTGACGTAGATCGTCGCGCCGCGCGCATCCTCGGTCGTCGACGCGAGTGCCGCGACCTCCGCGTGCGGCGTGCCGCGGCCCTGATAGCTTCCTTCACCGATGATCCGGCCGTCCTTGACGACCACTGCCCCGACCGACGCCCCCGGGCTCACCCGTCCCTGCATCTCGCGCGCCAGTTCGAGCGCGCGCGCCATGTACTCGCTGGGAGGTGGGCCGGCTTCGCTCACGGACCGCCCTCGGTGAAGAGGCCGGCCTGCTTGCCTTTGCGGAGCTGCTCCTGCTCGAGCTCGTCGTCGAGCTCGTCCCAGACACCGCTCGGCAGCGGGCCGACCTGCCCCTGGTACTTGCTCTCGCCCGAGCCGTACGGACGCTCCGCCGGCGACGACATGCGCTCGAACGTGAACATGCAGATGCGCATCCCGGGATAGAGCGCGACCGGCATCACGCCAAGGTTGCCGAGCTCCATAGTGGCTGTGCCATCCCAGCCTGGGTGGAAGATCGACGCGGTGCTGTGGACGATGATCCCTAGCCGGCCCAGGCTGCTGCGGCCCTCGAGCCGGCCCAGCAGGTCGTCGGCGATTGTCACGCGCTCCGTCGTGGACGCCAGCACGAGTTCGTGCGGGTGGATGATGAACGGCTCCCCCTGCTGGATGTCGATCTGACGCGTCGTGCCTTTCGCCGATTCCGGCGATCGGGGGTCGATGTAGGCCTGCTTGTTGCGCTCGAAGACGAGGAAGGTGTTCCCGAGCCGCATGTCGATCCCGTCCGGCCCGATACGCTCCTCGATGCCCTCGGCGGGATCGATCTTGATGCGGCCCGCCTCTAGTTCGGCCCGGATATCGCGGTCTGAGAGAATCAAGTGCGCTCCTGCGTGCTGTAGTTGCCGCCAATCTGGCAGCCTGGGGCTCAATTCTAACATAGGGCTGCCGTCGCCAAAGTCGAAGTTGCGCACGAAGGCGGCGCAGGCGAGACTGCATACGATGCCATACAAGGTCACCGTCGAACGGAACACGCTGCGCTTCGCGGCCGCGCACTTCGCGACGTTCGAGGCTGAGTGCGAGCCCCTCCACGGCCACAACTACGACGTGATCGTCGAGGTCGAGGGCGAGCTGACCGACGTGGGCTGGATCGTCGACTTCGGCGTGCTCAAGGCGATCACGCGCGAGCTCTGCCAGGAGCTCGACCACAAGTTCCTCCTGCAGCGCGACAGCGAGGCGCTCGAGATCGACGAGACCGAGACACGCTGCAAGGTGCGCTATCAGGGCAAGGGCTGGTCGTTCCCCAGGGCCGACGTCGTCGCGCTCCCCATCGAGAACACCACGGCGGAGCATCTCGCGCGCTGGTTCGCCGAACGCGTCCGCGGAGAGCTTGAGTCACGCGGCGCGACGAACGTCACCTCGATCGCCGTCGGTATCGAGGAGATGCCCGGCCAGACCGGCTGGTACCGCGACGCATAGCGTGTCTTCGGTTGAGGACATCGCGGCGGCCGTTGACGCCGAGACCCTCGAACCGGCCGTGCGCGCGATCCTCGGCAGCGACGCGACGACGGTCGAGTGGCAGTACGAGCGCATGCGTGTCATCACCGGCTTGCCGGATCATCGTGGCCTGTTCCGGTTCTCTGGCGCCGGTCGCGCCGACGGAGTGAAGCGGCCGTGGTCCGCCGTCCTGAAGGTCGTCCTCAGACACTCACGCTGGTCCGACGAACCGGGCGAGGTGCTCTACTGGCGCCGGGAGGCGGTCGCGTTCCAGTCAGGATTCCTTGATAACATCGCGGGGCTCACGCCGGTGCGCTGCTACGCAATTGGCGAGCCCGACAATCACACGCTCCTCTTCTGGCTCGAGGACCTCACCGACGAGTACGCGAACGGCTGGCCCATCGAACGCTACGGGCTCGCCGCACGACACCTCGGGCACATGGGCGGTGAATTCCTCGCCGGGCGTCAGATCCCCGACCTCAACTGGCTCCATCGACGCGACGTCAGCGGCAGCGACCGCGGCGCCGACGCGGTGCTACGACGCATCAGCGATGATGCTACCTGGTCGCATCCAGACGTGAAGCGCGTCTATCCAGAACCGATCGCCGGCCGGTTGCGGGCGCAGTGGGAAGACCGGCACACGTTCCGAGAGGCGATCTCGCAGCTCCCGGTCACGCTCGCGCACAACGACGCGCACACGCAGAACCTGTTCTCGCGTCGCGCAACGGACAGCACACAGGAGACCGTCGCCGTCGACTGGGAGCTGATGGGCATCGCGCCGATCGCGTCTGACATCACGTTCCTCGTCGTCGCATCGTTGCGCAGGCTGGAGGTCGACATGGAGGACGCCGACGCCCTCGAGGCGGCCGTCCTCGACGGCTACATAGCTGGCCTGCGAGACATGGGCTGGGCCGGCGATGAAAGCGACGTCCGGCTCGGCTACACCGCGGCGGTCGCGCTGCGGCTCGGGCTCGTGCCGCAGACGCTCGACCTCATCCTGCGTCCGGAGCGCCGCGCCGAAGCCGAACGCTCCTGGGACCGCCCGGCGGACCAGCTCATCGAGCGCTGGGCGCAGGTCGCGTACTTCGTGCTGGAACGAGCCGACCGGGCTCGCGAGATGCTCGCGCACGGCGGATAGCCTCGCGTTGCATCGGTTGACAACCCCTGTTACACTATGATATTCTCGATTTAGTGTAGAAAGTACACTAATTCGGGAGCCTAGCAATGACGACGCAAACCGTCCCCGAACAGCTCACTGTCCTCCCGGGCATCGCCTGTGAGGCGGACAGCATCGACACGGTGCCGCTGAGCCAGGAGCGCTCATTCAGCTTCTGGCAGCAGGACATCCCTCACGAATACCTCAGCCTCGAACCCGATGCGATCATCGAGCGGATCCGCGGCGCGCGTGAGAAACTGGGCTCGCAACTCATCATCCTCGGCCACCACTACCAGCGCGAGGACATCATCCAGTTCGCCGACTTCAAGGGCGACTCGTTCAAGCTGGCTCAGTGGGCGGCCGAGCACGCCGAGTCCGAGTTCATCGTCTTCTGCGGCGTGCACTTCATGGCGGAGGCAGCCGACATCCTCAGCGCGCAACACCAGAAGGTCGTCCTGCCGAACATGGCCGCCGGCTGCTCGATGGCAGACATGGCCGACCCGGACGACGTCTACGCCGCCTGGGACGAGCTCA
>Ga0075326_1000066_pt1 | contig 21562 bp, 21 predicted proteins | sample MayberrySE_Catta_3_FD_120052 | JGI IMG/M metagenome (GOLD analysis project Ga0075326, IMG submission 120052) | Natural and restored wetland microbial communities from the San Francisco Bay, California, USA, that impact long-term carbon... | ecosystem: Environmental > Terrestrial > Soil >...
AGGACAACCCCGCGCGCACCGAGAACCACGCCGAGCTCGAGCCGATCCTCAACGAGGCGATGCAACAGCGCACGACCGACGAGTGGCTGAAGGAGTTCGACGCGATCGGCATCCCATCCGGGCCGCTCAACACGATCCCCCAGGCCGCCGAACATCCTCAAGTACGAGCCCGCGAGATGCTGGTCGAGGTCGAGCACCCGGTCGCGGGTAAGCTGCCTATCTCGAACACGCCGGTGAAGTTGTCGCGCACGCCGGGCGGGATCCGCGGTCCCGCGCCCGCCATCGGCCAGGACACGGACGGCGTGCTGCGAGATCTCCTCGGCATGGAGGAGGACGAGGTCTCGCGCCTGCGCGAGGCGGGCGTCGTGATCTAGAGAGACGCCGCCAGCTTCTTCGGGGCGATCAGGCGGTAGCTCTCGCTGAGGAGCCGGCGGACTTCGTCCCAGTCGCCGTTCACCTCGAGGTCGAGGCCGACCCAGCCATGAGGCCCGATGTACTTCGGGACGAAGTGACGCCTCGCGTCGGCGCCGACGAGCGCCTGCTGCTGGCCGGGTGCGGCCTTCACAAGCAGTGCAATGCGTCCGTCGTTGTGTTCGTTGACGACGAAGTAGGCGAACTTCTTCTTGCGCACCCGGAAGGTGACGTGCTGCTTGGCCGGCCCGCTGGGCTCAGCCTCCGCTTCGGGCAGCGCGAGCGCGATCTCGACTACGCGATCGCGGAGGGAGCCGGACACTACGTGGGGCTGCGCATATTGCGCCACTGCCAGGCGATGGTGGCGACGAGCAGGACCGCGCCGACCGCGAGCGTGATGATCACGCCGACCGAGTTCATGCCCTCGAACGGCCAGTCCCAGATCGAGGACTCCGTCTCCTGCACGACCCCCACCGGCACGTCGAACGTCGCAGTGAGGTCGTCCTCGCCACGACGCTGGACCGTGGCTGACACTTCCCACTCGCCTGGGAGCGAGAGGTTCGTCGCATCTGTTGAGAACTTCGCGCTTCCAGCCAGGGGCAACTCGAGCCTGGATTGACCTATCTCTGGATCTGGATGGTCGAAGTCGAGGCGTACAAGAAGCACGTCACCGACCGAGCCGAACTCCGACCCTAGTCCAACCTCGAAGTTGTTCTCGCCGACCTGTCCTGGGTCGACCTTCAGGGAGATGACGAGGCCGCCGACCTGGCTAGCGCGCAGGAAATAACCCCGCTCCGCCGCGAGCGGGTCGGCGGTGGTGATCTCGGCCTGGCCGGTCGCTGCCTCTGCCTCGGCCTCGGCGCGGGCCGGTTCGAGCTGGATGAGCACGCCTACCGCGACGAGGACCAGGATGCCGAGCACGGCTTCGAAGCGGACGCTTTGCGCGAGCTGGCGCTGGAGCTCGGCGATCGAGCCTCCGCCTCCTCCCTCGTCTGTCGCGCCGCCGGCCAGCTCGCCGCGGGCACTGACGATGCGCGGCTGCATCCAGAGCGCGTTGAGGGCGGCGACCAGCAGCAGCGGGATCATGATGCCCATCTTGCCGAGGAGCGAGAGGCCGTAGTTCGTCTCGAAGAGCTGGCTGAAGGACGTGAACTGCGCGAACGCGCTGATCACGCCGCTGATCATCAGCACCAGCACGGAGAACGCGGCGAGGATCGAGAAGCTACGGAACGACTCGGCGGCGAACAACGTGCGCGCCGGACCGGCGAGCTCGTCGAGCCAGCGCGGCATCGCAAGGCCGATGTGGATCAGCGCGCCGATCCAGAGCGATGCCGCCGTCAGGTGCAGGAGGTCGGTCGTGATCTTCCAGAACGCGCCCTCGGACCCGGCGGCGTGGCTGACCATCGACTGCGTGAGGAGCACGCCGAAGGACGAGATCCCGAGCGCGACCAGCCCCAGCGGCAGCAGCGCGCCCTTCGCCCGCCAGACCATGATGGCTGAGATCAGAGCGACGACAAGCAAGCCCTGGCGCGCGATGAGGTACTTGCCGAATCGCGTCTCGGTTAGCAAGTTGTCGATCGTATCGAGACCGCCGAGGTCATCAGCCTGGATCAGCAGCTGGATCAGACTTCCCTGCAGTACGAAGAAGATCGCGATGATCGTGCTGACGGCCAGGAGGCTCGTCGAAAGCTTGTTGAGCGTCGTGCGCGAATCCTCCGAGAGCGAGCGTGTCGCCGGGAGCACCACCAGCGCGACGTAGGCGACGCCGCCCAGCATAACAGCGCTGCCGATGAGCACGATCCAGCGGGCAACGGTGTCGAGTAGCTCCGGCGTGTTGGACGGCGTCCCAGCGATGTCGAGCAGCGACGCTGGCACAGCGCCCTCCGGAACGGTGCCATCCGCCTCCAGGACCGTAAACGAGAACGAGCCGGCCCAGGTGTGGCCGTCAACGGTCGAGAGGTTGCGCCAGATCACCGTATAGATGCCCGGCTCCAGCTCCTCCATGACGTCCACGGTGAGGGAGTCCTCAGTTTGGTAGGTCGGCTCCGAGACCGGGATTTCCTCCGGGGTCGTATCCCAGAGTTGAACGGTGGTGACCGACGGCTCGAGGGGCTCGCTGAAGTTGATGGAGATGGTCTCCGGCGCTTCCGTCAGTTCTTCGTTAGGCGCTGGGTCCGATGCGAGCTGGACGGCGTGGCCCGAAGCGCTCCGCACTTCGGAGAGCGCGAACCACGCGATCGTGCCGATTACTCCTATTAGGAGTGCAACGATGAGAGCTCTAGCTGAGAGTACGGTTCCGGTCACTACCCACTCCTCCCAGAGTTTGGGAGGCCCTCCCACTTGACAGCCTGCTCCCCAGCGCCGAGAATAGACACTGTCTGAACGACGTTCAGAACGCGCGCAATGAGGAGCGTACTAAGATGAGCACACTCGCGTCAACCACCGACTCGGAAAAGACAAAAGCTCAGTCGACGGGACTGCTTGGAACTCCCGGGCGCGCGATAGCTGTGCTAGTCCTCGTGGGCGCGGTAGCGCTCGCGGTATTGAGCGTCACGCTCAGTGTCACGATGGACGACGCCGGTGTCTGGCTCGATGTCGCCGCGACCGCAGGCATCGTCGCGACGGTCGTCGCGGCTGCCGTCATGCTCGGCACGCGACAGGGCTGGGCCAACGGTACAAGCATGTCGCTCGCGTCGATCTCGACGGCGGTCGTCGGCCTCGGCGCGCTGGCGCTGGTCGCCGTGACGTACATCGGCGGCATGGGCGACGGCAGCGGACCGACCGCGGTCGTCGCCGATGACGATCAGCCGGCCGAGGAGTCGGCGGAGGTCGCCGCATCGGAAGAAGGCGCCGCGTTGACCCAGCAAGTGACCAACAACGAAATCCAGCCACCCGGCTACGCGCACGACATCGGCGTCCAGCCGACAATCAACCAGTTCCTGAGCTTCGACGACGCGCAGATCCTGCGCGGCGTGCCCGGAGGAACGGTGCTGCCGAACGAGGTCGATGGCCTGCGCTCGGAGCTGCAGGCGGCCCGCGACTTCGCGCTCGAGCACACAACCGTAGAGGACGCGATGGCCGCCGGCTACCGCAATACCACGAACGACGTGCCGTTCATGGGCGCCCACTTCCTCCACCAGGGCTATCTGACGGACGGCGTCTTCGACGCTAGCAAGCCAGAGGGACTGCTCTTCAGCAAGCTCGGCGACCCGGAGGGTGAATGGCAGCTCGTTGGCGTGTGGTATCTGATCATTCCGGGTCAGGGCGGTTCCACGGTCGAAAGTCCGCCGGAAGGATTCACCGGCAGCCTGGACCTGTGGCACGCGCACTACGGCCTCTGCACGCGAGACGGTGTGATCTCCGAAGACAACTCAGCCGAGAGCTGCGCGGCCGACAACGGCAACTTCATAGGCGACCTGCGCTGGATGATGCACGCGTGGGTCTATCCCGAAGCGGGCGTCGATAACAGCGAAGGAGTGTTCGTCTACCTGAACGGCGACCTCTTCGAGGTGCAGTCGCAGGCCCAGGTCGCGATCCTCGACGACACGGACTGAAGCCAGATATCAAACGCAGTAGCGAAGACGCCTCCCAATCGGGGGCGTCTTCTTTCCTGGAACCATCAGGTGAGAGAGGGCGGTTAGTGGTGCGCTATCATGGACTGTCCAAACGTCGGAAAGCTGGATACGACGCGATGCCACTGATCATGTACTCGATCCCCGGCTGCGGCACCTGCGCCCGCGCCAAACGCGACATGGAGGCCGAAGGCATTGAGTTCGAAGAGCGGAACATCAACCTGAACGACGAGTGGTTCCAGGAGGCGGCCAAGATCGGTGTCACAGTCCCCATCTTCGTCCATGAAGACGAACGGATCGAGATCGGCTGGCGCGGCGATTCGGGGTGTCTCTTCCAATGACCAGCGGAGCACGGAGGTGACGCGGTGCTCCAGCTCTATGACACATTAGGCCGCGCCAAGAAACCCTTCAAGCCGCTCAAGGTCGCCAAAGCCAGCATCTACTCCTGCGGACCGACCGTCTATCGCGACGTCCACATCGGCAACCTGCGCACCTACCTCATGGCCGACTGGCTGCGGCGCACGCTCGAGGCGCTGGACGTCGATGTGCACCACGTCAAGAACATCACTGACGTCGGCCACATGCGCCAGGAGATGCTCGACCGCGGAGAGGACAAAGTCATTCAGGCCGCGCTCGATGCTGGCAAGACGCCTGAGGAGATCGCCGAGCAGTACACGCAGTCGTTCATGGACGACGAACTCGAGCTCAACATCCTTCCCGCCCACGAGTTCCCGCGCGCGACGGCGTACATCGACCAGATGATCGACATCGTCGAGCGTCTGATCGAGAGGGAGCTTGCCTACGAGGTCAGCGGTAACGTCTACTATCGTGTCGCTGGCTTCCCCGAATATGGCAAGCTGTCCGGCAATACCGGCCAGGGCCTCCTGGAGGGCGTCCGCGCCGAGGCCGACCCGCTGAAGCAAGACGCCCGCGACTTCGCACTGTGGAAGGCGGCGGAGCCCGGCCGGATCGCGAAGTGGAATTCGCCGTGGGGTGAGGGGTTCCCCGGCTGGCACATCGAATGCTCGGCGATGTCCATCCACCTCTTGGGCGAGCGGTTCGACATCCACACGGGCGGCGTGGACAACATCTTCCCGCATCATGAGGACGAGATCGCGCAGAGCGAGGGTGCGCTCGGGCATCCCGTCGTGCGTCACTGGGTCCACGGTCAGCACCTGCTCGTCGACGGGCTGAAGATGGCGAAGTCGACCGGCAACGTCTACACACTTCCGCAACTCGTCGAGCGCGGGTTCGAGCCGCTGGCCTTCCGCTACCTCTGCGCGACGAGCCACTACCGCCATCGCCTCAACTTCACGTTCGATTCTCTGCGCGCGGCGCAGGCCGCGCTCGCGAAGCTGCGGCAGGACGCGTTCTCGGCGTGGGAGGCGACGAGGGAAGAGCGCGCGAGCGACGGTGTGCGCTGGCGCGAACAGTTCTGGGACGCCATCAAGGACGACCTCCACCTGCCTCGCGCGGTGGCTGCGATCTGGAGCCTCGTTCACTCGGACGAGGCCGGCGAGACCAAAGCAGCCTTGATCCGTGAGTTCGATCAGGTGCTGGGGCTCGACTTGCTGCCGGCGACCCCGACCGTTCCCGCGAAGGTGCAGGCGCTCGTCGATGAGCGGCAGGCGCTGCGCGCGAAGAAGGACTATGCTGCCGCCGACAAGCTGCGCGAGTGGGTCGAAGCCGCAGGCTTCGAAGTGCGCGATCACGACGGTGAAGTGTCAGTCGTGCCTAGGGCCGCGTCGGCGCCGAGCGACATGGGCGTGCTGCATTCGTCGGACGACGTGCCGTCGTGGCTCGGCCAGCAAGACGAAGTCGAGTTCACTGTGATCCTCGCAGCCCGCGACGACCTCGTTGGACTCCGACGTGCGGTGAACGCCGTCCTCGCGCAGTCGAACAGCCACTCGCTCGAGGTCGTCGTTGTCGACAACGGCTCGACAGACGGCACCGCGGAATGGTTGCACGAGCTCGGCGAGCGCGACGACCGCGTGCGCGCAATCGTCTCCGACCACAACATCGGGATCGGCGCGGCGCGGAACTGCGGTCTCCGAGCGGCCCGAGGCCGGATCGTTGTACTGCTGGACACGAGCGTCGAGCCGGTGGGCGACTTCCTCGCGCCGCTGGCCGGGGCGCTCGACGACGGCGAGACGGGCATCGTGGGCCCGTTCGGCGTCAACAGCGAGGACATGCGCGACTTCGAGGACGCGCCCGGCCCCGAGGCCGATGCGGTCGAAGGCTACCTGATGGCGATGCGCCGCGAGCGCGTAAACGAGGTGGGGCTCATGGATGAGAAGTTCCGCTTCTACCGCCATCTCGACCTCGACTACAGCATCGAGATGCGCGAGCACGGCTATCGCAACAAGATCGTGCCGGACCTCCCTCTGAAGCGCCACGCCCACGTCGACTGGGAGCGCACGCCTGAAGAAGAGCGCGAGCGGCTGAGCAAACGCAACTTCTACCGTTTCCTCAAGAAGCACGGCGACAATACCGACCTCCTGCTGGCGAAGTCCAAGTAGGGTCGCGAGAAATTCTCGCGCGGTCTTGACATCCCTCTGGTCCGTGATATATAGTCTACATAGGTATACGACCACGAGGTATCTGGAGCGTAGGTATGACTGATAATCGAGACCTGACGGAGAAGAGCTACTGGCAGACCCTGGCGAGTCGCGGGACAGGACGCTTCCTGGTGCTGGCAGCACTCAACGAGCGGCCCCGCCACGGCTACGAGCTGGCGAAGGCCGTGACCGAGGCCTGCGACGGCTGCTGCGAACCGACCGACGCCATGATCTACCCGACGATCCGCGAGCTGACGCAGGGCGGCTATATCACCTGTCGCACGGAGAGCACCGGCCAGCGCCAGCGCAAGGTCTGCGAGCTCACGGACAAGGGTCGTGAGGCATTCCGGGCGGCGGCGGAAGTCTGGAGCTCCGTCGTCCCGGCACTACAAGAGGGAATCGACGCCGCGAAGGCGCAATTGAAGGAGGAGATCCTGGTATGACGACGCAACGAACAGCAGACGAGATCAAGGATGCGGTCCGCGAGCGCTACGGGTCGCGGGCGCGGGAGCAGCTGGGCAAGACGGAGGTCATCGAGCTCACCGCAACGTCGGGCGGCGGCGAAGACTGTTGCGGGCCGTCGGAGGCGCCGAACGAGGAGTCGTCCGCGTGGGCGGACAAACTCTACTCGGCGCAGGAGTTGGGCACTGTGCCGGAGGAGGTCAGCGCGCTGTCGCTTGGCTGCGGGAACCCGATGGCGATCGCGGAGCTCAAGCCGGGCGAAGCCGTCCTTGACCTTGGGAGCGGCAGCGGGCTCGACTGCTTCCTCGCCGCGCAGCAGGTCGGCGGGACCGGCAAGGTCGTTGGCCTCGATATGACGGACAGCATGCTGGAGCTGGCGGCACGCAATCTCAAGAAGGTCGGCGCGACGAACGTCACGTTCCAGAAGGGCGAGATGGAGTCGATGCCGCTGCCGGACAACGAGTTCGACGTCATCATCTCAAACTGCGTAATCAACCTCTCGCCGGACAAGGACGCCGTCTTCGCCGAATCGTTCCGCGTCCTGAAGCCGGGCGGCCGTGTGCGCGTCTCCGACATCGTCTGGACGCGCACGCCGAGCGAGGCGGAGCGCTCCGACCTCGCGAGCTGGGCCGGCTGCATCGCCGGCGCGCTGGAGATCGACGAGGCGCGCGAGAAGCTCGAAGCGGCCGGGTTCGTCGACATCGATCTAACGAAGTCGGGTGAGGTGAACAAGGGTGGCTGGGTCAGCGCGAGCATCAGCGCGACGAAGCCTGCCGCGACGGGGTGCTGCTAAGACACCGGCAGCCCGCAACATACGCAAACAAACGAAGGAGGCCCCAGACGGGCCTCCTTCTCATTCCGGAAAGTCGAACAGGGGGAAGTTCTCAGCGAACGGCAGCACTGGCACGATGTGCACGATGTACGCGTTGTCGCCCTGCACTGCCACGACGTCGCTACTCGCCCCGCCGAACGTCTCCCAGAGCGTCCCGGCCTGTTCGCCTTCGACGAGATGCTGAACAGGCCCGCCGTTCGCCGGAGCAATCGCTGCGAGGTCGAGGTCGAGGTTGGGCAGGGCGGTCGGATCGCCCGCGGTGCTCGGATCTTCGAGAGGCTGAACCAAAAGCAGAAGTGAATCCGGTTCGTACAGGACAGGCGCGATTGAGGCTTGCGGTTCCTCCACGGTCGCGTCCAACAACGCCATGACGTCTTGAACGCCACGAAACTCGTCGTATTCGTCGCTCGCGTCGTGCGACAGAACGCTGTCGATCGCTTCGGCGCGGACCGCGTTCGCTCGGTTGAGCGTCTGGACGTAGAGGAATGTCGTCGGTTGGTCGGTCTCGCGCTCTGGGGTCGGCTGTTCGTAGTTGAAGCGCAACATGCCCTCGGCGTCGATGTCCTCGATCAGCGTCTGTATCGCATCGCCGGATAGTTCGGTCCGGTAGAGCATGCCGTCGTCACCTTGGTAGATCAGGGTGCCGTCGCCGTACAGCGTGTAGTCGGGCACGACGAGGTCGCGCTCCGCGCGGAGCGCCGCGTCGCCGACCGTGATTCGCTGAACGACCACTGCGCCCTCGAACTGCGGGTACTCGAGCGAATCGGCGGGAGCCGGGCGGCAGGCGAGGACGGCCGCAGCCAGCAACAGCGTCAGGAGCAATAGGGCCTTGCGATCCGCGGGCATCGTTACCATCATAGATAGTTGTGACCTCTCTCGCCGATGTCCAGCAGCGCGCGACCACGGTCCGGCCCGAGATCCTCGTGGCGGTCGGTTTCTCGGTGTTCCTGCTGCTCTATGGGAACGGCGTCTCCGGACTGTCACACGACGCGCGCACGTCCTACCTCCTCTGGGCGAACCTCGCGGTGCTGGTGTTCATGCTCGCGTGGGCGTTCACGTGGGGCGGCTTCTCCGCCCGCGAGTTGGGCCTAGCACCGGAGCGGCTCCCGCAATCGACCGCGCTGGGCATCGTGCTGAGCCTGCTCGCGGCGATTCCACCGGTCCTGTTCATCGTGCTCGCGCCGGTCTTCAACGGCGGGCCGGTGGCGTCCGACGGGATCTCTGAACGCTCGGCCGCGGGCCTGGCGTTCTTCGTACTGTTTCGGCAGCCGGTCGGCACCGCGTTGTTCGAAGAGGTCGCGTTCCGGGGCGTGTTGTACGGAGCGTGGCAGCGTGTGGGCGGGGAACGCGCGGCGATCGTCGGCAGCGCTGTCGTGTTCGCGCTCTGGCACTCGGTGATCACGAGCCGTACCGTGATCGAGAGCGGCGTGGTCGACACGCCGTTCGGTACCGTCGCCGGCATCGTTGTGTCGTTGATCGGCCTGTTCGTCGGCGGCCTGCTATTCGCGTACTTACGCTGGCGGACGGGGAGCATCGCGGCGCCGTTCATGGCCCACTGGCTCATCGTCGCCCTGATGACGGTCGCCGTCTGGTCGATGGCTTAGCCGTTCTTGCGACACCGCCGGAACGTGCGGCATAGTACCTTGGCCATGACACAGGACCTCAAGGGCAGGACCGCGATCTCGGGCGTCGGTGTCACCGAGATGGGGAAGGTCTACGGCCATAACACCGGCTGGTTCGCGGCGGAGGCGATCAAGCTCGCCCTAGAGGACTCCGGACTCAAGAAGGAAGATATCGACGGCCTGCTCGTAAATCAGGGGGTCACGCCTCTTCCCGGCATGGGCGGCCTTGACCTCCAGAACCACCTCGGCCTCACCAACCTGCGACTACTGACCAGCATGCAATCTGGCGGCGCGACTGCGGCCATGATGGTGCAGTACGCGGCGCTCTCGATCGCGAACGGGATGGCCAACCATGTCGTCTGTGTCTTCGCCGACGCCCCCCTGCGCGAAGGTCGAGGCGGAGGCGGCGCCTACGGCGGTGGGGGTGGCGGCGGCGGCTGGGTGCCGCCCGGGATGTCGGGGCTGTACACCGCGTTCGGCATGTTCGGGATCAACGCGCAGTACGCGCTCGCCGCGCGCCGCCATATGGGCCTCTATGGCACCACCAACGACCACTTCGGCGCGATCGCGGTGGCGCAGCGCGAGTGGGCGCAGAAGAGCCCCCACGCGCAGCAGCGCGACCCGATCACGATAGAGGACTACCATGCCTCGCGCTGGGTCGCCGAACCGCTCCATCTGCTCGACTGCAGCCTCGTCTCCAACGGCGGCGTAGCGATCATCGTGTCGTCGGCAGAGGCGGCACGCGACCTGAAGCAGCCGCCCGCGTACATCTGGGGAATGGGGCAGGGCCACCCGGGCGACCTCAAGCGCGCCGGCTGGGACGTCGAGACGCAGACCGGCGCGCCCATCGCGAAGGAACGCGCGTTCAGCATGGCTGGCATCACACTCGACGATGTCGACGTCTGCCAGATCTACGACTGCTACACGTACACCGTCCTGGTGACGCTCGAGGACTACGGCTTCTGCGAGAAAGGCGAGGGTGGCCCGTTCGTCGCCGATGGCAAGCTCGGCCCGGACGGCGCGCTGCCGACGAACACGGGAGGCGGCCAGCTCTCGGGCTACTACATGTGGGGCATGACCCCGCTGTCAGAGGGCGCGATCCAGGCGCGTGGCACGGGCGGCGAACGACAGGTCGAAAGTCACGATGTGGTGCTTGTGTCGGGCAACGGCGGGATCCTGGACCACCACAGTACACTCATCCTGAGCCCGCATCCATCGTAGGAGGAGAACATGGACGCGTTAGAGATGCTGCTTCGCGACCACGCCCGCTCGCACGGCGTCGGCGTCGGCGAGCCGGAGGGCGGGCTGGCTATGGGCCAGCTGTTGTACGTGGATGACGATGAGATGCGTCAGCGACCCGGCGAAGGGCTGAACTCGCTGGCGTGGATCGTCTGGCACCTGGCGCGTGCCGAGGACATGGGAGTCAACGGCCTCGTCGCACTGCGGCCACAGGTGCTCCTCGAGAATGGCTGGGGCGAACGCCTCGGCATAAATCGCATCGATATGGCTGCCGGTATGAGCGATGACGAGGTCGGCGACTTCACGGAGAAGGTCAACCTCGAAGCGCTGCGCGACTACCGGAAGGCCGTGGGCAATCGCTCCCGCGAGGTCGTGCTTGCCATGAAGCCCGAGGAGCTGGACGAGGTCATCGACCATTCGCTCGTGAAGGCGGCCTTCGCGGACGGGACGATCTCCAAAAACGCGGCGTGGCTGGACGGATTCACAGACGGGAAGACGAAGGCGTTCATTCTCGGCCACGTGATGTCAGGACACAATTTCATGCACATCGGTGAGGCGTTCTGCCTGAGGAGCATGATCGGCCTGAGGGTACCGGTCTAGGAGTTTTCCATGTCACTCTATATGGATATCCACAAGAATGTGACGGACACGTCGCCCGAAGAGATCGCTGCGGCGCATCAGAGGGACGTTGAGGTGCAGGGCGCGTTCGACGTCAAGTACCTGCGCTGGTGGTTCAACCGCGAGTTGGGGTCAGTCTACTGCCTCGTCGACGCACCCACGCAAGAGGCGGCAATCGAGGTGCATCGCAAGGCACACGGCCTCATCCCCGACGAGATCATCCCGATCGAGGTTGGGGGGTTCGATGAGCTGATCGGACCGGACGAATACGGTCCGGCGCTGCGCGAGGACCCGGTTGACCGCATCTCGACCGACACCGCATTCCGAACGATCGTCTTCACAGACCTCGAGGACTCGACGCGTTTGAACGAACAGCTCGGAGACGATGCCTACGTCGACCTGCTCGGGCGGCATGACGAGCTGATGACGGATTGCTTAGGGTCGCACGGCGGCATGCGAGTGAAGCATACGGGCGATGGATTGATGGCATCGTTCGCCTCCGTCGCCAAGGCCGTCCAGTGCATGATCGAGATGCAGCAGGCGCTGCTCGAGCATAACGCCTCGAGCGCCGACATCACGCTGCGGGCACGGATGGGAGCGGCGGCTGGCGAGCCGGTGGAGCGCAACAACGACCTCTTCGGGGCGACGGTGACGCTGGCCGCGCGATTGCGTGACCAGGCAGCCGCGGGCCAGATCCTGGTGGCAGGCGTGGTCAAGGAACTCTGCACCGGTAAGGGCTTTGCGTTCGACAGCCTTGGCGAACTCTCGTTGAAGGGCTTTGAGGAGCCGACGCGCGTTTACGTCGTGCGCTGGGAATAGGGATGCCCGAGGAGTACGCGCTCCCGATCCCCGTTGCGGACGAAGCGTCGCAGGTGTTCTTTGACGGCGCGAACGAGGACAAACTGATGCTGGTCCAGTGCTCGCAGTGCGGGACGTTCCGGCTGCCGGGCCGCGAGCGCTGCCTCGACTGCTGGTCGACGGAGTCTGAGTGGGCGCAGGCATCGGGGAAAGGGAAGCTGTACACCTATGGCATCATGCACCAGCAGTATCACCCCGCCTTTGCGGAACAGATCCCGTATAACTACGCGCTCGTCGAGCTCGACGAAGGGCCGCGTCTGATCACCAACATCGTCGACTGTCCAAACGAAGAGCTGCGCACGGACATGCCCGTCGAGGCCGTCTTCGACCACGTCACGGATGAGGCCACGCTGATCCGGTTCCGTCCGGAGTCATGACCTTCTCGATCATCGGCCGCGATCTTGAGACCGGGCACTTTGGCGTAGCGGTGTCGACGGCGGTGCCTTGTGTCGGCGCCATGGTGCCTCATGTGGAGCCGGGTGTCGGCGCGATCGCGACGCAGTCGTTCACGAACGTCCGGCTTGGGATCGATGGCCTGAAGGTGATGAAACTCGGCCTGAACCCGGAAGCTGCGCTGATCGCGCTCCTCGTGCAGGACAAGGAGGCGACGCGGCGGCAGGTCGCCGGCATCAACGTGAACGACACGCCATACGTGTACTCCGGCGATAGCTGTGTCGACTGGTACGGTTCGCACGAAGGCGAGCACTACTGCGTGCAGGGCAACATGCTCGTTGGCGAGGACACGATCACGGCGATGGCAGAGGCGTTCGAAGCGTCGACCGGCTTTCTCGGCGAGCGCCTGCTGCAGGCGCTCGAGGCCGGCCAGGCGGCCGGTGGCGACAAGCGCGGCCGCGAGTCAGCGGCGCTGCTGGTAGCGCCGCTGCTGCCGGACCAGCCGCTAAGCAAGCTCGATGTCCGCGTCGATCAGCACCCCGATCCGGTGGCTGAGCTGCGACGCATCTTCGACCTCCTCGGCGAACGCTACCGCGAGGAAGCGAAGGCGCTCCAGAAGTAGGAGGCAAGGAAGCCATGAGCGGTACGAAGTTCCCCATCCGCATCGATCCGGTATGGCGCCCCCTGCTGCTCCTCGGCGGCGCGACGCAGGGCAGCTCCTACCTCGAGATCGAGCGCGACGCCCTGATCGTCAGGTTCGGCTGGCTCTATCAGGATACCCTGCAGCTCTCGAACATCGAAGGCGCTGAGGAAGGCGAATGGCCGATCTGGATGGGTATCGGCTGGAGGGTCGGGTTCACTGATCGCCTTGGATTGACTGGGTCGTACGAAGGCATCGTCAACGTCCACTTCAACGAGCCGATCCACGTCTGGCGCATTGCGAGCTTCAAGACGATGGCCGTCTCGCTGGAAGACCCAACGACCTTCGTCGCGGCGATCTCAGGGCTGACCTAATACATCACCGAAGGCGCATACGTGCCTCGCGGCTGCTCGTACGCGCCGAGGGCCATGAGGTTCATCACCTTCACGTTGCGGTGGCCCGCGGCAAGCGCGCCGCGGTAGAGCTCGCCATCGCGGATCGGGACGAACGACGTCGCGCCCGGCGCGGTCGCGCCGTACCCCTCGTAGAGCGCGAGCATGGCGTCCGCCGTCTCGGCGACGCCGTGGCCGAGCGCGGTGCCGACCAGGTAGCCGGTGATGTACCCGTGGTCGAGGACGAACGCCGGGAAGCCCATCTGCATGAAGACCTCGATCTCGCCGCGCCGGCTGACGTGGTAGATGCTCCGGCATAGCTCGTCCATCTGGTCGAGGTCGGACGCAGTCGCGGGGCGGAAACCGGGGTCCGGCGTGCCCCTGTCGGAAAGGGCGAGGTACGCGAGCGGCTCCTTCGTCTCGAATCCAAGCAGCGTGTAGAGGGCCAGCGATTGCATGTTGAACGAGTCCTGGCAGAGCCGGATCATCTCGATGCCCTGCGCGCGTGCCGCGGCGATCACGTCTTCCATGAGCTGCGTTCCAATGCCGTGTCCCTGCGATGCGACGTCCACCGAGATCGGTCCGATGCCGGCGACCTCGCCCCAGAGGCTGATGAAATTCGAGCCGTTCGGTGTGTCGCCGTTGTATGCGGCCGCGCTGTAGACCTGCTCCTGCGCGACAAGCATGCCGACGACCTGCTGCCCGAACTCGACGCTCTCAAAGTCGCTGGGGAACCCGTGCCGGTCAGAAATGTCCTTGAACGCCTCGTAGCAGATGCGCCCAAGCTCTGGCACGTCTTCGGCCGTCGCCTGACGGACCTCGACAGTCACGCGTTCACCACTTTCTCGAGTTCCTTCTTCACCTCGATCGCAGCGTCGACGACAGCGTCCTGATTCGGCTGCACGGCGAGCAGGTTGACGTGGTCGAGCCCCGCCTCGATGTAGGGGCCGAGGAACTCGGCGATCTCCGCGGGCCTGCCGTAAGGGCAGTACTTCTCGAAGTTCTCAAATGGGATCTGGTAGAAGCCCTGCATCCGCCGGGCAAGCCGCGAGCGCGCCTCGCCACGGTCGTCGTCGACACCATGCCAGAGCTGCAGGCCGAGGCCGATCCGCGAGCCGTCGCGCCCCTCCGCGGCCGCCCACTCGTCGATCTTCTCGCGCGCCTCGGCCATGCGGCGCGCCGAGACCCAGATCGCGGTCCAGGCGTCGCCATATTTCGCGGTGCGTTTGAGCGCGGCGTCGGAACGGCCGCCGATGTGGATCGGGATGCCCGTCTCGAGCAGCGGTTTCGGTTGCATGCGCACCTTGTCAAGCTGGAAGTACTTGCCGTCGAACGTCGTCTCGTCCTGCGTCCAGAGCGAGCGTAGGATCTGGAGCGCCTCGTCGGTGCGTCGCGCGCGCGTGCTCGGGTCGACACCGCAGGCGAGCCATTCGTTCTTGTCCTCGCCACCGATGCCCACGCCGAGGATGAGCCGCCCGTTCGAGAGCTGGTCGATCATCGCGCACTGGAGCGCGACGGGTGTCGGGTGACGCAACGCGAGCAGGTAGACGCTGGTCATCAGTCTGACGCGTTCGGTGACCGTCGCCACGGCGGCGAGGTTTACGAGGCCGTCGTTCCCGTTTCCGTAGAACGTCACGTGATCCCCCGCGAAAAGGCCGTCGATGCCTGCGGCCTCGGCCTTCTTGGCAGCGGCGAGCACCTCTTCCGAGGTGATCCCGGCGCGCATGTTCCAGGCGCCCGTGGGGATTAGTGTCGTCGGGAGCTTCAAGACTCTGCCTCCTCAGCGTCGTGGTTCGCGCCGATCGCGCCATCGGCGCGCAGCGCCTCGATCTCGTCCCAGGTGTACCCGGCCTCGAGCAGGATCGCTTCCGTGTGCTGGCCGTGCTCGGGCGCCAGGCCCTGGATCCTGGCGGGTGAACGGCTCATCTGGACGGGCGTCGTCACCATCTTCACCGGATCGCCGTCCGGGCGTGGTACGTCCTCGATGTAGCCGTTCGCGAGGACTTGCGGGTCGCGGCAGATGTCCTCGTAGTCCTGCACGAGCACGGAGTACATGCCGAGTTCGCAGAGCTTGCTCACCCACTCCGCGGCGGGCTTCGCGGCGAACTCTGCGTCCAGCACCTCGATCAATTCGGCCGCGTGATCGCGGACACGGCCACGATAGCTCGAGAACCGCTCGTCGTCTTCGAGGTCGTTGCGTCCGATGAGCTCGCAGATGTCGGACCAGCCGCGGTTCAGCAGCATGCCAATCGCGAACCACTTGCCGTCCGAGCCCTGGTAGACGTTCCAGAACGGCGTGCGGCCCGCTCGTGGGAAGCGCTCAGGGAGCTCGCCGGAAAAGAGGTAGCTGGTGATGTTAAACGACTGCAGCGCCATGACGCTGCCCAGGAGCGAAACGTCGATCTCCTGTCCTTCACCGGTGCGCTCGCGATAGAGCAGCGCGGCGAGGACGCCGAAGGCGGCCATCATGCCGCCGACTTGGTCGGCGATGGGCGCGCCCGTATTTTTGGGGGTGCGGTCGGGATCACCGGTGACCGCCATCAGGCCGCCTCGGGCCTGGCCGAGTATGTCGAAGGAACCGTTCTGCGCATCCGGGCCGTTTCGCCCGTAGCCGGAAGCACGCGCATAGACGATGGCAGGATTCGCCCGCGCGGTCTCCTTATACCCGATGCCCAGGCTTTCCGTGACGCCCGGGCGGTAATTCGTGATGAAGACATCCGCCGTCTCGGTGAGTCGAAAGAAGACGCTCCGCCCCGCTTCTGTCTTGAGATTTAGCGCGATTGAACGCTTGCCGCGATTCAGGGCCTGGAAGTATGCGCTGAGGCCGACCGCCTCGATGACGTGGAAGCCGCGCCCCGGATCGCCCACGGAGCACTCCTCGATCTTGATGACGTCTGCGCCCAGGTCTGCCAGCATCGCGGATGCTGACGTGCCCTGCTGCCAGAGGGTCATATCGAGGACGCGGATCCCTTGGAGGGCGCCCGGCATGAAAACAAACCTCCTCAGAGAGGAAGGTATAGCAGAAACACCTATGCGCCGGAAGCGTTATTGGGTGTGAGGAGGAAGAGATGACAACCCGAATCGAAGTCGACGTCTATGAAGGTCTGGACCTTGAGCGACGCCTGATGCTCGCCGTCGAAACCGCCGGAGGGAACGGCGACGCTTACACCATATTGGGTTGCGTTCCGCAGCGCCTCCCCGGCGAGGATATCTCCGACGTCGTCGCAGCAGTGACACAGTATGCGACCGAAGTCGTGCGGGACGGCGACATCGTCGGCCTGATCGACGGCGAGATCATCATTCTGGGACTGCAGGACACCGGCCCGAACCAAGCGCGCGTGTTCGCGCACCGCCTACAGGGCGATCTACGGCTGTATTCGCAGAAGCTGCGCAACACCGTCTGGGAGACCGGCTACGCCTGCCTGTACGACCATGGCGACTCCGCCGAGGAATTGACGCTGCAGGCCATCGAGAACGCGAAAAACCGGCGCCGCCTGCTCGGCGGCTAGCCCGGCCACCGAATCTACCTAGCAGACCGCGGACCTTGGGGTCCGCGGTTTTCGTCGCGTTGACCTGATCGGGCCTATCGCCTTTACTGGAGGCACAGGAGACCATATGCCAGTATCCCGTAGAGTTGTCGTGACCGGGATTGGCGTTCTGACCCCCGTCGGTCTAGACGTCGATACCACGTGGAAGAACCTGTTGGCAGGGCAGTCGGGAATCGACACCATCAAGCAGTTCGACATTGAGAAGCAACAGGTTAAGATTGCCGGCGAGATCCTCGACTTCGACCCGAAGGATTACATGGACCACAAGATGGCCCGTCGTTCGGGGAAGTTCGCGCAACTGGCCGTCGCCGCGAGCAAGCAGGCCCTTTGCTCGGGACAGCTCGATATCGACGACTCGAATCGCGACGAGATCGGCGTGCTGATCGCATCTGCTGGCGGAGCGTTCGAGATGGGCAGGCAGGAAGAGATCATCGAAACGCGTGGGGCGGGTAGGGTCGACCCGATGCTTATCCCGAAGCGCGGCGCGTATATGTGCGCGGCGCGCGTCGGTCGCGTGCTCAACGTCCGCGGCCCGAACTCGACTATCAATTCCGCGTGCGCCTCCGGAACGGACGCACTCGGGCAGGCGCTGAACATGATCAAGGCCGGTGTGACTGATGTCCTGCTCGCCGGCGCGTCGGAGACGATCGTGACGCCCGTTGGCGTCGCCACGATGGGCGTGCTTGGCGCCCTCACAAAGGAAGGCAATGACGACCCGCCGCACGCGTCGCGTCCGTTCGATGCGAAGCGAACAGGCTTCGTGCTAGCCGAGGGCGCGGGCATGCTGCTGCTCGAGACTGAGGAGCATGCGCAGGAACGCGACGCGCCCATCCTGGCCGAACTGGCGGGCGCGGGTTGGTCGTTCGACGCGACCGACGACACCGCCCCCGACGCCGAGGGACAGTCGCTTGCGATGAAACGGGCATTGCAGTCGGCAGGGATCAAGCCGGAGGACGTGAGCTATATCAACGCGCACGGGACCTCGACGCCGCTCAACGACAAGGCGGAGACGGCGGCGATCAAGATGGCGCTCGGCGACGACGTCGCGCGGAGAATTCCGATCAGCTCGATCAAGTCTATGATCGGTCACTCCGGCTCCGGCGCCGGAGGTGTCGAAGCGGTCGCTTCGGTGCTGACGATTCGCGACAACATGCTTCCGCCGACGATCAATTACGAATTCCCGGATCCGGACTGCGACCTCGACTACGTGCCCAACGAGGCCCGCGAGCACGACGCCGACGTGGTCTTGTCGAACTCGTTCGGGCTTGGCGGGCAAAACGCCTCGCTGGTCCTGCGACGCTACCGCGAGTAGGGAGCGCGTGCAGGCCTCGCGGTTCGCACCCGTAGGCGTGTTTCTTGCGGCGTTCCTTCTCTACGCGCCATCGTTTGGCGCGCTGTTCGCCGTCCTCGACTTCAACCACCTCGACGCGATCCGCAGCACCGACGCTACGACTTACTTCCTTCGCATCTTCGACCCGAGCAACGGCGGACGGACTATCATCGGGACGGGCGACCTCTATCGCCCGATCTACTACACGGTCTTCTGGTTCGAGTACCAGGCGTTCGGCACCGATCCGTTCCCGTACTACGTCTTCAACGCCGCCATGCATGGCGCGAACGCTGCGCTCGTCTATTTCCTGGCCAGGCGGCTTACCGGTTCCGATGTGGCGTCTGTCGCTGGGGCGCTGATTTGGGGCTTCCACGCACAGTACGCCGAGGCGATCGTCTGGATCTCTTCCACGACCGATCTGCTCTTGGTGTTCTTCGGCCTCATCGCGGTCCTCTCCTACGCGAAGGCCCTTGACCTCGAAGGCGGCCGCCGGGCGGCGATGCTAGGGGTGGCGTTTGCGTCCGTACTGCTCGCGCTGGGCGCGAAGGAGACAGGCGCCGTGCTCGTGCCGATCCTGGCCGGCTACCACGTCCTCGTTGGCGAGCCGGATCTGCTTCACAAGCCGCGGGTGCCGTGGGAGCTCGCGCCCTTCCTCGCGATTCTGCTGTTCTACTTCCCGTTGCGCGTCTTCCTCGTCGGCAATCTGGCGACCGCGAACGGGAATGAGGTCTACAGCCTGGACGTCTTCGCGCACATCCACACCATGGCCTCATTCGTCGCGGCACCGTTGGTCGGCGGGACCACCGCGATCCACGAGTTCAGCGTGGCCCAGGGAGCCGTTGGCATCGCGATCGTCGCCGCCATTGCGCTGGCGGCGCTGCTGGGGTCGCGGCGGGAATGGTTCCTGGCCGGCTGGTTCTTCGTCGCGATGGTGCCGGTGCTGATCTTTCCGGAGGTGTGGCTGGTCGGAAGATACCTCTATCTGCCGTTCGTTGGCGTGGCGATCCTGGCCGGCATCGGCCTCGAGAAGCTGCTTGTGACGGTCTCCGCGCGCTCCTCCGTAGCCGCCTTCGCTGCGGCCGCGGCCGTCATGCTGGCCATCGTCGTTTGGTTGGGCGTCCTGAACTTCGACTATCAGGACGAGCTAACCTCACGCGGCGAGGAAGCAGGAGCGTTCCTCACCAGCCTCAAGGAGACCTATCCCGAACCGCCGGCGTCTGGCCGGCTCATCGTGACAGAGCACCCGCGATCCCTTTCGTTCGCGGAGAACGACGGCATGATGCTGGTACCCGCCGTGCGAGTCGCTTACGACGCCGATGTCGAGGTGGTCACGCAGTGGCATCTCAATCGGGGCGAGGCCCCGCCCACGGATTCGGACGTATGGTATCCGCCGCAGGGCGCGCAAACGGCCGCTCAGCTTGACCCGTAGGATTGAGGCCCGTAGGCTACATAAGGCCCGTCTGCGGGCCGTTCCTGGGGGAGGAAGGGAGTCTGTCCATTGAATCTCAGGCGTGTGTCTAGCCGTGCTCTCATACCGCTTGGCCTGCTTGCCGCCCTGGTTGCGGTTGGCCTTGTCGCGCTCTCACAGTCGGCGAGCGCGCTTCCTCCGGCCGGCATCGATACGCTGAACGTCACCGGTGAAGTGAGTGTCACGAGCAGGCTCGGCTCCGAGACAATCCCGGTTACCGGCAGCTTCCAGGTAGACCGCGACGAACCTCAAATCGACGGCGATACAGGAATGGAGTTCGTGACCCTCGAGATCACGGACATGAATCTGCAGGGCCAGAGCGTCACAGGGCCCCTGACGATCTCCGACCACCCGTTCGAGATTTCGACCGGTGAGATCCGAAGCCTGGAGCTACCGCCAACTCAGTTCCCGGCCGACAGCTTCTTCGACATCTTCGTCGAGGCAAACATTCCCGCGAGTCCGCAGGACGAGATCTCGGTCCGCAATGATGTCGCGATCCGCCTCGTGCCCGTCGAAGGCAACAGCGTCGTCGCAATCGATGAGTGGCCGCCGGTAGGCGTGACCTACGAGGCGCTGCTCAAGGAGTGCCTGCCGCTGTTCCCGGAACTCCCGGCTGAGATCTGCGTTGATGACGTTGTCATTACGATCAGCGGCGCGAAGACTCCCACGCCGAGCCCAACGCCGTGCCCGGATTGCACGCCGACGCCGCCGGCGAGTCCGACCAACACCTTCACCCCGACCAACACCATGGCCTCGCCGACACCGACCTTCACGCCAACAGAGCCGTTGGTGCCCGAGGACCCGTCGTTCTCGACGGCGCCCGGTGGACCTTCCGGCGCGCATCCGGCCGACATCCTCGGATTGGGCCAGACTGTCCCCGTCCCCACCGGCAACGACGACTTCGCGAACGCCTTTCAGATCACGCAGTTCCCGTTCAACGGGACACAGAACACAACGGGCGCGACCACTGAGGACGGCGAGAATTTGAACCCGGCCGGGTGCATCATCTTCGAGCCAAACCAGAAGGGCGCGACAGTCTGGTTCGAGTTCACCGTTCCTTCGAACGGGCAGGTGAACCTATCGACCGCGGGCAGCAACTACGACACGGTCCTGGCACTCTATACCGGCAACACCCTGGCGACGTTGGCGGTGGTCGGCTGCGACGACGACAGCGGTCCCGGTACGCAGTCCGAGATGAGCGTGCCGGTTCAGGATGACCTGACCTACTACATCCAGGCGGGCGGCTTCGGCGGCCGTTCCGGAAATCTGGTCCTTATCCTAGATTTCATCAGCTTCGCCGGCGCGGCCGGCGGCGGGTTGCCCGGCTTCATCCCTTGTCAGAACCTGGGGTTGAGCAACGACGGCTGCGATAGCGGCGCGGACGGCGACCAGGACAACCTGGACGCTCTCTCCTTCGGGCAGGACTTTGGACAGAACGACGACGCCTTCCTGGCGTTCTCGGTCGCGCCCGGCAGCACGGGCCTCGCCGCCAGCGGCGTCGCCCAGCAGGCGACCTGCTCGCCGGCCCAGCCGCAGGCGGACGAGTTCATCACGGACGCGGACGGCACCAACGCCCTCTTGTTCGACGGTGACGGCCTGAACGGCGCCTGCCCGACCGG
>Ga0075326_1000067_pt1 | contig 21404 bp, 23 predicted proteins | sample MayberrySE_Catta_3_FD_120052 | JGI IMG/M metagenome (GOLD analysis project Ga0075326, IMG submission 120052) | Natural and restored wetland microbial communities from the San Francisco Bay, California, USA, that impact long-term carbon... | ecosystem: Environmental > Terrestrial > Soil >...
ATCGAGCCCGACCAGGACTGCTGCACGCTGTTCGTTCCGCGCAACCCGGCGACGCACAGCAGCGTCGAGCAGGTGCTCGAGGCCGAGGCGGCGCTGGACGTCGACGGGCTGGTCGCCGAGGGGCTGGGCAGCGTCGAGACGCTCGAGTTCTCCTGGCCCGAGTAGTGGGCACGCTTGACGGACGCGCGGCGATCGTGACCGGCGGCGGGAGCGGCATCGGGCGCGCGATGGCGCTCGGGCTCGCAGGCGAGGGCGCGTCGGTCGCGGTGACGGACCTCGACGGCGCGCGCGCGCATGCGGTTGCCGAGGAGATCGAGGCGGACGGCGGGACCGCGTTCGGGCTCGCGGTCGATGTGACGCACACGGAGGCCGTCGACAACATGGTGCGCGAGTGCGTCGAGCGCTTCGGGTCGGCCGACATTCTCATCAACAACGCGGGCCATGTCGAGGTCGGGAACGTGGCCGACATGACCGACGAGCAGTGGGACGGCGTTGTCGCCGTGAACCTGCGAGGGACGTTCGTGTGCAGTCGGGCGGCCGCCCGCGAGATGCTCAAACGCGGCTGGGGCCGCGTCGTGAACGTGGCCTCAGGCCGGGGCGTGGCGAGCTCGCCGGGGCTCGCCGTTTACGGCGCGACGAAGGCCGCGATCATCAACTTCACGCGCTCGTTCGCGCAGGAGGTCGCGCCGCGGGGGATCACGGTGAACGCGATCGGGCCCGGGCCGACCGACACGCCGTTCTGGCGGCGGGGCCGGACGCAAGATCAGATCGACGAGGCGATTGCGAGCGGGCGTGTCGGGCAGCCGGACGACTTCGTACCGCTGGTGCTGTTCCTCTGCAGCGAGGCCGGCGCGCAGCACACCGGCATGATGCTCAACCGCGAGCTGTTCACGAGCCAACCGTAGTGGCCCAGGAGCCGGTCCATCGCGCCGTCTCCGCCGCGCTGCGCCGGGTCGACGGGCTCGTGCTAGGCGTGAAGCGCCCCGACGAGCCGGGTGAGGAACTGCCGGGCGTGTGGGGCCTACCAGCGATCCGGCTGCTGGAGGGCGAGTCGCCCGAGGACGGCGTGCGGCGGCTGGGGCCGGCGAAGCTCGGCATCGAGCTGACGCCGCTCCGGCAGCTGGCCGAAGGCACGCAGGAGCGCGAGGACTACACCTTGCACATGACGGTGTTCGAGGCGTCGCCGGGAGACGAGCCGGCGCTCCCGCACCGCCAGGCCGGCGCGGACATGACGCTCTACGAAGAAGCGGACTGGCTGGAACCGGCGGCGTTCACGGAAGCGGCGGAGCGCGGGTCGCTGTGTACGCGGTTGTTCCTCGAGGCGGGGTGATCGCCCTCTCCCCGGCCCCTCTCCCAAGTCTGGGAGAGGGGATCTCGACTGCGAAGGCTGATAGTGACTAAGAGGGTCTAATGACGGGACGAGGAGAGCTTAGGATCCCGATCGACCTGAAGCGTGAGATGGTCGAGGTCGCGAAGCGGTTTCGTAAGGAGTCGACCGCAAGTGAGCACCTGTTATGGCAGCATCTGCGCAGGAAAGCACTGGACGGCCACAAGTTCCGCCGGCAGCATCCGTTCGGGCCTTTCGTTCTGGACTTTTTCTGCGCGGAGAGACGGCTAGCCGTTGAGGTGGACGGCCCTATCCATGCAAGTCAGCGCGAGGACGACATCCGGCGCCAGAACCTACTTGAAGATGCGGGGCTTACGGTGCTTCGCCTCCCTGCCAGCGAGGTCGAAGAAGACATCAATGCCGCGCTCAACAAGATCAGGAGCGCACTATTGCAGCGTTCGTAGGTTCCCATCTTCCGAGGGAGAGGGCCGGGGAAGATCGCCTACGCCGCCTGGAGTTCCTTGATCATGCCCTTGAGGCGCTCTTCTTCGTCCGGGTTGGGAGTCGGGATCTGGAAGGTGACGCGGTCAATCATGCCCTTGCAGCGCTCCTTGACCTTGCCGACGATCTCGTCGTAGGTGCCGATGGTCGCGAACTCCTCGAGCATTTCGTCGGTGATGCCGGCGGCCATCTCCTGCCATTTGCCTTCGATCGAAAGGCCGAAGAGCTCCTCGTTGACGTGCCCCCAGCCGTGGGCGTCGAGGACGACCTTGTAGCTGCGGGTCGACGCGTAGAACGAGAGCTGCTGGCGCACGGGCGCCTTCGCCTTCTCGACTTCTTCTTCGGTGGCGCCGGTAATGATGAAGCCGGCGCCGCAGACCTCGATGTCGCTTATGGTGCGGCCGCTCTTCTCGAGGCCCTTCTTGATGTTGGGGAGGACTTTCTCTTCGTAAAACTTGCGGGTGTTGAACGGGTGGAGCTTGATGCCGTCACACAGCTCGCCGACCGTACGCGCGTTGTAGGGGTTGATCGCCGAGATGTGGACCTTGGGCATCGGGACGTCGATCGGGCCGGCGTTGAAGAACGGCGAGGTCAGCGTGTAACGGTAGTGCTCTCCCTCGAACGACGGCTTGGTGCCGTTCTGCCAGTTGTCCCAGACCGCCTTCATCATGAGGACATACTCGCGAAGGCGCGGGCCCGGCGCCGCCCAGTCCATGCCGTAACGGCGGACGATGTGACCCTTGACCTGTGTGCCAAGACCGATCGTGAAGCGTCCTTTCGAGAACTTCTGGAGGTCCCAGGCGATCTGCGCGCTCGCCATGGGCGACCGCGGGAACGCGATCGCGACGGCGGTGCCGAGCTCGAGCTTGTCGGTGTGCTCGGCTGCGATGGCGTGGGCGAGGAAGGGGTCGTGGCCGGTCTCCGGTGTGAAGACGCCGTCGTAGCCGAGGCGCTCGGCGCGCTCGGCGGCGGCGGCCACTCCGGCAAGATCGACGGTCAGTCCGGTATCGACTTTCATGATGCCTCCTCAGGTACGAATCGAATCTGGGCTGTCACCAGCAGGGCAAGCATACGGAGCCTGAGAGCGCGGGGCAAGCAGACATCTGGACACGCCTTGACACGACAGACGTTCTTTACGTAAATGCCGTACGTGACCTCGACGCCCTATCGCCGCTTCATCATCCTCAGCGACGCGCGTACGGGCTCGCACATGCTGGCGCAGGCGCTCGACTCGAGCCCGCTTGTGATCTGTTTCCGCGAGCTGTTCAACGGCCAGCTCGACCTGATCCAGTATGACGTCGAGGGCTACGACAACCGCGACGAGGCCGACTTCGCGCTGCGCAAGGAGGACCCGCTGCGCTTCCTGCGCGAGCGGATCTTCTGCGAGCATCCCGGCATCGATGCCGTCGGGTTCAAGTATCACTACATGCACTGGACGTTCCCCGGCGTACTCGACGAGCTCACCGGCGACGATGACTTGTACGTGCTGCATCTGACGCGTCGCAACCAGCTCCGGATGTTCGTGTCGCTCAAGCTCGCGGAGGAGACGGGCGTGTGGTTGGTGCGGACGCCCGCCGGACAGAAGCCGTCGATCGCGAGTCAGGTGTTGCGGGCGCCGGCGAACGCACTGGCGCGTCTGCGCGGGACGCCGGTGCCGGAGATCAAGGGTCGCGAGAAGCCGCGCGTGCACGTCGACGTGACGGAGTTCTACGAGTTCATGGTCCGCGCGGACCTGCGGAAGCACCGAAACGTCGAGCGGTTCAGCAAGCATCCGATGCATGAGGTGGTGTACGAGGAGATGGTCGCGGACCCGGAGCCGATCTTCGACGAAGCGCAGCGCTTCCTCGGGCTCGAGCCGATCAAGCTCACGATCGAGACGCGGCGCCAGAACCCCGAGCCGCTGCGCAACCTGATCGAGAACTACGAGGAATTGCGCGAGGCCTACGCGGGCACGAACGCGGAACCGTTCTTCGACGACTAGGGCGAGGGACACGGAACAGGGACGTAGACGAGCGGGCGCAGCAAGCAGCGCCCCTACGTGCTTGCGCGCCAAGCCACGTTGTCTTGAACCCGTCCGGTTTCTGCTACACTAGGCGGCGAAGTTAGGCGGAGGTGCACTATGGGGAGTCGACGGAGAACGCTGGCGGCGGCGGGCACGCTGGCCGAGATGCTGGTGGCGGTCCTCTTGATCGTCAGCGTTCCAGACGCGCTGGCTGGCGAAACCCGTCTAGTTTACTCTGATTGGCTCCTTACTCTTGAGTACGATGAACTCCCTTCCTCTACCTTCAACTGTCTACTCTACGTCGAAGCCGATGCGGATTCGCTGTCTGGCGGAGCCGTTTGCGGAGGCTCGCTGTCGAGCGGCCGCTTCACCGGGTCTGTCGACGAAGACGCATTCTCTATGACACTTCGATTCGATGGCGAGACAGCGAAGATCACTGGCAACTTACCAACCGACGACGGTGGGATCCTGGGCACCTGGCAACACTTCGACGAGGAGGGACTACCGATCGGCGTGGGCGGTGGAGTCGAAGGCTTCGGCCTTCACCCCAACTATGCAAGCCGATGGGGCGACATGAACTGCGACGGAACGATCAATAGCCTCGACGCACGCTACGTGCTCATGGCCCGCTCAACTTGGTGTCGGGACGAGGGCGCGAGCATCCCAACGACCATGCTGCCGAACATCATGGCGGCTGGCGCAGACGGGAACCTCGACGGTAGCCTGGATAGTTTCGACGCCCTGCTTATCCTGCAGGTGGACGCACGCCTCATCGAGCGGCTGCCAGTGTTGTAGCCCCGCCCGTCCCCTACCGTGGTAGACTTGCTCCCGCTGACCTAGGTTACGCCTGCTTCAGGAAGGAGCGTTCTATGCCCGCGACGAACAACGTGCGCCTCTCGACACGGCTGCGCCGGATGCTGGACGAGCCCGAGATCATCGTGCTGCCAGGGGCGTACGACGCGCTGACGGCGCGGCTGGCCGAGCGCGCCGGGTTCAACGCCTGCTTCACAACCGGCTTCGGGTTCGCGGCGACCGTGCTCGGCATGCCCGACTTCGGGCTGTTGACAATGTCGGAGACGCTGGACCGTGTGCGCCACGTGGTCCGCGCGCTTAGCATCCCGCTGGTGGCCGACATGGACACCGGCTACGGGAACGCGCTGAACACGGTGCGGACGGTGCGGGAGTGCGTGTCGCTGGGCGTGGCCGGGATCATCCTCGAGGACCAGGAGTGGCCAAAGAAGTGCGGCCACTTCGAGGGCAAGCGCGTGATCCCGGCGGAAGAGCAGGCCGCGAAGCTGCGCGCTGCGGCCGACGCACGCGGCGACGACGACCTGGTGATCATCGGGCGGACGGACGCACGAGCGCCGCTCGGGCTCGAGGAGGCGATCCGGCGCGGGAAGCTGTACCGGGAGTCGGGGGCAGACGTCGTGTTCGTCGAGGCTCCGCAGTCGGTCGACGAGCTGAAGGAAGTCGCGGCCGCAATCCCGGACGCGCCGCTGTTCGCAAACATGATCGAGGGCGGGAAGACGCCGCTGCTCAGCAGCGCCGAGCTGCAGGAGCTCGGCTATAAGATGGTGGTCTATCCGCTCTCGGCGCTGTTCTCGGCGGCAAAGGCCGTGCAGGAGACGTACCGCGAGCTGTTCGAGGCAAAGTCGACCGCGAGGCGGCAGGACGCGATGGTCGGGTTCGCCGAGTTCGAAGAGATGATCGGCGTGCCCGACTGGCGCGCGCTCGAGGCCGCCTACACGGCCGACTAACGCCTACGACGTTCCCGTTACTCGCGCCTGCTCAGGACGAGCGCACCCGCTCCCGCGATCAGCAGCCCGCCGACCGCGGCGAGCGCGATCACGAAGCCGTTGATCGAGTCCGAGCCGGAGCTCGAGTCATCTGGGCCGAAGCCTGCATTCGGACCTTCGGTCGGTGGCGCAGGCGTAACGGCGTCTCCGAATCCGGGTTCCTCAATCGTGAGGTCCAGGCTGAGCATCATGACTTCCTCGTCGAGTCCGAAGAGCTCGACAGGACCCAGCTCGGGGTCTAGATTACAGGAGTACGAGGCCGGACGCGTCCGGAGGTCCATGTCCAGGCAGACTAGGACGAATGGCAATTCCGTTTCTAACGTGCCGAGCTGTTCGCTGTCGGCGACGATGCTCACGTCGAACCTACCATCAGCGAACCCGTCGAGGACGTCATTCTCATTGGGATCTTGTTCGGTGATCACGCCTTCGTAGGACCCAGAGATCTCTGCGAAGATGGTCGGTTCGACCTCTCCGTCAAGCACGCACTCACTCGTTGCGGTGAACTCACTTGTGTAGTCGTATACCTCCGGTTCGTTGCCGACGGAGCCATCACCCTGGAGGGTGACTTCCAGCTGGCAAGTCATGCTGACGTCACCCATCTGTACCTGGGCGACTGCAGGTCCCGAGCCTTCATCAGTGGCGCTGACAGACGACCGATCCGCGTGCCCACCGGCCAACGCGAGAACGACCAGTATCACCGCGATCGTGGCCGGCGCGACCCTTCTCAACCATTTCAACATTGCGCTCATGTCTCGTTCCCCCTTCTGTCCTGATACCGATCCGCCTGAATCGACCTGCCGATTCGCTGCCGGATTATGCGTCCTGCATGCAGCGACTAAGAGGCTGTCGCAGAGTGATGCCGACCTCTCTACACCAGCGCACGTAGCGATTGGACCTGTTCACAGAGCTTCGTCATGCCCAGCGATTCCCCCATACTCAACGCCTCATCCAGCAACTCCCCAGTACGGTCACGGTGCCTCGAGGCGCCGGATGCCAAAAGCATGGCAGCCTCATCCGCGTAGGTGTGGGCGAGCCACGGCGGCGAAGGCATGCGTTTACACATTTCAGCGGCCTCGGCAAAGAAGGCCGCGGCTTCCTCCCAGCGGCACAGCGTTCGCGAGAGCAGGCCCAGGTACCTCGAGGCCGGTCCTAGAGACAGCGTCGAATATGCCACAACGATGTTTGATCCGCGATAAGGAAGGAGCAGTTCGAGCAGTTCTTGAGCGCGATCGACGTCCTGAAGGCCGGCGCAGACTTCTGTGAGATTGACGATCGAAATGACCCAGTTGGTATCGCGCGGGATGGGAGAGAACTGCTCGCGGGCGAGCTGATTGAACTCGATCCGCGCTTGCGCCTCATTGCCGAGTTCGTACTCCAAGAGGGCTAGCGAACTCCGATAGGTGTGGACCCCAGCGAAACGGTCAGCGAGGCTGCGCTGCGCCTCCGCGATTTCTCCAAGGCGTCCCAACTCCTTGCGGATCAAGAACGCCTGGAGGCTGTAGATTGCGAGGGATGTGCGGCTCTGGATCTGCCGGCCGAGTTGAAGGGCTTCGTTTGCGATCTGCTCGGCCTCCGCGAAGCGACCGTCGAGCATTGCCCGCATAGCGGCCAGTTGACGGCTGAGGAGGAGTTCGCCGTGCCGCCGCCTCTCGGCGGTCAAGCGAGCTCGAGCGGCAAGGGCCATGTCAACGGCTTCGAGGTTGCCCGCCTGTAGCATGTCCTCCAGGTGCTTCATGTATCCCATCAGGGCATGCCGTTTCGCGGTTCCGGACCGGGCGAGCTCGAGAATCTCCGCGCTTATCGCGCGACGCTCCTCCGCATACTGCGGGCCGCGAAGGCAGTAGTGACGCACCCCGAGCGTGAAACCCAAGGTCTCGGGATCGTTCGATCGCCTCGCACTTTCCACAGCCTCTCTGCTGATAGTGAGCCGGCGCTCCTGGTCGGCGGAGTTGTAGTACTCTCCAGCAAGGAACCCAAGGAGGCGGGCCCGAGAGATCTCGTTGTCATCGTCCAAGCCTTCGAGGGCTTCCTGTAAGAGTGCAACGTACGTCTCATCGGGGCCCGCAACGCTCAGCTCGGTGTACCCTTGCCGCAGTCTGATCACTGCATCTGCGAACATGGTGGGTGATCCGACAGCCCGAGCCAGGGCTAGCGCATCATCGGTCGCCGTATTTCTCAGTTGCGGGTTGCCAGCCATACGCGCCGCTTCTCCTAGCTCGATCAGGATCTCGAAGCGCTCGTGCTGGTCCGGCTCGGGCTGGAGCGCCTGGGCGCGGAGAGCGCGCTCGAAGTGCTGGGCCGCCTCTTCGTAGGCGAACAGCGATGTCGCGCGACTTCCGGCCCGTTTGGCGTAGGCGATCGCTTTCGCGGCGTCGCCGTGTTCGAGCGCCGCTTCCGAGAAGTGGTAGGCGAGCTCGGAGAGGTACTCGTCACGATCGCCGACCAGCTCCTCGAGCGCCTCGGCGACCTGGCGGTGTTTCCGGATACGGCGCGCTACCGCAAGACCACCGTACAGGGCGTCGCGAATAAGGGCGTGGGTGAAGGTGTACCATCCGGGACGGCCGGGCACCTCGCGGACGAGGTTGGCGGCGAGCCCTTCGTCCAGCGAGTCGAGCAGCTCGTCGGAAGAGCGGTCGCTGGCGTGCTCCACGACGGCGTACTCAAACTCGCGACCCATCACGGCAGCGAGCGTCAGCAGCGAATTGCAGGCCGTCGAGAGGCGGGCGAGACGCCAGTTGATGACGTCGAGGATGCCGGCCGGAATGCCGTACTCCTCGATCGAGGTGGCGAGACGCGAGGCCCACTGCTCTTCGCGTCCTCCGATGGCGCTCGCCTCCCATAGGTGGGCCAGCACCTCCTCGATGAAGAAGGGGTTACCTTCCGTCCGCTCCGCAATCAGGGCCGAGACCTCAACGGGGACCTGCTGTCCCGCCCACTCCTCAATCATTGCGGCGGTATCGGGCCCGGCGAGGCCGCCCAGCGGCAGCTCTTCGAAGGCGCGGCCGCGACGAAGGTCGGCGAGGGCGCCGGTGAGGGCTTCGGACTGATGCTTCTCGCCCTCACGATACGTACCGATGATGAAGACCGACGCCTCCGTTGGCGCCCGCATGAGGTGCTTCAGGAGCTGCAGGGTCGGCGCATCGGCCCAGTGCAGGTCGTCGAGGATAAGGACGAGTGGCCGCTGCGCTGAGATCGCGTCGAGCAAGGCGAGGATGGCCTCGAAGAACCAATAGCGTTCGCTTTCGGGATCGTCCCTCACGGGACTGGCTAGCGTACCGGCCGGCTGGGTACGGTCGAGGATGTCGGGCAGTTTCCGCGTCAACTCAGGGATGAGGCGCGCAAGGACCGGTCCGTTCGCGCCGACGTGAGCGCGGAGGGTCGCTGTCGACGCGGATGCTACGTAGTGACGCAGCGCCTCCACGAAGGGCTGGTACGGGAGCAGCCCTTCTTCCGCGCAGGCACCGTAGAGCACCGTGCCGCCGTCGTCGTGAGCACGCGCCGCGAACCGCGAGGCGAGGCGCGTCTTACCGATCCCGGGCTCGCCCGTGACCATCACGAGGCGCCGCTGGCCGCCGAGGGTCTCATCCCAGCAGTCGCGCAGCTGGAGGAGCTCGCGAGCGCGGCCAACGAAGCCAACGCGCTGGCCGGCGGCGAGCGCGGGCGGCAGCGGAACGACTTCGTCGGTCGCGACCGGCGCCTGCTCGTTGTCGACGCCTGGCTCCCAACCGACCTCGCAGACCTGGGCAGGACCGGTGATGCCCTTGAGGTTGCGTTCCTCCAGCGGGCTGAAGATGAAGGCACCCCTACTGCCAACGAGGTCCTGGACGAGCTGCGTGGCCAGGATCTGGTTGGTGCCGGCGTCGTTCGCGAGGCGGCTGGCGACGACGACGCAGGTCCCGTGGTAGTCGCCGTCGGGGTCGCGGATCGGCTCGCCTGCGGCGAGGCCGACGCGTAAGTGGAGTCGCTCGGCTTCCGGGTGCTGCTCGTTGTGGCGGTGGATGCGCTGCTGCATCGCGATGGCGCAGGCGGTAGCGTCGACAGCGCTGTCGAAGACGGCCATGATGGCGTCGCCTTCCGACTTCACCTCGTGCCCGTGGAAGCGCGGAAGGGCGCTCTGGAGCAAGTCCATGTGGCTGCGGCGCAGCTCATGGTAGCGGTCGTCCCCCAGACGCTGCATCAGCTCCGTTGAGCTGACTATGTCCGTGAAGAGAACGGTAACAGTTCCGCGCGGTGTGTCAACCACCACTTCTCCGCTCCTAGATCAACGGGAGTATAACGTGTCTAGGAAGGGTTGGCTACCCAAAATTACCCAAGGCGCTCCTGGAAGTCGGTGAGTTTACGTTCGAGTTCACGCTGGCGGACGGACACGGTGAGGTCTCCACGAGTGCGCTCGAGGATGCCGCGGGTGGCGTCGGTGGTGCGGCGAAGGCCGCCGGTCATGGCGTCAGGGTAATCGACCGTCACCATGACGCTGTAGATATCGTCCATGGCATTGAGAATGCCCTCGCAGCGCTCGACATCGCCGTGGCGGAGCTGGTCGAGGACGTGGCGGCGGAGCTCACCGACCGTCTCCCCGAGGCCGTTCAGGTAGGCGGCCGGAGAGGCGTCGAGGTCCTCCGGGGCCGGGAGCGGGCGGCCGGCGATAACGGCGAGCGTGGTGCAGGCCTCGACGTACTCTTTATAGGCGTCGTGGACGAAGCCGGCGTGGAAGGTGTCGGGGTGGTCGCGCAGAGCGCCGGTAGCGTCGTCGAGGAGCTTGCGCGCCTTCGCGATCAGGTCCTCGGCGGCGGGGTAGTCCTCACGGTGGACGGCGCGGATGGCGTTGGCGGAGTTGCGCAGGGCCTCGCGACAAAGCGGGAGGGCGGTCTCGCGGGCGGCGTTCTTGCTCGCGAACTCCTCGTGGAGCCGCGTCATGATGGGATCGAGCTGGTCGCCGACAGGTTGCATCGTTAGAGATCGTCGGCGGGCGACGGCAGGTCGCCGTCGCGGGCGGCGTCGATCATGTCGCGCGCTTCCTTGGGCATGTCCATGCCGTACTCGTCGAACTTGCGCTCGGCCCAGCGTCCGATCTGCCGCGGGTCTTTGTAGTCGTCGAGGCCGCGCGGCTCGGCGCCGTAACGATTGAGGACCTGCGACTCGGTCTGATGGACGGCGAACCGCGAGAGCGCGCGGCTGAGCTTCTTGCTCCCGCAGTGCTGACACACCGCCTTGACGTCATCACTCATGCTCTTCTGGAAGACGCTGGTGAGGCGCTTGCAGTCGTCGCAGGTGAACTCGTAGATCGGCATCGCTACATCGGGAAGCCGTCTTCGTCGGGCATCTCGCCTGCCTCCATCTGTTCGACCATCTGGTCGAACTCGGGGCCGAGCTCCTCGCCCATTTCGTGCTGCATCTTGCGGGCGAAGCGGGCCATGCTGCGCGGGTCGTTCTCGTCGACGTCGGCGAGCATGCTCTCGTCGAAGTCCTCCAGGCCACCTCCGGACGACGGGCGCACTTTGGCCACGCGCGAGATGAGCCGGCGCACCTTCTTCGAGCCGCAGTGCTCGCATTTGGCCTTGACGGTGGTGGTCATGCTGCGCACGAAGAGGCTCGACCGCTTGCGGCAGTCGACGCAGCCATATTCGTAGATGGGCATGTAGGAAGTATAGCGCGGCGGGTACCGCGTTAGACGCAATTATGTGCGTGCTGCAGGGCAACACCCAGGATGTCGTTGGCCAGATCGATGGCGCCGTCGGGCGGGCCGCGTTCCCAGTGGCTGGCGCCAATAGTCGGCCCTCGATCGAAGCGCACGTCGTAGGGCGGATAGCCTTGTGGCGAGTAATGCAGAACGACCCCGAGGATGTCGTTAGCCAGGTCGATCACGCCATCACGGGTGAGCGACTGTCCCGGGCCAAGCACGTCGTAGTAGTCGTTCGGATCGAGATAGTCGCGTAGGCCGCCGGACGTCAGGCTGCCTGTCGCGGTTTGCTGCTCACGATAGTCGGGACAGCCATCCCCGTCCGAGTCCGGAATGCAATTCAGCGTCAGTGAACCGACGCCAGGTATGATTTGAGGTTCGCGGTACATGGCGCCGGATGAGCCGGCTGTGGGGTCTTGGTAAGGCAAGAGATGCAAGGTTGTGGTCGAAGGTTCAGGCGAACACTCGAACATGAACTCGAACAACACCCCGTCGAACGTACTGATCGGGCGCGGGGGGACCAGTCCAGTGAGTGCGGCTATGTTCACGTGATCCGACGAAGACTCGTAGCCGATCACGAATCCTTCAGGCCACACGACCTCCTCGCTTGGGTCCGACGCTGGAATGTACGTTAGCAAGTCGCTGAACTGAATGTATGCCTGGGCGAATTCATAGCCCGCGCCCGGCGGCTTCGTTGCGGACACTACCACGCTGAAGGAATTGCCTGCAGGTACATCGCATGCAACATCCACTTCGCTACTGCACAGCGAACCGCCGGCTACGACTCCGATGGACATACACGCCTGCTCTGCACTAAGGCATTCGCCGCTCGTGCCGTCGACACAGTTGATTTCGGCGCCGGTGACAGCCGGGACGACAACATTGGCCGAAGGTTCTATGAACGCGGCCCCGTTGTCATCCGCAGGCGCCTCGCCGTACGGGATCAGGTCGATCACGTGACTACCACCATCGCACGTAAGGTCCACTTCGTACAGGACACCCTTGTAGAAACTCGGGTCACCGAACAACGTCGTGAGACACCACGCCGAAAACGAATCCAGCCGGGCATCCCCCGTCTGGTCAGTATTCGTTATCAAGTAAGTCGAAGCTTCGCATTCGAACCACTTGAGGGAAGAGCTCTTGATAGCTCCATTCGCCGACTGATCGCCAAGCTCATCCCCGTAGTGAATCCAATACTGCGCGATGGCGTATCCGTTGTCGAGAGGGATACCATCGGCGACGACTTGCAGGGTAAACTGTCCGCCGGTTGGTACACAGAACATGGGCTCAGGACCTGAAGCCTCCTTGCCTTGCGGACAGGACGTCAAACCATGCGGGTCAACGCTGAGGCTCATGGCCGCGCCGTCCGTGTCGGCGTTGGCGGGAGCATTGAGCAGGAGGCCGAAGGAAGTGGCGAGTAGGGCGAGCGGTACGAGCAGGCGCGGGATCATCGTGTCCTCCTAACGAAGGCGAGCGCCCCAACGCTCGCCGCGAGCACAACCGCGACCGCGACCGCGACGAACCACCACGCGCTGACGCCGTCGGACGCAGGCGCGGGGGGCGCGACGCCGTCGCCGAGGGCGACGCCGCCGACGCCGAAGGGCGGCCCGAAGCAGTTGATCTCCGCGCCGGTGACTTCGGGAACAATCTCGTCTGTTTGCGTTTGTCCATCGATGACGTGGCTTCCTTGGTCTCCAGCAGGCGCTTCACCAAGAGCGAATAGGTCGATGGTATGTGTACCGTTATCGCAGGTCAGCTCGAACTCGAAGAGGACGCCCTTATAGAAGCTCGGTGGCAGCGGCGTCACCGGACCTCCCGAAGGGCAAGTTGCATAAACCGAATCGAGGCGCGTGTCGCCTCCCTGGTCGGATGGAACTACCAACAGCAGGGCTGTTTCACAATCGAACCATGGCGCGTCCGCGGCCTTCACCATGCCATTTGCCGCCTGGTCTCCAAGGTCGTCGCCATAGTGAACCCAAGCCTGGGCCAAGATATAGCCTGAAGCCGGAACTGCGTCGGCTACAACTTGGAGCCTAAAGGTGCTATCTCCTGGAACGCAGAACAGCGGCTCCGATCCGGAGGGCTCCTTACCCTCAGGACACGGGATGGTGTCAGCAGGATCAACGCTCAGGCTCATGGCGGCGCCGTCGGTGTCGGCGTGGGCGGGACTGGCGAGCAGGAGGCCGATCGCGGCGGCGGCGAGGAGAGCGACTAGGACGAGGAGGCGCGCGATCATCGTGTCCTCCTCGCGAAGGCGAACGCGGACCCGGCGGCGATCGAAGTGAGCGCCAAACCGCCCGCGACGAACCACCACGCGCTGACGCCGCCGGACGCCGGCGCGAGCGGCGCGAGCTCGTCGCTGAGGGCGACGCCGCCGACGGCGTTGGGGTCTACGCAGTTCACTTCTGCGTTGGTCAGAGTGGGAACTGTCGCCTGATTGTCGATGTCATTGAACTGGGCCCCCGCGATGCCGGCAGGCGCTTGGCCTGCCGGAATCTGAGTGATGTTGTGGGTGCTGTTCGAGTCACAAGTCAGGTCGATCTCGTAGAGGACGCCCTTGTGGAAGCTCGGGTTGCCTGCCGGATTGCCCAGCGAGGTCAGGCAACCACCGGACCATGAATCTAGAATGAGATTGGAGTTCTGGTCGGTATTCGTCGTGACGAACTGGAGGGGGTGGCAGTCCGGCCAAGCAGCAATCTCAGTCTTCACTGCACCCTCAGCGGCCTGATTACCTAGCTCATCGCCATAGTTGATCCAGGTACCCGCGTAGAAGTAGCCGACATTAGTGGGTGCGGCGTCTGCGACGACCTCGAGCGTAAACTGGCTGCCGCTTTCGACGCAGAACATCGGCTCAGCGCCCTTCGGTTCTTTGCCGGGTGGACACGGCGTGGTGTCGGCGGGATCCACGCGGAGACTCATGGCGGCGCCGTCGGTGTCGGCGTGGGCCGAGCTGCCGAGCGACGCGCCGAAGGCGGCCGCGGCGAGTAGGGCTAGCAGGACGAGCAGGCGCGGGATCATCGCGGCCTCCTTACGAAGGCGAGCGCCCCAACGCTCGCCGCGAGCACGAACGCGAGCGCGCCTGCCGCGAACCACCACGCGCTGACGCCGGCGGACGCAGGCCCGAGCGGCGCGAGGCCGTCGCCGAGGGCGACGCCGCCGACGGCGGGTTCGACACAGTTGACTTCGAGGCCGGTGACGGCCGGGATGATTTCGAGGCCTGTGGATGCTTCAACGTAGACAGAGCCACCCGTACCCGCAGGCGGATTATCGAACGCGACCAGATCCAGCAGGTGGTTACTGGGTGAGGTCGTGCACGTGAGATCAAAGGTGAAGATCACACCCTTATAGCTGCTTGGAAAGAAGAATGACCCCAGGTCGCTAAACCCGATCGAATCCAACCTGGCGTCGCCGGTCTGGTTGGAGTTGTTGGTCAGTAGGAAGTTCGGTTGAAAGTCCGGCCAGATCCTCTCAAAGTCCTTTACGGCACCATTGAGTATTTGCCAGCCAAGCTCATCGCCGTAGTGCACCCAGGAGTTCACGACGACGTACCCGTTCGTTGTCGGCACAGCGTCAGCATTGATTTCTACCGTGAAGGCATGATCCACTGGCACGCAGAACATCGGCTCAGCGCCTTCCGGTTGCTTGGCCGCTGGGCACGGCACCGTGTCGGCAGGATCAACGCTGAGGCTCATGGCCGCGCCGTCGGTTTCGGCGTGGGCAGGGGCGCTGAGCAGGAGGCCGAAGGCGGTGCCGGCGAAGAGGGCGAGGCCAAATAGCGCCAGCTGCTTCGGGCTTGCGACGGACATACGCCAACTCCAATCGGGCCACCGAGTTGGCGGGGAGCCCGCGAGGTGCGCGGGCCTCGGGCGACCACCAGTCGCCCCTAGTCTAGCCCGTGGGCGAGATTTGTCAACTCAGGGATTGACACCGGTGTGATAACTGAGGAGGAACGGCCGCACGGCCGTTGAGAGGTACGCGCGCAGCAAGCAGCGCCCCTACGACGGTGCGAGGCTAGTCCTCCTCCTCTACGGCGCCTTCGATGTGCTCGACGGAGAAGAGCTCGCCGTCGGGGGTGAGGTCGATGGCGATGAGGTCGATGCGGCGGCCGGGCGGGAGGCGCTGGTGGCGATGCTCGTACTTCTCGGCGGCCTGGAGGAGGGCCTGCGCCTTGCGCCAGCCAATCGCCTCTTTCGCTTCGCCCATGCTGTCGCCGCGGCGGGTCTTGACCTCGACGAAGACAAGCGTGTCGCCATGCTCGGCGACGATGTCGATCTCGCCCTCGCGGACGCGGAAGTTGGTCTCGCGGATCTGGTAGCCCTTCTCCTCGAGGTGGGCGACGGCGACACGCTCCCCGAAGCTGCCAAGACGCTGGTTGTGGCGAGCGGGCATGGTGCGTTAGCCGAGCATCCGGCGATGGTCGTCGAGCGCCTCGCGCAGTTCGTCGAGTAGCTCGCCTTCGGCCGCGACGAAGCGGCGGAAGGTCTCACTGAACGCCGGGCCGGCCATGAGCCCCCAGTCATGTTCGGCGAGCGGGAGGTCGCGGTAGCCGGCCATCTCCGCCCCTATCGCTCGGGCGCCCGCGGCGAGCGAGCGCTGGCCGTCGACGAGGCTGCGATAGGCGTCGAGCTCGGGGCGCGAACCGGGATCGTCGTCGAGCGCGCTGGTGTGGAGGTCGAGCACGGCGGCCATGGCGTCGACCGCCGAGGCAAGCTTGTCGTAGAACGGGGCGTGGGACGCGAGGCCGGCGCCACAGGTTGGTGCTTCTGGCATGTACCCTCCTTTGAATCGACAACATGGTACACAAGTTGTGTGGTGATCCCTACACAACCTCATAGCTGACGCACACCTGCGTGCGTATCATGGCAGTAGTGACTGCGATCAGAAGAAGAGGAGTCGAACCCGTGACGAATCTCACAGCACCGGTGATCAGCACAGTGGCGGAGACAGACAGGGAACGCGCAGTTGCGACGATCGTGACTGCGTTCAGCAGCGACCGGAACGTGCGCTGGGCGATCCCCGAGCCGCAGCGCTACCTGACGTACTTCCCAGAGATCGTGCGCCGGATGTCGGGGCGGGCGTTCGAGCACGAGGCGGCTCTGGCCACGAGCGGTTTCCACGGCGCTGCGCTCTGGCTTCCCCCAGGCGTCGAGCCTGATGGCGAAGGCCTGGCTGAGATCATGCAGGAGGCCGTACTGGAAGAGGACCATGAGAAGGTCTTCGGCCTGTTCGCCCAAATGGATGAGTATCATCCCAAGGAACCGGTCTGGTACCTGCCGATGATCGGCGTGGACCCCGCGCGACACGGCCAGGGCATCGGGTCGGCGCTACTAGGCCACGCGCTCCAGAAGGTCGACAGCGAGCAGATGCCCGCGTACCTTGAGGCGACGAGCGAGCGCAACCGCGATCTGTATCTGCGTCATGGCTTCGAGGTGGTGGGGACAATCCAGTACGCGGACTCGCCGCCGATGTACCCGATGCTGCGACCGGCGCGCTAGCACGCGGTCCCGAGGCATCGGAGCAGGCGCGCTGGATGACAGGCCAGACACTGTACGTGGGCGGGGGCGAGAAGATGCCGACCTAGGCCGCGCGCTACGGCTCGATCAGGTAGAGACGTTGATCCTCGCGCACGGTGGTGACTGCGCGGCGGGTTGGAAGTCGCTCATCGATGGCGGCGAAGTACACGTCGAAGCCCTGCTCGAAGCGGGCAAAGCGATCGGGATCGTCCTCGAAGTCGCTGTAGTGGTAGTAGACGACACGACCGCGGGCGAGGTCGTCCTGCACGCGATCGGCGAGCTGAGCGGCCGAAGTCTGGTTGATCCCGTGTTCGTTGGCGTGGCGGACGAGATCGTACACGCTCACGTCGTCGTTGGCTTGATCGATGGCGAGGGCCTGGCTGGAGTAGACGGTCACGTTCTCGGCGTCGAGCCTCGCGAGGTAGGTTCTGATGTCGTCGTACGCGGCCTCGCGGCTCGAACTCAGGTCGCCCGGCGGCCACGTCGTAATCACGATGCCGTTCACGGCCGCGTGCCAGCCGATCGCAACAACGAGGCCGATCGCGACGAGCCCGCCTACGACGGCACGCGAGCGCTCGGTGAACTCCGGCAGCGAACGCAGCAGTTCGGAGAGCCCGATCGACGCGAGGAGCAACACGAAAAAGACCATCGGGAGCGCATAGCGATTCGAGAAGTCTTCGTAAGGCGCGTGCGCCGGCGCCCAAACAATCAGCAGAAGGAACACTGGACGGGCGAAATCCGGTCGTGCCACCCAGAGATGCCGCCCGCCCACGATCGCGAGGCCGAGCACGGTGAGCACAACGACGGCCTCGACGGGCCAGGCGCCAACGCCATAGCCCGCGAGCGAAACCCAGACGTAGTGCGCCACGCGCGGGACGTAGCCGGCAAGGTCGATCACACTACCGCCGTTATCGTTTCCGAGGCGCGTGAAGGTCTCGTGCGCGGTCGCGATGTACGCGCACATGAGCGCAGCGAAAACAAGGCCGACCGTGAAGACGGCACGCGAGCGGACGTGCGCGAGCACCCGCCGCACCGTCAGCGGCGCGGCCGCGTCCGGCAGCGAGGCGAGCAGGAGCGCCGGCAGGATGATGATGTTCGTGTAGCGGATCGTGACGGTCGTGAAGACGAGGACGCCGTACAGGACCAGGGAACCGGTGCCTCTCCTGGCGACGGCCGGCGCGAGGACGAGCGAGACCGCGATGAGCAGCGTATTGATGATGTCGAACCAGACGACGCGCGAGTAGATGACGAATGGCACGGACAGCGCGACCGCCGCCGCGAAGAAGAGACCGGCCCGGCGGTCGTCGAGCCAGCGGGCCGGGATGAAGTAGGCCAGGAGGACCAGCGCAATGCCGGCGCTCGCGATCGCGAACTGCATCGTGACGAGCGTGTCAGGCAGGACGAGGAAGAACGGCGCCAGGGCGACGGCGACACCGGGCGGGTAGTAGTAACCGATGGGGAAGTCGCCGGAGAGGAGGTTGTCCGTCGCCTGGAGCTGGGCGTAGGAGTCCGGATAGAACGTGACGACCGAGGTCACGTTGACGACGCGGAGCGCAACGGCGCCGAGGACGAGCGCCGCGAGCGGGAGCCAGCGCCTGAGCGCGTCCGGCGAGACCGCAGTTCCTAGACTGAGCCGGTCTGCTGTCTTGAGCATGATCGTATCGGGCGGCGCGCGCGCCTGCCTATGGAAGTGTCGGCTGGAGGCGGCCGTGACCGCACTGCCGGCGGTCCAGGTTGCTAGTTGGGTTTGCGGACCGCGGTCACTGCCGCGTGACGAGCTCGTTGCGGGCGGCGATGGTGTCCGGCGAGAGCGGCCACGTGCGGTCGAGGGCGCGGGCGACGAGATGGTCGAGGATGAGGCGGATGGAGGCGTCGAGGTCGCGGTCAGCGACGGCGCGCGCGTCGACGAACGCGGGGACGGTGGCGGCCTTCTCGGGCTCGATCTTGTCAGCGACGAAGATGAGCTTCTCGAGTTCGCTCATGCCGGCACGGGCCGTGGTGTGGTAGCGGGCGGCCGCGAGCACGTCATCGTCGTCGATGGCGAAACGGCTCTTCATGTCGCGAGCGGCGAGCGGGCCGTGGAGGAGGATCGGCTGGGAGCGCTCGACGTTGGTGATCGTCAGCCCGCCGACGTCGGCTTCGGCGAGGAGCTTGGCATCTACGTGCGAGCGGTAGAGGTCGTGGCCGAGGGCGGCGATGACAGCGCGGTCCTCGTCGAGGCCGTGCGCCCGCGCGAGCCGCTGCGCCTCATCGACGACGCGATGTACGTGGCCGCGCAGCCCGGCCGGCAGCGCGGCCACGGCGGCCTCGAGTTCGGAACGGACGTCGGTGCTGGTCATCGCGCCATGATACCAAGAGGCCCCTCTAACGAGGGGCCTCTGCCACTACTAATGTTGGTGCGCTAGCGGGGGGCGTCGGCCATCTCGCGCAGGCGCCTCACGCGCTCCTCCATCGGAGGGTGCGTGCTGAAGAGGTTGGCCATGCCGCCCGCGCTGAACGGATGCACGATGTACAGGTGCGCCGTCGACTCGGCCATGGGCGTTGGTTCCATCGGGCGTATCTTCACGCCGTTATGCAGCTTCTCGAGCGCGCTTGCGAGCGCCTCTGGGTCGTGTGTGATCTCCGCGCCGGAGGCGTCGGCCTGGAACTCGCGGGTCCGCGATATCCCAGCCTGGATTAGCCCGGCGGCGAGCGGCGCAAGAATGAACGCGGCCAGGGAGATGAGCGCGCCGTATCCGCGGCTGCCGCGGAACCAGAGGCTCATCCACGCGAGCATGCTGATGGCGCCCGCGAGGGTTGCGACGATCGAGCTGGTGAGGATGTCGCGGTTCTTCACGTGGCCGAGCTCGTGGCCCATGACCGCGCGGAGCTCGCGCTCACTCAGCAGGCTCATGATTCCGGTCGTCGCGGCGACGGCCGCGTGCTCCGGGTTGCGTCCCGTGGCGAACGCGTTCGGGGTGTCGTTCTCGACGATGTAGACCTTTGGCTTGGGCACCTCAGCGAGGGAGGCAACCTCGTCCACGATACGGTGCAACTCGGGCGCTTCCTGGGGCGAGACTTCCTTCGCGCCGGCCATGCGCAGCGCGAGCTTGTCGGACTGCCAGTAGGCGAAGAGGTTCATCACCGCGCCGAACCCAAAGGCGATGATCATGCCTGTGGGGCCGGCCAGCAGATAGCCGATGCCGACAAACAGGCCGGTCAGCGCAGCCAGGAGGACTGTGGTCTTGAGCGTGTTCATGGTTAATTCGTACTCCTACTGGCTTCAGATTAGCATAAGGGGGCCTGAGCTAGATGTCGGAATTGTTACGGCGAATCTGTGGGGATCGTTCGCCATCCTTCGACAAGCTCAGGATGGTTCGACAAGGTCAGGATGGCCCGGGGCGCGGCAAGCAGCGCCCCTACAATGTCAACCTTCGGCGCCGAGCTGGCGGCCGCCGAGGACGTGGAGGTGGATGTGGTAGATGGTCTGGCCGCCGTCGTCGCCGCAGTTGAAGGTAAGACGGTAGCCGCGATTCGCGATTCCCTCGTCAGCGGCGAGCTTGTTCGCGACCGCCACCATGCCCGCGAGCAGCGGGCCGTGGTCCTCGGTGAGGTCCTTGACCGTCGGGATGTGCTCCTTCGAAACGACGAGGATGTGCGTGGGCGCGCGCGGGTTGATGTCGCGGATGGCGAAGCAAAGGTCGTCGTCGTGGAGCTTGTCGGCCGGCGGGTCGCCGGCCGCCATGCCGCAGAAGAGGCAGTCAGCCATGTACGGAAGATAGCAGACGGGGAGGTCTCACGACCTCCCCGCCTCGTTCGCGGTTCCTAGATCTCGAGGGCGTCTGCCACCTTCTCGCGATGGTAGTCGCCATCGCCCCAGGCCAGCTCGGCGGCCTTCTGGCGCCGGAAGAAGAGCTGGATGATGTACTCCTTGGTGAAGCCGATCCCGCCGTGGATCTGCTGGCCGTGCGCGACGACTCGTCGCGTCGCCTCGCTGCACCAGGCCTTGGCCATGTGGACGTCCAGGTCGGCGTCTTCGGTCTGCTCCGAGACGGACCAGGCGGCCTTGTACATGATGAAGCGCGCGCCGTCGACGTCGGTCACCATGTCTGCGGCCTTGTGCTGGATCGCCTGGAAGCTGCCGATCGGGCGGCCGAACTGGATGCGGTCCTTAGCGTACTGGACGCTGATCTCGAAGTCGCGCTGCGCAAGGCCAACGAGGTACGCGCACTCGATGACCGTCGCCTTCTGTCCGATCTTCTCGACGAGAGCCCAACCGCCGTTGAGGGCGTTGGCCTTCGGCACCTTGACGTTCTCGAACTTGACCTCACTCTGCCTGTCGGCAGCGATCGTCTTGAGCTGCTCAAACGAGATGCTGTCGCTCTTGCTGTCGACGATGAGGACGACGATGCCGTCCTCGCCGCTGCCGCCCGTCCGCGCGACGACCGTCATGTAGTCGGTAACGTGCGCGTCGCGGATGAAGAGCTTGGTGCCGTTGAGGACGTAGCTGTCGCCCTCTTCCTTGGCCTGCAGCTCGACACCTTCGGCGTCGAATCGGGCGCTCGGTTCGGTGAGCGCGAACGTCCAGATCTGCTCGCCGGAGGCGATC
>Ga0075326_1000068_pt1 | contig 21351 bp, 19 predicted proteins | sample MayberrySE_Catta_3_FD_120052 | JGI IMG/M metagenome (GOLD analysis project Ga0075326, IMG submission 120052) | Natural and restored wetland microbial communities from the San Francisco Bay, California, USA, that impact long-term carbon... | ecosystem: Environmental > Terrestrial > Soil >...
ACCGTGATCGCCCGGAAGCTGCACGACGCCGGTTTTACCATCGTGGCGACGCGCGGCACGGCGGCCCATTTGGCGGCGTGCGGCATTTCCGCCGAGATCGTCAAAAAGGTGCAAGACGGCAGCCCGCACATCGGCGACCGAGTCAAAAAAGGCGATATCGCCATGGTGATCAACACGCCGCAGGACGCGCACTCGCACGCGGATTCCTATCTTATCCGGCGTTACGCCCTGGATTACCAGGTGCCGTATTTTACCACTATGGCCGGCGCCGAAGCCGCCGCGGAAGGCATCGAATACTTAAAGCAGCGGGAATTCGACGTAAAGGCTCTGCAAGATTATCAAGCGCCGCCCTTGCCCTAGAGGGGTTGATGAGAAACCCTGCTAGGCTAGAGGGCCGCGTGAAACCGGGCGAATTTCCTTCCGATCAGCGAGAGCAGAGCGACGATGGCGCCCCGCGGGTGCGCGCCCCCTTGCGCGCGCTTAACACGCCAATCCAATTTCTAAGCGGTGTCGGACCTAAGCGTGCGGCCCAATTGGAATCCTTCGGAATTCACTCCGTCGGCGATCTGCTCTGCCATTTGCCGTTTCGTTACGAAGATCGGCGGCAGATCAAGAAGATCTCGGCTGCGGTTCGCGGCGAGGAGGCAAGCTTCATCGGCCGTTTGATCGGACTACAAAGCAAATACGTTCCGCGCCGGCGCAGCCGGATGCTGCTCGCCATTTTGCAGGATGATACGGGCAGCATCGATCTGGTTTGGTATCGGGCGCCGGAATTTTTGATCGCCGGTCTCGCCAAGGATCAGACGCTTCTCGTTCACGGAAAACTCGAGCCGAGCGCGCATGGGCGGCTGCGTTTGGTCCACCCCGATTTCGAAGTCATCGATAGCCGTGATGATGCGCCGCTGCAACGGATCGAGCCGGTTTACGTGCACCCGGCCGGTCTGTCGCTCTCGCGGCTGCGCAACTGGGTAACTCAAGCACTCAGAGAGTACGGCCATCATCTTCTCAATGGTCTGCCGCAAGAGATCATCAAACGGCAGGGACTGATCCCTCCAAGCGCGGCGCTGGTCCATTTGCATGCCCCGCCGCTCGATGCCGATCTCGACGCGCTGAACAACTCATCGTCTATCGCGCACCGGACGATCATTTTCGACGAGCTGTTTTTTTTGCAGTTGGGTTTGGGCCTGCGCAAAGCAGAGCATGCCCGGAGTTCGGCGATTCGTTTCGATGCGCCTCGCGCCGCCTTGCGCCAGCGGATGCGCCAACGGTTGCCGTTCGAGCTCACGGGGGCACAGCGGCGCGTGCTCGGGGAAATTGAACGTGACATGGCGGCGGAGCAGCCGATGCAGCGCCTGGTCCAGGGCGATGTCGGATCGGGCAAGACGATGATTGCCTGGTTGGCGTCTCTGAGCGCCATCGAGCGCGGCCGGCAAGCGATTTGGATGGCGCCGACGGAAATTCTCGCCGAGCAGCATTACCGCAACTTGGAACGGTTCGCGGGCGATCTGGGAGTCTCATCGGCCTTGCTTACGGCGGCCACGCCGGCAAAAGAGAAGAAGCCGATGCTCGAGCGGATCGCCCGAGGCGATATAGCGTTCGTTGTCGGTACCCACGCGCTGATCCAGCAGGAGGTGCGCGCGCCGCTGATGGGCTTGGGCGTGGTCGACGAGCAGCATCGTTTCGGGGTTATGCAGCGCCTGTCGTTGCAGCGCTTGATCGATCGCCAGGGCCCCGCGGCAAGTGCGCAACCGCACATGCTGCTGATGAGCGCCACGCCAATCCCGCGCAGTCTCGCCATGGTGCTGTACGGCGATATGGAAGTTTCGTTCGTCGATGAGATGCCGCCGGGGAGAGCTCCAGTGCGAACGAAAGTGTTCAGCGAGCGCGAGCGGCGCCAGGTTTATACCATCGTTCTCGATGAGCTGAAGCGGGGTCATCAAGCCTTCATCGTGCTGCCACTAGTCGAGGCTTCGGAACAGCTCCAGCAGGTGCGCGACGCCACGCAGATGGCCGACAAAATGCGCCAGACTTTGTTCAAAGATTTCGGCGTCGGTCTTGTTCATGGCCGGCTCAAGTCCGAGGAGCGGGACCAAATCATGCGATCGTTCCGTGACGGCAAACTCGGCATTCTCGTCGCTACTACGGTGATCGAAGTCGGCATCGATATTCCCAATGCCACGGTGATGGTCGTCGAGCATGCCGAGCGTTTCGGGCTGGCGCAATTGCACCAGCTCCGTGGCCGGGTCGGACGCGGACCCGCCGGCGGGCACTGCCTGCTGGTCAACCGCGGCACCGGAAGCGCCGTGGCCGCCGAACGCCTGCGCGCGATGGAAAAGGAACAGGATGGCTTCAAAATCGCCGAGGCCGATCTCCGCTTGCGCGGACCCGGAGAGCTTCTTGGCGCGCGCCAATCCGGCTTGACGGATTTTCGCTTCGCCAGTCTCGTGCGCGACGCGCGGCTCTTAGCCGAAGCGCGTCGGGAAGCTTTAGCCTGGCTGGCTAAGGATCCGGAGCTCAGGAGCAAAGCTTCAGCCGGCATGAAGGAAATCCTGCGCCACCGCTGGGGAACTCTGTTGCAGTTCGGGTCAGTAGGATAAACCCCTTCACACGCTTCGTTGACAAAACTGCTATCGCTTGGTGATTCGTGCGCTTTCTAGGCGGACCCTTACGGGCGAGATTTAGTTGCACCCGGTGGGATGATGGCTTATAAATTGAGCTATCCCGTTTCTCGGAAAGGTTTAGGTCCCACGCGTGGAATTTCAGCGCATAAAGCGGCTGCCGCCCTACGTCTTCAGCATCATCGACGGCATGAAGATGGAAGCTCGGCATAGGGGCGAAGACATTGTCGATTTCGGCATGGGAAATCCCGACCTGCCGACGCCGCCGCACGTGGTCGCCAAGCTCGTGGAAGCCGCGAGTAAGCCGCAAAATCATCGGTACTCGGTCTCCCGGGGCATTTACAAACTGCGCCTGGCAATCGTCGCTTGGTACAAACGCCGTTACAACGTGGATCTCGATCCCGATAGCGAGGCAATCGTCACCATCGGGGCCAAAGAAGGGATATCCCATCTTGCCTGGGCGACCATCGATCCCGGCGACGTGGTGCTTTGTCCCAGTCCGACCTATCCGATTCATCAATTTGCCGTTATCCTGGCCGGCGGCGATCTGCGCTGCATCCCGCTGACGACCAGCGAAGCCTTTTTCGGCAACCTTGACGAGGCGATTCGCCAAACCTGGCCGAAGCCGAAAATGCTGATCATCAGCTTCCCGCACAATCCCACCACCGAAGTGGTTGACGCGGGATTCTTCGAGCGAGTGGTAAAAACCGCCAAGGAGCATGGTTTTCTAGTGATTCACGATCTCGCTTACGCGGATCTGACTTTCGACGGCTATGAGGCGCCGAGTTTCCTGCAGGTTGCGGGAGCAAAGGACGTCGGTGTCGAATTTTTTTCGCTGTCCAAAAGCTACAACATGCCCGGCTGGCGGGTCGGTTTCTGCGTCGGCAATAGGGAAGTGATCCATGCCTTGGCTCGGATCAAGAGCTATCTCGATTACGGGATTTTTCAACCGATTCAGATCGCCGCGATTCAGGCTCTGAACGGGCCGCAAGACTGCGTGGAAGAGATCCGGGTGATGTATGAAAGGCGGCGCGATTCGTTGATCGATGGACTCGATCGGGCTGGCTGGAGAATTCCCAAACCCAAAGGAACGATGTTCGTCTGGGCGGAAATCCCCGATCCCGCCAAAAAAATGGGCTCGGTCGATTTCTGCAAGTACTTACTTCAAGAAGCGCAGGTGGCGGTGTCGCCCGGCATCGGCTTCGGCCAGTACGGTGACGAGCATGTGCGCTTTGCGCTGATCGAGAACGAACATCGGACCAAGCAGGCCGTTCGAAAGATCAAACGGGCGTTAGGCAAGCTCCTGGACTAGCGCCTCCTTCAAAAATCACAGGTTCATTTATGGCAGCGGCGAAGAATCGACGAAGGGTCGGTATCGGCCTACTAGGCTCAGGTGTGGTAGGCGAAGCGATTCAGGATATCCTCTTTCACGACCTCAAAGGGCAGCTCAGCGCGGATATCGAACTGGAACTCCGAAAAATCTACACGCGCAACCCCCGGGAAAAAAAATGGTTTAAGAAGCATCCGAAGCTTTTCACCGCCAAACCCGAGGAGGTGATCGACGCTGCCGGCGTTGACATCGTGATCGAGGCGCTCGGTTTTCAACATCCGTCGCAGTTGCCGCAATTCAGGGATTTTTTTCTGCGCGCTTTTCGCAACGGCAAATCCGTTGTCACGTCCGACAAGGCGGTGCTGGCCCGCTACGGCAAAGAGATCTGGGCTTCGGCAAAGAAGACCGGCCAACAGCTCCGTTTCGAAGCTTGCGTCGGTGGCGGCATTCCGGTGATTCGGTCGCTGAGCGAGAGCTTCGCCGTCGAACAGCCGGAGGCGGTCTTCGGCATCGTCAACGGCACTTGCAATTATATCCTTTCGCAGATGGAAAAAAGCGGCAAGCCTTATGCCGAAGCACTCGCCGAGGCGCAGCAGAAAGGCTATGCAGAGACCAACCCGGCCTCGGATGTGAACGGTAGCGACGCCGAAGCGAAGCTGTTGCTCCTGAGCGCGGTTGCCTTCGGTCTCCAAATCGAGCCGGGCAAGATCTGGCGTAAGGGCATCGAAGAGATTCAGGCGGTCGACTTTCGCTACGCTCAACGGATCGGCTCAAGCACGATCAAGCAGCTCGCGGTGGCGCGGCGCCGTGGTTCCCTGGTCCAGGTTTTCGTTGCGCCGGCTTTGGTGTCGGGGCAGAACTTTCTTGCCGGTGTCGATGGCGCCACGAACGCGGTCTGCTTTGCGGGCAGAAGCAGCGGCACAGGCCGCGGCGGCCGGGACTGCGATTATGTTTTGGTCGGACCGGGCGCCGGCGGCGGACCAACCGCCGTGGCCGTGCTCGGCGACGTCTGCGAGCTGGCGCGCGGCGAACGCAAGTTCAGTGGCGTTCCGAGTCTCGTTGCTCCGGGAGAACTGAAACTTCAGCGCGAGGACGAGATCGATATGCCCTTCTACATCCGCTTTGTCGTCAAGGACCGCGCAGGTATCGTCGGCGACATCGGCAAGACTTTCGGCCGCATCGGCGTCAACATTTCGGAGATCTGGCAGCTCAGGCATGTCGAGGAGGAATTGCGCAGCCTCACCGAGAGTTATCGGCTCAAGCATCATTCGAACGACATCTTGCCCTTCGTGATCACGCTGGAGCGCGCGACCCTGCGCCAAATCCGCAGGGCTCTAGATTCAATCGGCAATCGAGACTATATCTTAGTCGATCCGGTTTGGTTCCCGATCTGGGACGCGCGTTGAGGCCAGCGCGCAGTTTAGGTTCAAAGTTCCAGGTTCACGGCCGGATATCGAACTATGAACCTTAAACCTGGAACCGAGAGAATCTGTTGATGCGGGCTGTACGGTGAAATACATCATTCTCCAAGGCGACGGAATGGCGGATTATCCCCTCGATGTTTTGGATGGGCAGACTCCTTTGGAAGCCGCCGGGACGCCGAATATGGACTGGCTCGCGGTGCACGGTGTGTTCGGCATCGCCCACGTGATCCCCCAGGATTTCCGCCGGGTAGTGACGTCGGCAATATGAGCATCATGGGCTATGATCCGGTGCTTTATCACACCGGGCGCTCGCCGCTCGAAGCCGCCAGCATGGGCGTTGCTCTGGCTGCCGACGATATTGCGTTTCGTTGCAATCTGGTAACTCTTGGCGGCGCCGCCGATGAAACGTTCATGGAAGATTTTACCAGCGGGCATATCTCGACCGAAGAGGCGGCTGAAATCATCGGCGACCTCGATCGCGAGCTCGGCGGCGACGGAATCGAATTTTTTGCCGGCGTGAGCTATCGCCACCTGATGGTCTGGCGCGACGGCAAAGAGAAGATGGTCACCACGCCACCCCACGATATCACCGATCAAAGGATCTCCGGCTACATGCCCGAAGGAGATGGCGCTGAACGCTTGCGGCAACTGATGAAGGCATCGCAGCCAATTCTCGCGCCACATCGCGTCAACCAGAAACGCCGAGCCGAAGGACAGCGGCAAGCTACCTCAATCTGGCTCTGGGGACAGGGAAGAGCGCCGCAGTTGCCGCCGCTCACGAAGCGCTTCGGCATTAAGGGCGGAGTCATCTCGGCGGTCGACATTATCCATGGTCTCGGTATCTATGCCGGACTCGAGCGCATCGACGTGCCGGGGATCACCGGGTTTCTCGATACCAACTACGTCGGCAAAGCAGAGTACGGCGTGCGCTCGCTGGAAAGGAACGATTTGGTCTTCATTCACGTCGAGGCGATCGACGAAGCCGGGCACATGGGCGATGTCGAAAAGAAAATCCAGGCGCTGGAAGACTTCGATGAGAAAGTCGTCGGCACGGTGCTCAAGAGAATGGCCCATCGCGACGATTATCGAATTCTCTTAATGCCCGACCATCCGACCGCAATCGCGCTCAAAACTCACGTCGCCGATCCCGTGCCGTTCGTTTTGTTTTCCGCCGAAGCCCCGCGAAACAACGGCAAGGTGGGCTATAATGAAAAAGATGCGGCAAAGACCGGTATTGTTGCCAACAAAGCCTATCGGCTAATGGACGCGCTGATCGAAGGGAGGCCGACATGGACCGAAATTTAGCATTGGAAGCCGTTCGCGTGACCGAGGCGGCGGCGCTAAATTGCGCCCGTTGGGCGGGACGCGGCGATGAGACCGCCGCGGATCAAGCAGCGGTGGATGCCATGCGCAAAGCCTTCGATGCCCTTGCGATCGACGGCACGGTGGTGATCGGCGAAGGGGAGCGCGACGAGGCGCCGATGCTCTACATCGGCGAGAAGGTCGGCTCCGGCGGCCCCAAAGTCGATATCGCCCTCGATCCTCTCGAAGGTACGACGATCTGCGCCAATGGCGCGGCCAATGCGCTTGCCGTCATCGCGATGGCGGACGGCGGCAACCTATTGCATTGCCCGGATACCTATATGGCGAAAATCGCCGCCGGCCCGGCCGGGAGGGGGGTAGTCGATCTCGACAAATCGCCGACGGAGAATCTCCGGGCGTTGGCCGAAGCCAAACGCTGCCGAATCGAAGATCTCACGGTTATCATCTTATCTCGCCCGCGCCATCAAGCGATTATTCAGGAAGTGCGCAAGGCGGGTGCCCGCATCCGCCTGATCGGCGACGGCGATGTTTCGGCCGCGATCGCGACAACCAAGCCGGAAACCGGGATCGATCTCCTGCTCGGCATCGGGGGCGCGCCCGAAGGTGTTTTAGCGGCCGCCGCATTGCGCTGCGTCGGCGGCGAATTTCAGGGGCGCTTGGCGCCGCGCAACGATGAGGAAGTCGAGCGGGCAAAAAAAATGGGCGTCACCGACATCAAACGAAAATTTAACCTTGACGAACTCGCCGCCGGCGACGTCATGTTCGCCGCCACCGGGGTTACCGATGGCGACTATTTGCATGGCGTGCATTTTTTTCCCGGCGGCGCGACGACGCAGTCGGTGGTGATGCGCTCGAAGACCAAAACGATTCGCGTGATTAACGCGACTCACTATTTCGAGCACAAGCCGTCTTACTGATCGCGTTTTTGTTCCCGGCGTTAAGGCTCTCCTCGCGCTCGCGTGCAGGTCATCGCTTGACGGCGAGAGCGACGACGCTCCAAAAATCCCTTCACATGGCCACCCGGCGCAAGAAGCCACGGAAAAGAACCTGGGGGAGAATGCTGCTGCTGTTTCTTCTGGTCCCGCTGACGGTTTGGTTTGGCGCTTTTTTACTTTGGCTTTACTGGTACGATCTCAACAGCTGGTTCGCGCCGGAGAGCGCTCGGCGCGCCGGTCCAAAACCGGCGGGGCAGATGGAACCGAACGATCAGCGCGGGCGCTCGACAGCGCCAACACCGCAAGAAAAATTGTTCGAAGAAGATCGTCAAAAACTTGAAGACATCCTGAAACGCCGCAGCTGATCTGCGCCGGCAGGCTCGAACTGCACGCTTGCGATAAAAGGACGCGATCCAAGCGCTTCAAGTGGTGATTGAAACCTGCAATTTCGCGCCGGCCGGTTTGAAGGAGCTTTGAGGCGATGTTAATCTGAGCGGCAATGACGAGGTTTTTTTGGCACGATATTCCTAAGCCGATCATCGGGATGTCGCCGATGGACGGCGTGACGGATGCCTCCTTTCGCTATATCACCGCGAAGCACGGCGGCCCGGACGTGACCTTGACCGAATTCGTCAATATTCAGGCCGCTCTCTATTCACTGCACACACTGCTTAAAGATTTTACTTATTGTGAACTCGAGCGTCCGGTGGTGGCGCAGATTTACGGCAAGACACCCGAGCTTTTTTACAAGGTGGCGCACATCGTGTGCGAGCTCGGCTTCGACGGCCTGGACATCAACATGGGCTGCCCGGCGAAGAACGTTGCGGCTTCGGGTTGCGGTGCGGCGCTCATCCGCACTCCCGATTTGGCGCGTGAGATCATCCGGGCAACGCGGCAAGGAATCGTGGATTGGCAGTCGGGCCAGCGCCTCGATGCTCTGGGTTTCGCCGGCGACGCCGTTGAGCAGATCAAAGCGTTCAATCGGCGACGCAATCCGGAGACCCGGCTGCTTGAGCGCCGCTTGATTCCCGTGTCGGTCAAGACCCGTCTGGGTTATGATCGGAATGTGATCGACGAGTGGCTGAGCACGCTTCTGGCGGAGCAGCCCTCGGCGATCTCGCTGCATGGGCGCACGTTGCAACAAGGCTATAAAGGCGATGCCGATTGGGATGCGATTGCACGCGCCGTTGAGATTGCTGAAGGCTCAAGCGTGCTGATTATCGGAAACGGCGATGTTCAAGATCTGTGTGATGCCTACCGGCGTGTGCGCCAAACCGGAGTCGATGGCATTTTGATCGGCCGTGGCGCCCAAGGCAATCCGTGGCTGTTTCGCGGAAAACACGCGGTGAAACAAGCGCTCGGTTGCGATGATGAGCGGATGCTGCGTGCGAGGATGCCGGTGGGTGTCGAAGAGCGATTCCGAGTGATCGTCGAACACTGCGAACATTTCGAAGCTCTATGCGGCCCGGCGAGATTCGTCGCCATGCGCAAGCACTTGACCTGGTACTGCCGTAATTTTCGCGGCGCCGCGGACATGCGCGCGCGCATGACCCGAGCGAACAGCGCCGCCGACGTGCGCCGCTGCCTCGCAGAGTTCATGACGAGTGCGCCAGATGAAGCGCGGGGCGCATTCGCGTCCCTGCCCAAGAACGCATTCCGATCCTCGGAAGTCTTGCTCTCGCCTTAGCGGATTCCTTGATGCGATTGATTCTGGCCTCGACGTCGCCGCGGCGCCGCGAGATTCTGGGTCTGCTCGGCAGGCCCTTTGAAGTTATCGCTCCGGAATTTGATGAACGGATTTCCACGCACCTGTCGATCGGCGAGGAGGTCCTCCAGTTCGCCGTCGGCAAAGCGCGGTCGGTGGCGGCCAAGCATCCCGAAAGCATCGTTATCGGCAGCGATACGATGATCCAGCTCGACGGCGAAAAAATCGGCAAACCGCTCGACGCGGCCGACGCCCGGCGCATTCTACGATTGCTATCCGGCAAAGCGCACAAGATTTATACCAGTGTGGCAATCATCGACGGCATCGGCGGGCCGGGGCTAACAAGAATCGAAACCGTTGTCTTAAAGATGCGCGAATTGTCGGCGGATGAAATCGAGAGTTACGTGGCCACCGGCGAATCGCTGGATAAGGCCGGAGCCTATTCCATTCAGGGCCAGGGACGTCATCTTATCGCTGCGATGGAAGGTGATTATCTGGCGGCTGTCGGCATGCCGCTCAAGCCGATTGCCGGCTATCTCAAGGACGTGGAGTACGCCCTAGCCAAGTTTTGCACGAAAAAGACATCGTAAGCGCAAAAATTCTGCGGAACGGAGCGGGAGCCCAAGGGCGACGACTCATCGAAACCTGATGTCGTGGGGTGGGGTCCGCAACGGCTGGCGTTTATTGGCCCTCGCTTCACCCTCGTGCTCCATGTAATTCGGTCGCTTGGCACTGCAAGTACACCGCCGCCGTCCAAGCACATAGACTCCGTTTCTTTTCCTAGTGTCATTTCCGACAATGCTGTGTCGTGGTTCGACATTTTTGGTTTGGATGCCTTGATCTCACAAGATAGATATTCTTTCGAAATTCGATGCTTATGGTTTGGTATGAGGCTTGCTCAGAATGATTCGTCGAAAACCTTTCAACGCGGCGGGTAACAGATGGAGCACGATCAAAACTGGCGATGGCCGGAGAAAACCTGGTTCCGTGAGCGTCTTAACGCGGTTAAAGCGCGAGATCATGAACAGCGCGAGAAATCCGGAGAAAGCTCGGAAAGACCAGACGAAGTTACCGATAAGGCCAAGCCTGCCAGAAAGAAATTGAAAGTCGATTGATCAGCGTGCGGATTGTCGGTTAGTCCGCTTTCACGCCTCGTCATCGACGCTTGTGTATTCTAGCGAAAAAAATTTTCACAGTTTACACCGCACGCAGACCTCAACCGCGTTACTTTCCATAGCTCATCAATGTGGCACCGTCGGCTTACCTAGAAGTCGCGCCCATTCGGGAACCGTGGCGCTGTCGATTCATCTTCACCGTTTCAATAAAACCGCTTTTTCGTTCTAGGCTAGTCTAGCAGATGCAACGCGGCGCTGGCGCGCCTGAGCTTCATAATACGAACCGGTCGAACTGCGCCCCCTGATATCGGGACAACTCCCTGAACAGATTTGTCTTGCCAAGCGCGAAGCGGACCGCAACATCCGGTCCTTGTCACTGTCAGCTTGGAGCATGAGGCTTGTATTTTTTTGTTTGCGGTTGTAAGCGATTCTACATTTGGCAAATTTGCATCAGCGGAGGAAATAGATAATGGCAAACGCAACAACAAGGGATCAGAGCTGGGATCTGGAAGCCGATGTGGTCGTTGTCGGGTCGGGAGCGGCCGGGCTGCCGGCGGCGGTCAAAGCGGCTGACGCCGGGGCATCCGTGGTCGTCGTCGAAACCAACTACGACATCGGTGGTCACGCGATCATCAGCGGCGGCAACGTACCGCTCGGCGGCGGCACCAGCGCGCAAAAAAAATATGGCATTCACGATGCGCCGGACATCGTGTTTTCCGATCTCACCGATTGGACCATCGTGCAGCCCAACGGCTGGCCCGACTACCGCTACAACGACCGCGCAGTCATGCGCGCTTTCGCCGATCACTGCGCGCCGACCTTCGAGTTTCTCCTGGAAAACGGCGTCCAGTTCAAGGATATCCCTCCGGACAATCAAGGCGGCCACAATCTGGGTAATTCGGCGCCGCGCGAAAACCACGCGTTCTGGACCAAGGGCCCGGGATACGAAAGTCCCAACAACAGAGGCGGGACGGGTCTCATCAGGCCGCTGGAAAACAGCGCGCGCGCGAAAGGCGTCAAGTTTCTATTGAACTATAAGATGACGAGCATCATTCGGGAGGGGCAGACCTCTGGCAGAGTCGTAGGCATCACGGCCCAACATACGCCGCGAGTCTTGCCCGGCCAGTCAACGCCGCTGAAGAGCTTTCGCTCCGACGGCAATATCGAGAGCACGACACCGGTAGTGAAAGTCCATGCAAAAAAGGCGGTGATCATCGCGACCGGCGGCATGACCAGCAATGTAAACTTTCGGCGCATGTTCGACCCCCGGCTAACCGCTGTGCTGACGGTCGCCGGCGAGCCCTATACCTATCAGGATGCCAGCGGCGAGCTTGCCGCCACCGCGATCGGCGCTTCGCTGTGGGGGTTGGTTAACCAGACGTTGGAAAATGGCGACAACATTCGCACCCAGCGGGTGTTGGCGACCAAATGGAACTACATGGTATGGGAGCTCGAAACTCCGATCTTTCCGCTGGTTCGGGCCACCGGATTGGCTGTAAAGGATTGGCATGACTTGATTCTGGTCAATCAGGTCGGCAAACGATTTTTCGACGAGACCAAGGGCGATTACCCGCACGGCAACGTCTACAATGAAATCAACCCGTACACGCCCAACGATTATCGCAACAACGAAAAAATCGACTACCATCCCAACAAGTACAATTTTTTTAACGCTGCGGTGGCGATGAATGAATACTCGGAACCTCCGGACTATTCCGCGGGACCGATCTGGGCGATCTTCGACACTGACGCGGTCAAACGCGAAGGCTGGAAAACAGCTCCGCCCTATGTCGATCCCGACGGATACTTCTTCAGCGCGAGCACGCTTGACGAATTGGCCGCCGCGATCAAGAACGAATATCAGGCCAAGCCGATGAAAGGCGAGGTCCTGCAAGCGACGGTGGATAAATACAATTCATTTGTCGACGCGGGTAAAGACAGCGATTTCGGCAAACCGGCGCCGAAGCACAAAATTCAGACGCCGCCGTTCTACGCGGCCTGGGCCACGCCCAACGTGCACGACACCCGTTCTGGTCTGCGAATCAATGGCAAATGTCAGGTGGTGGACATGAACGCCGAAGTCATACCCGGGCTATATTGCGCCGGTGAATCGGCGGGCGGTTTCAATCAACACGGCTTGGGACGCTGCACGACCCAAGGATTCATCGCCGGCTTGAACGCGGCCGCGGAACCGACCAGCGATTAGATGCTCGTGCAGCAACCTCAGGGTGGCCTGATCGATGCGCCGTTTCAGGCTTTGTGCGTAGGCATCGTTGGTTGGCCAAAACCGCAAGTGATCGCGAGCCGAGCATTCAATCTGGCACGCGCCCCACGCACTGTTTTGCGCGCTTGATCCCATCTGAACATGACGTGGCGCCGGCACTGTTTTCGCGTTGAAAATCGTCTCGGATCGCGTACTGTTTTCCGGATCGGGGAGAGAAATCATGCAAGAAACAAAGATCATCGATGCTGACGGTCATGTGCGCGATCGCGACGCAGAGATTCGCGCGTTCATGGAAGAACCTTACTGCAAGCGACAAGGAACGCTCGTTGCCCGTGATAAATGGGACAGCAGCCTCTACGGCAAACTCGGCATGCGCGACACGGACCTGCCGCAGCGGCTAAGGGATATGGACCAAGAAGACATCGACATCTCGGTTCTCTTTCCAACCAGCGCCTTTGGCATCACGCAAAGCCCCGAAAAAGAATACGCCGCGGCTTTTTGCCGCGGCTACAACGATTGGATCGCCACCATCTGCCGCGAAAGCCCGCGGCTGAAAGGCGTGGGTCTGGTGCCATTCCAAAACGTCCCGGCGGCGGTTGCGGAAGTGAACCGCGCGGTCACGAAACTGGGGCTTGCCGGTATAACGATCGCGTCTTTCGGTCTCAAAGACCACCTCGGCACCCCGGCGTTTTGGCCCATCTACGAAGAACTCCAACGGCTCAACTCGCCACTGCTGGTGCACAATTCCCGCCAAGGACCTGCCGGGGAAATCCGTTTCGACACGTTTCTGCTGGCCCACACTGTCGCGCGTCCGGTGGAGACGCTGATCGATTGCGCCGCGCTGATGTATGGCGGGGTGGCTGAAAGATTTCCCAAGTTGCGAATTGCGTTTCTCGAGTGCGGCTGTGGTTGGGTGCCATACTGGATGGATCGGATGGACGAGGAATGGGAAAAACGGCAATGCGAGGCTCCGCTAATCAAGGCAAAACCGAGTGAATATATCACTCACGGGAACTGGTTTTTCGCCGCCGAGCCGGAAGAGAGCACCGTTGCCTACGTGATGGAGCGGATCGGCGATGACAAGCTGATTTTCGCATCCGATTATCCTCATTGGGACGGCATGTTTCCCCACGTCGTTTCGACCATACGCGAGCGCAAGGATATTACGGCCGTAGCCAAGCGAAAATTTCTCGGCGACAACGCCAAGCGCCTTTACGGCTGGGATTGATGGTTAGCGGAGATCGCTGCCTGTCATCGAAAGAACCGCGGGCGCGGAATGCCCAATCGCCCTAAACATGCCAACATCTCAACCCTCTGCCGAAAATCGTTACCTCGACCGACATGTCGCCCGGATGCTGGCGAGCTTGCGCCACTGGACCGGCAGGAATCTGGTCGAGCCGGGGTTGGCGCCGGAAGAGCAGGCGCGCGAATTGTTCAACGCGCCGTTTGCCGTGCTGTCGCACGATACTGCAACCGACCCTATTTTAAATTATGGTAACCGAATCAGCCTACAACTCTTCGAGCTTAGCTGGGAAGAGTTGACAGTCATGCCCTCGCGGCTAACGGCCGAAGCGCCTGCGCGCGCCGAGCGCGCGCGTTTGCTCTCGGAAGTATCCAGCCGAGGCTATATCGACGACTACCGCGGTGTGCGCGTCGCTAAGAACGGCAGACGGTTTTTGATCGAGCGGGCAACGGTGTGGAATCTGCTCGATGAATCGGGCGCACCGTACGGGCAGGCGGCTACCTTCAATGAGTGGCACTATCTTGACTGACGAGAACGAGTCCAACCGGCGTATGAGATTGATCGGCCCGACGTCTTGGCATGGTCAGTTTATTCGCGATGTCCCAAGTCGGTCTTGTTGTTTCCTTCGGAGCTCTCCGGAGGCAGGATAGGTCGTACCGATTAGAACGTGTGCCTACGGCCGGCCGCCGGACGGACGAGTTGCCGAAAAGCCAAATTAACGCTATTTTTTTAAGACTAAAGTTTTAGCCGCAGGGCTGATGAGGTTTCATGCTGCCAGTTCAATGAGCCAAGCTGACGCTATCGTAAGAATTCCAAAAAGGCGATCGCACTATCGAGTCAAAAACGCGCTGCCATACAGGAATACGCTTCTATACTTGTTAATGCGCGGCGGCCTATTTGCCGTCGAACGTTTGCCCATTCGCGGTGTCGTGCGGTTGATCGGCTGTTTGTCGCCGTATATCTTTCGCCGCCAAGCCCGACTGGCGCAAGAGCATTTGCGGCTTACTCTGCCGCATCTCGATCCGGTCAAGACAACTCGTCGCATGTTCGTTCACTTCGCTGAATCGATCTGGGAGTTGTCCCGGCTGCATCAATCCGTACCGGCATTGGATGCCGCCGCGCGCCGCATCTTGGACGAAGCCTTGGCGGAAAAAAAAGGGGCGATCTTCGTCACTGGGCACGTGGGCAACTGGGAAATGCTCGGACAGGCGATTGCGGCAGCGGGATATCCAATTTCGACAATCGCCAAGCCTTTCTACGATCCGCGCGTCACCCGCTGGCTGCATGAATGGCGCGCGCGCCACGGTCTAAAGATTGTCTGGCGCGATCAAAACAGCGGCAAGGCGATCCTGCGTGCCTTGCGCAGCAATCAGTTGATGGCGTTTTTAATCGATCAAGACACCAAAACCGCCGGGGATTACGTGCCGTTCTTCGGCCGGCCGGCATTTACTCCAACGACGCCTGCCGCCCTGGCATTGCGTACCGGGGCGCCGGTGATTTTTTCCTGGCATCATCGCCGCGGCAAACGCCACCAGATAACGATTGAACGGGTAATTTTTGCCCGCACCGGCGATCGGCAGCGCGATATCGTGGCTCTCACGGCTCTGCTGACCGCCCGACTAGAAACCGTCATCCGCACGGTTCCGGAACAGTGGGTATGGATGCACCGCCGGTGGCGCCGCTCGAATCGCGAGAACTCGCCCTAATCGGGTCTACCTGACCGCGTCGATTCGGTCTCATTGCTGTGATCTACCGCACATGCCGGCGCTCGCCGGTTCGGCGGTTGAACGAAAATCGCTGTCCGCATAAAATAGGCCACCCGGCGGGTCAATGACTTCGCCCTAAAGCAACGATGACTGCATCCGGTGAGCATACACAAAGGAAGCGCAAATGCCCCACGCGAAATCCCTAAGAGCGATCGGCCAGTCGCTGGAGTCGCTTGGCGTCGTCCTGTTCGTAATGGAGAAAAACGGGCGAAACTATATCGTTCGCAGCGATACGCTCCCCGATATCGCCAAGTTAGATTCCAAAAAGGATCTGTCGGAAAAAGTCTGGGACTCTCCGACTCAGGCGCGCAGACGTGCCCGTTTGATGCGAGAGGATGGCACTTTGGGCTACGATCAATCGTACATCTCCTGGCTCGATGCCCAAGGTAGAAAAAAACGCCGCCGGCGCTTCTCCGCCCAGGCCACGGGAACCATGAAAGTTTCGCAGCTCTTGCGCACGGTGGGGAAGCATCTGGACAGATTGGAACCCCATGCCTTTACGATTTCGTGGACGAAGGATGCGGTTTTCGTCGATTATGAATTGGGCGACGGCCAAAGAGTTCGCGAAATACTCTCCGTCAGCAAACTGCGCGATTTGACGGTGCGGTCGCGCGTTCGCCGGGCGCGCCGTCGCTAATGGCGAGCTGATTCACCGCGTTTCGTGGCGCCCTGGATTCGCCGGCCACGCTAAACCCGCGGTTGTGCTCCGGTACCGAAAGACATTCCTGCTTGCTAATCTCCCGCGATTTTTTCTCAGCTGCGTACGATCCCGAGTGAGTCGATTCACACGTCCGATCTATTGTCCAAGAGTTGAATGACATTCTGTCTAGGTTTTATTCTCCCGATCATGTACTTGGCCTCGGCTCAATGTTAGGCTCGTGACCGCCGGGACTTTGAGACATGGCTAAGCAGTGGAATCAATTTGCAATTGTGCTGTTGCTAGCCACCTTGCTCCTTTCATCGTGCATTTATCCATTGACGATGCATTCACGAGAAGGTGAAAAACTCGATGGGCAATGGAGTTTTGGACAAGGAGGCGGCGGATCGATTCAAGTCTTTGCTTCCGATGGCGAGGTGCTGATTGGCAGGCTTGAGCCGGTGGCACGGCGGCTCTTTTTCGATAGTTATGAGAAAATTTTCGGTGCCGGCTCAATCGACGCCGAAGGACCCGACCTATCCGCCTATGGTAACGGCCTGTGGGGTCCGCTTGGGAGCTCGAATGCGTTGTTGGACACCGTATACGGCGAAAGCTTCGATCCCGCGGCCGGACAATCTCAACGCACCGTATCCGGCCCGCTATTTTACTGGATTGCAAAGCTCCAAGGCGACAAACAGCCCTTCATGCAATGTTTCTTGATCGGCTCGTCGCATAGCGCGCGTGGCCTGGGCCGTTGTAAAAGCGCCGGCGGCAAAGAGTATACGGTGGAGTTCTAACCCTGTGGCCGACTGGGTTCGCTCGTGTTCACGCGGGTTGCGGCGATGCGCAACCCGCCGTAATGAGCATGGCAAACGACTCGATTGATGAAAACTCCGCTCAAGTTCGGCTTACTGCTGCCGCATTTTGGTGCTTTTGCATCGATTGACAAGTGTGTGCAAGGCGCCCGACGCGCCGAAGCCTATGGCTTCGACTCTTTATGGGTGCGCGACCATCTGGTGTTTAAACCGCACGAAATTGAAGGCCGCGACAAGACCCATATCGAAAGCTTGATCCTCCTCTCGGCAATCGCCTCGGTAACCAAAAGAGTATCGCTGGGCACCGCCATGGCGATTTGCCACCGGCATCCGATTCATCTGGCGCAGTGCTTTGCCGGCTTGAGCGCGATCTCAAATGGCAGGGTCATCCTTGGTATAGGACTCGGAGGCTTCGCCCATGAGTTCGCGGCTGCGGGCCGGCCGACGGCGCTAGCCGAGCGCGCCTCACTCGCCCAGGCGAACGTCGTGATCTGCCGGCGGCTCTGGAATGGAGAAACAGTATCTTTTGCTGATAACTCGTTTCGCTTTGAGAACGTGACCCTCAAGCCGACACCGAAACAACCGATTCCGATTTGGATCGGCGGAGGTACCGCGGCGGCATGCCGCCGCGCGGCACATTACGGCGATGGTTGGCTGCCCGCACGCGTCACCCTGGTGACCTTTTCCAAGCGCATCGAATACCTGCGCGAGCTTTGCCGCGCTGCGGCCAGGCCGATGATCGAAACCGCCGTCATGCCGCTTACGACAATCGCAAGAGATTCATCCACGGCTCTACGCGGAATCGATCTCAAGACGATCGTCGAAGAATCTCAGCGCTTTACCTCATGGGTGATCAACGATCGTGACAATGGCGATCTTAGCCGCGGCCTCATTCTCGCGGGCACGCCCGCGGATATTATCAGTGAATGCCGCGCCTACCAGGCCGCGGGTGCAAACCAAATCGTCTTCGACCTTCGGCTGCGATTTGGCGAGTGGGATGAACAACTCGATCTCTTGGGAAAAGAAGTTCTGCCGGCTTTCAAGGGTTGAATGACTCTCCGAACGACCCGGCTGTCCAGCAGACACCGCGCGGTCAGATTTGGATAGGTATTTTTGTAGCTCCGATTCAGATGATCCGTCGCCAATCCCGCAAGGTGAGCGGAAGGTGCGATGATTTCGCGCGCCGCCGTGCGGACGGTGCCGGGGCGATTTGCGACCGCGAGTTTTTCATTTTAACCATGATGTGCGCCCAAGAGCAGTGTTGATGTTTTTTGAGCTGCACCAGGGCGGCGTAACTTTTTTGCAGCAATTGATCGCTCACGTTGGGATCGGATTGATCGACCCATGACTTAAATTGATCGAAAGTGAGCATTGTCCTCGCGGTTTGTGAGACCCCAACGGCTCGACGACCCATGGCCCGGTGCCGATTGGTCAAAGGCAGGTCAGATGCTTGCGACACAATCGAAGTCTGATCGCGTTCACGAGACGCAACGTTGGCCGAGCTTTTGATGCGGGCATCGACCCACGATTTACCTGCGCTCAGCGCGCATGCGGCCGCCTCGGCTTCCGTGAACGCGCGCTTGGCGAATCTGACAAACTCAGACCTGCGCTCGGTTCCAACGACCCAGGTAATGCTCGCATGCGGCGCCCATAGGCTGGTCGCCGTATCGAAGCTCGGGAACGCCATGATTACGTGGTCGCGGTAGGACTGATACCACATAAAGTGAACTCCTCTCCGATGGACCCGTAGAGGTGTGCGAAGGGCCGTTAAAGATTTAGACGATTGAAGACGAGCGAATGGTCCACCCAAAGCCATTGTGGTCGGTTCGGGATGGGAAAACAAGGGGTGCGTGAAAAACAATCAACGGGAAAGTCAATTAATGTAACAAAGCATCCGAATCGCTTAAATCTTCCCGCGCCGCGTCACGTATGCCGGCGCGGGAAGGTGCTCAATGATTGCCGAGTTCGCTTAGCGCCACCATCCGCGATGCCAACCGCGATCTCGACGCTCCCAGCGATTCCAACGGCGATCGCGGTCATTGTCGTAACGATAGCCGCGGTAGCGCGACCAGGTTTGACGATTGTCCCAGCGGTCCCGGTACTGCCGGAGATCCCTGCGTTCTCGGGCTATCGCGGCGCGATCTCGGGCGATTTCCCTGGGTCCGGCACCGCGGCGTAAATCGCTCCGTAGTTCTCTACGGGCGTTCCGTAAATCGCCTAGGTCGTCGCGATATTCGCTGCGCTGGTTGCGATCACGCCAGTCGGCTAGCGCCGGCGCCGATAAACCAAACATTCCAGCGAAAATCACAGCGCTGGAAATGATCTTTTTCGAGTTTTTCATGGAAATCTCCTTCCTGTGCCTTTCGACGGGCGACACAGCGAAACGTTAATTAAATCTTGCGTGGATGCGGCTGCAGGCGTCATCCTCTGGTTTTCCTTGCCCGAAGTTTGAGAGTCAAATCCGCGAATTTTGCAGGACTTTAGGTTACAGCGTGTCGGAAATATTCTTCCATTGCGGCAACTAGACATTGGCACCGGCGAGCATGTCGCTGATTGGCCGGTTATATGGAGAGTAGACGATTTATGGCACAAACCTTGCGCCATTCAGCCGAGGAGACTGTGATACGCGACGCGGAATTTTTTCCTCGTGCTCGTGCTTCCCCGCAGGTGCGGTTTGTGGCGAGAAAGGAACCTGATATATGAAAATTCCCAACAGTTATCTGATCATCGGCTTGTTGTTTACTTTTACGACCGCTTGTACCCACAGCGATGCGGAAAGCACTCATGGGCGAGCTTCGGAAAACAGGCAAGCACGCGGCGTGACAAGCTTGCCGGATTTCGTTTCCCTGGCGAAAGACTTACAGCCGGCGGTGGTCAACGTCTCGGCAATACTGGCGACGAACGAAGACGGGGCTCAAGGTGAGGTACCCCCGCAAGACCCTGATGATAAGCAAATGATGGGAGAGTTATTCGGCATCCCGTCGCCGGACGCTCCGTCGAGTCAACGCAGCCAGGGATCGGGGTTTATTATCGCTGCAGAGGGCGTCATTCTAACCAATGCGCATGTTGTCGAAGGAGCGCAGAGAATCACCGTCAAATTGGTCGACAAGCGCGAGTTCGAAGCCGACGTCCTCGGCAAGGATCCGCATACCGACATCGCTCTGATCAAAATCCCGGCGAAGGAGAATCTACCGACACTCAGGTTAGGAGATTCGGATGCGCTACAAGTGGGCGAGTGGGTAATGGCGGTCGGCAATCCCTTCGGGCTCGAGAATAGTGTGAGTTCCGGGATCGTCTCTGCTAAAGGACGGCACTTGGGCGCGGCGTATGATCGCCTGATTCAGACCGACGCGAGTCTGAATCCCGGCAGCTCGGGCGGTCCCTTGATCGATTTGGACGGACGAGTCGTCGGAATCAGCAAGGCTATCGTGAGTCAAGGCGGTGGAAATCTGGGTATTAGCTTCGCGACGCCGATCAATCTGATCAAGGAAATATTGCCGGAGCTCCAAAGCAACGGAAAGGTGACGCGCGGTTGGGCGGGGTTAGCGGTCCAGGAAATCACGCCCGCATTGGCCGAAACTCTCGGTTTGGCAAAGCCCAGTGGCGCTCTGGTGGCGGGGGTTGTGCAAGGCGGGCCGGCGGAGCGCGGCGGCGTTAAAGTCGGGGACGTGATCACCGAGCTTGACGGCAAAAAGGTCACCGACGCCCTGGAATTACCGCTTTGGATTGCCCGAATACCGATCGATAAGCGGGTTCCGATGAGAGTCCAACGGGAGCAACAAGAGGTGAAATTGGATCTGACCGTCGCTGCGCTTCCTGAAGCGCACCTGCGAGCATCAACCGGGAAAAACGGTTAAGCGAGAGAGCATCTTTAACTAGACGGCGAAGAGTTGGCTGCAGAGGACCGCGCCGCTCAACGTCTGCTCATCACTAGTTGTGCTGATTCGGTAAAAAAACTCAAGCTACGTTTTCGTTACACCCGCGCACCAAGACTATCGTCTGCCGCGGTTGGCCCATTACTGCTCCGAAGGTGGGCTCGCGGCGACGGATCAGTTGAAACTTGCCGGGAAACTTGTATTTCTCATCGGATACGGCCAGGCCGGTTCGCTTCTCCTCCCCGTACGCTTGTCGCCGCTTCAAAGTCACGTATTATAGTAAGCGGGAGGGGCGCCGCCATCGCATTGCGACCGGCAGTCCTGAGTTATTAAGGAGTTCA
>Ga0075326_1000069_pt1 | contig 21336 bp, 26 predicted proteins | sample MayberrySE_Catta_3_FD_120052 | JGI IMG/M metagenome (GOLD analysis project Ga0075326, IMG submission 120052) | Natural and restored wetland microbial communities from the San Francisco Bay, California, USA, that impact long-term carbon... | ecosystem: Environmental > Terrestrial > Soil >...
GCTTTTGCGGGCCATCGCGTTGTCCATGAGTCGATTATAGAATTCGCCCCTACGCGAGAGTAGACGACTTGACAAGAACATGCGTTCTAGGCTACTATCGGGCTCCACACTCGGAGAGGAGGCCGATATGCCGAGAGTCACCTTCGAAGAAATCGAGTGCAAGAGCGCGCTCAATCGCATCAACATCCCGGACATGCCACATTTGAAATGGAGCCTCAACCCCTACCGCGGCTGCCAGCACGCCTGCGTCTATTGCTTCGCACGCGGCAACCACGAGTTCCTCGGCTACGACACCGGGCGCGACTTCAACGAACGCATCGTCGTCAAAACGAACTTGGTGCCGATCCTGACGCGCGAGCTCCGCCGGTCGAGCTGGAAGCGCGAGTCCGTTACTATTGGCACCGCCTGCGACCCTTACCAGCAGGCCGAGCTCAAGTACGGACTGACTCGGGGCGCGCTCCAAGCCTTTCTCGCCCACGCGAACCCCTGCTCGATTATCACGAAGTCCCCGACCGTAGAGCGCGACGTGGACCTCTTGCGCGAGCTCTCCGGCGTCGCGGAAGTCACGGTCATGTTCAGCCTCGCAACGCTTCGCGAGGATATCCTCGAGCACATCGAGCCTGAGACAGCCAGGCCGGCCCGCCGCCTACAGGCGATGGCGAAAGTCGCCGCGGCTGGCGTACGGTGCGGCGTCATGCTCGCCCCGGTCATTCCCGGCCTCACCGACGATACCGAGAACATGAAGGCCGTCGTCGCCGCCGTCCGCGACCACGGCGCCGCCTTCGTCGGCGACAATGTGCTCTATCTCAAGCGCGGCACCAAGGAATGGTTCATGCCCTTCCTGCGTGAAACCTACCCGCATCTGCTTCCAACGTACGAGCGATTCTACAAAGGCGCCTATGCTCCAAAATCGTACTCAGCCGACGTCGCGGCTACTGTCGAGGAGCTGCGGCGGAGCCTTGGCATGACGGCCGACCGGAACACCCATGAAGAGCCGGTTGGACAGCTGAAACTGGCCGTATAGCCCCCGCCAGGCCTGTTCGCCACTTGGTATTATGATTGCAGCATGATCCGTCGTCGAGCTGGCCAGGATAGGGTCTGGGGCAATACACCACTTCCATTGGTGCTGGCGCCTCTCACACTTGTTGTCGTCATCCTACTAGCGGCCTCCTTGGGCCTCACCGACTGGTCCACAGAAGGCAGGAGCGACGCGGCGTCGCCGGTCATCGTCGTCGATGAAGACGGGCACTGCCGGTACCTCTCCCCCTCCTGCTCGGAGCTTCTCACGCTCTTCACGGTCTGGACTCCCGATGATACGTCTGTCACAACAACCTCGGACCTTGACCTTCATCTCACCTCTCTAGACGACGGTTCTGTTCCTGCGGAAGCCGTCCTGCTTCTCCCCTCCCCGCCTCCTCGTTCCGCCTAGCGGAACATCGACCAACTGACAAGTTAGTCGCGCTCGCTCACGCCATTAGCGTGCGAGCGCAGGATGCGTCGGACAGTCCACTGTCCTGTTGTCGCATCGCCCAGAGGAGGAAGCATGGCTAAGAAGAAGAACAACCCAAATCAGCGCCCTCGTAGCTGGCTACGCAGGCTCACTCGGGGCCCACAGCTGATCGCGCTCATTGTCGTGGGCACGGTCGCTGCCTTCGCGGCGATCATTGCCGTCTCAGAAATGACCCAGGGCGGCGGGAGCATAGAGCGCATCGAAGGAACTAGCGTCGAAGGTCGCACACGCGGCGACGCCAATGCGCCCGTTACAATCGTCCAGTTTGCCGACTTCCAGTGCCCCAACTGCAAACGCTTTGCTGAGGACGCGGAGGGCGAGATTGAAGAACAGTACGTCGCGAGCGGGCTCGCGCGTCTGGAGTTCCGCAACATGGCGTTCATCGGCACCGAGTCGGTCTACGCGGCCGAGGCGGCGCAGTGCGCAAACGACCAGGGGAAGTTCTGGGACTACCACGACGCGCTCTTCGAGAACCAACGCGGAGAGAACAGTGGTGCATTCTCTCTGGAACGCCTAAGGCGGTTCGCCGGCGAGATCGGCCTCGATGAGGCATCGTTCAACCAGTGCCTCGACTCCGGGAAGTACACCGACATGGTCCTCGAGGAGACCGATGCCGCTCGCGACGCCGGCGTCGAATCGACACCCTGGTTGCTGATCAACGGCGAAGTCGTGAAGGGCGCGCAACCCTTCGGCGTCTTCCAGGAGATCATCGAGCAGAAGCTGGAAGAGGCTGCGGCGTCATGACGGCACAGTCGCTCGCGTCGCGCGCCGCTCCCTCCCTAGGCGCGGTCGGTCTCGCCCTGGGCTGGCTGATTCCGTTGCTGGCGCTCGCGGGGCTGGGGATCGCGGCGTACCTGACCTTTGTGCACTACCAAGGAATTCCACCTGTCTGCGAGGGTTCCGGCGGCTGCCACACCGTCCAGTCGAGCGAATACGCGAAGCTGCTCGGCGTGCCGGTAGCGACTCTCGGCCTGGCGCTCTATGCCGGGATCTTCGTTGCGGCTATTGCGGGTCTCGTCTCGCGGGGCTCGCTTAACGAAGCGGCTCCGTTCGTGGTATTCGCACTTGCTCTCACCGGCGTGCTCTACTCGGGCTACCTCACGTGGCTTGAGCTCTACCGGATTCACGCCATCTGCGCCTGGTGCGTAGCGTCAGCCGGGTTGTTGGCGGCCACCTTCATCGCGGCGACGGGCCAGCTCGTCGCATCAGGCCGCTGGAAGGATGAGCTCATGGAGTGACCGACCTGATGCTAAGATCAGGATATGAGAATCGCCCTCGGCGCCGATGAGAAGACGAGCCTGACCGAATTCCTCCAGGCCGATCTGGAGCGTCGTGGCCACGACGTCACGGTAATGGGCCCGCCCGCCGGGGAAAGGACCGAGTGGGTGGATGTAGCCCACACTCTCGCGTCGCAGGTCGCTGACGTCGTCTTCGAGCAGGGCGTCCTTTGTTGCTGGACCGGGACCGGCGTCAGCATCGTCGCGAACAAGGTGCCCGGCATCCGCGCAGCCCTCTGTGGCGACGCCGAAACGGCCCGTGGCGCCCGTATGTGGAACGACGCCAACGTCCTCTGCCTCAGCCTGCGCGCGACATCCGAGACCGTCGCCAAGGAGATCCTGGATGCCTGGTTTGAAGCCATGCCCGATGAGTCAGAAGCGGCTAACATCCAGAAGGTCCGCGACCTCGATGTCGGCAGGTCGCGCTAGTTGACGCTAGCCGCTTCGTGCGCTGGAATGAGGCATGGCAGACGCGCCCGTACTGGAGGTCGACCGTTCGCTCGTCGGAACACTGGAGCTCGAAGGACCTGACGTCCCTTATGTGAACCTGGAGGATGCTCCTGCGATCCCTACGCACCTCAATGTTGGGGCCGTCGAGTACACCTACGATCGCAGCTTCCCAATCAAGGGACATTCCGCCGTCCTTCCGCAGGCGATCCGCGAATACGAAGCCGCCGGCAAGCGCGCGCTCATCGCGGAGCGCCATGAACGCTACCTGGTGTATCTGGCGTAACGGTGGCCAGGTCCAAGCCACGCAAGCAGAACCCGCCGCACGTCAAGCTATTCAAGGCTACGTGCCCCTCCTGCAGTCGCCATTACGAAGGTAACTTCCCAATGTGGGTGCAGATCGGCGCCTTCCCCTGCATCTGCGGAACGACGGTGCCTGCACCCCTGATGATCGATGACGGGCCGCTCGGCGAGGACTACCTCTAACGAAATCAGTGCTACAATAGGCCAACCAGCGACCCGCATCGCAAGGAGTGCATGCCAATGGCAACCTACATCTTTCTCAGCACCCTCACCGACGAGGGCCGCAAGACCATCAAGGGCCGCCCTGAACGCATTCAGGAAGTCAACAAAGAGATCGAGGCCATGGGCGCCAAGGTCGTCGATCAGTACGCCGTCCTCGGCGGCTACGATTTCGTCTCCATCGTTGAGGCCGTCGATAACGAGACCGTGGCGCGTATCTCGGTCGAACTGGGGGCACGCGGCACGATTCAGATCACTACGCTACCCGCCATCCCGATCCCGGAGTTCATCGACCGCCTCAAGACTTAACCCGGGGTACGAGGAGCGCGCTCGTGGCCATCGTCACGCTCTCTGGCCAGATCGGCGCCGGCGCACGCGAGGTCGGACGCCTCGCCGCCGACCGTCTCGACATCGACTATGTTGACCAGCAGATCCTCGTCGAGGCGGCGCGCGAGCTCGGCGTGCCCATGGAGTCCATCGTTACGCACGACGAGCGTACCCCGACGTTCGGCGAGCGGATCGCACACATGATGAACAACTTCCTTGAACGCTCGGCAGCAGCGGGCGCCGCTGACCCCATGCTGGGCGGTGCCGGCGGAATCGACGTATTCCTCGGCCAGACATATGCCGAGGCTGCGGAGGCACGCGACGACGAAGTGTCCGATGACGAGTACATCCAGGTGCTCGGCAACCTCATTCAAGATATCGCCGAACAGGACAGCGTCTTCATCATTGGACGCGGAAGCCAGGTCATCCTCCGCGACAACCCCAACGCGACCCACGTCCTGATCGTCGGCCCGGAGGAGCTGCGAATCGCGGCGATTGCGGAGCGTGATGGCATGTCCGAGGAGGAGGCTAAGAAGCGCGTCCATGAGCAGGAACGGGGTCGTATCGGCTTCCACGAGCGCTTCTTCGAGATCGACGTCAACGACCCACAGCATTACCATCTGACGCTGAACATGGGCCGCCTTACACGCGATCAGATGGCATCACTGATCGCATCGACTGCCCAGCTTCCAGTGATCCACCAGTAGCGCCTGGCACGATGCGCGCGATTGGCATCGTCCTCGCCAGCTACCTTACGGCAGCGATCCCGGTAGCCTACCTCACCGCCAAGGTCCTTCGTGGCATCGACCTCCGCGAGCACGGCAGCGGGAACGTCGGGGCGTCCAACGTCTGGCAGTCGGCATCGAAGGTGGCTGTCGTGCCCGTCGGCCTGGCCGAGATCGGCCAGGGGCTAGCCGGGCCCGCTGTCGCCATCGCAGGCGGCTATGGCCCGGCGACTCAGGCTGCAGTCGGCGTCGCGGCCATCGCCGGTCACAACTGGTCGCCGTTCCTCGGCTTCACAGGCGGCCGGGGCGTTGCGCACGCAATCGGCGTGATGCTTGCGATTTCCCGACCGGCACTGGGCGTGTTCATCGTGATCTCGCTTATTGGTGTTTGGTTGAAGGCGATCCCGCAGTTTGTGGGCCTCGGGATCCTCGCGGCACCGGCCGTCGCGAAGTTCGCGCGTCAGCCGGGCGAGATTGTGGTTGGGTTGAGCGCCGTAGCCGCACTCATCTTCGCAAAGCGGCTGCTCGCAAATGACGGCCTGCCGCGCGATCCTACCGTCCTGCTCACCCGTCTCGTTCATGACCGCGACGCGAGGGAGCGAGATACCTGGGTAGCGCGCGCGGCGACGCAATCCTAAGGTCCGTGACCGCTCTGGCCAACAGGCTTCCGCGCCACGAACACCATCTCCGGACTCGTATCGCCGAACGGTGAGCCATAGCAGTCACCGAATACGTCTTCGATTTCGAAGCCGGTGCGCGCGAGCAGATGCTCCATCTCGTATCGGAAGATGTAACGCAGCTTCAGCCCCCTGTAGACTCGCGACAGGACCGCCCCTTCATCGTCTAGCTCCTCGTCGATGAAGGTCGACTCGACCTCTTGGTTCGCTGGATTGTAGTCTCGCGATTCCCTGGCCTTCACCAACCGCTCCGAAGCAGGGCTCACGTAGTCGTCTCGACGTTTGTGTACGCCTCCGCGCTTGAACCCGAGCCACTGGCCCATGACGACGATGTCGGGGTTGAACACGTCGATCGCAAGACGCCCGCCTGGAACGAGATGATTGTGGACTCGCCGCAGGCAGGCAAGCTGATCCGTCACGGTCAGCAGATGTTGGAACGACCGGAACGGGACGAACACCAACCCAAACCGCTCCGGCAGGTCGAAGGACGTCATCTCGGCCTTCACCCAGCGCACGTTGCCGAGGTCCTGGCTCTTCGCCTTCGCCTCAGCCAGCATCTCCTTCGACCGGTCAAGGCCGACCACCGTCACGCCCGCGCGTGCGATCGGAATCGCCACGCGCCCGGTACCCGTTGCGAGTTCCAGCACGGGATGGCCGTCCGCGTCGGCGTCCTTCGCAAGCCCCAGGAAGAACTCAACGTCGCCCGGGACGCCCTGGACGCGCGCGTCATACGCTCGCGGCTCGTAGAAGTTGTCGGAACTAGACACCGGCGGCTTCTGCCTCCTCGGCTGCCGTGTGCAGCGCGTCGAACTCACTACGCAAGACACCCATTACGATGCTATCCCAATAGCGCGCCTCCGCGAAGTAGTGCTGGCGGAGCCGTCCTTCCTCCTGAAAGCCGCACTTCAGATAGCAGGCGTACGCGCGCTCGTTGAACTCGAAGGCGTGGAGGTAGATGCGATTCAGGTTCATCTCGTGGAATCCGAACTTCAGTAGGGTGATAACAGCATCAGTTCCATAGCCTGCGCTCCAGTACTCTTTCTCCCCGATCATGACACCCATGAGCGCTTTTCGATCCTCGGGCTGGACCTGCGTCAGATCAATGTTCCCGATATGAACGCCCTCCTTGGTCTCGATCGCGAGTCTCACACCGCTCCCGTATCCATTCGGCGCGCCGTTCTCGAGCCAGTCGCGCTCGTCCTTCCGCGAGAGCGGATAGCGCGCAGCGAGGTAACGCGTAACCGCGCGGTCATTGATCCACGCGTAGACGCGCTCTAAGTCGTCCGCCTCAACGGCCCTTAGGTTGACCAGCTTTCCCTCAAGCATCTCGACCTCCCAAGATCGAAACGGCCCGTCATTTCTGACGGGCCTTCGTTCCTACTGCTATGACTACTCGAACTAGATGGCGGAACTCCCAGGCCCGCAGGGCACGGCGATACGCGGGGCGCAATCCCCTCGCGATCGCAGATTGTGCAACGCGGCCATCAAGTTAGGTTCGAGCATTATTGCGGGATGATATCGTGGCCCGGTCCCAGTGTCAATAGGTTGGCCGGCCATGTTCGCCTGTATACTGACTCTCAACCGATGTCAAAACGACCTGGTAAATCGAAGCTCTACACGCGTGGCGGAGACGCCGGCAAGACCAGTCTCTTCGGGGGTCGGCGCGTCGCGAAGGACGACCCACGTGTGGTGGCCTACGGCACGATCGACGAGCTCAACTCCGTTCTTGGCGTCGCAATCTCGTTTATTCGCCAGCGCCGGCTCGTCGCGTCGCTCCAAAAGGTTCAGAACGAGCTCTTCAACATCGGCGCCGAACTCGCTAGCGACAAGCCGGTCCGGCGTCGCAGGCGCTCCGACGCGTTCCAACTCGGTTCGGACAGCACCATGCGCCTCGAACAACTCGTCGACGAGTTCGACGCAAAGATGCCTCCGCTCAAGACGTTCGTGCTGCCGTCCGGCTCGGTGGCCGCGGCCGCAATGCACCACGCGCGCACCGTCTGCCGGCGCGCCGAACGCTGCGTCGTGACCCTCTCACGCAAAGAAAAGGTGAACCCGGAGATCCTCGCATACCTGAACCGCCTCAACGACCTCCTGTTCGCGCTGGCCCGCTACCTCAACAAGACGGCGCGGCGCCGCGAGATCTTATGGACACAGGAGCCGTAGCCGCCTACGGATGATCCCCGTCTCGGACAGCGTCCGTGCCCGCTCGACGCCGTACGTCAACATCGCCTTCATCGCGATCAACGTCATGGTGTTCCTCTACGAGCTCACGCTCAGCACTGCCCAGCCACTTCTTACGTTCTCCGAACTCGACCAGTTCTTCTTCGACTGGGGCGCGATCCCCGCTTGCCTTGGCGACCAGTTCGGTTTCGAGCCGGACGTCCGGCCCGCCGAGCTGGCGTTCTACTGCCCGGAAGGTGATCAGGTGATCGCTACGCCCGTCACATCGATGTTCATGCACGGCGGCTGGCTGCATCTTATTGGCAACCTCATCTTCCTCTGGGTCTTCGGCGACAACGTTGAGGATGCAATGGGACACGTCCGCTATGCGGTGTTCTACGTCACGGCTGGCTTCGTCGCCACCGCCGCGCATGTCTTCATGAGTCAGAACGATATCGTCCCTGCCATCGGCGCCAGCGGCGCGATCTCGGGCGTCTTGGGCGCGTACATCGTGCTCTTTCCCCGCGCCCGTATTTCGGCCATCGTCCCGATATTCATCGTCTTCTGGTTCCCGTTCCAGCTCCCGGCCGCCCTGCTAATCGGCTTTTGGTTCCTTCTCCAACTCTTCAACGGCATCGTCGGCCTGGCCGCGGCGGACGTTGTCGGCGCGGGCGGTGGGGTCGCCTGGTTCGCCCACATCGGCGGCTTCCTCGCGGGCGTTGTCCTTGTCCGCCTGTTCACGTCAGGGCGGTCGCGTAGCGCCCTGCGGCCTGTATCAATGCGCTGATACGCCGCGCGTTCTTGACCCGTTCTCAGCCGCTTTGCTACGTTGGTTCGGGCGAAGGACAACCTCGCAGACTCAGCCAAAGAGGGAATCGGAGGTCAGCACGACAGCATGGCAGGCACAACAATACTAGAAGCGGCCCCTCGGGAGGTCACTGGCAAGAAAGTCAAGGGACTGAGGAAGCAGGGGCTGATTCCGGCACACCTCTACGGCCGCGAGACCGACTCTCTCGCCTTGCAGGCCGCAAGCTCCGAGATTGCGCATCTGATCAAGACCGCCGGCCGCAACGCCATCATCGATCTCAAAATCGACGGTGAAGGTGAAGCCCGCCCCGTCGTGCTGCGCGGCGTCCAGCAGCACCCCATCACCGACGAACTACTGCACGTTGACTTCTTCCAGATCTCACTGACCGAGACGCTACAGGCAGACGTTCCAGTCCACATCGTCGGCGAAGCGCCTGCGGTCACGGTCTACGGCGGCGTGCTCCTGCAGAACCTCGACACGATCTCGATAGAGGCCCTACCTACGAACATCCCACCACAGATCGACGTTGACATCTCAATCTTGCAGGAGCTCGACACAGCAATCTTCATTCGTGATCTCACGCTCCCGCCTGACGTCACGGTGCTCGATGTGCCGGACCAGCTGGTCGTCAAGGTGTCCCCGCCGAAGCTCCAGCTCGAGGTCGAGGCTGAAGAGGCCGAAATCGCCGAAGGCGAGGCAGCAGCGGAGGCCGCCGAAGGCGAGGAGGCTGCCGAAGCGCCGGAGGCCAAAGAGGACGGCGAATCGGAAGACTAGCTCTTCTGTAATTGAGTTCTACGCGCGCCCGGGCGTTTCGTCCGGGCGCGTTGCTATGTGCCGAGGCGCTCGCCGATCAGGCCTCGGTAGCCACGTAACAGCTCCTTGCCCGACATGGGCCGTTTGCTCGCGCGCTGAGCCGCTACAACCGCGACTGCGCCTTCGCCACACACCACTGCGAAGTCTGCACCTGCCGGCAAATCCTCCCCTGACTCAAGTTCTACTACGGCACCGGGCTCCTCACCGCCCGCGTACGAACGCGGCCAAGCCTCCAAGATGCGTAGCGTCTCGCCTCGAACGGTCGTGTTCGCCACAGGCCATGGATTGTATGCCCGCACTCGTCTCCAGATCTCGGTGGAGGTCATCGACCAGTCGATGACCGCGTCCTCGCGCTTCACCGACGGTGAGTACGTCGCGGCCGCCTCGTCCTGAGGCGTCACGCTGATGTGCCCCCGATACCAACCTGGCAGCACATCGATGAGTAGATCCGCCCCAATTCGGCTGAGCCGGGCGTTCAGCGAGCCGGTCGTGTCGTTATCATCGATCGGCATTGATCGTTGGGCCACGATGGGCCCGGCATCGAGTGCGAGCACAACTTCCTGGATGGTGACACCAGTCTCGGTATCTCCAGCCAGAATCGCGCCCACGCTCGGCGCCGCACCCCGGTGTCGCGGCAAGAGCGACGCGTGGACATTGAGTGCGCCGCGCGACGGGATGTCGAGCACCGGTTGCTTCAAGATCTGGCCATACGCGGCCACGACAAGCACCTCGGGTTCAAGTGCACGGAGCTCGGCCAGCGATTCCTCCGTGTTCACGTTGGCGGGCTGCAACAGCGGCAGACCGCGTTCAGCAGCCAGCTCCGCCGCCGGAGCCGGCCTGGTCTTCCGGCCTCGTCCAGCAGGCCTGTCCGGTTGCGTCACAACTCCTACGACATCGTTCTCGCTCTCGATCAGGACGCGAAGTGCCGGCAGGGCAAACTCCGGTGAGCCCATGAAGGCTATCCGCATGCTGGTCTATTCGGAGCCGAGGATGTCGTTGATGTGGCCCTTCACGTGAAGCACGGCCACTGCATACATCACGTTGGCGAGTGAGCCGGTGATGCCGCCAGCCGATCGAATCTCGCGACCGAACAGCTCCTCATCGGCCGCCTGGACCGCCTCGATCGTCGCCGTGCGGTTGGCTTCGAACTCCTCGATGAGTTCGCTGACGGTCGCATTTGCGCGCTTCTCGACCTGGCGCTCGTTGTAGTTGTTGATGCCGCCAGCCGCTTTCCGTGTCGGTACGTGCTCGGCTTCGTCCGACTCCGTCACGCGGATCTCGCGAGTCTCGGGCGCGGCTTGGTCACTGCCCTCGGCGATCTCGATCAACTTGGGGTATGTCCACTCAATCGCCGCCGCATGCGCGAGGATCTGGCGACCGTTCCACCCTCCTTCGTAGCGCCCCTCCTCGAACCGCTCCCCCGGAAGCGACCCCAGCTTATCTCTCACCTCTTGCGCGTTTTCGCGTAGCGCGTCGAGCAGTTCAGCCTTCGTCCTCGTAGCCATCACACCCTCCTAGCGCGGCCTGACGCGAGACCCGTCCGCGGCGGTAAGATACCTAGCCATCGGGTCGCAACACGACAGGTTCACCGACATCCACATCAAGCGCTTCCGCGGCGTTGTCGTTCGGCGCGGCTATGCCCAGGAAGCCGCTTCCGCCGACAATGGCGCCGAGGCCCGGCAGTTCAGCGAACGTGCGGTACGGACCTCTCACCACATGCTCGGCGACTACAAGGATGAATGCGCCATCTGGCAAGTCCTCGGAGCGGATGTCCGTAATCAGGTTCCCGTACCAGTCTACATGGACAACCTCGCCGCTCAGGCCGCCGGCTTCCTGCCTCGCGCGGAACGGAGGTAGAGCCATAAGTTCGTCCACGGGTAGACCGAGATCCTTGGACTGAACTCCAGCCGAAAGATGCGCCGCAGCCGGCGAGAAGACGTCCCTACCGTGGAACGTGTTGCTAACCGGATGGCGCATGTACACCTCGTTCAGGATCTCATAAGCCTGCACGCCTTCCGGCAGCGGGATGGCCCCGGCTGTCGCGGGGCGCGCCTCATCCGGAAGCGCCGCCGAAAGCACACCGTTGTCTGGCCCGATGTACGTTCCATGCTCGCTCTCGATCACCAATCGACGTCGTTCCGTCCCGACACCAGGATCAACCACGGCGAGGTGAATTGCTTCTGGTGGGAACACATGCCACGCGGTCTGTGCTAGAAAAGCTCCCTGCTTGATCTGCTGGGGACGAACATCGTGAGTGATATCGACAACCGTCGCCTCCGGATGGATGCTGAGGATCACGCCTTTCATCTGCCCAACGTACGTATCGACCAGACCGAAGTCCGTGAGCAAGGTGATGATGTGGCTACTCCGTCTCGGTCGCATTGGGCTGGCCCCCGCGTTCAAAGAACCACCGATGAACGTCGGTGAACCGTGCTCCGAGGTTGGTGAGGAGCCCGGGGCTCACGCCATTGAGGTCCGCCGGTACAACGTACTGATAGGTCGGCGTGTGTAGCAACACGGCAGGCAACTCCTCCGCGAAGATCTCCTGAAACGCCCGATAGGCTTCGGCTCGTTCGGCGTTCGATGTCGTCTGGCGACCGTTCTCCAGCAGACGATCGACCTCCAGGTCAGAGAAGCTGGACAGGTTCCGACCCTCACCGAACGCTCGAGAACTGTGCCAAAGGGGGTACGGATCTGGATCCGGGCCGGGGTCGACGGTGACGAGGGCTGCGTCGAACTCCCGCGGCAGGAGCACGCCGTCGACGAAGGCGCTAGCCCCGATCGCCCGTACGTCAACCGCGGCGCCGAGCTCCCGCCACTGTCGCGCCAACTCCTCCGCGATGGCAAGTTGTCTCGGGTCGTCACTGACCGAGAGTGTGAAGCTCAGCTGCTCGCCATCCTTGCTTAGCGCGCCATCCTCAACTTTCCAGCCGGCAACGTCAAGGAGAGCCAAGGCCCGAACGGTGTCGAACTCGTATTCCTCTGGCGTGCCAACGTAGGCCCAGATATCGCGGACGAGTGGACTATCGACAGGAAGGGCTTGTCCGTCCAACACAGTCTCAAGCAGCAAGTCCCGGTCCAGACTGTGTTGCAACGCCTCACGAACGAACCGCTCGTCGAACGGTGGCTCGAGCGTGTTGAGGAAGACGGCGTTATACGAGGTCGTATGAAGCACTCGCCTAACCCATTGGTCTTCTCCGTCGACCACCAGGAGTGCGTTAGGGTCGATCCCCGGCCGGAGCAGCGCGCCATCCACATCCTCGTTGAGGAACGCGTTGAGAACCGCGCCGTCGTCACGAAAGAAGCGCAACTCAAGCTCATCAAGGAAGGGGCGGCCCCTGTGATAGCCAAAGAACGGCTCGAGGAGCGCATGGTTGGACGTGATCTCCACGAGACGAAACGGTCCGGCGCCAACAGGTTCCCGATTGAACGAAGCATCGCGCAGCCCCGAAGGTTCAACGCCGGCTAGGAGATGTTCCGGGAGAATGCCGACTGTCGCGGCGCGAGCCAAGAACGGCGCGAACGGCTGCTCGAGCGTCATGACTACTGTCCGTGGACCGGTCGTCTGGACCTCGACACCCGTGAAGAGCTCAGCGAGCGTTGGGTCCCCATCGAACCCAGGATCCTTGATCAGTTCAATCGTGAAGAGCACGTCTTCTGCATCTAGTGGCTCGCCATCGTGCCACACGAGGCCTTCCTGCAGTTCAAAGATGTACGTGAGTCCATCTTGAGTGACGTTGGGTAGGCCGGCCAGGTCTGGTTGCACCTCGCCCTTCGGCCCGAGCCGTGCGAGTCCTGCGAACACGAGGCTGGATAAGTCGCGGTCCGCTTCGTTGAACGACGCATAGAGTGGGTTCACCACAGCGGGCTCTCCCGCGACGCCCTCGACATAGACCCCGCCTTCCGTCGGCACCTGTCCGCCAGACGGCTGCGAAGGAAGGTAGGTAAGAGCCATGATCGTGGCCACCCCCGCCAGGAACACGGCGAGCAACGGCCAGCGAGGACCGTACATGCGCTTCATCTTGGAGCGACCCAGGGAGGGACTAAATCGCGTACCTCACGCTGACTGCGGACATCGCGACGAATACGACCGCGAGCACGATGGTGAGCTGGAATAGCGTCTTTTCCAGGCCTCGTCTGGTCCTGAACGACGAGCCTCCTCCGCCACCGCCTCCGAACGCGGCGCCAACGTCGCCGCCTCTGGCCTGCAGCAGGACGACCACGATCAGCACGATCGAAATCAGCATCTGGGCCAGGTTCAAATAGTTCTCAAAGTCCATAGCGAGTCCCTTAGAGGGCGGCGGCCTCCTGTGGCTCCACAGCGGTCGCGGCCGTCGAATCATCCACTCGTCGTTGATAGTATAGGCCCATGAGCAGCGACGCCAGTTTCGTCGTATCGTGATAGTATCGATTAACCTCGCTCACAACGTCGGCGGCCACCACAAGCGCATCGCCCACGCCGTTGCGGTCGACGCGCACGGGCTCGACCCCTTGCGCCGAAGCGCCATTCGATGACCCGTTCGCGGAGATATTGTTGTTCGCCACGACGTACGTAAACAGCTTGTCGTGGACATGCTGTTCGAGGGCCGCGTAATGGTCGCTTACCGAGAAGCTGTCCGTCTCGCCGCGTTCCGTCGCGACATTGCAGACGTACACGCGGACAGCCTTCGACATCTGGATCGCACGCCGGATCCCGTCGACCAGGAGGTTCGGAAGCACGCTCGTGTATAGACTGCCGGGCCCGATGACCACCATGTCAGCGGCCAGGATGGCCCGGATCGCTTCTGGATTCGCCTGCGCGTTCTCGGGGTTGATGTAGACGCGCTTGATCCGGCTGCCGCGCTCGGTGATCTGCGACTCGCCATGGATTTCGTCGTCCTCATCCGTGACGGCAGATAGCGTGACGTTCGCGAGCGTCGACGGCAGGATCTGGCCACGAACAGCAAGAACGCGGCTCGTTTCACGAACCGCTTCCTCGAAGTTGCCGGTGACCTCACTCATCGCGGCAATAAACAGGTTGCCGAAACTATGACCCTCGAGACCGGAGCCTTCGTCGAAGCGGTACTGGAAGAGTCGCGTCATCAGCGGCTCGGCGTCTGCCAGGGCAGCGATGCAGTTCCGCAGGTCTCCGGGCGGCGGCAGACCCATTTCGCGTCGTAAGCGCCCTGAGCTCCCACCATCGTCGGCGACGGTAACGATGGCGGTCAGGTTCCCCGTGTGTTCCTTCAGGCCGCGGAGGAGCGTCGAAAGCCCGGTCCCGCCGCCGATCGCGACGACCTTCGGGCCGCGGCGAAGGTAGCGGTGGTTGTAGATGATATCAACCAGGCTCTCCTCGTTCCCCGGCCGGACGAAGGCGGAGAGCAGTGAGCGATTGAGCTTCCAGATGGCGAAGAGGATGATACCGGCGCTTCCGGCCACGAACAGTGCGCCACGCACATAGCGGGGCAGGAACTGCAGCGTAACGTAGTAGACCCAGCCTGGGAAGGTATACGTAAAGTAGACCTCACGGAGGAAGTATCCGAAACCGAGACCCATCACCGCGACGCCGATCAGGAGCAGCAGCAGCCACCGCTTGATATGCATCCCGAAATAGAGCCATTTGAACAGGCTCGGATCCACCTTCAGGAGCCGCATAGCCCGATTATATACCACCTGTCCGCTAAGGGAGAAGCGGACTTAGCAGATTTACACGTCTAGCCTAGGTGGTCCTTGAGAAGTTCATGAACCAGGTCCGGCTTTGCCCTTCCCCGCGTCTCACGCATCACCTGGCCGACGAGAAACTTGATTGCCTCCTTTTTACCCGCCCGGTAGTCGCTGACGGCCTTCTCGTTTTTGGCCACCACCTGCGCGATGACAATCGAGAGCTCGTCCGGCCCGCTGATTTGCGTCAGCCCCTGCTCCGAGACGATCGCCCTCGCTGAGGCCCCGCTCTCGGACATCTGCTCGAACACCGTCTTCGCGCCCGTCGTCGAGATCGTCCCCTCCTCAATCAACAGGATCAGCTCTCGCAGGTTCTCCGCTGTCACCTTGGACTCATCGATATCGATGCCCGACAGATTCAGCAGCCGGGCAAGGTCGCCCAGCATCCAGTTCGACGCGGCCTTGGCGCGATCGAGCAGTTTCTCGCCCGAGTCACCTTCAACCACGGCTTCCAGGAAATCGGCACGGGCCCGTGTCGCGGTCAGTAGATTCGCCTCGTAGGGTGTCAGCCTGTATTCCTTCTCGAAGCGGCGCCGCTTCGCGTCCGGAAGCTCGGGAAGGCGTGCCTCCAGCTCGGCCACGTACTCTCGGCTGATGGTTAATGGCGGTAAGTCCGGCTCCGGGAAGTACCGGTAGTCCTCCGCGAACTCCTTGCCGCGCTGGCTAACCGTTACGCCCTCGTCGTCGCGCCAACCGCGCGTCTCCTGCACGACAGGCTCGCCCGCGTCAAGCAGCTTCGTCTGTCGTTCGATCTCGTAGTCAACGCCCATTTCGACCGCGCGGAAGCTGCCGAGGTTTTTCAGCTCAACCTTGTTGCCGTACTCCTCCTGCCCATATGGGCGCAGGCTGATATTGGGCTCGCAGCGCATGTTGCCTTCTTCGAGGTTCGCGCGACTCACGCCTAGGTAGCGAAGGATCTGTTGCAGCTTCGTCACATACAACCTCGCCTCGACACCGCTTCGGATATCCGGTTCGGAAACCATCTCCATGAGCGGCACCCCGGACCTGTTCACGTCAATCAGGCTGTATGCGTCGCCACCGCGCCCGGCAACGTGCCGGCTGCGGGCTGTGTCTTCCTCCAGGTGGACACGCGTCACGCCGATTCGCTTCTCCTCGCCGTCCATGTCGATCTCGATCCAACCATTCCTGCACAGCGGCAGGTCGTACTGCGAAATCTGATAGCCCTTCATGAGGTCCGGATACGGGTAGTTCTTGCGGTCGAACTTCGCCCGCTCGGGGATCTCGCAGTTCAGGGCCAGCCCCGTCATGATCGTGAACTCCACCGCCTGCTGATTTATCACGGGCATCACGCCCGGCATGCCGAGGCAGACCGGGCAGACATGCGTATTCGGCTCCGCAGCATAGTAGTCCTTGCTGCACGGGCAGAACATCTTGCTCCTCGTCTGCAGCTGCGCGTGGACTTCGACGCCGATGACGACTTCGTACCTGGCAGGAGCTTCAGCGGTCATCGAAACGGAGTATAGCACCGCGTGTAGGGACCACCCTCAAGCTTCATCGGGAAGTGTCGAACATCCACATAGGGATTTCCACTAATGCTCCTCACCTAGTCGAAATCATTAGGAGGGCACGAACATGGAGAAGATCATGAGGCGGTTGCGTCTCTCCGACGAGCAAGGGATTACCGGCCTCGAGACGGCCATCATCCTGATCGCCTTCGTCGTCGTGGCGACCATCTTCGCCTTTGTCGTACTGACCACCGGTGTCTTCAGTTCCGAACGAGGCAAGGAGACGGTCTTCGCCGGTCTCGAAAAGGCACGGGGCAGTATGGAGATCCGCGGTGGAGTCGTCGTTACCTCATCTGGCGCGCCGCTGGCAGTAGACGATATTCAGTTCACAGTCGCCACCAGCGCCGGCGGTGACCCTGTTCCCATGGACCCGGCCGGTACCACAAACCGCACGGTCGTCGCCTACCGTGACGACGACGTCGTCGACAACGACGTGACGTTCACGGTGGTCGACATCGTTGGCGACGGGGACACGCTGCTTGAGCCGGGCGAGATCAAGGTCGTAAGCATCGACGCCGCGACAGGCATCACCCCGGCGGCCGCACTCGACCCGAACGAGCGCTTCACACTTGAGGTACAGACGCCGGTCGGCGCGACGCTGGACATCACGCGCCAGATCCCGACGCAACTCAAGACCGTTATGCAGCTCCACTAGCCTCCACGGTGCCACCCGCCCCTCCGGGGTGCGGACTGGCCAAGCCTCAGACCCGCGCTGGACTCAGCGCGGGTCTGTTGTCCCCTTGGATCCGGCTAACTCGCGCAGGAGCTGCGGCAGTTCCTCTACAAACGTCGAGCGCACGACGACGCGGTCGCAACCAGCCTCGCGCGCCTCGCGGAGGATGTCCGCCTCGGTGTGACGGCCGAACGCGAGCACGGGCAACTCTGCCTCCTTTGCAGCGGCAATCACGGGCCCGGTCTCGATGTTATACGCATGCAGGTCGATAACGAGCAGGTCTGCTGGGTTCGCGGCAAGCGCGGCTAGTGCCGACTCCTGCGTGTCGGCAACGTCGATATCGTGACCGAGCGCGTTCGCGTGCTCGCGCAAGCGTGACTGGAACATCAGGTCCGGGATCACGGCGAGGATTGTGGTCATCCCGGCTTCGTCGCCTTTATCGAGTACAGCAGTGGGACGCAGCCGTGTAGATCCCTCAGGCGCCACCCATGTCCTTTTTCCGGCACCATGAATTCGAGGAACTTCCAGCCAGTAAACGGAAACTCGTGCAAGAAGTCGATGCGCAGGCCCGCGTCGATGAGTGACGTTACAACTTCGCCGAGGGAGTGCGGAAAGTCGTACCTCAACCTGTGCTCGAACTTCGCCTCGCGGTCTACATACGTGCCATCTTGCGTATCCGCGATTGGTCCGAACTCCGGAAAGTACGGATACTTCACGCGCAGTTCCGTGAGCGCAGGGTCGTCGTCGAAGATCATGGACATCGGGTGGAACTCGGAAACGTAGAACGTGCCGCCCCGGCTCAGAAACTGCGCGACGACCTGCGCCCAGGCCGCGATGTCAGGCAGCCAGTTCAGCGCACCATGCGACGTATACACGACGTCGAACTCGCCCTCGAGGTTCTCCGGCAAGTCGTACACATTCGATATGACAAACCTCGCGTCGATTCCGGTCGCCCTGGCGAGCTTTCGGGCCTCGTCAATCGCGACTTCCGAGAAGTCGATGCCCGTGACGATCGCGCCCTCGCGCGCCCACGACAGCGTGTCGAGCCCAAAGTGGCATTGGAGGTGGAGCAGCGTTTTCCCGCGCACGTCGCCCAACTCTTCAAGCTCCGTCGGGTTCAGTTTCGACGCACCTGCTTTGAACGCTTCGACAGCGTAGCCCGGTGCTGCCACGTGCACCGGCACGACGTCGTCCCAATGTCGGCGGTTCGCCTCCATCTGCTCCTTCATGTGGGCAATGTGACACAGGCCTCCGTGTTCGGGCAACGCCGCCGACGACGTTGAGGTTCTAGGCAGGCAGGGCGTCGATCAGTCCAGCCACGTACTGCAGTATCAATGCAACATCGGTCGCGTCTGCATCGCCGTCGCCATCAACATCGGCCGCGTCACCACATTCGAGCGACTCGACCAGAGCAGCGATTCGCTGCAGCACTAGCGCAGCGTCAATCGCGTCGACGACGTTGTTGCAGCTCGCGTCGCCCCAGGCCGCGTTCACCTCGACCTCGATGGACGGAGCAGACTCTAGAGTGAAGTAGAACAGGCAGCCCGTTCCTGTGTCGTCCGGGCACTCGACCACCTCGTAGTACACGCTGATCCGAAGTTCGACTTCGCCACGAGTGACTGCGGTCAGCTCCCAGCGAACCGGCACCCCAAGCTGGTTCAGCGTGACAAGCTTGTCCGATTTCAACACAAGCGGCTGGGCATCATCTTCGCCCTCGAGACGGAGGTGATATCCAGGAATCCCGCCTGACCCAGAGGCAGACGCCGTGACATTCACGTCTTCTCCAACACGCGGCTTCTCCGGCTCTACGATCATGTTCCACGAGACACGCGGGGTCGGAGTAGGCGGAGGCGTCGGCGTGATCGGCTTGCAATGGTCCCCCATCGAACCTGTGTCGGTCGGGCAAGGAGTCGCCGAGGCCTGACCGCCAGCACCACCACTTGACGCTGTCACACCGCCCTGTTCCGGCCCGAACGCAATCAGTCCCAGCAACAGCGCCCAGGCGAAGAAAGAAATGGGAAAAACAACCACAAATCTCGACATTCGGATCCCTCGCCAAGCCCCCCCCGATGGAGGTGCACCATTGGTCGGCCTTCGCTGTGCTATTCTAACCCGTCATGGAGGCCTGGCTCGACGACGCCTCATCACTCGCCGACGCCATCCGCCGCGGCGACGCTCGCTCCGCAGATGCAGTCGACGCATCGCTCCACGCCATCGAAGCCTCCGACCTGAACGCGATTGCCTACCTCGATGCGGAGTCCGCGCGTGCCGCGGCCGAGCACATCGACCGACGCATCGCCGCGGGCGAGGATCCGGGAGCGTTTGCCGGGGTCCCGATGCTCATCAAGGACATGCAGCACGTCAACGGCTGGCCCACCGCGCGCGGCTCCATCGTCTACAGGGACAACGTCGTCGACTTCGACTCCACGATGGTCGCGCGTCTCCGCGATGCAGGCGCCGTCTTCCTCGGCAAGTCAACGATGTCCGAGTTCGGCTATGTCGCCTACACTCGCACGAAGCTCTGTGGCGTCACGCATAACCCATGGGACCTCAGTCGGACGCCGGCCGGCTCCTCCGGCGGCTCCGCGGCGGCAGTCGCGGGCGGCCTCGCCCCCATCGCAACCGGCGGCGATGGCGGAGGCTCAATTCGCCTACCGGCGTCGTTCACCGGGCTCGTCGGCATGAAGGGTACATTCGGCCGCATTCCACGAGGGCCGCGCACGAGCTTCGGTCCGCTGACAGTCTCTTATGGCGTGCTCGCCCGCAGCGTTCGGGACGCGGCACGCGCGTTCGATGTCTGTTCCGGCTACGACGCGCGCGACCCGCACAGCCTGCCACGCGTCGACGGGTGGGAGGCGAACCTGGCAACGCACGACCTGCGCGGCCGCCGCGTCGCCGTCTCGCACCATCTAGGCAACGCCACAGTCGACGCTGAGGTCGAGCGCATCGTGCTGGACGCCGCGGACGCGCTGATCGAGGCCACCGGTATGACGCGTGTGGACGTCGACGTCGCGCTACCGGAGAACGGTGTTGCCTGGGCGCGTGCCGGTCTCCCCGACCTCGTCAACGACCTCAAGGACTACTGGCCCGACTGTCGCGACGATCTCACGCCCGAGATACGGCAGGGGATGGAGTTCTCGGAGCACTACCGAGCCCGTCACGCCGCTGCGGTCGACCGCTTCCGCACCGAGGTGAACGAAGCGATGGCTGATCTCTTCGAGCAAGTAGACCTCTTGCTTTGTCCGACCAGCCCCATCGAGCCCTTCGACGCCGAAGGCCCGATGCCCAGCCACGTCGGCGAGGTCGAGGTCAGCCCCTTCAACTCGGGCGCGCTTACGATCCCGGCGAACACCTCCGGCTACCCGGCCATCTCGATCCCGGCCGGCCTCTCGCCGAGCGGACTCCCTATAGGGCTCCAAGCCTACGCCCGCCGCCATAAAGACGCGCTTCTCCTTGACCTCGCGCTCGCGATGGAACGGGCGCGGCCGTGGCCGCTCGTCGCGCCCGGCTCGCCCGTCTAGCGTCGCGGTGCGCCGCGAGCCCCGTCCGATGATCCCGTAACGCACCGCGTCGACTCTGCCCGGTATCGGAGCGGAAAACGAAGATTGGGGTGGTGCCGGGGGTGGGGATCGAACCCACATATCCCTTGCGGGACGGCGGATTTTAAGTCCGCTGCGTATGCCAATTTCGCCACCCCGGCATGGGGCTGCTGACAGAGAGAGCCCGGTAACCCGGGCTCTCTCATCGGTCACGTGGAGGCGACGACCGGATTCGAACCGGTGATGGGGGTTTTGCAGACCCCTGCCTTAACCACTTGGCTACGTCGCCCAAACTAACGACAAAACCGCGTTCCCGCGGCCTTGTGGGCTCCTCTGGTGCCGAGGAAGGGATTTGAACCCTTACGCCCGAAGGCACTGCCCCCTCAAGACAGCGTGTCTGCCAGTTCCACCACCTCGGCCCTAGCGCTCAGTTGGCAGGAGTGGAGGGACTCGAACCCCCGACCTACGGTTTTGGAGACCGTTGCTCTCCCAACTGAGCTACACTCCTGTGCCACGAAAGTATACCAGCGAGATTCTGAGGCAGGCAACCAAACCGCGTCCGTTGCCGCGATCGCCTTCACACTGCTACCATGCCGGCGCGGAGCCCTCAGAGGCTCCGCTGTTCACATGAA